>Ga0070752_1001712_pt1 | contig 14965 bp, 17 predicted proteins | sample VirMetDEL_Aug_30_FD_77440 | JGI IMG/M metagenome (GOLD analysis project Ga0070752, IMG submission 77440) | Aqueous microbial communities from the Delaware River and Bay under freshwater to marine salinity gradient to study organic matter... | ecosystem: Environmental > Aquatic > Marine > Coastal...
AGTTCTTTTTAATAACCTTCATTGTTGTTGCGCGTTTGACCTTGGTTGGGTCAACGTTTGCGATGCCGTGTGTCGGGTTGTAGTGCTTCTTGTGATAGTTCCACAGCTGTGGAGAACCAATCCTGAACTGAGGATGAAGTTTTGCCTTGTACCAGAACACACAGTCCTCAATCTTGTTGCTCTTGGAGGTGTTGTCCAGGACTAGGCACTCGTAATTCTCAGTACAGGCATTCATAATCTGATTAAACATGTCAAAGGTTGGGAAGATTCCAAAGAATGCCTTGTAAAGCTTTTCACGATTTTGAATAATATTTTCCCTCAGAATGAAAACATAGTCAACATTTGCTCGAAGATCTGGGGTCAAGTCCATACAATACTGCATCGTCAACATGAAGAATATTTTCCAATGACGACCATTCATAAAACACTTCCTGATGCAGGTGTCCTTCATAAACTTTTTGTCATACATACAATCATCCAAAAGTATAAATGCTGGGCTAATTGGCTTATTTCGCAGCAGGATCTGCCTCTGCCTCTCAAGAACCCTCTCTATAGCTTCCCTGTCATAGTCACCATAAATGAACAGGTCTGGAACATACTGCTGATAGTGATGATTCCCCTCCTCAGTGGCTGACATGACTATACCAGCTGGAAGATGTCTCTTGTGATAAAGAATATCAGTCACAAGAGTTGACTTTCCTGTGTTTCGCTTGCCTATAAGAACACACACCTTGTCATCCTTCATGGATTCAGGCTTGAACTTTCTGAGCTGAATGTTCATCTATTAGAATATGTTTTTATTTCTACGCGTTTGTCACGCATTTAATTTTGTGCTATAATAGTAATGGCAAGTGGGCGTGTCATATTGTCAACCACTGGTATACAGGATGAGTTTCTCACTGGGGAGCCCCAGATGACCTACTTCCTCAAGCAATTTAAACGCCATACCCGCTTCGCAATGGAGACTTCTGAAAATCCTATTGACGGGACTGTGGATTTTGGAAACACCTTGAGTGCAACAATACCTCGAAAGGGTGACATCATCAGGAATCTTTCAATCAAGTTGGAGCTTTCTGACATAATTACTGACGCAACCGGGGCAAACGCCAGGCCAATTTATACCGATTCTATAGGTCACGCACTTATTGAATATTGCGACCTTGTTATTGGTGGCCAGACTATTGAACGCATCACAGGTGAGTACATGGAAATATTTAGCGAACTTTCGGTTTCAAACTCTCAACAAGACGCATATTACTATCTTGTTGGGAAATCTAGAAATCAGGCTGTAGATGGAGGGAACAACACCGGTAGGAGAGTTTATATAGTGACCCTTCCATTCTACTTTTTCAGGAATAATCAACTCGGAATCCCGTTGTATTCAATCTATCGTCAAGAGGTTGAATTGAAATTTAAATTTAGAAAACTTCGAGAAGTTGTATTAAATTCAAATGATAATAAGCCATATATTTTGTCGGAGAGTGTTGAAGCAAGTATCCTCAGGTCTGGCATCCTGACAGAGTACGTGTACTTGACAGATGAGGAAAAGGATTACATCAAGGCTCGCCCAACTGATTATGTCATTGAACAGCTTCAGCTTTCAAGAGGTGTTATTGAAGACACAGAGAATTCAAAAAGTTTTAGATTGAATTTTACAAATCCAGTCAAGGAACTTTACATTGTTGTTCAGAATCAGGATACCCAGGACAACAATGACTGGTTTAATTTTAGTGATGGTTATCAGCCAAACAATTCAAATTCTTTCATAGAATCTTTACAACTTGAATTCAATGGTGAGATTATAATATCAGAGGATGTTGCCGACTACCTGTACCTGTTGTATGCCCAGCCAATGTACTATCACACCAGGGTCCCAAAGAGAAACATATACAGCTACAGCTTTGCATTGAGGCCAGAGGACCCAGAGCCTACAGGGCAGGTGAATATGAGCAGGATTATCAACAAGATGTTAAAGGTTACCTTGGCCACTGTAGGTGGATCATATTCAGGGAGTGACTTTCGCAATATCAGGATATACGCAAAGAACTACAACATCCTGAGGATACAAGATGGCCTTGCTGGATTGCTATTTATAGATAACACGTTTATGTAGAGTAAAATGGAGGAGCAGATTATACAGGCAAGCATAAACATACTGATGCCGGTTATGGAGTCTGCAATGGTTTTAGGTGGCAATTATGCAAAAATGTCAGGGCGTGACACCCTGACGAGCACAGACCTAGAGTATGCCCTAAAGTTCTGTGCTAGAAACGTAACTGGCAAGCACATTGGAACGCTCTTTCCAGAAATTCAACAGGACTCTGAGTCTGACGATGAAGACACAGTTGCTTCGCAACTGGAACAGGACGAACCCCCATTTACCAGGTACACAGGCGACGATGAGACGCTTAACAGGGTGAATGAGTGTTATGACACGTGGGATGACTGGGTGCCGTCAAATCCTACAGAACAAATGTTAAAAAAATCTATTGACTCAAGACAATGGACATAAACCTCACCGGCATTCATGAGCCAAAGGGGTTCGATGATGTTTTTACCCAGGGATTTCCAATTACAGAAAAGGAAAACAATGAGATTGAGGTTCCATATTATGAGAGTGAATATGAAGATGAAACATCAAGTGAGTATCACTATGAGACTGAAAGCGAGTGTACATCATCAGATGAGTGTGTGGTTACACACAGGGAGGCGGTAAGGTTCAATCGTGCACGGCCTCATTACAAGAATATATTGTCCATTGAGAATGATTTCCTCCCAGAATAATTTTCTTTATTTATTGTAAATGTCAACACAGGTTATCAATGTCGCTTCCCAGCTCGAGGCCCAGTCCGTAAACGCCGTTGTGGCAGGCTTCAGCTTTGCCTCGGCCCTCGCATGGATGGATGTGGTCCGCTTCGTCATCAGCAACCTCGTGAAGGTGAACAAGAACGGTGCCCAGTACGTGCTCCTGACCGCCCTTATGACCACCCTGCTGTCCATTGTGATCTACATGGTGATTGCCCGCTTCTCCACAAAGGTGGTGGCCCCAGCACCCCCAACCTACGCCGTGACCGCAGCCCGCTAAAGGGTTTTCTTGCGACGCATAAATGACAACAGGGCAAGCCCCATTAACAAACTTATTACCGAAACTATCAGGATTGTTTTCTGAGAGTTATCAAATCTGTTTTTAGGCATCAGATTCGGTATCTCTACAGGTGGAGGGAGGTCACCAGAATCAACGCCGAAGGCGTTGGACTGCTCAAGCACTGTCCCCATTCCCTTTTCCAGCGAGCACTCAATCTCAATCTTCAGAAAGTGGTTTCTTTTACCAAAGTCATACGGTATCAGCTTTGTACCATTGTTATAGTAAAACCTGATTCTTAGGTCATCTATAAACCTGCCAGTCCCCTTGATGAATGTGTGATGAATTGGGTCGTCGTGACCATTAAAGTCTATGATTTCATTCACGTTTGATGTCAGTATCCGGCCTATATAGTGTGGTGATATCTGCTTCATATTCTGAGAATCAAATGTTCCACCACCTGTTGAAAAGGTTCCACCATCAATGAACAATTGCTTGTCAAGGTCCTCCAGGCCGCTTGTTATCCTCACAAAGATTGATGTTGGTCCGTTGAGGTCTATGTAACTTGATGTTACACTGTTTGCCAATTCCGTGTTTGCACCACTGAAACCAAGAAGGTGTGCAGGTGGCCCAACCTCGGAAGAGGTTGCGTAGCCATTTGACCCCCCGTAGAAATTAAAAGTGAAATCGTTGTAAAATTCTATATTTGATGTTTCAGGGTTGAACACAAGCCTCCTCCCGGATACAAGACCGCTTGTTTCTAGAGTCTCTGTCATCGTCTCACCATCTGTTGAAAAGCCTAGGGTTGTGAAAGAAGTGTTTGAGAATGACAACAGGTTTGTCGAAATGTCAAAACTTGATAAAAGTAAATTGCTTGCCTCAGGAGCTTGAACCTGTATGGCATTTGCCAATGTTGAACCTATGTTGCTCATAGAAACCTCAAAGTCATCGAACACCCCATCAAGTGTATTTGAAAATACCAGGTTACTCGTATCGCTATCAAAAGTTATAGAATCTATTGAGGTGTTTGTGTCCAGCACAGCCAGTATGTCAGTTGCCAGGGTGTTCCCGCTCACAAATGAAATGTTTGTATCTCCAAATCTAAAATGATTATAGGTGCCATCATATGTTATAGAATCAAAATCAGTGATTGACCCAATATTTGCCAGTAACATCTCAGCCATATGTGTACCATTTGAATCAAAATGCACACCCAGGGTGTTTGAAAATTTAAACTTGTCATCAAAATACACCGATACTATACTATCAACCGAAGGGGCAACTTCTGTAGACATTTGATTTGCAAAATAATTTGCCTCATAATACGGAGTCACTACGTCTGGTGGGTCACCGCTAATAGTGTTTGAAAACGTAAATTGGTATGTGTCGCCACCATCGAATGTTATCGAGTCAAAATCAGTGATTGATGTGGCAACCCCAATATTTGCCAGCAGCATCGCAGCCATATTGGTGCCATCCGTATCAAAGTACACGTTGGTTGTTGACGATGTTCCTATGTTTGCAAACTCTATGTTCGAATGGGGTGCTGGTGTAAAAAACACATAATCTATATAGTCTGAGGAGCTTACAAGACTACTCAAATTCATAGCATTTGCAAAACTGTAACCATTAACAATTTCTACATTGGTTGTTGTCGCCAATTGTGTGTTTGAAAATTCCAGATTGCTCGTCACACTGTTAAACGTTATTGAATCAAAATCAGTGAGTGTTGTGGAAAGACCAATATTTGATTCAAGCATACTAGCCAAACTAACAATATTTGAATCGAATATAACGTTAGCAATGTCATAGGAAAAATTCAATTCGGGTGAATTGAATGTTATACCATTTATAAGACTAGTTGGACTTATCAACGAACTCGAATTCATAGAATTTGCAAAACTCTCCCCAGTCAAAAAATCTATTGAAATAACACTGTCTCCAAAAATTAAGTCATCATCTCTAGAATTGTATATGACATCACCAAGTGACTGCAGGTTTGAAGCCGTCTCCGTGCCCAACACGCTGTACCCAACATTGATGCTGTGTAGCGGTGACGTGTTTGTGAATGTCAACTTGTTTGTGAACGAATCAAATGAAACCGTGTCAACAACCGTGTTGGGTGGCGTCATCTGTATCTGAAGGTTGGACGCCAGGTCTGTGCCATTTGTATAGGTCCCCTCATCAAAAACAACCGTGGCGCCGTTAACCTCAAACTGCTTGTTACCTGAATTTATCAATGGCTGACAATTTGGTATGCGCGCTGCAACAAGCTTGATGCTGGTAATGTCATATATCCTTGTGTTTAGATGAACCGTGTAGTCATTGGGATTTGGATACTCTATGGGATCACGCTCCCCGCTGTCGATATCAACGAGATATCCCATTACTGATATTTTACAACATTTTTCCAAGGATAAAACCCAGGATGACAGCAAGAAGCAAGACTACAAGCCCGTACCACAATTTCGTGAACCCCCAGCACTCCTTTTGTTCAGGACAAGCTGGACAGCCATCCTTTGCCGGTTTTGGGGTTTCGCCAGCCTCTGTGCCAAAACACGCATCCTGAGCAACAAATCGTTCCTTTTCCTCGTCCGTGCAGTTTGTTGGGATTTCACAGAGTTCACACGACTCACCAGGCTTGCACTTGCAACACTGATCAAATGGAACTGGCTGACCATCGATAAACGCCTGATCCTTATCCGCCACAAATCCTGAAATACATTGCTTCAAAGTAACATCGTCTGATGGGTCGTCATTATCACGATCATCAAATGATGCTATTCTCTTGTCAGTCAGGCAGGAACCCGCCTTTATACTGATATTAGCACCGGCAGTAGTACCAGTCTCACACCCACGGAGCAAACTCATTACTATTTACTGAGATAATGAATGAGCAAATGGGTTGTTTGCGAGCTGAGTCTTGGCAAGGTCAAGGCCGTTACCACACGAATATGGGTTGGCATTGCCCTTGAATGAATTGAAATTATACATCTGTGTGTTGTTGTAGTTCTGGGTCCACCCACCATTTGGACCATTAAATCTTCCGTCAACGCGTGTCGTGTCGGTGCGGACCGCGGACAATTTACCACCCTGGTTGAGTGGACCAGCACGCACATTCATACGGCCAGCATTGCCCTTGCGGTCATTCTTTCCACGGCGGTCGTCAATCCGGAAGCCGCGGTTCAGGAGTTCCTGGTTGGAAGCCCCGCCCATAACAGCATTCTCTGGAGCAATTGAGTATGCACCGTGGAAGCTGTGGATACCTGGTGCGGCGTGGTTTGCGTACTGCCACTGCTGGCAATTGACATCAGTCTTGTTACGAGTTGGGTCCTGGGCAAGCTGCCCATTCGAGATGAACTTCTTGGCGGGTGCGTACTGGAGACCGTCTGTGCGGGTGGTAATCTCAGAACGAACAGTTGGTCTCATAGTCTTCTGATGGCTTGGGCGAACCATTCTACCGTCGAGAGAACCACCCTGACCCTGTGCACGCCCGCGGACCTCTGGACGCCTCATTGGCAGGAAAGCAGTCTTTTCTGGGCGCTCCTGAGTAAGCTCGCCAACCACAGCAGACTTGCCACCCGTGTGGTCAAATGCGGGGCCTGAACGCCCTGGGAGTGTTGTGAGGCGATAGGAGCCAACATTGTTTGGCTTTACGCGGAACAGCTGCTGGTACCCACCATAAGCTGGAACATCCGCGCCAACCCCAAGGCCTGGCCCGACAAGCTCCTTCTCGGCTGGTGAGAGATTGTTCATCTTTCCTGAAATGTAGGGGCGGTCACGGAAATCGTGAACCGGCTCACCATTGACATATTGGAACTGCTGCTCTGCAAAGGATGGCTGTTCGAATTTCTCCTTCTGAATAGTTGGGAATGGCAAGGACCCCGTCTGCCAGTCAACGTGGATTGGTTCCTGTTGCTCTGCAGTTGTTCCTTGGGGATCAACGCCTGATGTGGATTGCGACGATGGATCAACGCCTGTGGCGTTGGGACCTTCACTCAATTTTCTTCCGGCATATGCAAGCCCTATTATAGCAAATATAGACAATGGATCGGCCATTCTTACAAATTGAAAATATTTTAATAACGCTTGACAAACAGGGCATTCTGAAGTTCAGCCCGTGTGCTCGCCGGCTCATATGTCATGGTGCGGAGTGGCACGCTGCAGTCCATCTTCTGGAGTGGGAAATAGTTCTTCTCATAGGTTCTGATAAGTGGCTTCTTGAACTGTGAGGTTGACTGGGGACGAAGCTCGTCGGCCGTGTCAACAAACTGCTCTGGGGCACCCTTGCCAGCCATATACGGTGCTGTACCATAGAGCATGGTGTTGGGACGGCAGCAATAGTTCTGGGTGCTTGGCTGGGGGTACACAAACACGTCAGATGTGGCACAGTTTGGTGGCAAGGCTGGGTTCTCAACCTGTCTAACATTTGGCTGAAGTGTATAAGACATCTTTACTTTATGTGCGTAAAAAAAATTAACGGCGTGGATTACCCTCGGGTGCAAGCCCACCGAAAGCCTCGAGCTGAACACCACGGAAATTGGGGTCACACACGGTTGGGTCACTCTTGCACATTGGCGAAAACTTTTTGCCATAGCACCACTCGGCAAATGAGGTCTGGTCACCCGGTATTGTAGTCACTGGACCTGTCACAAACTGCCTCGCGGCAGCCTTTCGCTGGCGGCTGGGCATGGCACACCTGGAACGGCCACAGTCATAGGGGATTGTGTTGTCGAGGTACTTTTCAACCAATGGCTTTACAGATGGATAGTAGCAGGCAGGTGGCCTGTTTGGGTTGTCACCGATATCAGAGAGTAACACATTGCCAAGTGGGTTGTCCTCCGTTGGAAGCTGGCAGTTTGGCCTGTAGTCCTGATCGTGCGACAACATTGGGCGAGCCACACCCTCCCTCACCATATTCCCCTTATAAAGTACATATATAACAGCAATGACCATAAGAGCCAATACAAGTATACGCGGGTCCTTGCGAGTCAGATAAAGAACACTCGCCGCATAAAGGATGAAACGCGTGCTCGAGTTCACACGCTCCGCAGCAGTCTGCTTGCGTGTAGGCCAAAACTTGAGCACCTTGTTCACATCAAAAAGGACCCTTGGATTGTCAAACCATACCTGCTCATCCATTTTTGTTATCTATGTAGATTTATTTCTTCAACATATTACCAAACAGGCCACTCATTGCACTCATTAGCCCATCCTGGTCAATCTCACCCTGCTCACCAGACTGCATCTTCTCGGCACACTGCTTCGCGACACCCTCAATCATATCAAGGGTCTCTGCTGGAATTGCCGTAATGGTAGTCCCAAGCATGTACAGGGTCTGCAGATACTGCCAGATGGCACCCTTGGTGTTGTCAGAGATGCCAGTGGCCCAGTGCTTCTTGATGCTGAGATCATCAAGAATCTCAATATCGTCCTCAAGGATAGACTCATCCTTGTTCATAATCTTCTGGGAATAGGGGCCAATGGTCTTCATAAACCCCTCAACAACCTTCTTCGGGTTGGACTTGCGCAAAACATCAAACCCAGAGTGGTACTTCTTGATACTCTTCTCCTCTGGGAATGTCCCCATCAGCTCTGTCAAAAACTGCTCAAGCATATCATTGAAAGCGCTCACTGAGGTCATCCTTTTCATAGAAAGGTATTTTAATCTTTAAGTTCTATCGTACCAGTCGCGAAGCGACTGTTCCTTTCGCAGTTGGACTAGAAGGGCTCTGCTGATATAGCCTCCCTCTTGCCAACACCACCCGCAATTATAAAGTACACCATGATGGCATTGAGGAGTGCTGGCTTTGTGTACTTGCTAAGTTCAAGCTTGCCCTCGTTGTTCATCTTTGCCCTCACGTGGATGTACCCTGCTGTGATCAGCCCAGCCACCACAGCCGCACCGAGTGGATCCCTGAGTGTATCACTGATGTCCATTTACTATATATTTAAGGTTTTTTTATCGAATCTGGGGCGTCATCAAACAGGGACTCCTCGGCATTGGGGCCTACACTGATGCTCTTGACCTCTTCAACCTCTGGGTCCTGGGCGTCCAAGGCTGCGGTCGTTCCTTCGGGCTCCTCCACAGTTGTTTCTTCAGTGCCTGGAACAACACCTTCAGTGTTTGGATCAACGCCGTCGGTGTCTGGATCAACACCTTCGGTGTCTGGATCAACACCTTCGGTGTTGGGACCTTCGACCTCTGGTTCAAAATCAGTCTCCTCCTTGTCCAAATCAAGGGACTTGATGGCATCCTTGGTCATATTCACCTTGAGAATATCCTGAATTGGGATGAGCTCTTTCACGGTATTGTTGATACACACATTAAAGCGCTCAAACAGCTTTTCATCCCTGGTAAACTCGTCAGCCTCCTCGTGATAGATATATGGGTCCTTGTAGAGGTCCTTTGCCACTGCAACATAACACGCGTGAATAAACCTCTCATTGGTTGGCAACTTGACAGAAATCTTGTTCGACTCTGCCGACAGCTTTACCGCAGAAAGAATCTTGACGTGGCTCACAAAAACCGCAGCAACAAGCTCATTGAACCAGGAGCAGGAATTGATAATCTCATCGGTGTGCTGCTTGATGATGTTGTCATTCCACACCTTTACATCCTTCAGCAAAAGCTGATTCATTGCAAGCACCTTTTTGTTTTTGGAACGGCTTACAGACTCGTTGTACACATCCTGAAATGTTTCAATCATAAATGGAACCATTATAATTGCCAACTGGTTGAGATACTCCTTCTTGGCATCAACCAACACCTCCATTTATAATCCAGGTGAAAAATCTAGTTGCGATATTTCGCAGCAGCCTTCTTGAGGTTCATTAGGGTTGGGAAAACGTCGTCCAACTGCTCCACAGGTGTTTTTGCGCGCTTCGCACCAGGGGCCCTTTTCCAGGACACATACAGGTCAACATTTGACATCAGGGTTACATCAAACCTGCCAAGCTCAAGCTGCCTCTTGAGGTACACCGTGGCACGCTCCCTGTCAAAGGTTGGGTAGCCGACTAGATAGGATGGCGTCCTGAGGAAAGCCTGGGTCTCATTGAGCTCAACGCACTGCTTTATCCTCCTACAGAATTGCTCATAAATCTTTTTGTAAATCTCCTTTCTGATGTCTCGCCGCTGCCTCTCAATCTTGTGAATGTCATCGACACATAGCATTATAGTATGAACAGAACCTTTTACAGGGATTTTTCCCCAGCCTTGAGCTTCTCCAGTGTTGGCATGTTCTTCTTTGTAATCAAGTCAAAGTCTACAAAATCACTCGCAATTTCATCGGTATATGGCTTGATCTCACCATTTCCATCAAGCTGCTGGGTATGGATACCAAGAAGCTTGTCATCAACAATGTCAGCCTGGACACCAAAACCATACACAAAACCCCTTGTGGTCATAAATGTGAACGCACACTTGTAGGCGACTGAAGAATCCTTGACAAACTTCTTAATGCTGTTCGTCTCAAGTGGGTACACACACTCATCCTTGAAGTACCCCTGAACCAACTGGATCATCCTCTGAATCTCAGACGCAGTCACAGCAGCAGTCTCCTCGGTGTACCCGGTGTAGTCAAACCTCTTGGTAGCCTCGATGCGGCTAGGCTTCCTGTACCCTGCAAATCCCATAACCTCAACAAAGGGCTCCCTACTGGTCATCATCAAAAGCAAAAGTGCGACAAGTACAAACAGCACAACCATTACTTATATGCGTCAAAATTATTTTAACAAAAAACAAGATATAGTAATAAGATGGCTCTGCTGATATATAGCAACAGGTGCTCTCACTCACAGGAGATTCTCCAGTTTGTAGACAAACACGCCCAGCTCAAGCAGGTAATAAGACTCCACGACGTGAACACGATGGGCATACCACCACAGTACCGCCAGAAGATTACCAGGGTACCAACCCTCTTAACAAAGGATGGGAGGTTCCTGGTTGGGAAAGAGGCAAAGGCCTGGCTGGCCTCAATACTGCCAGAGCCGGTTATATCGAGCTGTGACATGTATGGCCGCTGCACAATGACAAATCTAGATGGTTCAGCAGATGGAAACTTTTTCAGCCTGGACAACTACGGACAGTCCCTCCAGCCCCCAATGACCGAGGAGCTCCAGAAAAAGATTAACGCAAGCGTGTCTGACGCATTCAGTGCGGTACAGTCATAAAGATGTAGTGTCTACTATATGTAATGAAGCTCAAGACTGTTCAGGCCAGCTCCTTCAAGTCTCTCTTTGAAGTACTAAAGGATGTTCTCAATGACGTCAACATAATCTTTGACCAAAGGGGGATGACCATCCTAACACTCGACACGGCCAGGGTTTCCCTGATTGACCTCCACCTCTCTGCTGAGAACTTTGAGGAGTATGAATGCGAGCAGCAGATTCTGGCCGGCATAAACATCGCCAACACATTCAAGCTGTTCAAGACAATTTCCAACAACGACACCCTGGAAATCTCAATCACCGACCGCGACCTGATGAACATCCACATCAAGAATGTGGACAAGAAAACAGACACAAGGTTTCAGCTCAAGCTGCTGGACATCAACGACGACCAGATTGTCCTGCCAGACATACACACATCTGTCATCACAACAATGCCATCCATAGACTTCCAGAGGACCTGCCGCGATATGAGCAACCTGGCCTCCGATGTGCAGATTACCAGGAAGCCATCCAAGTTTGTAATCGGATGCCAGGGGGATTTTGCCAATCAGGAGACAACTATCGACATTGATGAAACAACATCAAAGGACTTTGAACTGTCAGGTGTCTACTCATTGAAGTACCTCAACATCTTCACAAAGGCTACAGGTATGTGCTCTAATGTACAAATCTGCCAGGAGGATGACAACCGCTTCCTAATCCTAAAGTATAACGTCGCCAATCTAGGAGACCTCAACTTCTTCCTCGCTAAAAAGACTGATGACGCTTGATGTCCCCATAATGTCTGTAACCTTCAACTTTTTGTCAAGAGGGAAAACCTTGTGCATTGGGAAGGGTTCACCCCTCGGCCCGCTGTACTCCTTGTACACATCAGTCACATCCTGTACAGGCTTGTCATCCTCATCCAGTGTGAAAACAGACCTGACTGGCAAACGGAAAGTCACCTGCGACTGTTCTGGCGGCCACGTGTAATTGGGATCATCCGTTATGTACCTGTACCTCTTGTTGTTGAAGTAGTACTCTATGTCAATAGTCAGGTCCTTTGCACCCCTCGGCGGCCTGAAGCTCCTCGAGTTGACCGTGTGATACCCATACCAACTTACCGCCCGCTTAGCAACATAGTAGTCGCTGTATGAAAACAGCCACTTTAAGTAGTATATGATTGTCAAGATCATATTAAAAAGGTAGCGTTTTACCTCTTTAATATGGATGGCTGCTTTGCGTCTAAATTTGAGAGTAAGGTTGACGAACTTATAGACGACCCCGACGAGCTTACTGACTACATAGTAAAGTGTATGCCATTGCTACACCAGTACACAGACGACACCCCGGTCGTGTCCGATAAAAAGGGGCCGTTCAACATACAGATACACAGGGGTGTCCAAAAGAAGGACATCTATGACGAGTACCTCGTCAGGGTGGAGGAGTCAAGGAATTTGAACCTCGAAAGCATAAAGAAAAACACCACAGAATGTGGTGCCTGTGGGTCATCAAATGTGTTTCACGATACCATAGAGAGCTGTGACATCTGTATGAGCTGCGGGTCTATGGACTTTGTCTTGGGATGTGAGATGACCTACAAGGAGGAACAAGAAAACACCGAGAAGATTATCAACTACTCCTACAAACGCGAGAACCACTTTAACGAGTGGCTGTCACAATTCCAGGCACAAGAGGTTACATCTATCCCACCTGAGGTTATAGAGCAGCTGAGGTCGGAATTCAAAAAGATGAAAATAAAGACGGTCAATGAGATTACCCACACAAAGGTTCGAACCCTGCTCAAGAAACTCAAACTCAACAAGTACTATGAGCACGTCCCGTATATCTCAAACATTCTCAACGGCATCCAGCCCAAAAGGATGCCTTCAGTCCTCGAGGAGAAGCTCCGACAGATGTTCAAGGAGATTCAGGCACCATTTGACAAGAATTGTCCAGCAGAGAGGAAAAACTTTTTGAGCTATTCCTATGTTTTATATAAATTCTGCGAACTCCTGTCAGAGGACGACTACCTGGAATGCTTCCCTCTGCTCAAGTCCAAGGAGAAACTCTACCAACAGGATGTGATATGGAGGAAAATCTGCAAAGACCTTCAATGGGAATTTATTCCAACTGTCTAACGTTGATTCCATATATTTTTTGTCCCAAGTTGAGTTTGACTTGAATATCATTGAGTTTTTTATCATTATATGTAACATCTTTTACATCCCAATTACTATCAGGATTCCAACTACCACCAGAAAAGCCTGTAGAAGAAAACAACAGATTAACCTTATAACTTGGAGGCACTAATACCTCAGTGTATCTATCATTTGGTATGCCAATATAATTTGATTGAGTATCAACTATTTTGTAAATGTATTTAAATTTGTCATCAATTTTGAAAATGATAAAATTACGGTAATAGTAAGTCAAATCATCAAGAGTTAATTTGTTTTTATCATCAGTGGGTGTAAATAGCTCAACCTGAATCGAACTCCATCTATCCTTTCGATCATTTTCTTGTATATTATTGAAAATGATAGCACTTTCTTGATTAACATTAATACCATTATCTACAGCAATCTCCATAGCTGGTATAGCTATGGGTCCTGTGAGAATGATTTTTGAATTTGTACTCGATCCTGTGAGAGTAACCTTTACACCTCTTGGCAAAATTATCGAATTAATTTGTCTTAAACCACCAACAGCTCGCAATTTCGGAGCAAGACTACTAAGACTACCGTTGTCACCAATTCCCAATATGTTTAATCTTTGCTGTCTATTTCTGTCTAAACCCAAACCACCTGTACGGTCGTTATAATTCTCATAACTAAACAAATACACATAACCATTACCATTTGGAATATACATCTCAAATTCATCGCGCCAGTGTACTCTGTCATCACTGTCTGTGTGCTTCTTTACTTCTTTCCAGTGACCGTTACTATCAACTCTAATACCCCTACACTTATTATTTACATTAGGATCATCATTATAATCTTCGTTGCACCTTAACTCAGCAGTTGGCTTAAATGATGCTCCTCCTTCTCCAAATTTATGATCATCAGTGGTGTATATTGCTTTACCACTATATAACTGTACATAATCAAGATAAGATGTATCTCCGCCAATATCATGAATACGGCGTTTCATAGTCAGAAATTTTTCTTCACCACGTGCGTTATTCATATCAGTTATAGTTGCAGGTCCAACAATATCAGGCAAATCGCGTCCATCTTTATCTCTAAGTGTTATAGTAACCCCACCAGGAACAGATAAGGATTTTATAATTTTTGCATCTCCATCACTAGTCAATGATGGACATTTATAACCTATAGAAAAATAATCATTAGGTAGAGCCCTAACATTCAGGTCACATTTGGTACCTCCCAGATCTTTGCTACTTGATAAAGACATAGTATATCTTTCATCTGCTACACCTGGATAACATGTCTCGGCTAATGTAGGATTATTATGTGTAGTATAGAGTTCCTCGAACGTATATGGTTCCCAAGGTGCTATGATGTCCTTATAACAGTTGATATCCTTGTCACCTAAGAAACCGCAATTATATGCTTCTTCTCTAGAAGTAGCAGTAAACGCAGTTTTACCTTCACAAGGATCACCGGCAGGCGTACCAGCCGCAGGCGTACCAGCCGCAGGCGTACCAGCCGCAGGCGTACCAGCCGCAGGCGTACCAGCCGCAGGCGTACCAGCCGCAGGCGTACC
>Ga0070752_1001718_pt1 | contig 14922 bp, 10 predicted proteins | sample VirMetDEL_Aug_30_FD_77440 | JGI IMG/M metagenome (GOLD analysis project Ga0070752, IMG submission 77440) | Aqueous microbial communities from the Delaware River and Bay under freshwater to marine salinity gradient to study organic matter... | ecosystem: Environmental > Aquatic > Marine > Coastal...
ACGATCCACCGATTCCGTGTAATCCCCAGGCTCTGATGCGACAAGATCATGTAATTCTTTGTTGAGTTTGTTGCGTTGTTCTAGAAGTTTTTCTAGTCTTGACATTAGATTACCTCCGCTTCATTTGCGCCGGACGCCATTTGTCCAAATCCTCCAGCAGCAGTACTGGCTCCTAGCCCAATTAATGTGGGATTAGGTACAGGTGAAGTGGCTCCGGCAACGATCAGACCTACGCCTGCTGCCGTAGTCAAGGCGCCGGTTGCCATTTGTATCACACCACCACGTTTACGGGCTTTTTCTTTTTCGCGGCGGATTTTGTCATTCATGGCTTTTTTAATGCGTGCCAGTCTTATTTTTTGCGCCCTTGTCTTGGCATTCATCTTACCTGTTGATATTCTTTTTTCTTCAGCGATGATTCGATTGTTAATCATTTCAAGCACTTGTATTTGCTTTTCTGCCGCCTGTTGCATTGTTTGAAATCGGTTTTGTAATTCTTGCTCATTCTTTGCGTTAGCTACTGTCCAATCTGCAAGCTGGCGTTCATTGGCAAATCGTTGATTCTTGGACTTGCGCTCAAACTGACGTCGCTCTGCCATCATACTGTTACCTGTTTCCATGGCAAATTTTTCAAGCTTTCTTTTTTGGTCAGCCTGTTTTTGACGAGCTTCAATCTCGGACATTTGTCGTTGTTCTTGCTTTTGTATTTGCTGCATCGCAGCTTGGTTTTGGGCCTGCTCAACCTGTTGTCCAGCTTGTTGTAGCGCTGCCTGACCTCGGGACTGTCCGGCTATTGCAGACTCAGTAGCGCCTTGTTGTTGAAAAGCGGCCGGACCCATAGCTGGCTGCTGTCCGCGTTGAATAGCTTGAGCGGCCTTTCGTCGTTGAGCAAATTGTTCATTAGACATTTTAAGTTTTGGAGTTGGAGGCATGGTTGCTGTCCTTATCTATTGCTAGGTCTACCTGTTCTTGAATATCCAATTTCAGTCTCTGAGCTTGGTTCTTGATCAAATACGCCTTTGTCATCTAGTCCTTTAATTACCTTTGCCCCAGAGCTGCCGAGTGATGACCATGCCTGCGATTCCTGCATACGAAGGTCGTCTTCCAAGGCAGCCGATGCTGCGGCGAGTGCATCATTGATGCTGAGACTAGCAAGAGCGTCGGCATTCTTCATATCGAGGTCATGCTGGCTTTCCATGAAGCCGATCTGACGCATTGTTTCAGCAAGGCGTTCGCCGAATATTTGATTAGCTACTTCTTTTTTGTATTCTAGTTCGTTGTGTAGTCTTCCCATACGGCCTGATTGATCAAGGTAAGCCATATATTGCTTATCCTTTAACATCAATTCAAAGCCCATTTTTTCAAGTGCCAAGTCTTCTTCTGCCTCTGACATATCAAGACTAAACTGCTCATATTTGTTTAGCTGCTGGTCAAGTTGCTGATTATATTGAGCATTTGATTCCAGTTGAGCGGCAGTCTGTTGCGCGTCAAACATCTTCTCCTTGGACGCTTGTTCCGCTTCCACAACCTGGGCCTGATCCGCTTGCGACTCCAATTGCTGGGCTGCTTGATCTAATTGCCCTTGTGTGTTCTGAATCGCGAGGGTTTCGGCGATGTTGGACTGGCCTAGCGGCTGTCCTGTAGGCGCCATTCCTTGTGCTACTTGGCTTTGTTCGAACGCTCGTTGTGTCGCTCCTCCAACCGGGCCAGGTGATTGTCGCAGATTTTGGGCTGCTTGTCTGATTTTACTGCTTAGTCTTTTTGCCATGTTATGTCTCGAATGGGTTTTTTAGTGTTTTAGGGTCTCTTTTTCTAGCTGCCGCTTTGTATCGGTTTTTGTCGAGGTTGAATTCTTGGTAATCATTTCCAAATAAGCTTTGTAATCCTTTAGTTATTTGTGCTGTTGTGGGACGTCCCTTACCAAATTTATATCCTCCTGCTCTGGCAATGTTCATTATCATCTGACTCACCTGACCAGAGTGATTGCCCTTTGGATTAGGCAATCCAATGTTCTGTTTCCACCAACTTGTAGGCTTACCAGAGGCATAGGCTTTTGTTAGAGATTTTGCCATCATTTCAGGACTTTGGTTATTAGATACCATAAAATTAAATATCTGAGCGCCTGCCTTCTGTGCCTCTCCAGGTCCAAGTTTACCTGGATCAAATTGTTTTTTCCACTTGTTTCTAGATTTATGGGTGTTGTAAAAGTTTCCGACAGACGGCTCTTTAATATATGGCTTATCTGCGTCTGTGTCGTTAATTAATGTCTGTGCCTGTGTCCATTCGTCCTGGGCCTTGTCAAATACATTCGTTTTCCATTGCTGTGATGCGGTTGTTAGTATCTCCTCTGATTGTGTTTTGGCCTGGTTAGTTAAATCCCACAATTTACCGGCTTCGTCTGAAGTGAAATTACTGATATTAAATCCATCTCCCATTAATTCTTTAATTGTTTCTGATAGGGTTGTTGGGTCGTCAATCTGCCCGTCGCCGTCAGCGTCCATAAGCTCTTTAAATTGTTTAAGTTGAGCGTCTACGTTTGGCAAGTCTGGATACCGTTTTTTTGTTCGCCCTGTTCTCCAGTCTCTGTATGTTGCATTTGACAGGGCTGAAATCTTTTTAAGTTCCTCATAATAAGATTCAGCCATTTCAGGATTACTGACTACTTCACGTAGGGGACTGCCTTCTGGAAAAACAGCATAAGCTAAGTCTTTTAAGTTACTTGCGTCTGTTGTGTTTAGCTTATTGTTTAAATCTCTAAGATAATTAAACTTTCTCCAGCCTGCCTCGGTTCCGAGAGTTTTTACCAAATCCTCTACATTTGCATCTTGTAAGCCTTGCATGTCTTCTGGTGAGATATTTTTAAGATTAGATACAAACAAGTTCCACTGATCTTTGAGTATAGGATCATTTTGCGCTTTCGTATAAAAAGCTTTAAAATGTTGGTACTTTTCTAAAGATTCGGGGTTATTAGCTAATACAGCCAATCCCTCAGTTTCAGCGCCTAGTAGTTTCATGATCTCTTCAGCGCCTTCGCCAAAGACTTCATTGTCTGTGACAAACTCTTCCGCTTTTTTGGTTTTCTCTTTTACGACGTCCTTAATGTCGTCAAGCTCCCTAGCCTCACCTTCAAGAGTGCTTAGATTTTCCTTGACCCACTGACCAAGCTCTTCATAACCTGGGTTCTCTTTCTTCCAAGCCTCAAACTCTGCCTCTAGTTCTTCTGGAGTTGCTGCTTGAAGTCTTTGTATAAGCGCATTCGAGGTGTCTCTGAGGTTTTTGTCGTCAATTACCTCATCGATATTAACAAGCCTGTCTCCCATTTGAATCTTGTCAGAAGCGGCTACTTGTGCCATCGTGCGTTTGACTGAAGCCTCTGCCTCGGTGACTCCCGAAGCATCTAGAACTGACAATTCTCTAAGTAACTCTTGTCTTCGAGTGGGACTAATATTTTGATTTTCTAGTTGACGTAGTATTTCTTCACGCTGTGATTGTTCGTCAAAATCGTCATAGAGGGCTTGCTCGATGTCATCAACCGTCATTGACTTCCATTTGTCTTTGCCAAATATTTCATTAAGATCACTGACCGACATGTCCAGCTCGGGTATTTCGCCTTCTTGTTCTGACAGGATTCCTGACTGAAACAAGTAATCCATTGTCATGTTGTCTGGATCAATAATACCTTTCGCCAGCGCAGATGAAATCATAGTTTGTTGTAAGCTTGGAGGAAGATCTAGGGCTTTAAATATCTCATTCATTACTTGTTGAGTTGCTTCCGCATTACTTCCTTCTCCGGTCTTGAATAATTTAGCATTTTCTCCTAATGCTGCTAAGGCAGCGTCTGTGTCTCCGTTAATAAGACTGTTAATTGCTGACTCAATAATCGGACGGCCTGTGTCTATTTGATCTGGTCTTAGAAGTGATTCAGCAATTTGATCAAGCTCTTCCGCTTCTGCTTGAAATTCTAGTTGCGCATCTTGATTCAAGGCAGCTTGTGTTAATTCGGCACGTGTTGCCGCAGCCACTCTTTCTCCTAATGATCCGAACCCTGCCATGGACTGCGACCATTCTTGCGCTTTTTTGTTGATGTTGTCTTGCGCAATTTCGATTGCCTGGGACTGAAAGTCTTGCAGAGTCTGGCTGTCTTCCCTCAGACCACGCTGCTGCTCTGCCTGAGCCTGCTGCATTGCAAGGGGATCTTGAGCCATAGCTCCTGTAGCAACGGCTTGCTGGTCCTTTGCTGCTTGCGTAGCGGCGCCCTGAGTCGCGTTTGCCGTACCTACCATTTTCAGACTGTCAGGATTAGTATTGTTATTAAATACCCTCTCCGTTAACGGGCTAATCGCCTGCGTAGGCGCCGAGTTACGAAGCTTTGTTTTATCTTGCCTCGCCTTATTAATGCTGTCCGTTAGCTTTGACATTCAATCTACTCTTTTAGTTACAGGACTCGGTGTGCCGTGGTCCTAATGTCACTGTTTTGCAGCTGTCTTTCACTGCATGCCTTATTATAGCTATATGCTAAAAATCGTGTCAAGTACTTTTTTGTAAGAGCTTGATTTAGTTGGTAAGTTATTTGGCTTTGCCCGAGGCAGGACTTGCTGCCTGCTCTACTTTAGCTTCGTTGGTTCGCTCTACCATGAAGGTAACACCGTTAATAATACAATCCTCGTCCGCCGCGTCGTGAACCAACTTGAGCTGATAGAATACCGCCTGATTAGCGGAGGGACTAAAGGCGACGCTACGACCTTTCCAAGAGCCTTCTCCTTTGCGTGCGGTGTCTAATTGCACATAATTACTGCTTAAGTCTGTAGCCATAAATGCGTTGATTTCGGTAGGTCCGTTTCCTTCGAATTGAACGATAGCATGGCTCATGCGCTTGTACTTGCCTGTGTCGCCAAATGACTGTGGTGCGTACTCAAATGTAGCTGTGATCGGACTGTCATCGTCTCGATAGTCTGTGGAGTCGCCGTAATTCCTGTTTTGATATATACGACCTTTATAATTGCCTGTCCACAGTTTTGTTCCTGTTTGTTTGGCGCTGCTAAGCTGGATACCGTCGTGAAAAAACCACGCGCCTTCTGCCTGTTTAGACATACCTTCGAAATTGTAAACGGCTATTTTGTCGTTGGTAGAGGACACTTCAGGATGTGCGAATTTATAGGAAAGGCTTTGATTGTCGGTAAATCCGTAGCCGTATCGTTTAAGATTGGTTTTGTTTAGTGCATCATAATATTTGCCTAACAAATCACCAACATACTTAACATTTAGATCTCGTGTTACCTTGTATATGCCTGTATCATTTGCAAAAAATATGGTATCATCCGTACTGGCAATACTGTCGGGAATAGTACATCCTTGTCCCATACTTTGCAGACGTTGAATTTGTTTCGTGTTTATGTCCACCGCATATACTGAATTAGTCTTAAACACAATAATAGTCGAAGACAGCTGAGCAGCTCCAGTGGAGGATTCCCCAAAAAAGTTCGCGAGTCCTGTAACTTCCTCGCCGTCACTGGAATTGACGTCGATGGCACTAAAGGAGGCGTTGGGATCGAGTGCGTAAGGATTGTCTACTGATTCTGGATAATTGCCATAGGATGTCACGAGTCGGGAAGGGAAGATCGCTGCTTGGCCTGTAATAGTATTGTTGGACAGTAGTCCGTTACTAAATAGTTCAAAGCCTAGAGGGCCGCCTGTCTTCGTTACATGAAAACTAAGATTGCGAGAGGAGTGGTCTACTATTTCGACGGAATTTCCGCCGATTGCTTGGCCCCACTTTGCATAAGCCCAGTCGCTGTAAGACAGATCGACGTTGACCGCCGGACTGATTGGCGGTTCGTTATATTGATCTTGTATCCTTGCGTAATAAGCATTGTTTTTCATGTAAGCATTAAAGGCTTTAGCAAAGTTACGACTTGTGCGACTACTTATGTCATTTTCAAAATTAGGCAGGCTTAAGTCATAAATTGGTGTTTCGTTGTATACTTTGTCCCAAATTGGTATAACAGTAGGAGCTGTTGTCGAATAGACCAGACGAAGCTTTGTATCAGTCTCTGCCACAGTGAATTCATCCGCAACTGTTTTCGGAACGCGAATAGAAATGTTTGATCCTGATACTGTGGTAATACGATGCCAGCCAACAAGGGCGCCCACAAATGAATTAGTAAGTGCTTGGATTGTGTCGTCTTCGCCAATAACATGAACCCACTGACCCGCAACACTGCCTGGAGGGGCGTCCAAGGTAAACGTCAAAAATCCTGCATTAGCTGATTCTTCTGTAACAAGACTAGTAAAATCACTCTCATCCGCTGCTTTAATTATTTGTGTTACGTCAGCTACTACTATGCCAGTTGTAGTGTCATTAACATACTGAAATGGTATGTTCACAGTTCCGCTGTCGCCAGTCACAGATACTGTAATTGTAGTGTCGTCACTAGACAAGTCTGCAACATCTCGATTCTTGGCCCAAGTTAGTGCAAGCTTTGGCCTAGACTTGATATTAGCATAAATCATCTTGTTATTGGCTGACAGCAAATGCTGTGCTAGTGGAGGACGTGCCGCAGAGATTGGACGTTCAACTGAACTTCCTCCAACAGATTGAATCTGGGCTCTACTGATGGCGTCATTACCACTATCTAATCCTTGATCTAGTTCGTCTCTCAGCACATCAATATTTGCTCCGGGAGCTAACGATTCGTCTGTAGTAGTGTCTGTCATTACAACCAGATTTGATACATCTACGTCGGCAGGCTGCTTTCCAGCTAATTCAAGAGCAGACATGTCGTCTACTTTAAAAAATATAGCCACAACGTCACTAGTGCTAGGAGCGCCAATTGTTCGGTACATACTAATTTTAAAGCGGTCCCATTCAGTTGTTCCATTTAAGGTAGTTGGAAGAAGCAAAGCGTGTTGTATTGTACTCGGACGTCTAATTGTTATTAAAGCGTCACGATAATCATTAACAGTGCCAGTCTGAATTCTGTTATTTCGGTCTACATACTCAATACGAAAATAATAGCCAAAACTTGTAGGTCTAAATACTGATACTTTGTCGTTATTACTAAAAGTTAAACCACTACCTTCCACGGTAATAGCATTAGTGTCTGAATTAATTTCAGTGATCGTTGTTGTAAAAATAGCGGTGGCGTCGGCTGTTTCAATGTCAATCAACTGTCCCACAAAGAAATCACTAAGACTTTCCGTGTCATCGTCAGCTGTAATAACCATACCCGTGGCGGTTGCTGATGAAACCGTGCCAATATAGAATTCAGGACTAATAAAACCAAATTCTTGGACTGTTGGAGGACTTTTTGGAATAATCCAGCTGTGGGAGTATACTGGCACCTCTTCAATCCCGGCATCACTGATGTGAGTCCCGTCAAACTTAACGATATCACGGTCATAAGTAGTCGTGTAAAGACCATCACCAAGAGTAGCGATTTCGGTACTGTAATTTCCAGTAGGAGAAAATGGAAACGATTGTGCGATGTTATTGTCAGGCTTGACTGGCAGACGTAAACGGCCATCTAGTGTAATTGTTGATTGACTGCCAAAAAAGTTACTAATACGAATTGACTCATTCAAGGTAATACTGTTATTGTCAGTATCGATGTCAATAATCTTAAAGCGCCGGTCATATCCAGATATATTAACAATATCTTGAGGCACAACTTGCGCAATGGAATCAACAAAAACCACATTATCGGTACGGTCCCAGGTAATATCCACAGACCCCGGCAATAGTCGTTCCGCGGTTACCGGATCAATCCACATCCGACTGTTTAAGTCATCAAGAGCAAAAACAACACTGCCAAGCAACCCGCCAAGATTATTAATAATGTCGCCAACTTTAATGGAGTCATAATTGGTTCCGATGACAATATAATCAGTAAATATTCCAATAGTAGCTCCTGAATCATTAGTGCTAGGAATATAAGCAGGCAAGTCTGGAATAGATACAGTAATTGAGACGGTGCCTTGTCCGCCGCCTAAATCATTAAAAACAGCTCCGGTAATTGTCCACTCTCCTGTGTATTCAGGCCGCTCGGAGTTGTTGATTGTAAGCTTGTCTGTTCCAAGCACTAATCCCGTAAAATTGCCCGTAACCCCGGTTAGAGCCTCACTAACGACAGTAACTGTAGCGTTTCCGTTGTTGGTAATGGTAGCTACCTTAATTAAGTTATTAGTGACCTCATCAGCATCCAAACCCCGATTCCTGCCATCCCCAATGGCATTGGCCGATGCGCCAAAGTATGGCGTTAGGTATTGCGTTTGTGCAGCTTGTTCAACTTGCTGGCTGGCTGTAAGTGTGTAGGTGGTGGCTGTGTCTTCAATCCACAAATCGCCGCTAGCAACAGCCACAAGCTTTTCAAGTGCCGTGCTTTTATATTCGTCTAGCTCCCGCAAATAACTAAATTCTGGAGTAAGACTGCTGACTACAATTCCGTCCCAATCAATACCGTGCAAAGCCAATTCGCCGTTTTCTAAATCAAAATCGCCGGTATTAACTCGTGGATCACTGTTGTCAAGTTTTGGTACAATAACGCCCGCAGATACAGGCAGTCCCGGCAAATACACGGCCTTAAATACGCCATCGGCGGCAGGATAAAAATCAAAGCATAATTGTTGGGTGCTTTGGTTATAGTATACTTTGTCAGGAACGACTAGCTCTTGATTGCCACTAGTGTCTACACGATAAAAAGCCCAGAAGTTTGTCGTAGTAGGGACATCTTCTAGGCAAAATTGTTTAGGAGTCTCGTTGTCAATGTCAGCTTGCGTGACAGCATCAATAAATGCAGCTTGTTGAAATCCGTCATTAACTCCGATAATATAGAAAGTGTATTCATCTCCGTCTGGATTATCAACATCAATTTCGACATCGCCAGTGCCGGACACATAAATTCTTTCGACAAGTTTAAATGATCTGTCAGTAGGAGATACGTTTTTCCATACTTGTATAATAAAGTTATCGCCAATCACGCCGTGTGCAGCTTGTGGGATGCTGTACCGCAGGACGTCCCCGGACACGGTCGTTGGCGCAGCTAGTGCGGTGCTGGCAATGTAGGCTTCATTCCCCCCGACTACTGAAACATCAGGGGAGTAGAGAGTATAGGAGCTGTTGTCAAACGCTGTCTCGCTGGCAAAGTCGAGGTCAAACTGGTATTGACCGCCGCCAAGGTCTAGATTGTTGATGGCATCAGTAATAATTGCTTCGTTATTTGAGCTATCAACAGGATCGTTGCGAACGACTGCTCCCATTGTATTAAGCCCTTTTACGTGGCCTATTTTAATGGTTTGTGCAGTTCCAGTTAAGGTAAAGGCACCGAGGTTGTCGAATGTATTCCAGTAAAAGCTAACATCAACCAGATCACCACTGCCGTCTACAGCTTGGCCATTAATTACGATTGGGCCTGCGGGAACGCCGAGCAGGTTAATTTCAGGACTCGCGACGAATTCCCAGTTATCACCTCTGTCTGTTACAGTGACAACACGAATCGGCACGTTACGATGAAGCTCATAACCTTTACGTTTGGTAATAAACCCTTCAGCATCAGAGTCAAAGTTGACTTGATTCTCGGCTCGTCCAACGGGTATGTTGTGAATTCCAGAACGCTGATCAATACCGCGAGCTATGAACACGTTAGGAATCGTGGATTTTTCCATTAGATTAACTCCCAACCAAGGTTATTGCTTTTTTTATGGTTGTCTTCTTTTAATAAAATTTGTAAGTTAGTGTGGTGATTTAACTCATATATGTCTTTTTTTGTTCTAGCAATTGACAAGGGAATAATGTGATCTATTTGATAATTAAAGGAAGTAATCCATTCTCTGGGAAATCCATAATTTTCTTCAAAAGTACCGCATAAATGGTTCCAAAATTCTAATGCACTACATCCTAGTATTTCAGTAGTTTTGCAATCTTTTATAGTATTTCTTTTTTCTAAAGCATTTCTAATATTTCGACTTATGTTATTTTTTGCCTTGAAAATGGGATCGCTTATTCTTCTCTGGTTTTCTCTATCTCTTCTTTTTTTCGATAACCTTTTCTGGTTAATCTTTTTCCATTCTTTTTTATATTCCTTTACTCTTTGTTTTCTTTCTTTTTCTATCAAGATCCGACAAGATTTACACTCCCCTTGCACACCTCTTATAGTTTTTTTAGATGGATTAAAGGCAGATAATGGTTTGTTAGTGTCACACACCTTACACCAACTAATTTTAAGGTTTAATTGCCTTCTTTTTTCTTGTTCTAAACCTTTTTTTCTTTTTTTACTAACACAATCTTTACAAGAGTATTGTATTTTAGCTGCATTTTTATTACACACATAAAAGTCTTTTTTTAATTTTACCGCTCTACAAGTAGCACAGCGATGTGTTTTTTTATCGGCAGGGCTTTCTTTTTGAGGTTTATTTTTTTTAAATTTAGCGTATCTTTCTCTGTCCATAATTTTTATACAAGATTTACAATTTGTTCTTCTTCTAAATGGACCATCCGCTTGTTTATGAAATTCAGACAACGATTTAGTTTTGTTACATTTATTACAGTGTCTTTTTTCAGCCATGGATGCTCCTTACCAAGTAGCGCGGAATCGACGATTGCGCCAGACTCTAGCATAGCTCTTTTTAAATCGAGATGCCGGTCTACGTTTCCACGTTCCCTCTACAGTTTTGCGCAAGTCTCGAAGCGTTGATACTTCGTAGCTTAAATTTGCGGCGCCGAGGGATCGTTGTATTTCATTGACTGCAAATTGAATAATGTAGTTTGTTACGGGTTTTTTGAAAAAGACAACACCGATACCATCAACTTGAGATATGACATCATCCTCGTTAATAGTGTCTGGAATTGCGCCGACAACGGCTTTATTGAGGACAGAGTCTCGGGTAGGAACTGCTTTCAGAATCAATTGATTCCCACTAATTGTCTCGACTTGCATTGTCGCCTTTAGTTCGCCGGTAGTAGCGTCGCAGATATTAAAGTATTTACCGTATGCACTGCTTGGGTCAATAGCGAGTAGTCCATTTGTGGTAGCCCCGTCGCTATCTGTGTTATTGAGGCTATCAACAACAATGTAATTGTTAATCCGATCAATAATTTGAATACGACCTTGATCCAACTTAAGCTGCTCAATTTCCCTAGCATACCAGATCCTAAATGTGTATTTGTAAGCTGATTTAGTAGGAGCGACAAGAATTCGCCGGCCCACAATAGTGTAGACGGATGGATGCCCGCCGACTAACCAATCCTGATTCCCGACATCATGAAGGTCGTCAGTCTCACGGATTTCGACACGGCCTTGAGCAGCGCCGTTGACGTAGTATTCGACAAGCATGATACGATCTTCAAACACAGTCTCGGGGATGTCTATGTACCCGTTTGTGTCAGGAGTCGTTTCAAAGTATTCAACCAGCGGATCAGGATAAAGACGTGCCATAATATCAAATGCATCGTCATTACCTCGATTCAAGGCAGACAGTATTTGATTGTTGGAGACACGGACTCCATTATCCTCATTGATTTGTTGACGTATTTGATCAACAAGTGCGCGGGTAGTATAGTTCATTCGACACTCCGATTATACTTCAGCGTCTGGCATTGGAAGGTCACCCATATCAGCAGGCTCTTCCATATCTCCTTCAGCAAGCATGTCTTCAATGCCTCTAGCCTTAACCTCTGCAATTAGATCCTCGTCCGGCACATCGGCAAGTGGTGATTTTTCAACAGCCATACCTTCTTCTGCTGCAAGTAAATCCTCGTCTTTTGAGTCTGCCGGTCCAGGCATAGGTAGTTTGCTTAAATCCATTAGTTCTTTCCTTTTAAGTAAGTCATTAGCCAATAACAAAATACAAAATCACCGCCGTGATGTTGTACGGCAGGTCCGTTTGCGGGAAACCAGTCTGTGCCAAAATCTCGCTGCGGAAGCCAGCTTTCTCGCCTGTCTTTGGAAGTAGGCAGTCTGTCTTCGGGGAATAGTGACACATTACTGAGTACGTCGATTGCTGCTTGATAGTTGCCTGTGGCGATATTAAACAGCGGGTTCATTGGCTCGCGCACGACGTGGCGGAGCAGTATTTGGTTTGTAGTCGGATCATTGCCGTCGATCAGATCCCTGAGCAGTACATGGAGTACTTGTATGTGAGCGGCGTATCCAGTCGGCAGCGTTTTCATATTAACATCTGCTGGGAGTAATGTCAAGGGCCAAAAGTACCATTTACCAGATAATTTAGCAAAAGTCGAAAGTAGCCCAAATCCGATAAAGCACCGCCCTAACTTGGTTGACAAATTAACAGCTTTGCCCATTATGCCCCAGTTCTTGAGAGCATGCCATACAATATTGGTGGCAATGTCTGGCCTGTCGTTGAAATATACCCACCAAACCAAGCCCACTAGCATATCCCTTGATATAGTAGATTTGCTATGTTCAGGAAAGCAAGACTTTTCAATTGGACGCCGGTGCCACAATTTGCCGTCAAATGCGGCTTCGATGTCGATGTGGATTGAGGGTACACATCCAACGAGTCCTGAAAATAAAAGGCTGTCGCAATGGGCAGTGTCGATGAATCCATATTTGTCCTGATGTTGAGGTATCCATGTTAAATACCTATCATATTTCTCGGCTAATGTCAAGGCTTTCTCACAATACTGCTTGCGATTTCTCGCTCAAGGTGATATAAGGCCATCTCGATTTCGAGTTTGGTCTTTTCAAGTCCTAATTTATCTAGCTCTAGTTCCTTGAGTTTGAGATCCAAGGTTTCGAGTTTGTCGATTAGTTCTTGGTATTTCTTGTTAGTTTTGTAGAAGATTAGATCCTCTACGTTGGTTATGATAGACATTAACTAAAATCATTTCCTAGATTTGTGTCGTCGTAGTTATTCAGTTCTTCTAATTGTGCCCAAGTTGCAGGCAAAAGTGAGACTACATCTACAACTTGAATACCTGCTGAAAAACTAAATGTTTCTAAATAAATAGAACCACTTGCTGCTGCCTCAAAAATTATTGAAAATGCCGAGTAAGTGGTTGTTGGTACTTCATCAACACTTGCAGGATCTAGCACAGCTACCCAATAATTTGTGTCCAAAGCGGTGCCTCTAGCTCTGACCAAACTTGTGCTGTTATCCGATCCCGAGGACCGATGTATAGCTACATGACCACTAAATCTATATAATTGACCTGCCGTAAGATTATCAAATTGAAGAAAAGATGTCGCATTGGTAGTTACCGGCGCACCAAGTTCTTGTTTACCCCATCTATTCTTTTTAACTACCCCATCAGCGGTAGGAGTGGCAGCAGGTAAGCCGGTGTATGAGTCAGCATCAATATTGCCTGTGAATGTCTTGTCACCTGCGAATGTCTGTGCGCCCGTACTCACGATACCGCTCTGGGTGTCGCTGGCCTCGGGGAGGCCGAGGGCTCCTGCTGCTATTGAGTCGTATAGTTGTACAACGGGATAGTCTAGGAGAAAAGTGTCGAAACTGGGAATTGTAGGTTTTCCTGATAATTTAATTTTACCAAAAACATTAAAGTAACGAGCCGTGTCAGCTACTCCATTGGGGCCTGCTCTAAAAACTATAGAACTGCTACTACTAATATATGCCTGAACAGGGATACTTCTACTACTAGTCTGTCCGGCAGCTGCACCAACACTTTCATTAGAGGGAGAGGTTTGCACGAAAATGTTAGTAAAGGTAAGAGAGGAGCTTGCTATAACCCTATCATCATTGCCTGAGCCTTTAACTTGAACCTCTAAGAACCACTGTCCAGATAAATCGCTTGAAAAATATCCCTCAGCACTATAACTATCCCAAGATTCACTGTGAGTTATATAAGAGGAGAGATCCATTAATTCAGTTCTAAAAGGACCGCTAGGCAATACCAAACTACCTGTACGAGCTAGATAACTGTCATATTTTCCACTAGTATTAACAAGCGTGCTGCCGTCAGCATAGGCCCATCCGCGGTCTTGCTTGACACCGTCTACTGTATTCCATGCGCTCGCATCCTCAAGAGTAGTGTCTGTGAACCCCGCGAGTCGTGACGATTGAGGGTTAGTAGTCTTGATTGTTTGTGGTTTATCTGATTGCCTTAACATATACTAAACTCCATTACGTCCCAGCCTATTAAATGAGACTTGTTTCGGTTATCTTCTTTTAGTAGAATTTGTAAATTAGTATAGTGAGCTAAGGTTTTTATGTCTTCCTCACTAGAGGCTAACGACAGAGGTATTATGTGGTCTATTTCATAATCCAAACTAGTAAGCCAGCTTCTGGGCATTCCATAACTTTCTTCGAACTTACTACACAAATAATTCCACAAAGGTTCCCAAGTTAGTCCTAAGTAATCAATTGTGTTTTGATTTTTTCTCACAGCTTTATTTTTGAGTATAGAATATAGTCGGCACCTAGTCTTGCCTTGTAAGACGTACACTTCATCAACCTGTCTTCTAGTTTTTCTATTTTTACGTTTTTGTTCTAGTCTTCTGTCCCAATTAGACAATTCCCAAATTCTGTGTTTTTCACGTTTATTTTTTCTGTAATTTGGACAGTTCATGTATCTTTCTTGCCTAGCCTTATAAGCTTCCTTGTTTTCTTGATAATATCGTTTTTCTCTTTCTTTGTATCTGTGTTTGCACTTTTCGTAACTTTTTCTAGATATTTCTTTCATACGATCGCTATCTATTTTTCTGCGCGCTTTAGTCTTATTTGAGAAACAAACTTTGCAGATTGATCTATAGGAATCAGACCCACTTGCCTTGTAGTATTCTGAGTAAAGTTTATACGTTTTACAACTTCCACAAACTCTACCTGTATTATCCTTATGCAAGTCTCTAGTAAAATTAGAAACGTTTAGTCTTGTTCTTCTAGCTACTTTTTGACAACTTTTACAAGTAAATTGAAATCCATCTTTACTAGATTTCATTTTATGGAAGTTAT
>Ga0070752_1001723_pt1 | contig 14898 bp, 6 predicted proteins | sample VirMetDEL_Aug_30_FD_77440 | JGI IMG/M metagenome (GOLD analysis project Ga0070752, IMG submission 77440) | Aqueous microbial communities from the Delaware River and Bay under freshwater to marine salinity gradient to study organic matter... | ecosystem: Environmental > Aquatic > Marine > Coastal ...
CAGCCGATTAAGATCAGTACTGAGCCTCTGGTCGTCCTGATGGAACTCCCACTCCGGCTCCCTAACAAGCTCGTGGTAAAGGCGAAGGACAGTGGCATCCTCCAGGTAGGCGTAGTTCGTACGAAGCCAGTCAAGCAAGCTAGGCACAGGGCCACTGGCAGCCAAACGCTCGCGCAGCTCGACACCGTCGATGACCTGCAACTCTGTTGCTGACTCAGCTGGAGCTTCATCGGGGAAGGCCTGACTCACAGGCTCATATGCCAGGCCCTCAGCCATGATGGTGAGTACCTCATCGCCAACCGTTACCCGCCGGGGACGCTCTGCGCGCCACACAGGGAAGTCAGGTTGGCGGAATGTCCGCGACAAGCCTCGCTTTCGCACCTGTCCGAGTAGTTGGCTGACGGCAGCAGACAGGCTGTTATGCCGCCTGAGCTCTTCTCGCAACGGTAAAAGCGTATCGCTGCACTGCTTCAGCACCTCCCGGCCAAGCCGACGAAGCTCTTTGACCTGAAAGCCGGCCTGACGTACCAGCATACGCAAGGTGTAAAGCGCCCCCTGAACAGCGAGCTTCTCCTGGCAGTAGTCAATCTGCCGTTCTGCATCCTCCAGCAATCGGTAAAAGCTGCCCGACGGGCCGCTGTCCATCATTTCCGCCATCGGCTCGATGTAATCATCATAGGCCTGCAGCACTTGACGGTAACGGCGCTCGGCCGGCACATGCGCCTCAGTGCTCTTGGCTTTCTCGGCGATTTCGAGAATGGCGTGGCGATCCTGATCCAGCTGCTGGGCTATCTGGCGGAACAACTCAATAAGCTGTACGGCGCCCTGGCGCAGCAGATCCAGGTCATTACCCTCGATTGCCTCATTCAGGCGCTCTGTAGCATCACGAATTCCTTGCACTCGGGCCTGGAGCACTGCAGATAGCCCAAGCTCATGCTCCCTGTTCAGACCACGGACGAATTCAAGCACCAAGGGATTGAGCTGTAGCAGCTCATCCCTGGGGAGCACGCGAAGAATTTCGGTGTTGATCAGCGCTCGCAGAACATTCTCACGAGCGTCTCGCGGCATGCTTGGATCCACCTTACTGATCAGCGCCAGCACCTGCTCCGCTTCAAATGCCGGAATCTCTCGAGTGCGCTGTACCAGCCACTCGACCACCGGCCAGTGGCTATAAAGGGCGAATACCAGAGAGCGTGGATTAGCCATGTGCTTAGCTATTCCACAATCGCCTTCAACAACGCATCCCGTGCATCCTGATAAAACTGGATATCGATCTTGGTCGCCATGTCGTCTGACAGGTCATACAGCTGACGCCTCGCCGTAACAGGCATGAGCAGTGCGCTCGCGCCCTTCTCAACCGCAAGCTCAGCGATATTTACTGCGTTGCTGATGGGCTCAATAGAGCCGCCCAAATTGATCTCGCCGACAACGATCAGTCCGCCTTTAACTGATTTTTTCAGCAGGCTGCTGCACATGGCGATCAATGCTGCCATTCCCAGCTTGGAACCTCGTTTTGCAGCATCGAATGCGCGTAGCTGGATGGAGAACTCGTGAGAGCGCGGATCTCGATCGCCAACGAGCTGAACAGACCGTGAATACAGGTTCTGCTCGGCATAACGTACCGACTCCTTGAACGCCGCCGGCGCGGGATTGTTGAGAATCTTCACCCCAGAGCCTGGCCCACCGTTAACTTCGATACGGTACAGACCCGCATTGTCATCAATATCAGCGCCGCCTTCACTGATGGCCCAGATCTGGCCTGGCTCCAACGGATCATCACCAATCTCGTTGTCCGCTCTAAGCTCAGGTGTGGCTACGAACTTCTCGACGCCATCATCACCGATGAAGTAGCTGAAATGTGTATTGCGGAATTCGGCTGCGCCTACCCGCTTCTGCTGCTCTTTTACACGGCGGCGCACTTCAAGGCCCAAACGGGTTGCCCACTCCAGATCCTCGTCGGAGACGGGCATATCCTGGTTGGGGTACATCAGCTTGAGTAGACCAGACACCGTCTTGTTAACAGCGTTGGTATCACGGCCACTGAGCGCGCCGCCCAAGTGAACGCGGTTTTGCATGGCTGACACGCGGCTCTCAAATCTGAGTCGGCTCATGCATTCCGAGAAGAAATCACTAACCAAACCAAAGTGGTCCGTGGTCAGATCCTTGTTCATCTTCGGCACATCCCAGCCTGGGAGGTAACAGTGGATGCGATCCATCCATGCCGTATCGTCGCGCATCTCGGCGGGCAGTGGGCCAAAGAGGTGGCCAACACGTTGCTGGTGCTCAACATCCACGTCGAAGTTGCCAACAAACACCATGGAGCCATCAGCACGGATGCTTTCCTTGCCACGGCTGAACTCACCGGACTCCATGTAGCCCTTCATAATGTTGATCCCTTCCTTGGTATCGAAGGAGATCCCGCTAACCTCGTCAAAACAGACCACATCGTACTGGCAGACCAGACCGCGCTGCCCGCTGGCGTTGTTGACGAACATCTTGGCAATGGTCGCCTTGCCGCCCGAAATCAGGTGCGCATAAGGCGATACTTGCTGGAACAGGTGGCTCTTACCCGTGCCGCGCGGCCCCAGCTCGACCATGTTGTAGTTGCGCTCCACGAAGGGCACCATCCGAAGCAGGATGGCATCCTTGGCACGCTGGGTCAGTGCATTGGATTCCAGACCGATGGACCGCACCAGAAAGTCGCGCCACTCATCGCTGCTGAAGTTACTGCGTGCCTCCGCCAGGATATCCAGCACGTTGCGCTTGGACATCTGGATTGGTCGCAGCTCTGAGATACCAAAGGCGTTGCCCTTCTCTTCAGCAATCACACTGTCGTATTCCAGGGTGACCTCGGCATAAAAGCCACCGGTCAAAAGCCGCTCGTTATCATCGACAATCTTGTCGGGGATGCGGACCCGATTGAGGTTTAGGCTTGGCAGGCTGGCCAGGTAACCACCCTCTTTTTCCACGAACCGCACGCTGACAATATCGATTAGCTTGGCCGAACCATCCTTGTAGGCCCGAGCTTTGAATAGCTCCTCCTCGCCGGCGCGCACAGTGCGAGAAGCCAGCTGGCGCTGCACAATCTCAAGCCCCTCTTCGATCTCTTGAGGGTCGGTCGAGGCGCAATAGCGGCCAAGCATAAATTCGACCACATAGGTCGGCACCGGAAACTGGCGGGCAAAGGTTCGCACCAGATCCTTTCGGACCAGGTAACCCTCGAAGGCTGCTGCGGCCTTGTGGTCCAGCGTATCCATTTCCACTTATTCGTCTCCTACCAGTGTCGGCTTCTTCGCCAGCACGTTACCTTGATCATCCAGCAGCACCAGAACCGCTGAGCTGCCCTCAAACTGGTCATCTACTAACAAGCTGCATTTGCCGTCTTTGAGTGGCTTGCGCTTGGTTATTTCAGAGTCAGGATCAGCTGGGTGAGTCCTTAGCACTGCCAATACGCCATCAGCCGTGGTTTCAGCCTGAATCTTGCAAGTGAGACCCAACCAACGAATATCCGACAGGGTCGCAGTGACCGCAGATACGGCCGCGACTGCCTTGGTATTGCGTATCTGAATCACCGGCGTCATGCACTCCTGCAAGCTCAGGCCACCATGGTCATAGTTTTGACCGGCCTTGAAGCTGCAAACGCCAGGCGCCATGGCGATGCTGACGGCACTATTCCAATACCAGCCCACTTGCTGATAGCCCGAATCCACAGAATCCTTGATCACCGCACAACGGCCCCAGCGCGTTTCGGTCAGATGCTTGGGCAAGTCCACTTTCGCCATAGGCCGGGGAGTCAGTATCCAACCATGGTCAGTCACAATTCGAATCTTGCGCCAACCTGCAGCGATCAGCTCCTCGGCACGCTCGACGACCTCGTCGAGTAAGGTATCGATGCGTGCAGCGAGCTTCAGGCCCTTAACATGGCCTTCCTTATCAATGTCACCACTTTGCAACCAGGCATTCGAGGCAGGGTCACCTGACTCCCCCTCTTCCAGATACTGCCAGCCTTTCTCGTTGAGGAACTTGCGTAGATAGTGCGAGGAAAAGTCCTTGTCATCATCCGCGAGGCTCGGCTCAAAATCCCGGTCTGTTAGTCGGCCGGTCAGCCGATCATGCACCGGCGTTACCGCCGCCTTGGCAGTGGCCGTTACCGAAGGCAATGCTGCCCAGTTCGAGTCCAACTGAATTTCACCCAGGCCTTGCAGCTTGGCCGCTAAGCGTTGCGCCGTATCAAAGCGCAGGCCATCAACAAAAAAAACCGCCTCGCCGGCCACGGCATACTCCGCCGTAGCTTCATTAACCTGATCAATGCCTGGGTAGCCCTTGCTACGCACCAGATTCTGGAAGTTGCGAGTAACGCCGTCCAACCATGGGGTGTAAATCAGATCCAGAAGGCCATGCACCAGTGTCTGTTGACCAGGTGACAGCGGATAAGCCAATGCTCGCAGTGCATGATCATCTGCACGCCAATAGCTTTCGCGATACTGGCTCGCCATTTCCTCAGGATCGGTGCCCGAGAATGTGCTGGAGGTTGCTTGAGCGATCTCGGCCAGATGTTCCAATACCCCTGCCAGAGGAGCCATAGCCAGGGCATGCCATACCCAGTTACGACGCTCCGCATGCCGGCTTTCAAGCTGCCCGATGCTCAGGCGCGCCTTGGCCGGATCAAGCTGCAACAGCCCGTTCAGATCACGTTCAAGCTGCTGCTCTTCATTGGCGTTGATCGAAGGATAACTAGCACCGCTGGCCGCCAAATCTGCCTGGACCTTCAACAGTAGCTGCGGTAACTGGGGGTAATGACTGCATGACTCTAAAAAGCGTTGCCAAACACCCTCCCAGACACCCTGACGCTGGCATAGCAGCTCAGCCGCCGTGAGTTCGCCATCCAGCTCTGGATTGAAGTGGTACTCGGTTTCGCAAATACCGACCAAGGCTTGCCATCGGGAAGAATCCCAGCGTTCACGACAGGCCTGGCTGTCGTTCATCCAGCTGAGCAGATCACGTACCGGATCGCTGCTGACCAGCTTGTTGAAGTCCGCGGCTTCCAGACGTCGATTGCTCAAGTCATCGCGTGCGCTTTCCAGCACCTCCGGCAGCACCCGCAGCATCACCTGCTGGGTTTTATCATCCTTGGCCACATCCAGACCGGCACCACCGTTGTTGGAGACCAAAAAAGCGTTCACCGTCCAGTCTCGACCGGCATTACTGTAGATCCACCAGCAACCGCGGTACTGCAGCTCAGCTAACGGCTTGAGTGACTCGGGGCACGCTGAAATCGCGCGCAAATCACGGCGCTCATAGCCTGGCAGATAGACAATAGGCGTTCGATCAGCGGGCATCTCAACACCAGGCAAGACACCTTCGACCACACACTTGATCCAGATGGCCGGCCCGGTTTTACGCTCAGGCGCATAGTCACCGAGCACAATCAGCTCTGGCATCGCGGCCTGCAGCAGAGGCAACGCCGACTCCCACTGACGCAACTTGTCGGTCCAGAGGATGACCTTGGGTGCGACTTGAGCATTGGAGTTATAGACGGCGCTGGCGCGGACTTCCTGAGCCAGAAGATCAATAAGTTTCATAGCAATCCCTGGCGATTGGCTTTGCGACAGACGAAGCAGGTTGATGGCTGTACCGGTTCCAAGATCATTACAGCCATTTCTCTATTTAGCCGGCATGGACGCCTTAGTAACCACATCACTTTTATTTACCCCCTGCCACAGCCAGAGCTTCCAGCCGATTAAGCCAGTCATTGAACAAGGCACACTTGTTGCGCATTGCTGCCAGACCTACTTCCAGCGCGGCCAAGGTCCCCATCAATGGCTTCTGGTAACCTGGGATCAGAGCTTTAACTCGTTTGCTTGGAGCGGTATGAGGGCTATTGTTGATATGTTCCGGGCTGTCAAACTGAGCGGCTATCTGAACTAGCTCTGCTTCAAGCTGTTCCAGATCTACCCCCCTGGCAAATGCTTCCGGATCGCTGAACAGCAATGCTTCGAACTCATACATCTGCACAAAGGGAATGAAACGGCGCATGGGCTCTTGTCCGATCAATCGTTCCAGTTCTGACGTCATAGCCTCCTGCACAGCCGTCGCTTTGCTGTGAATATCCGCATTGTCAGCAAGTGTGTCTTTTCCAGGGAATGATTGTGGCAATCCGTAGTAGTCAAAAAACGTCGTGCAATAGGCTTGGCGTTCCCCTAGCAGGCGCTTCTCCACATCTGATTGCAGACGCTCGAATTTGAAATTACCGCCCTTGCGACCTGGTTTGCCAACCAGCGCTGGAACTAGATGAACGCCCCGTATTAAAAAAGCCGGCTGGAGCAGTTCGTTAACGAACATCTCCTCGGTCTGACCTTCACAAATAACATGGACGCGAATCACCGTGTCGGCCTCCCGCCCAGGATATTTTTCTGCCACAGCTCACCAATGGTGTAATCCTCCAGCCAGGCTGTGAACTGGCTTTCCTCCAAGCGTTTGAAAACCGACCCGCCATTTTCCCGGTCCACGACTATCAGATCATCGACCTCAAACTCGTTAAGCAGCGCTACTGACTGGGTGGAAACAATAACCTGGGTGCGTGTGGCTGCCGACCGAATCAGCGCCCCCAGCAGTGTTATTGCGTAGGGATGAAGCCCCAGTTCAGGCTCATCGATAATGATGGTGGTCGGCGGGTTGGGCTGCATCAATGCTGTGACAAGACAAATGAAGCGCAGCGAGCCATCAGACAACTGACTTGGCCACAGCGCATAATCACTGCCCTCCTGCTTCCACAGCAAGCGAACCAGTTGCTCCTCGGAAGCGAGGGTGGTCGGCTTCAAAACGAAGTCGTCAAAAAACGGAATGGCGAGACGTACTGTTTTACGGATCTGACTGTAGACAGTTGGCGCCTCGTCCTGCAGCTTCAGCAAAAACGCAGCAAGGTTTGATGCATCCATCCGCAGGAAAGCATTGTCATGCACGGCGCACTGGCGTTTCACCCCCGCCGTATCACTGGTGTCATGGAAGTGATAAACCTTCCAGTTGGAAATCGCGCTGTAGCAATAGCTTGCGACCTTCTTCGAAAAGCCCCGTTCCGTTTCTTTTTTCAAGTTCGATTCAGCATGTCCAGCACCCAGATTCGGACGCGTCACGCCGTGATAAGGACCGTTGAAATACAGCATCTCCGAGGTGAAGATCAGGCCGTCATCCACGGTCGGCTCCAGCGCAATATCATAGCCGTTGTTACCGAAGCGAACAGAGGTTGTCAGCGCGGAGGTTTCCTTGACCCCATAGCTAAGCACCCTGTCTGCACCACCCTGCTTGGCAACCCACACCTGCAAACGCCCCTCGACCAGCTCGGACAGCATACGGAAATAGGAAACAAAATTACTCTTACCGGAACCATTGGCGCCGATCAGGACGTTAAGATTGTGCAACTCCAGGTTCTCCATCTTGCGGATGGATCTAAAGCCAGAGATTGATAGCGTGTGAATTGCGCTCATTGTTTAGCACCCAACATCCTGAATGAATTTGTCCATCTGGCACCATAAACGGTTACTTTTCCATCACCTATATAACCTGCACATCTGTTGTTCCGGTAATAAATCTGGCCAACGGAGTGATCAGTTTTTTGACTGGCATGCTGCAGGCGCGGACTTCAGCTTCCAGCCAGCTTCCAACACATCCAGCAGGCTTTTCTGACGTTTCTCCACTACCTCAGGGGTCCACTCCGCAGTATTCAACACCTGAGTTGTCATCACGTAAGATGAAACGCCTTTTCGGCCTCCAAAGTAAGCCGTTTTCTTTTTAGCAAAGTCGAGGTTACTTGCAGCCGAATTGCGCTGCTGGGTCAAAGGCACCAGGTTGGCAATTTTGTGCACCCATTGCTGTCTGACTTCTTCCGTCGGCCAGCTTTCTTCCCATTCACTGTTTGCTACAACTGTTTGCGGCAGTACGTGTTCGATAGTCAGCACCTTGGCGTCATAGCTAGCAGCTCCATCTGACAAGAAAGAATCCAACCGCAGGATCAGATAGTTTCGACGGCGCGCAGTCAGGTAGTAGATATCTGAATTCAGGACATCCAGCATTTCGCGCTTTTCGCTTTCCGTTAGCTCCACTGTCTTGACCGGGCTATCCAGGGAGTGCGCCCCCATAAGCTCTTCGAGCACGACTGCATAACGAGCGATACGCTGGTTTACATTCTTGGCGCTGATGTGCATGTAGCCTGCCAACCGCTCCAGCTGTTGGAAGAACCACAACACATACTCCGGGGAATCCTTTTGGGTAGACAAAAACTGGATAGCACAGGGCATCCAGTCAGAGTTGTCGATGCGATTCAACCATTTCAACAGAGCGTTCACATCAGCTGCGTTCGCCGTTGAGACGTACTCGCTCTTCTTTGCAATCAGATAGGCTACGGCATAAGGCTCAATAACCTCTGAAATCAGTTGCTCAGAGCTGCTCGATTTCTTTACCACATGCTCATCAAACTCTTCCAACAAGGTGCGCTGTGCCTTGGCTCGCGCGTAGATCATACGGATATGATTGAAAAGCTCAGCGAAACCCGCTCGCCCGGTTTTGACCTCTAGTTCTTCCCATGTATTGGTGTAGTCTTCCTGCTTTTCGGCAACGATATTACCGATCACATCTGACTTGATAATATCGGTCGGCAGCAAATCCAATCCCCGGCTATTCAGCACTGAAAATACCCGGAACGCAGATTTTTTACTGGGCGTGGACACCACAACCAGGAAGCAGCGCTGGATCAGGAAAGCACCAAAGCTGATCAGGCCATCCGTATCATTGGAAAAAGCCGTTAAAAGCCTGTCCCTAAGCAGTCTGGCGTTGCGCTGGATGTTCTGCTGCGGTTCTTCCAGCTGGGCCGATTCGAGGGCCAGCAGCTCGTTGAATTTGAATGCCTGTACATAGTCGGCAAAAAACTGTCTATCTCGATCGCGCAAGCTCAGTCTGGGTTTGGCGCTGATACCCTGAGAAAGCCTGCCAGGCTCGCGGATATAACCTTCGAAATCAGAACGCACCTCACCCTCAAGCAAACTGGTGATCACCGACAACAATATAGTGAGTGTAGTCAGTCGCTGCTGCCCATCGATCACCTCTGAAGCTGGCTTGCCTTCTGCCTTGATCAGCACAATGCTGCCAAGAAAATACGAATCACCCTCCGGCTCCGCCAGATAGAAGCTGTGCAGGTCGTCAAACAGCTCCAAGGCCTGATCGTCAGTCCACGCGTACGGTCTCTGATAAGCTGGAATAACAAAGTCGAAGTCAGAGCTGAAAATTTTTGCCAACGGGTACTCTGCCCCCGTTATTTTGTTGCTCATGCCTTGCTCTCCCTTGCTTTGTGCTTCTCAGCCAAGCTCAAGTGATGGTCATTGATCCGTGCACCCTCGCCTTCGCCGTACTCCAGGCCCAGGCGGTACCAGGGGGCGGATTCAACGTCCTTGCCGCGATCCTTGGTCCACTTGATGTTGGGCGCCCAGCGCAGGATTCCGGCGCCTTTCTTGCTGACGTCGCGGGCATACAGGAATGGGCGGATATTGAGGCGCACGCCATCGTTGAGGTCGGGGTTCCAGCCAATGGGCTGTTCAGCCAGCGGCTTCCAGCGGACGAAGATGTCGTAGGGTTTTTCGCCTTCGAGGATGGCTTCGAGTTGTTTTTTCAGGGCTTCGGCGGCGGCGAGGCGTTCTTGGGCGCCGTCTTCGCCGTTGGCGAGGCCAGCTTGCTGGGTGCGAATCCAGTCGCCCAGGTAGGTGTAGATCAGGCGCTCAAGGCCAGCTTTGTCGAGCTTGTGGTAGTTGACCAGTACGCTGAATCCATCTTTGAGGCCGTCCCAGATGTGCCAGATAAAGGGCCGGTGCTGGAACAGTTTGCAGTGCTGCTCGAAGAACTTGTCACGCAGCCACAGGCTGAGGGATTTGCTGCCGACGGCTTCGAGCAAGCGGTTTTTCAGGGGAGTGGTCCAAGCGTCGCCATAGGCGGCTTGCAGCAGGGCTTCCAGGCGCTGGTCGGCGGCATTTTCGCCGCGTACCGGCGGCAGGCAGACAATGCCGTCGTCATCGACAAAACCAGTCAGTGCCTGGCAACGCTCGACCCATTCGCGCTGTTCAGCGGCCAGCTCCATCTCCGGATCCAGCTCTGCGGGCCATCGGTAGCCAAGCAGTCGCGCGACGGCGACTTGCAGCACGCTGTCATCGACGCGCAGTTCGCCGTGGGCGGTCCATTTGCTGTCTTCGTCCCAGATCACAGAACCGCAGGGATGACCGTGGAAACTCCATTGAGTTGGTTTATTTGTGTATGGTTTTGGTGCTCCGTGAGGAAATATTCTATCCGCCTCAGACTTCCAATATTCAAAATTTATCGGGATATTAACCAAATAGCTCGGAGGCACTTCAGGCTTTTTATAAACATTCCGCACAACCTCAAGAAAAGCATCACTCATCACAAAGCAATACAACGGAAGAAAATATTCTGGCTTTTTAGGCGATATAACACCTATATCAGCAGAGAACTTATCTCCAGAATATAGACTGCGGTTCAAGCTACCCATACGGTTAATTGTAATCCCTGGCTTACCCCAGTAAGGCTTACCTCTTCGCCAGCTTTGAACAGCATGATTTAGATGCTTGAGACTTTCGGCAAGATCTGCAAGATGCCCACTCTCTTGTTCCCACAAGATAATTGCACTACGCCCTTCAACAACCGCACTCTCATCGGCTGTTTCATGTAAAAAATCCCATTCAGCACCATGAACTAATATCTCCCAAAAACATCGTTCAAAACGGTTTTTTTCCCCCGTAGAAAGGCCTTGTAGAGCATCCGCATATTTCCCAAGAGGCAAATCATCAGACTCTTCCACTTTTAAAATATGACTCTTAGGACTTTCAAGAACTTTATTTTGGTTTAGTAAAAAAATCTCTACTGAACTTATATTTTTTGATTTTTCGGCAACATCCATATCAACAGACAAATCAAGCAATGATATAGAACCTGCACTTTTCATGGAGTTTGGCTCACAAACAGCCATCAAGACTTGAGCCCCAATGGGGGTTGTAAAAGCACTTCCCCCAAGGTTAGCAACGACATTAATCGCATGATTGGATAATAAATATTTTCTAAAAGACTTTTCCTGGCTTTGAACCAACCAACCTTGAGGCAATACTGCACACGTCCTCGCAGTCTCCGAGCACAGATCAATACACCTTCTAAACATTACAAGGGCCAAGTCAGACTTCCCTTCCGGAAAGTAGTCAAGAATAAATCTCTTTAATATCTCTGAATACTTTAGCTGACCAAGATAAGGCACATTAGTCAATACAATCTCGTATTTGAAAGCCAAAAGCTCTGCGGCCTTTACAAGCCCAGAGGCGACGACACCAAGTTCTGTTTTCTCATCATCTTTTTCACCTTCCAAGGCTTTAGTCAGCAATGGCCCCACTTCCTCCCATTTCAACTCAAACAGCGACCCCTTACCCAGACTCGCTTCCGGATTCACTAAGCTACCAAGTACTGGCGCGTCCTTGAATTGCTTATACAGCTCTTCGAGGGCGGATCGCAGATTGGTGTTATCACCCGCTAGTGATAGCCAGTCCTCTTTCTTTGCGCTGATCGATAAACCGGAACAAGCAACATTTAATTCCGGCAATAAGCGATATCCGCCAGTATTCGGAAATTTCCACGCCGTGAGCGCTAACGCAAATGCAGCTAGTTCAACGCAGCGTTGGTCCAGCTCCAGGCCATGGATGTTTTCCCGCAGTACCGCGTCCACTGCCTCCCTAGCTGAAAGACCGTTGCGTTCCATTCGCATCGGCACCAGCATTAGGAAGACTCCTACCAGGAAGTGGCCAGAGCCGCAGCAGGGATCGAGAGTTCTTATTTCGGCAAGCGACTCCGGCCAATCATCGAAGGTTCCGGCCGCCGGCCTCCATCTTTTGTGGCCCACCCCATCTTCTTCCTGTAAAAAGCGCAGATAATCCAGAGGCACACCAGGAATCGCAGCCTTCCGGCGCAGCTCCTCTTCGCTGCTAGCATTCTGCAGGTCGCCCTCGGTGAGCCGTCTCGTTGCCCACCAGGCGCCCAGGCTGTTATCGAGCAGGAAGCTGACCATATAGGGTTCGGTAAACAGCTGGGTGACGGGCGAGAGTTCGTCGGCGCCAATCTTGACCTCGGAATCGTTCACCTCTTTTTTGCGCTTGCTTTGCCAGAACTGATACACCCAGCCGAGGCTGTCCTGGGCCTGGAAGGTCTCAGGGGCCAAGCCGATTACCAGCTTTTCAAGCTCGCGCTTATGCTCGGGGGCGAACTCCAGAGCAAACACCGGCGAGTCGATGCGGAAGATCTGCGGCAGCATTTTCGAGGCCAGCACACCGGCCAGCTCCCAGCCGCTGTTGCAGCGGCGCTCCTGCTCATCGCGCAGGGTGTCTGGGTCTTGCACCAGCTCGTTGCATTCAGCCAGGCTCAGCGACGTGTGCTCGTCGTACATCAGCAGGTGGTTCTGCTCCAGAAAGCGGGCGAACAACATGCGATGCCAATGCTCGTAGGCCACCTCGGTGATCAGCTTGTTCAGGCTTTGCTGGCCGCTAGCCTGTTTGCTGTCACCCAACTGGCGGCCATGGGCGCGCAGACGGGTACGCAGTTGACGTTGCTGGTCATTGAGGTAGTCAGCCGCTTTGGCCTCGCCTACGCTCAGGCGGGTAAGCGCCTGGCTGGCAGCCAGTTCGGCAATGTCACGGGCTTTGACGACGGTAGCTTCCAGCGCACGACGCAAGGCTTTGTCGAGGGGCTGGCGATGTGTGGCTTGGGTCATCAGAAGGTCACCGGTCCGTCGTTGAGTTTGCTGAGAATCTGTTGTTTGACTTCGGCCAGCCAGGCATCGATATCGGCTTCGCTTTCAAAAGTTTTGCGCGGCAAGTTGATGCGCTGCAGCTTGGGTTGCAGCAGCTCGGCGGCTTCCAGGCGGGCGCTATCGAACTTGCTGGCGAGGGAGTCGGTGCGGTCGGTCCACTGCTCCAAACTAACCTCGCTGAGGCTGTCGAGAATCGCCTCGGCATCATTCAGCGTGGGTTGTTCCAGGGTCAGCAGCTTGCGTTTTTCCAGGATGGCGCCTTGCTGCTGATCATTCAGTTGCTGCCAGTGGCTATCGGCTTGCAGCTGAGCCAAGCAGTCGGCATGGCGATCCAAGTAAGCCTGAACGTGGAACTGGATGGCATCACGCAGTTTGCTGACCAGCTGCTGGATCAAGCCGGTGGCCGGGTTGGGATCATCCAGCAGGGAGCGGTGCTGACTGATGGCATCGGCTTCGGCCTGAATGGGCGCGTGGAAGGCCAGGCCGCGGCTTGCATCGAGCAGGCTGGTCAGCAAGGTCCAGTCACCGCGGCGGGCGTCAATGCGCTGGGCGGTATCGCTCCAGTCCTTGATGGCTTGTTTGATGGCGTCCTGCTCATCCAGCACCTGCTTGAGCTGGGCATTACCGGATTGGCGAGCCAGTTCGTCAAAGACCTTGGTATCTGGCACTGCCGGGAATGGCGCAGGACCACCGGCGCGCTTGGCCAGCTCACGACCCTTCTCGGCTAGGAGTGGCAGTTTGTTGGCCTCTTCCCCCGGCTGGCACTCGATACCACTGCTGCTGAGAACGCCGCGGATCTTGATCATGTCCACTGGGCGGATGGTGATGCTTTCCGGACGGAAGCTGGCCTGGGTGATTTGCTTGCGATCAAGGCTGCTGGCGGTGACCGGGTTGTTACGGCTGTCGGCGGCAATCAGGATGCCGCTGGAAAGCAGCACATAGAGCGCACCGTCAATGGCATCCTGGGGCCAGCCATAGGGCGCGGCCAGGAAGTGCTCGCGGATTTCACTGCCCTTTTTCGAGACGCCGATGAAGCGCTTAATCGCGGCACAGACTGGATGCTGTTCGGCATCGCCACTGTAACCAAGTAGCTCGAGGGCGTTCTGGCCACCGTCTTTACTGGCACGCTCGTAGACCTTGCCCCAGGCTGGGTGGTCGGCTTGGTCGAACTCGCGGTAAAGGCGGACCAGTGAGGCCTTGGCGGCGGTTTCGACCCGGTCGCTGATGCTATTGCCGTCCACCTCGTTGCCGCCGGCTTGCAGCACCTGTACGCCTTCGAAAATTTCTCGCAACAGTGCCTGCACCTGCTTCTGGGCATCACGATGGCGGGTTTCCATGGCGCTGCGGGCATCTTTACCGGCATCAGTGTTGGGTATGCCGCGCTTGTCCAGGGTGGCCTGGGCGGCGTGCTCAGCGGCAATGGCGTTGGTCAACTCGGATCGGTTACGAGCCGGGACATAAATGAAGATGGTCGGCTCGCTGGGGTTGCGGCTGCGAGCCTCGGTCATGAAGCTTTTTTCATCAATCGCCCAGCCATCCTGAACCCAGGCATAGATTTTCTCGTTGGCATCCTTCGGCAGTTCCGCATCAAAGCAAGGCAACACCTGGCGCGGCTCATTGCATTTGCCCTGGGTCAGGCGCACCTGGGCGATCTGGCGGCGCAGCTCCTTGTGCAGCAGATCGACGCGGATGTTTTCAACCCGCTGCAGGTTACCGCGCAGGTCGGCCTCTTCCTGGCGCAGGGTGTCGTACCACTGGGCGCTTTCCTGGGTTTGCAGGCGGTATTCGGTGCCGGTGCTGGTTTGCATGGGCATGACCAGGCCATCGTCAGCCAGCTCTTGCAGCAGTTTGGGTACCTGGGTGCGGATGACGTCTTTGCCCTGGTTAAGGTCATCAATCAGCAAATCGCCGAGCATATCGGCAGTGGCGCGCACACCACAGTCTGCGGTCGGATCCGTGGGCAATTTTCCAATTAGCAATACCAGGGAAAGGATGCGTGACTTGAGTTGATCGTCAGCATCTCCAGCTGACAAGCGGCCAATAGTTTCCGCGATTTC
>Ga0070752_1001730_pt1 | contig 14822 bp, 17 predicted proteins | sample VirMetDEL_Aug_30_FD_77440 | JGI IMG/M metagenome (GOLD analysis project Ga0070752, IMG submission 77440) | Aqueous microbial communities from the Delaware River and Bay under freshwater to marine salinity gradient to study organic matter... | ecosystem: Environmental > Aquatic > Marine > Coastal...
AAAGAAACAATTGAAAAAGATTTAACCTTAGCCACGATAGAGGTTTCAATAATGGCAATAAAACTAAACCACAAAGCATTTACTAAAGCTGTTTTTAATCAAATTCCAGAAGACAAAGTAGGGTGGATGTGGAAAGACATAAAAAAGACAGCAGACAAAAAAAAATATGGAGACGAGGTGTTAAAGGCAATAGAAATACAAAAAGTAATAGCCTACTGTCTTGAACACAAAAGAGGAGAAATTATAAAATGGTATTTAATTATAAGTTCTGAAGGTGAACTAATGAAATGTAGACATACAAGATTTTTTAACGTGCCTCCTATATATCATTTTATAAAAGCTAAACAAGTTTACATTGCAGTATAGTCTGATCCGCTTAAAGGATTCTTTTTTTTGATTGTTTGATTAAGTTGCCCCTACTTTTATAGTGGGGGTTTTTTTGTTTATAAACCAGACAAATTGTTGAAAGTTCTAATTATTATTTATGCCTACAAATTTATAGCTTTACTTAACCACTTAGCCCATCAATATGAATGGGACAAAAAAACATATATAGTAAAAAGACAGTTGCACAACTTCGTGCTATAGCTGTAACTCACTTCCATAAATACATCCGCAATCGTGATGCAGGACAACCATGTATCTCATGCGGTTCATTTACTACTCTACAAGCAGGACACTTCTATTCAGCAGGCAACAATCCATCTGTAAGATTTAACGAAGATAATGTTCATGGGCAATGTAAAAAATGCAACTACTTCCTCTCTGGAAACCTTCTGCCCTATCGTCAAAACTTAATTGAAAAGATAGGCCAAGAGCGATTTGATAAACTAGAACTTAACATTCAGCTATCAAAGCGTACAGGTTACAAATGGGATAGATTCTACTTACTAGAAATTATAGAAAAATATAAGGCCCTAAACAAATGACAAAGAAAGAAGCCATGAATCTGATTGCATCTAAATATAATAAGATGAAACGAATCGCACAGATGTCAGAGAACAAATGCTTTCCAAACAATAAAGGCTTGTATCATGAAGACATTACACAAGATTTATATGTAAAGATTCAAACAGAAATAAACGAGATACCAAATAATAAATCAGAAATTTTAAAATTCCTAGACCGATATGCACAACCTGGTGCGTATATATATCAGAGCATAAAACAAATTCTGATCAACACATTTAGAAAGGAAAGTAAATATACAAGGCTCGACATTAAAAATTTGACTCATAATGAAATGAAATATTTGATTGATCCTGGTAAAGAAATAGAAGAAGAAACAATTCAAGACAAGGTGGACAAGTATGTCGAAACCTTTTATTGGTTTGATAAAAAAGTCTTTAATCTATTTAGATATGATTTTAAAACACATCCAACTGAAATGAGTAAAAAAACAAAACTATCTGAGTCAACAATATATCGAACAGTTAAAAGATGCAAGATTAAAATAAACGATAAGCTCAAAAAAGAATATTATGAAAAGTAGAGGTTTAGGAGACGACATTGCTAAGATCACAAAAGCCACAGGCATCAAAGCTGTGGTCGATAAAGTTTCAGAAGTTACAGGAGTTCCATGTGGATGTGATGAACGCCAGGAGAAATTAAATAAATGGTTTCCAAAGAAAGGAACTCTGACAAAAGACGAACATGAATTCCTAGAATACTTCTTTGACAATTACAATGGCACAAAGTTAAAAGACGCTAGAGAAAGAGATGTTCTGTATTCAATTTATAACAGAGTAAACAAAGCAAATGAAAAACCAACAAGCTGTTCTCCATGCTTAAAAAGAATAGTCGAAAACCTAAGAACAAAATACAATGAATACTAAACGCCTAGAGAAAATATATAAACTTAAAAAGCATCCAGACAATCCTAGAGTGATTAAAGATGTTAAATATCATTTGCTAGTTAAATCAATTAAGGAGTTTCCAGAGATGCTAGAGAAACGCCCTTTAGTAGTAAACAAAGATTTAATCGTCTTAGGGGGTAACATGAGATTAAGAGCAGCAGAGGAAGCAGGACTTAAAGAAATATGGATTGATCAGACCGATTGGGATGAAGCAAAGCAAAAGGAGTTTATAATAAAAGACAACTCTGGATTTGGAGAATGGGATTGGGATGCACTTGCTAACAATTGGGATGTAGACGATTTAAATGATTGGGGTTTAGACTTGCCTCCTATGTTTGACGAACCAGAACCAGAAGCAACTGAGGACGATTACACAGAGCCAGACAATATGCAAGTTGATGTTGTGCTTGGCGATCTCATAGAGATAGGAGAACATAGATTATTGTGTGGGGATAGTACAGATTCAGACCAAGTTGCAAAGCTAATGAATGGAGATAAACCTTTTTTAATGATTACTGATCCACCTTATGGTGTAGAGTATAATCCTAAATGGAGAGATGAAGCAGAAAGATTAAATGGTAAAAAAATAGGTGATAGAGCATTAGGACAAGTACAAAACGACAATAATGCAGATTGGACAGACACATGGTCTTTAAGTCCAAGCAAAATAGCTTACGTTTTCCATGCAGATAAGTTTTCAAATGTAGTACAAGACAGCCTAGAAAGATGCGACTTTGTCATATCAAATCAAATTATATGGGCAAAAAATAATTTTGCTATAAGTAGAGGCAATTATCATTGGAAACATGAGCCTTGTTGGTACGCTTGCAAGAAAGGTTCTACAAGGCAATGGATAGGAGACCATTCACAGACAACTTTGTGGGAAATAGATAAACCATTAAAAAGTGAAACAGGACATGGAACTCAGAAGCCATTAGAATGCATGTTAAAACCAATTAAAAACCACAAAGGAGATGTTTACGATCCATTTTTAGGATCAGGAACTACAATGGTAGCAGCACACCAACTTAAAAGAAAATGCTATGGAATGGAGCTTGACCCTAAATACTGTCAAGTAATAATAGACAGAATGCAAAAGCTAGATTCTGAATTACAAATAAAGATTAACGGAAAAATATATGAAAAAACAGAATACGTTCTTTAAACAAAGCTGTCTAGTCAATAGTGAAACTCAAAGCAGTTTTCTCTGTTTCTGCTTTAAATAATAATTATGGAAAATAATTGGGAATTAACATTGGGATTTTATCTAGGCTTTTTATTTGGCTTCAGATCATATCCACAAAACGGATTCACAGACTATGTGATTTATATACCATTAATCGATTTATGCCTTACAATATATGAAGACTGAGAAAGACTACAAGTTTAAAAACTACAAACACAGATGCGAACCACTTAAAGCGTGGAATGGAATAGGCCCAATACCTAAAGACTTTTGGAATTATAGGCTAAACCCAATTACAGGATATTATGTTGATCCTGTCAGAGACGAACACGGAAAAGCAGTAGAGAAAAAATATGCACATCTCATACAACCAAATCCTAGATAATAAAATTAATGCACAAATAATGCACATCATGGCAAAAGAAGACATTGTAAAACATCAATTTAAAAAAGGTCATAAAATGGCAACAGGGAGACCAGAAGGTTCTTTAAACAGATCAACCATTGTAAAAAAGTGGTTTGCAACTAAAATGAAAGGAAGGCATCCTATAACATCTGAAGAGGTTGAATTAAGCTTAGAAGATTGGCTCACTATTAAACAGATTCATAAAGGCATTTTTAAAAGCGATACAACAGCGTATAAGGTCTTAAATGATTCTAGATATGGTCAAGCCAAAGAACAGATAGATGTGTCCTCTGATGCGCCTACTGTTGATTTTAGATCATGGTTCAATTTTAAAGATGACTCTGACAAAACCAAAGACTGATTTTTCTTCTAAATACGAGCTGTTTTGGAATGACACTAGATACACAATTCTAACAGGTGGGCGTGGTTCTGGTAAATCATTCTTTACAGGTGTTTTCTTATTAGGCTTATTACACGAGAAAGGTCACACAATACTATTTACTAGATACACACTACGCTCTGCATCTGTTTCTATAATTCCAGAATTTAGAGAGAAGATAGAAATGACAAATCTAGAACATAAGTTTAGAATCACTAAAGATGAAATTGTCAATCTAGAGAATGGCAGCAAGATATTATTCAGAGGAATTAAAACATCAAGCGGAGATCAAACAGCAAATCTTAAATCATTGCAAGGAGTTACGACTTGGGTAATGGAAGAAGCTGAAGAGATAGATGAAGACTCCTTTGACAAAATAGATTTATCAGTAAGACAAAAGCTAAAACAAAACAGAGTGATCCTGCTTTTAAATCCATCGACTAAAGAGCATTTTATTTATCAAAGGTTTTACCAGGATAGAGGCGTTCAAGCAGGTGCAAACATTTCAAAAGGAGACACCACATACATACATACAACCTATTTAGACAATATTGAAAATCTATCTGAGAGCTACATTGCACAGATAGAGAATATGAAGATCAGAAGACCAGAGAGATACTCTGCTGTTATTGAAGGTAATTGGATAGAGAAAGCAGAAGGTGTCATCTTTACTAATTGGAAACTAGGAAAGTTCCAGGAAGTATCTCCATCTGTTTTTGGAGCAGATTTTGGATTTAGCATGGACGAAAATACCTTAGTAAAAACATCAATTGACAAAGACAGAAAGATTATCTATTTACAACTGTGCTTCTATCTTCCTGGATTAACTACATCACAGCTTAGAGAACTATATAAGAAGTATGCAGAAGATTCACTTATCATAGCAGACTCCGCAGAACCTAGATTGATTTATGAGCTTAAATCTACCTGCAACATAGTTCCTAGCATAAAAGGTCAAGGGAGTATTACTTATGGCATAGCACTACTCCAAGACTATGATCTGATTATTGATGAAGGCGAAGGTTCAGCACCGCTAATAAAAGAGCTAAACAATTACAGATGGCTAGAGAAGAAGAGTCAGACACCAATAGATAAATACAATCACGCTTTAGATGCAATTAGATATGCTGTAAGCTATCAATTAAAGAATCCAAATGCAGGACAATATCATATTATTTAAAAAACCTAGACCGATTTACCTACCCTCAAACGTATATATAACATAGTATTTTATTAAATGGCAACACAAACACTAAAAATCCCAAACAAACTCTCAGAGATCACACTTGGTCAGTATCAACAATTCAGTAAAATATCAACTGACGATGCAGACGAAGACTTCTTGCAGAAGAAAACAATTGAAATATTCTGTGGTATCAATCTCATAGATGTTGTCAAAATAAAATACACATCAATCATTAGAGTGATAGGTGTTATCAATAAAATGTTTAGCCAAAAATCTGTATTTACAAATCGTTTTAAAATGAATGATACTGAATATGGATTTGTGCCTAAACTCGATGACATGACTTATGGAGAATTTGTTGACTTAGATACGCTCATGAGTGATTGGTCAACTATGGATCAAGCAATGGCTGTATTGTTTAGAAAGGTAAAGGATACACATAAGGATAAATACACGATAGAAGAATACAACCAGGAAGAATCACAAGACATGAAGCAGATGCCTTTGGATGTAGCCTTTGGAGCAATTTTTTTTTTGGAAAGTTTAGGAAAGGAGTTAACGAATCATTCCCTCAATTATTTGGGGAAAAAGTCGAAGAGCATGACAGAGCAACAGAAACAAACCTTAATGAAGTCTATGGGTGGTGGATTACATTCTACTCCATTAGTAAAGGCGATTTAACAAAGTTTGAACAGATAGAGAAATTAAACTTCAGATCATGCCTCACTTATTTAAGCTTTGAAAAACAAAAAAACGAAATAGAAACTAAAAGAATAAAAAATGCCAGACAAAACAGAACTTATTGATTCGCTCTACGAGAGACTGTTTCTAAATGATGACGAACAGATTGTTTTATCAGATGGATTCGAGTCAGCTCTGATTGGAATTAGTGCAGCAGAACCAAAGGTGGCAATCTATGATTTTTGGAAAGCTTTAGATGTAGTAATGAAAGAAGCTCCAGAATTAGGTTTTGACCAAGCTTTAGAATGGCTTGATGAATTCGTAAGCATTAAAATTGAAAACTCAGAATCTATCACACCCATATTTGTGAAAACACTATGAACAACTATTTTAAAATAATTGACGATTTAAAAGATGCTGCTATTGCAGAGCCTTTTATTAATACAGTAACTCAAGGAGACATTACTGAGATAGACCTAAACAAAAACACAATATTCCCACTATGCCATTTGACAATAAATAATGTGACTCTAACATCGAACATCTGCACAGCAGACATTTCAGTTATTCTTATGGACATAGTGGATTTTTCTAAGAAAGCTCCATCAAGCGACATTAGGGGAAACAACAATGAGATGGATGTGCTTAATACACAGCTTGCAGTTGCAGGAAGAATTCAAGCAGAACTTTTGAGACTTGACACTTACTATAGTGATTATCAGATTGACAGTCCTTTTACTTGTGAACCCTTTACAGATAGATTTGAAAACAATGTTGCAGGGTGGGCGGTTTCTTTTTCTATTACTATGGCAAATCCTTCAACTAAGTGCTAATGGAATTAAAAGAATTAAAGCAAGTACTGAACATCTTTGGCAAAACTGTCATTGCTAATTCAAAGAAAAAACTAGACAGCAACAGTTCTCTTGCTAAATCTTTACGCTATCAGTTAAATGAAACTTACGGAGCTATTGACTTTGAATTTTACATGAAGCAATATGGCTTATTCTATGATCAAGGTGTTGTGGGTAAAGACCCAAGCAAAGTATCTCCTAATGCAAAGATAAAAGGTCAACAAGGAGTAGGAAGAGATATTGTCACAGGACAATTTAAGAAGAGTCCATATAGATTTGGCTCTGGTAAAAGCAGAGGCACTTTTAAAAACTTTGCAGAGACAATGGAGAAGTTTGCTCGTAAAAAGAATATAAGATTTAGAGATTCTAAAGGACAGTTTTCCAAAGGTGGATTTAAAAGCATGGGTTATGTGATAGCATCTAATATTTATAATCGTGGATTAAGAGGAAGCTTATTTTTTACAGACCCATTTATGAAAGCCTATAAAGAGTTAATTCCAAAAATGGAAAAAGGTCTTGTGTCTGACATTGAAAACTTTTTTGAAGCAGCAACTAAAAACATAAATACATGAGTACCTATACTAAAATAAATGTAAGAAGTCCGTTTTATTTACATCTAGTCGAACCTAGTCCACCCCTTCCAGACTTCGATTGTGTAGTTGCAGGACTTACAGGTTTTAGTGTTGACGATCAAGGAATCATTACTTTGCCACAACCACAAGCAGGAGTCATAGAATCTATCTCTAGTGATGACGGAGATTTTTCTAATAACAAATTCCCAACAGAAAGCACAGACACTTCTAGAACAATAAAAGTTAACCTAGCAATCCCACCTGCTTTATTTGCGAATTCTAGTAGTGCCTTTTTCGAATGTCCTGTCACAGCAACTCAACCAGGTGTCACAAGCTCAGTTGTTCAACCAACAACTTGTTCTGGTGGCCCATCCAAAAATGGTTCAATAGGTGCGCAAACTTTGACAGTAGGTGGCTCTAGTGTAGATATTAATCTAGCGAGTTTCTTTACAAATGAAACAACTTATGATGTATCTAATATTAATCCAAATGTAGTCACAACAGCTCTTAGTGGAAGTACATTAACTCTCTCTCCAAATGTAATCGGTGGAACAACTACTGTTTATGGAATAGCAAGAGATGGGAGCTACCCTGCTACTTGTGAGCAAACACAAAGCATATCTGTGACAGTTAATGCAGGAAGTGCTTTAGGATGTACTCTAGCAGGAAAAAGTATTATTCAAGGCGGTTCGATAACAGCAGCAGGAGTAATCACAGATCCTATTTCTCCAATAGCAGGAATAGTTGAAAAATCCTTGACAAGTGGTGGTGCTGCTATTACAAGTGTCACACCAAATGGAGACAGCACATCTAAGACAGTAAAGTTATTTTATAAACTTACTCCACCTGCAACTTTTACAAATTCTGGAACACCAATTATTTGTGAAATAGATTTAACACAAGCAGGAACAGCAGCTCCAACATTTTCTTGTGCTATAGCTAATTTAACAGGTGGTGGTGTTTCACAAAACGGAGCTATATTAACACCTACATCCTCAATCGGTGCAACAGTAAAAACACCTGCTAGTGGGACAGCATTTCCAACAGTTACAGTAGACACATCTAGAACTGTTAATTTCCCTGTGGTAATTCCTAGTGGCTATCAAAGTGCAGGATCAGATTTTAGTGGTGGATGTGATGTTACTTTCACACAACCTGCAACAACTCCAACTTGTGGAACACATACTTTGTTTTTAAGTACTCCTGCAAATCAATTGCCTAGTCCAACAGCAACACAAAGTCATTGTAACAAGATTCAAGTAGTGGGAACATATACAGAAATAAAAGCAACAGACCCTAGTGTCACAGGAGTTTTAAACACTATAGTTTGTCAAAACGGATCGCCCTTTGATGGCAGAGACCTTTTTTATGTGATTACAACATCAATAGTTGATGCAGCAGGTGGGCCAGGAATATCTCCATTTAATTTAGTTAAAATTGACAGAAACGGACAAGTCACACAGATAGCAGTTGGCGGATGTCCAACAGCAAGTAGTAGTGGTAATCAAGCAGGAACAATAGTATAAAATTATGGCATTAAAAAGAGTAGAAGTTGATATTTATGTGTGGGAAGGTTTGGTCACAGCACAGCCATCTGCACCTGCATATTCAATAAACAAAAACGTAATATCTGGACAGACAAATATTACACTAGAAATTGCAGAATTAGTTAGAGATTATCTGACTATGACTTTTAACAATGATTACACATCAATTGCAAGATATGTTAGAGCTATTGTAAGCTCCTTTGACGATTCAGACGAACCCTTCCAGACAAATCCAATAGTGACGACCTACGTTGCTCTAGATGGCTACGGATATTTTGAAGAAGGCACAAACCCAGAACTAGACAGACACGCTCTTATCAGTTCGACTAATATTTATCTTCCAGAATCCACAGCAGGAAAGTTTCCAATATTTGCAGAAGGCGTTGGAAAAGTCATCATTGATTCTACAACAACTCAGATAACAGATAACGGAAACACGAATCAGAAGATTCAATATATTACAATTCCTGCTGACAGTTCTACAATACAGGTTTTCGACACAGACGACACGACACTAAAAAAGACGATTACAGTATCTAATATCTGTGAACCTAAATACACACCTTTTAAAATAACCTTTGTCAATAAGTTTGGAGCATTTCAAGATTTATATTTCTTTAAAAAATCAAGCGAAGTAACAAACGTAACAGATGAACTATTTAAAAAGAATATAGTCACAAACACATCTTCTACATATAACACTTATGACAATCAAAAAGGCAGGATAAATGTAAACGCTCAGACTTCATTAAAAATGAACACAGGCTTTATAAGTGAAAACATGAATCAAACCATTGAAGAACTTTTTTATAGCGAGAATGTATGGATCAGATACGAAAATAAAACCTTGCCTGTAATACCCAAGACCAAGTCTCTTCAGTATAAAACACAGCTAAACGACAACCTTATTAATTACACAATTGATTTTGATTTTGCTTTCGACAGAATTAACAACATAAGATAAATGCTACAATTACAGGTTTTTTTTGATGGGCAGCAAGTTGAACTGTTTAAAGATGAAAGTGTTGTTTTAACACAATCAATCCAGGACATTAAAGACATACAAAAAGTCTTTATTCCTTTTACACAAACATTCAATGTCCCTGCTTCAAAAAACAATAATAAAATATTTAAGCATTTTTACAATTTTAATATTGATGGTTTTGATGCTAGAAAAAAAACAGCTTCAGAACTATTTCTTAATTACAAGCTTTTTAAAAAAGGAAAGATAAAACTTGAAGGCGTACAATTAAAAAACAACGAACCACACACATACAAGCTTACATTTTTCGGTAACACAATAAATCTGAAAGACCTAGTCGGAGAAGATAAACTTGCAGCTCTTAGTCATTTAAAAGATTACACCTTTGACTACAATGACACAAATATTGCAGCCTATATGTCGAATGGTCTTGATGTGTTTAGTACAGGTGGAACAGTAACTGATGCAGTCATTATTCCTTTAATCACACACACAGATAGACTGATTTTTGACAGCGACTCTGCTGTTGTAAATGCTGACACATTAAAAAACATAAACCCAACAGCAGGAACATCGACAAACTATGGAGTTCCATTTAAACAATTAAAACCTGCACTTAGATTAATTGCAATTATAAAAGCCATAGAAATAGAATATGGCATCACTTTCAGTACTGACTTTTTTAATGAAACAAATACTGCTTTCTCTGGTCTGTATATGTGGCTTCACAATAAAGAAGGCGAACTGTTCCAAGATCAAGATGCACAACACCAGGCTTCTGGATTTACAGTTACAAGCAAGGACAAAACAATGGGTCTTGGAAGTTTTTTCACAGGATTCAAAAATGCGAGTTTTGAAACTAAACTTGATGACATAAGAAAGCACAGAATATTTGATGGAATTCCTGTTAATAAAATAGAGAGAGCCTTGAATGTTAAAGTTGTTCCTTCTGGAAGCGCAGGCTATAGTCTAGTGATTAAAAAAGATGGAGAAGAGTTTCAACGCTTTGATGGACTTACAGGGACGACAGAACTAGGTCAAAGCTCTAGTTTAAAGAGAGATCAGTTTCTAAGAATAGGAGATGGCGTTTATACATTTTTTATAGAGACAGATGCAATATCAACTTATACGCTGACTATAACTCATTTTATAAAGAGTTTAAGAACAGGTGGAAGAAGAAAGGACATTGAATTTACAGCAAGTGCAGCCAAGACGACAGACAACCCTGTGACAGCTACACAGTTTGTTCCAGACATCAAGGTCTTAGACCTACTAACAGGAATATTTAAAATGTTTAATCTAACTGCTTTTGAAGACGAAGCAGGAATTGTCCAAGTACAGACTCTAGATGAGTTCTATGCAAGCAGCACAGTTTTTCATGACATCACACCATTTGTCGATAAAACTGAAACTGTGACTGATTCTGTTTTACCTTTTAAAGAGATAGATTTTAGGTTTGAAGGCACAGGAAGTTTTCTAGCAAACAACCACAAAGAAAAATTCAACACAGAATGGGGTGCTTTATACTATAACGCTCCAGAGAAATACGATGGAAAAGTCTATGACATAGAAGTTCCGTTTGAACATTTTAAATATGAGCATTTATATCTCACAAATAATAGTGTATTAACTGCAACAGATAGCGGTGTTCAGTACGGATATTCTGTAAACGAATCACAAAGCGCATATCTAGGAAAACCCCTTTTATTTTATGCTGCAAAATCTACTGCAACGATCAGAGCTTTAAACCTTACAAAAAGTGCAGGGGTTTCAGTAGCTAATCCATACATACCATTAAACTGTGAATCGACAGGAAGCACATTTTTAGTTGGTAAACAAAGCATAAATTTTAATGCAGAATTTGATGAATTCTCAAGACAGGTAAATCCTAAAACTTTATTTAACACATATTATAAAAATTATGTGGACGATATGTTTGATGTTAGAAAAAGGCTAACAAGTGTCAAGGCTTATCTGCCTATGAATATAATATACAATCTAAATCTAGCAGATAAATTTATTCTTAATAATAACGAATATAGAATAAACAAAATCTCCACAAACTTTGAAACAGAGCAAAGCAGTCTGGAATTGACTAACATATTTGAAGCACCTGTATTTAGAACACTAAAAGCAATAGAAAACAACTGTTTAACAGTAGACACAAGCTTAATTAGTGTAGATAGTGTTGACATTACTGTCGATGCAGCGTGTGACTTAGACTTTACTATTCCAAACACAAACACAGGTGTTCCAACAGCTTCTGTGAATAATCCTGTGAGTCAATTTACAAATACGAGCCTCAAGGTTATAGCTCCGACAATTGATACAGATCAGATTCCTGTTTCTACAACAACAGAGGTATTCTTTAGTCATCAAATTACTGCACTAGGGAAAGTAGGCGACACAGATAGACTAGATGAATACGGATATTTATACTCTACATCTTTAACAAATCTAAGCTCTACAAATGACATTGATACTTTAAAAGCTTTTGGAGATGTCACAGTTGTTCCATTTATACCTTCTCTAGCTGTTTTAAATGTACCTATAAAAAGCATTTACAAAAAAGCAGGATTGACTGACCCTGCAACTATTTATTATCGTTTTTATGCAAGGACAAACACGACAGTCCAGAACGATAAAGCAGATGCAATTAGTAGCCTAGTAATAGCACAGACTGTCGCTTCAGCAGTTACTCAATACAATAATGCAAGTGGAGAGAATCTCTATGGTATTGTTGGAACACAAGGTTATATGAGTGCAGGTTCGCCACAGCATAACTTATCAAGAGAAAACTTTTCTGGAAGAGGTGCTGAAGACCAAGATGGTATTGTAATAGGAAATGCTATACAACCAAATGAAACAGCAATCAAAGAAATAGTAGAATGGTTGTCAAGTGTTGCTAATCCAACAGCAGGCACTTACTATCCTGTATCACATACATTTAAAGCAATAAATAAATTCGGGGCAGATTTTTCTGCTGTGTTTAATATGAGTAATAAAACAAACGCCTTTGTCAAATACCACATGTATTTAAACGCTTACCCTTTTGTAATGATTAAAGGCGGTACAGTCACAGGAAGTATAGTTAGTGGTGGCTCTTTAGGATTAGCATTTACAGTTGCAGATTTACAAAGCACATCATGATAAAGAACATTTTAGAAATGCTAGAATTCGTAAAAGATGACACTAAGAATTTAGGAGAGTTATCTAGGATAGCATTAGGGAGAAACAAAATACCAGAATCAATGAATGAATTAATTCATTTAACACTATTAAGAAATGGCAGAAGAAGTTAAGGTTAATTTAAAAGCCGAGTTTGGCAGTCTTAGGAAAGACTTGCAAGATGTTACAACTGAATTAGTCGATATAAAAGACGAATCAAAAAAAGCTAGTAAAGGACTAGGGGGTATTAAAAAAGCAGTCACAGGAGTCGGTGCTGTTCTAACAGGTGGACTTTTTAAAGCAGGTGCTGTCATCTTTGAAAAACTCATGGAGCTATTCATGGGTAATCAGAGAGTGATGGATGCTATGGCTGTGGGAGCTAATTTCTTGCAGAAAGCTTTTAATGATTTAGTGGATTTAGTGACTAATGTAAGCATCCCAAGTTTTCGTGAATTAAAAGACGGAATCATGCAAGGCTTGATTGATAGATTTGAACAAGCAAAAGAAGTTGCAGGTCTTCTAGGACAAGCAGTTGTTAAATTGTTTAAGGGAGATTTTTCTGGTGCTGTTGATAGTTTAAAACAAGCAGGAAAAGAATCAGTTGATGTCTTTACAGGCGTAGACAAATCAGTTGAAAAAGTAACAAAAGCAGTTGGAGACTATGCAAAAGAAACTTTTGAAGCTGCTAAAAATCAAGTTGATTTAAATAAACAAGCACAATTAGCTGAAGCACAAAACGCTAAACTCTTATTGCAATTTAGTCAAGAAGCAGAACTTCAGAGACAGATTAGAGATGACACTTCACAGTCAATAGAAGATAGAATTGCAGCTAATGAAGAATTAGGTAATGTATTAGACAGACAAGCAGAAGTCATGATGGCTAATGCTCAAGATCAAATCGATGCTGCTCAAGCTGCTTTAGATTTAGATAAAGAAAATCTAGATTTACAGATTGCGCTTATAAATGCTCAGACAGCTCTTATAGATGTAGAAGAAACAGTTACAGGATTTAGATCAGAACAACTCACAAACACGAATTCTTTACTACAGGAACAAAAAGACCTGCAAGATGAACTGTTGCAAAATGAAAAAGATTTAGCTGCTGAATCTCAAAAAATAAAAGACGATGCACAAGCAGCAGATGACAAAATAAAATTAGATGCAGAAGCAGCAGCAATAGCTCAAGACAATGCAACATTAGGAAGACTAGCAAATCTCGCAGGAGAAGGCACTAAAATAGGTAAAGCAATGGCAGTTGCAGATGTGACTAGAGAGACTGTTAAAGGTGTTCAAAACGCCTTTACAACAGCACAATCTTCTCCAATTACAGCAATTCCATTTATTGGGCCTGCATATCCATTTATTCAAGCAGGAATAGCAGCAGCCTTTGGAGCAAAATCCATAAAAAGCATAGTAAGTGGATCAAAACCTTCTGTCTCTGGCGGTGGTGGTGGCGGTGGTGCTGCGATACCTTCTGCACCCCCAGACTTTAACATTGTAGGGGCATCGCCTGTTAATCAGTTAGCAGAAACCATAGGTGGAGAAAGTCAGAAACCAATTAAAGCTTTTGTCACATCTGGAGATGTATCAACAGCACAATCACTAGACAGAAATATAATAGAAAATGCATCAATAGGATAAATATGAAAATAATAGAATTAATACTAGACGAAGAAAACGAAGACAATGGTATCACAGCCATTTCAGTAGTTGAAAACCCTGCAATCGAAGAAGACTTTATTGCCCTAAAAAATCAAGAAGTCAAGTTTGCAGAACAGGACAAAGAAAAGCGAATCTTAATGGGTGCAGCTCTTATTCCTAATAAACCGATATTTCGCAAAAATGAAGAAGACGAATATTACATATTTTTCTCAAAAGATACTGTCAGAAAAGCTTCTGAGTTGTTCTTTATAAAAGGCAATCAATCTCAATCTACCCTAGAGCATAAAGTAGCATTAGAAGGTCTTACTGTGGTTGAGAGTTGGATTGTAGAATCAGAACAAGATAA
>Ga0070752_1001731_pt1 | contig 14810 bp, 13 predicted proteins | sample VirMetDEL_Aug_30_FD_77440 | JGI IMG/M metagenome (GOLD analysis project Ga0070752, IMG submission 77440) | Aqueous microbial communities from the Delaware River and Bay under freshwater to marine salinity gradient to study organic matter... | ecosystem: Environmental > Aquatic > Marine > Coastal...
GAGATTGTAAAGTCTTCCTTTTTGTTTTCTGCTACATTCTCACAGGGAACCCAATAAATTTTACCTTTTTTATTAACTAAGAGGCCACAGCCCTCTTCTGGATAAATTTCTGATAAGTATTCTAATATCTCTTTATCTTTGTTGTGCACCCGGAAATCCGCCAAATCTAAGATGGTTGTTATTTTGATCTACATTTGCGCCGCCTACAGGAGCATTTCCAGTTTTTGCTCTGTAACGCAATGCGCATGAATTTACTCTTTTTCCGCATTTGTCCCCTGCAGTCCAAAAAGCCCCTTCCTGAAAACTTTCAGCCCCATAAACATGAGTCTTTTTAACTCTCCATAAAGTACCTGAATCTAAAATATTAGTATTATGCCTGGATTCTTTATAGGTGTATACGGTACCGGAGAAAGAAGTCTCATAGACTCTCACTCTTCTCCAGTTAAAATTATCAGAGTCGGAAGGTGAAGATACTGGACTAGATTGGCTTTGCAAGGCTTGCCAGTAATCATTTGCAGAAATACTAGTAATGGTGCCATCTGCATTGACCCTATTTAGAGTTGTACTAGTGCTATAGTAAGAATTTTGTGTTACCGAAGAACCTACAGGATTAAATGTAGTACTAGCTGGAATTATATACTCATCAAACTCGTTTAAATAAACGGTTCCCCCTCCCTGACTAAGGTTTTGCCAAGTGCATCCTCCTCTTTTTTGAGCAAATCCTTTATACTGCCAAGTACATGCACCACCAACTACAGTTCTTCTAGGAAGTTGTATTCCTGCTAAATCGAAAGGAGCTGCCAACTCAAAAGTTGCAGAAATAATATTTTTGCTTTTAAGCCTATCTATTACATAAACCATCCTAGGGAACTCTACAGGAGCGTTTCCTGCTCCTGAATCGTTAGACTCTCCAACCAAGTATTTTTTTAAAGTACATCTTCGAGTCAATCTCTTACCTATTAAATCCTGATAGTCTAATCCGCCTATTTCATCAGAAAAAACACTTTCTATATTGGCTACAGTCATTTCTGGTCTTGAATAAGCGCCGTCCGAATTTATGTCAAATCCTTCCGCTTGAATAGGTATCGCTACATAAGTTAGCACAGTTCCTGAAGAATCTCTAAACTGAATTTCGGTTAGGTCATCATCTAGCCCTTTAAAAAAATGAGCGAAAGATCCTTCGGCATACTCTAAATCATATAGTATAATTAACTCTGAGCCAGGGTCTTGTTTTTGTACGGTTTTTATAATATCTGTCATGCTTCATATACTCGTCGAAAAGTTGCAGAACATGAATTAATTTCATTATTTACATAAATTTGGTTATAGTCTTCACATACGACTTTAATTGTGGTTTCTCCGCCTCCTCCGTCAGGGTCTGGAAAAGTAAAGTCAAAAGCAGTAACGCCTGCTTGAGCATCAAAAAAATCTACAATGTCGTCAATTTCCTGTTTTGAGCGATTATTGAAGGAGATTGCAAAATTTTGAGTTAAGTTATTAATCCCGTCTTGAAGACGTTGTTCATAACCATCTCCAAAAGAAACTTTGAGAACTCGAGGTTTAGTAGATTTTCTTAGATTTTTATCTGGATTTGCAAACCCCGTTACTCCTCCGACATTAACTCCAAGTGCCATTATGCTGCTCCATACGGACTAAGTATTCCGCCCGGCCTTTTCTGTCTTTGTAACTCTTCTTGCACTGCGCCAGCGATTAATTTGCCTAAGTTTGCTCCCTGCTGTCCATCGCTTTGGCTATCAGTTTGTGAATTTCCTTGACTGTCCATAGAAACGTTTACAGTTACATTATTATTTTGACCCGCACCGTTCATTGAAACTGGAATTGCTTTTCCATCCGGAAGAGGTACAACGGCTTCGTTCATCTTACCTTCGCCAACAAGCCCTAGTGTTGGACGCTTAACAATTCCTCCGTTCGCGTATCCAGTAACTCCCCCAGGCATGATACCTCCAGAAGCTGCCCCAAAAATACTTTTTATAGTACTTCCAAAACCACCGTCCCCACTTAATATAGCTCCAATAAGCATAGGAATAGAGCTACTAAATAGGTCAGCTCCTTTCTTTAAAGTAAAAGAAGATTCTTTGTTTGTAAGAGCAGTATTCTCATTTTTGTCCGCAGTTAAAGTTTCTGTTGTAGCTACTTCTTCAAAACGCTTATAAACAGTTTCACCTACAGGTTGGGGTACTTTTACTCCCAAACCTTTATTTAAACCCATTTCCGAATAAAGAGCTTCTAAATTATCCTTATCAAAATCTCCTCTACCAAGAATAGTATCCCAGTTTTTGTTTGGAGTATCAGAAACTAGACTTGTATCTGGCCCTCCTGGAAAATTAGTTACAAAAACTCGAATTCCGTCCCGTTTCTCCTTATCTACTAGATGGTTAAGAGCTACTTCGGTACCCTCAAGACTGGTATTTATTTTTGCGGTAATCGCTGTACTTAATCCATCACCACTCACGACTCCCTGTCTGTTAAGCTGTAATTGGGCTTCCTGGCTCCTTAAAGTTTCACTACCATAAGTACTTCCTATAGGATTTTTCTTGAAATTTTCGAAACTTGCACTCTCTGATTTAAAAGCTTCTTCAATCTCTCTTCTTATTGCTTCTCCCCCAGATTCAAGAGTTTCAAAAAGTTCTCTATTTCTCTTTTGTTCTTCTGTCTCTTTCTTCCCGAATAGGCCGCCTATAATGTCTTGAGTAAGTTGACTAGATAATTCTTTTGCTGCAGCTTCGAGAGAAGTTTTAACGGTTTTTAAAACTGCATCTTTAAAAGACGTTTCGTCCCCAGTAATTAAATCATATATATTAGTATTTAATCCGTTTTCAATCCCTTGTTTAAGAGCCATACCAAGTTTATATGCTCTATCTTGTTGAGTCTCTAATAAAGCGATTTGAGCTTCTAATAAATTAATGTTTTGCTTCTGTATAGCTAACTGAAGCATTTCTTGTTCTGTAAGTTTTTCGCCCTCAACAATTTTTGATCTAATAGAATTAATTAATATATTTTCTTGTGTTAATTTTTCTGCAAGTAGGTCGTTTAATTCTTTTTCAGCTTTTAGTTGAGTTAGCTGCAAGCTAGTAGCCCCTTTAGAAAGGTTTAAAAAGGCTATTTCTCTACCTGTTTTTGCAAGGGAAATCTGTTGTTCTATACGAAGCTGCTCTCTTAGTATATCTAGTTGACGTAAATTTGTTTTTAAAATTTTTAAATCTTCTGAGCTCATATTTTGAAGAACTTCTAAACCTTCCTGAGTAAGTTCTACAGAAGAGCTTCTTTGTTTGTTTGCTTTAAAAAATAATTTTTCCGTTAAGCTGAATTCATCGGATAAATCTTGTAAAGGACTTGTTGGCAGCAAATTTTTAAAAGCATCCTGTATCTTGGGACCTATAGATTCTGCTGCTTGAATATAGCCCTGCACATTAGTTATTAAATTTTTTAATCCTTTGTTGGCCTTTTTATACTCTTCTATTTGTTCGGCTGTAATAATATTTCCAGTCATTAGAGCGTTATTAAGTTTACCTACAGCAGCTCTATACGTATTTACACTCTTTCCGCTTAATTGTAAGCTATTAATAGCTTCGTATCTTTGATTAATATACTCCGCTAGAACTGTTTGAGCGTCTCCTACAACATTGTTTAGTACTCTAAACTCTTTTTCGTCTTCTTTTGAAGAAAATACATAACTGAATCCGTCGCCTATTGCATTTTTTAGTTTTCTCGAATTGCCTTGTAGGTTTAAAATATAATTGTTTGTTTCTGCTAATCTTTTGTTATAATTATCGAGAAGAGTTAACTCATCGTCTAATTCTTGGGTTCTTATTAGATTCCCAAAAGCAGTAACACGAGCCAAACTAACTTCATATGTTTTATTAGCATTTTCACCTAGAATTCTTTGTGTCTCTGCGAATTTTTTAAATTCTTCGTTTGTTTTTGCAAAATTCTCTCTTAGTTTTAGAAGTTTTTCACTTATACGTTCCATTCCTAACAAAGATTTTATTGCATCTTTAAATGCAGCAGGCAAAAGATCAACAGCTATTAAAAGTAAACCGCCTACACTGGCTATTCTAGTTATTGTTTTTACAAAAAAGTTTGCAAATTTTTGTACAGCGGCAGTTACTGTTTGTAAACTTCTTACAGCTGTCTGCTGTTTCTTTGTCCACCATAATTTCCAAGCAGAAGTAGTTCTAGCAATGCTCTCTTTAGTTTTGCCCTCTAAAACCGCTACTGCTACTCTCATATCTTTGAAGTTATCAATAAAAGCTTGTCTAGTTTCGTTAGACATATTAGAATATTCATAAAGACCTTTAGTAGCATTTTTAATGTTTAGATCAATTGTAGATAGAGAAAGTCTACCGTCTTTTGCTAATTTTTTAAAACCATAAGCGCTTATTCCCGTTTGATCCCCGAGTTTTAAAATATTACTAGTAGCTTGATCAGCTAAAGCGTTAGCGGCACCAAGATCATTTTTTAATTCTCCTAGCTGCGTAAGATCTATATTTAAAGAAGTATTAGCTTTATCTAGTTTCTTAGAAAAATTGTCTAGGCCGGTATTCATTTTATTAAAAAATTCATCTGTTTGGGGAACGATCATCCTAAAAAACTTACTTAATAAGGGTGCTGCTAGTAGTAATGTTGCAAAAGGATTGAAGGCGGCGAGTTCGGCTAGGGGTTTTAGTATAAAATTTGCCCCTTTCTTAATACCATTTATAATGTCATCAAAGGCTTTTCCAAATTGATTAAAAGTGTTAACTGAAGGTTTTGTAATTTCTACAATTCGTGAATACTTACTTTCTGCTTGAGCTAGAACGTCATTAGCTACCGCCTGTGAGCGTTCAAATGAATTTAAATCTTCTGCATTTTTACCTAAAGCTCTTGCATATTCTTCGGTCGCATCTTTTAACCGAAGAATAATACCAAGTTCATCTAAAAGTTCTGGTTCTGCTTTAGTAACACCTCTAACAAGTCGATTAAAAGAATCAGTTACATCTCGCCCTAGAATTAAAGAAACGTCTTTAGCGGCGGTTCCTAGTTTTTGTAACTGAGAAGGGCTTAAACCAGAAGCAGTACCGATTGCAGCAGCTTGAGCAGCATCTCGAAAGTTTATTTGAGATTCCGTTGCTTCTATTATTCTTTCCGTTAAAGAACCTAAAGCTACACCAGTTGCGGAAGCATAAGCAACTTGCCCCTCTTGTAAAGCTACTAAATCTCCTGCATCGCGTAAAAATCTAAAAGCTGCGCCAATGGCAAAGATCTGGGCAGCTAAAGCGGCATATGCTGGAACTATACCTGAAGAAATACCTTGAGCCTGTTTAGCAAAATTTTTAGACCCGTTAGAAGAGGCTTGAGCTACGCCTTTTAATTGTCTATCGGCAGTCTGAGCACTTTTGCCAACCTTATCCAAACCTGCGCCAAGTTTTTGAGCAGATTTCTCCGTGAGGCGCATTGTCCCATCGTCATCTACAACTATACTTACTTTAACTGTTTTTGCCATTATCCCTGCACATTATGGGTGTACTGTTTACCACCCGCTTTGGCCCTTCTCTCTTCAGCCTTTCTCTGTCTTTGCAGCTTTTCATTTGTAGCTTTTGTATAAAAACTTTCTATTTTTGAAATAAAGAAGACTACAATTTTTCTGTCTTCCACATTAAAAAGATCGAGAAAAAACTCAGCGCTTGACCAATCTTTTCCCATATAAGTGCTTGACATTCCTTCCCACCTGTCAGGCATATGTTGAAAGACTAAAAAAGCATACTGAACTTCTTCAGGAAAATTATTTATAGATACAGGTATTCGAGAGGGGTCTGGTTCTTTGCCCAGCTGACGACACATTTCTAGGTATTTCTCCGTAGAAATGTCGGATTCTTGAGTTATACTTTTTTCAACAAGTCTCAGGCATTCTTCGACTTGTTTTTCGTAAAATTTTCAAGATCTCCCAAAGTTTCTGTAACCCATGTATCAAAAGAACCTGAGTTTTTCATCAGAATTTCTGCCTCTTCTTGAGAATAAGGCAATTCTGCATCAGGGTCCATACCATCTGTATCTACTAATAGAAGCTCTTCTAAATAAGATAACTTCAGGCCAGACCATCCTTTGATTACGGCTTTACAGTATTCAGTAAGAAATTTATCATCATCTAAAACTTCTTCTGCTTGATGTGTTGAACGATTGAATTTTTTGTTAAGGCATTTTTTGCGGAGTGCTAATAACTCTTCTCGGGCTAAATAACAGAGTTCCACAGAAAAACCCAACATGCCCGGAAAATCAATCGAAACGGTCATGGAGGGTTTCATCAAAGTTTTTAGAGAAATCTCACTCATAAATACATCCTTTTGTAGTTTAAATAAAGGGGGAGTAGAACTCCCCCATAGATTTTATAATTATACAAAAGCAATATCAAAAAGTCAAGAATTATTTTTAAGGAGCTATACCTCTATAGATAATTGTTGCTTCATCCGTATTATCTACGTTACCAGCAGAAGGTTGTCCGTGGAATGCAATATCAAGAGTTAGCAAATCCTCAACATTGACTACTGGAATTTCTAAGTGCGCTGTCGGTAAGTCGAATGTCACTGAAGGTGCTGCGGTACTTCCTACATTGATTGCCATATCAAAGATATTTCGAACAGTAGTCGTATCTGCAACTAAATCTGCAAAAAGCTCTCCTGAAAAGCTATTTGATATATCGTTATCTAAATAACAAGTAAGATTTCCTGAAATTGAACGGGTTCCAGAAATATTTGCTAAAGGAGCATTTACTTGTCCTAATTCTTCTGGAGTGAGGTAAGAAATATTATTCTCAAAATTAATACTTCCTCCAGTAAGAACAATGTTATAAGTATCGTCAGGACTAACATCTGTTCTTAATAAGTCAACTGTAGAGATACGATTACGAATAAAGTTTGCGGAAGAGTTCACTCCTAAAGTAATGGTAGACGCTACTGTAGCTGCTGCTAAATCTGCCAACGATCTTCCAAAACCTGACCATTGAATTGTTGCGATTCCATCAATATCAAAATCTACTGTTGCAGAGTTTACTACAGCGTCCGTAATTTTATAAACTTGAGCAGTACCCCCAGTAGGTTCAAACTGAAAATAAATATCCCAACCATCAGCAAAGTTTGAGATATTTGATTGTGAAAAATCGAAAGTATGAGTAGTAGCAGTCATTGTACTTAGGGCCCCACCACTATTGCTAAATACCCCTGTCCCAGCAGTATAAGTGCTTGCTCCAGCAAACATTGCCCAAAGAACTTCCTCTACTCCATGGTTTTGATCGGGATCTGGGGTTGCATCAAGAGTAGGTCTAGCATAAGTACTAAAACTCCACTCTACTGGGGCTAAGCTATCATTAAAAAGCAATCTTCCTCGTCTTGAAGTTGCTCCAGCCTCATTTACTGTAATCTCAGAAGCATTAATTGCTTGAGAAAAAGAAAAACCATCAAGAACTGGAACTTCCCAGCGGACACTATTAGAAGGGTCTTCTATAACTACCCTTACGTCTCTTGTAAATTGTAACGCCATGTGTATTCTCCAAAGAGATTTTATCTCTTCTTAACCTTAGTATCGGACCTCGCAAACGATTTCACCAACACCTAAAGGTTCTAATGCGCCTTCGTCAGTATCTAAACTTACTATTGTAAGTTGTTGTACTTTTTGCGCGTTTCCATCTTGATCTGTATAAGATAGAGCCGAGTTATCCTCTATCACAGTCTCAACATCTTCAAATAATTTTTCAAGTGCAAAATTTGCATTTTCCTCTTGAACATAAATACGGAGAGTAAGAGTCATAAATCTATCTTTATAACCCCCTCCTTGATAGTCTCTAGTTTCCGTACCTGCACTAATATGTACGGCAGGAAAGTCTTGTACTTCATCCCAAAAAAGTAATTTTGGCTCTACGTTATTATATAAATTTGATCTAAAAGGAAAATTACCATTAATTAATTTGATTTTATCTACTAAAGCAGAAACAATGGCCATCCTTCTAGATGTATAAGTTCTATTAACCACTACACTCTCCTAGTAAAAAATCTTCCGATTAAAACTTCCGATGCAATTTCTCTGATAGACCTGTCTATTACTTTTCTTGGGTCTCGGTCTTCATTAGCCCAAGGTCTTTTTCCTGCACCTTGCTCAAAAATTTGATAAGGTGTTTTATCATAAGTGTATCCAATACTTGGAAAACCTTTAGGAGTTGTAGAAATATCTGTAATTCTAACGCTACTCGCAAATCTTCCTGCTCTATTAACAAGTCCTGGCTCTCTCATATTTTTTCTTAGAGTTCTCTGTATTTTTTGGTTTAATAAATTCTGCAAACTTAACAATTCTTGAGCATTTTTACCCGGCGAACTCTTTGATCTTTTAGTTTTTGTACTAGCTTTTTTAGTAGAGCCTATTGTTAGTGAACTTATACTATTTTGTTTTAATTTTTTACTTTGATTTCTTTTTCTTTTTATCTTTAAAGGTGTATTTCCTGTCACAGAAACTTTCTTATTTTTAATAGAGTCGCTAATATTTTTTAATACTAAATTTGAAGCGGCTATTTCAGCCTCCTCTCGAATAGAGAGGCTGCCTTTCATATTATACCAATCTTGCTTTGATGCCCAAGAAAGAAGAGCCTCTTCTAAAATTGGTCTAATGTTAGTCCAATCCCTACTTTATGCACCCCTAGGATTATACTTGCTAGCCTCGACTGATAAAGTTATGTCAGATAAAACTTTTAAATCTCTTAAAGAATATCCTCTTCCTTTTGTAGACTGAAACTTAATGGTAGGTTTATATTTTGTTCCAAATAAATTTTTAGAGGCGGAATGCCATTCTTTGCTGGAAACAAACCCCTCAAAATTGGGGCTTAATTCAAATACCTTTAAAGCAGCTTCTAATCTAGCTTCTCCGACCGCTGTGTTTTTATGCCCCCTAACAATGTTTTGATTAAACTTAGCAGGCTCTAAATTACTTTTCAACGTTTTTTGTATGTATATTCTTCCCCCATCTTTTAATTTTTTGAAGGGAGATTTTATATATCTAGGTTGTTGAAAAACTATTTTTCCGTCAGACTTTTCTATTAAATTACTGAGAGTTTTATTCCTGTTTAAATGCGCCTCTAGATTATTCATGGCTGCATTCGCTGCATTCGCGAAAATATTTCTAGTTTTATTATTTTTTAAAAGTTCTGAAACGGTTGGGTCTGTATCGCTTCTCGCTTTATCATAGCCTTCTTTAAATGCTTCTATCAATCCTTTTTTAGTAACCGTTATAATTTGATTTGCGGAATCTAAACGTTTTCTGGCCCACTCATCCTCAATAACCCCGATTGCCCTGAATAACATTTTATCAAGAATTTTTTGACTCATGCAATCCTATACATATCTAAAACTCTTCGTATGTGGTCGGGAAATCCCGGGTCATTACGAATTGCAGAGCTTCCTGCCCCTTCACGAGTAGCTGAACCAATACTTTGTCTTTCTTTCTGCTCGTTTAAGTGATAATAAGTAATAATATCAGCAACAGCAAGCTCTAAATCAACGGGTACCGAAACATATCCCGCTAAATAAGTGACTTTTACTGCTCCCACTCCATGAGGCCAGTTTTTATATTTTCCACTCTCTTGAGTTCGGAAAATAGAATCTGATGTGGCATCTAAATACCACGAGTACTCTGGAGGAGTTCCTCCTCCATTAGAAAAAAGCTCAATATAATCAGAGGCTTGACCTGATCTTTCATATACATTTGTTATACTAATAACAGGGCTATATTTCAATTGAACAGTATAAGTGTCCCATTGAATATCAAATAGTTCCGTATATCCTGGTGAAGTTGCATAAGTATCAAACTCAGAGTTACAATAAGTACGGACAAGCTGACTTACACTCGTAATTAGCTTCTCAAACTTTTCGTCAAACTGAGTAGAGTTTATACCCTCCAGCAATTTATAGTCATCTAATGTAATTAAATCTGCCATTTATTTTCCAAAAAGGCTTGGGAGCCCGAAGGCTCCCATCCTAATATTACCAAGCGTGAGCAACAACCTGACCAGCTGCACTAAACATCTGGTCGAAACCACGACGCTGAGTAGCAACTAATACACGACGTTGATTTTCAACATCATAATCAGATTCAACAGTTACACCACGGAGAACAGGTACTAAGAAGTTACGAGTATTAACAGCAATACCCCAAACCTTATTAGCAGTCTTTCCACCGGTAAATTCGTCACAAACGATAATTGGTGAGCCATAAGCCTGACCAATTTCACCTGAAATCTTAGTAGCACGATCACTACCGACCAAGTTTACATCTTGGAATTCAGGATCATCTAACATGTCATAGTACGCATCCAAAGATACGATATACACTACATCACTAGGACGACGACCATATTTACCCATTGCTTGACGCATGTTCAATAATTGAGCAGTAGTAGCAGTTACAGAAGCTGAACCAGCAGAAGCACCGGCATCCAGTACTTTGCTATCGTCGGTAGCAATCTTAATCAAACCATTTTGACCACCAGCATTTACTACTTCTGAAGAGCCTGCCTGAAGAATTGAATGCTCAATAGCACGTGCATGTGCACGAACCATAGCTTCACGAATTAAAGGAAGAATAGGCATAATTGCATCTTCTTCAGTTTCATTAGCCATGAAAGACTTAGAAACGAGCTTTTCAACGGTCAATACTTTAGTGCCTAAAGTAACACCTGCGTTGGCGCCTGGAGAGGCTTCATCACGTGAACCTAAGTTACCTTTAGGGTTAACGCTAGCACCAGTGCCGGCAGCATTAGCGCTTAACCATTCTGCGTAACCTGCATCAGGCATAGTTGGGATAACCATTGAAGCAGCGTTCATCTGAATCTTACGGAAAAGAGGATCGAGAACAAGCTCGAGCTCAATATCACGCTCAATCGCAGTAGAAACGGTAGTTTCAAAATCTTCGTTCGTAGAACTAGGAAGCTGTACGCCTGCGTTAGCATTCGTAGCTTTTTCAAGGATAGAACGGCCAAAACGAGTTCCTTCCAAACCTTTGTTAGTAACTACACCAAGAATATGTGCATTTACCATGTCTTCTTCTGAAAAAGAGGATTTTTCGCTACGATCAGCGAATACACGCTTGCTCTGACGCATTTTCTCAATTTCTTCGGCTTTTTCTTTTAGTTCATTTTGCAACGAACCAACAACTTGTTCAAAATTAGCATCTTTTTCAGCAAGTTTTGCTTCAACGTCAGCCATTAATTTTTCTGCACCACTGGTTACAGCGGTTACAATGCGAGCTTCTTCAGCATTTTTCTGAGCTTCGGCTTCTTCAGCAGCTTTTTGTTCTGCTTCCAATCGCGTTTGCTCTTCTGCCTTGCGCTCAGCTTCTTTCATTGCCATTGCAGTTGCGGTCTTTTCGACAGCAGCAGCCACAATCGCATCGATATCGATATCACTCATAGTTTTCTCCTGTACTTCGACTTGTGATAAGTCTTTAGGCATTGATTCGGTTTCGGAATGTTTTTCAAATTCAACTGTTACTTTGTCTTCAGTCTCCTGAACACTAATAACATGCTTTTCTTCCACGGAATCTTCGGTTTTGAAAGATTTCTTGAATTCTTCATACTCAGACTCTGAGTTAAAAGATTTAGCAAGAGAAAAGGTTGCAGCTTGGTTAGCAGGAACCGTTACTACCGAAACTTCCAGTAATTCTGCGTCCTTTATCTTATATCCATCGGTTTCGGTCATGTACTCCGCATCCTTGACTCGAAACCCGACTGAAAAAGCTCCAAGGACACCTTCTTTAATTAATTCACCTACGTGACCAGCAGATTTAGCAATTTTTGCTTTTAACTGCAGACCATTATCGTTAGTACCAAGCTGAACTGCTCGGCCAATCGGCTGATTGTAATCGTGATTAAAAAGAATTACGGGATTGTTTAAATAATTTTGAAGTCCGCCCTTTGTCCAGGCTTCAGTCTCAATTACGTCTCCAACACGGTCAGTACTATTCGTACTGGCCATACCAGCGATATGAAGATCATCCCCTTCTTCAAACGCCTTAAATGTGGAGCCAATGTGAAAAATCTTATTCACTTGATTCTCCTTTTAAAGACTTTAATTTCTCCAGAGGAGAAAGATCGTCTTCTGAAGCCGGTTCAAGAACGGGCTTGGATGCAGGCTTAACAGATTCAACAGGCTTAGTGCCAATTGCTGCCCAGTCTGCTGGATACATATGTGCTGCGGTTTTAATGATAGAGTTATATCCTCTACCTCTAAAATATCGAGTGAGTAGTCTTGGATGAACAGGCCAGGCATCGGCTCCGAGTCTATAGTACTCACTTCTATTCATTACTCTTCCTTGTTCATGGAAAAAGTCTACCAAAACTTTTAATACTTCACTTTTCTTCATTTAGTTTTCCTCTGTTTCTTCGGGCCTTCCACCCTCTGATGGGTTTGATGCGGAGCCTGCAATATTGGCAGGTACTCTTATTTCACTGGACCCAAAAATTTCATCATAGTTTAAGGCTTCTCTCGCTTCATTTGGTGTAATAATACCGGAGTTTACAAGAGTTGAGTAATATGCTGCAGAGTCCCTTAATTCTGGCTGAAGTGCAGGAATATTACTGATATCTGGAGTTATGCTAAACCCAAAAAATCTTTCTAAAGCTCTGTTCATCTTTTCAATAATCGGTAGGATTGTCTCTAAATAATACATTCGATGATTTGGTCGTATATTTGCATTATTTCCAGAATCTAACATAATCGGCGGTACGCCGAGAACTTTTAGTATTTCCTTTTCTGCGCTTTCTATAGAGCTTTCGAAGTCCAATTCTCTAAAGTTTATATTTGATATAGAATCTAGTTCCATCCCTCCATCTAATACAAGGGGCCTTCTTCCGCCTCCGTCTGGACGATAACGAGTCATCCAGGATTGAATCATTCTTTCTTTATTCTTTTCACTAATAACAGAGGGAGATTTAATAACGAGACCTGGGACGGCGCCGTTTCTAAAGAAGTTATCTTGAAACTCTCTCATGCGAGTAAGCTGAGACATACTTCGTTGGGCGGCTCTTAAGCGACTAGTACCTCTATAAATGCTATGAAAAGAGTTTTCTTTTATATGAATTATTTCGTTTGGTCTATAGTCGATGCTTGTTTGAAATGTGTAACCCGCAATATAAGTTGTCTTATCCGGTTCAATGTCCGTATAGTTAGCGGGGAGATGATACAGAGAAACTCCGTCAAAGTATATAAAGATATTCCCATCTAAAATATAATCGATTATGAGGTTTCGCTTAAAACTGGAAATGTCTTGAAAAGGGTTCGGTTCTTTGTTGAGCAATAGATCAACACGAGAACGACGAATACCTTTGGTTACTGAGTTCAATCCTTGAACAGGTTCACCTATCCTAAGAGGAATTTCAGCTGCATCATCTACAATCATATTTACAGCCCGATTTACGACTTCTAAATATTCGTAATACGCTCTGTAATTTGTAATAATTTCACGAGAAGCAATAGGGCCCGCGCCTTCAAGACTGACTACAATCTCTTCTTGCGCTGGGTTTAATTTTTCTTCCTTCCAGAAGTTATACCATGCCATATTTTTCTCTTTGTATTTCTACCCAGCGTTTTTGCTTCTCTGCTGTATGTAAACCAGGATTTCTTCCATAGATACTATGTAGCTTTAAATGGTGGGTGTGGCAGAGAGTAACTGTCTCATCGTAAAGTTCAGACCAATTATCTTCTATAAACTCGTCTCTCCATATAATTAGATACTCATCTGTATAATGTTCTGGACGAAGTGCTTGTTTCTCTTTTAACCATTTATGAAAAAGTGGAGCAAGCGTATAGAAATGATGAAAGTCGAGTTTTATTTTTGCACCGCAAATTCTACACTCTTTGCCTTTTTCATACTTCGACTTTGCCCGGTCTCTGATGTATTTAATCGGGTCTCGTTTTAACTCTGCCATTTTTATAAATTATATATTCGGGTTAGTTGAAAGTCAAGAATTATTTTTTCGTTGCATTTAAAATGTTGGTGCGCTCTCTTCAAAACTATAAAGTGCGTATCTTAATGCGTCTGCCATGTGAGAAGAAGAATCATGAACCGGTTTCTCTCTTATTAAGTTTGGATTCGGATCCCACCTATATTGGTCAAGAGACCTCAAGACTTCTACGCAGGAAGAATCAACGATAAGCCGATCATTGTCAATAAGAGAAGCCACGTGGCCAATCCCATCAACAACAGATTTTTTGGCGTTAATGGTTGAAATGTCATATTGTTGAGCAAAGTCGAATCGAGTCTGTGCTGCTGCTGCGTCAATGAAGCAGTAGTCGACTTCTCTTCTTTCAATAATTTCTGATAAGTATCCCGCATGTTCCTCCGTTGTGCGTTCCGCCGCATAATACTCTTCCATTAAGTAGTATTTATGTCCATCAAAAGCTAGTACACACAGTGCTGTGGGGTCTTTAAATCCTACGTCAAGCCCCGATATTATGTCCATCCCACTAAAATCTCTCTCAGATAAATCTTGAACACACTTTTCGTAGTTGAAGTTCCAAATCTGTCCTTCGAATACGTTAAAATCTGCTTCATATTCTTGTGCAAATTCTGCTTGACTCATCGAGCGTCGAGCTTCGTCAATATCGCTTTGAGAAGCTCTTGGATTATCCTGCCAAGTAGCTTTTATACAGCACCACTCGTTAAACTCATCAGTATAACCCCGATTAAAAAAACGGCTAAACCAATTGTTCCTGCCCCGAGGAGTGCTAATAAATAGAGCCTTACTACCCGGTTTATCGAGTGTGGGTCTAATGGCA
>Ga0070752_1001745_pt1 | contig 14770 bp, 30 predicted proteins | sample VirMetDEL_Aug_30_FD_77440 | JGI IMG/M metagenome (GOLD analysis project Ga0070752, IMG submission 77440) | Aqueous microbial communities from the Delaware River and Bay under freshwater to marine salinity gradient to study organic matter... | ecosystem: Environmental > Aquatic > Marine > Coastal...
ACGCTACCTGTGCGTTGTCCATCCGGAGCCCACCGAGAATGGCCTGTTCCGCCTCGATGTTTACGGCGCCGGCAAAGTCGACGGGATCGGCTTGCGCGTTCATTCTGCGGCCTCGGCGATCGGGAGCACGCGAACGGTGACGTTCATCTTGTCGCGATGGGTGACCTCGATGGCCCGGCGGCTGCCGAGTTCGGCCAGCGCATGATCGACGGGTAGGAAGTCGCCCTTGGCCGCGCCTGCGAACTCGATCAGGAACTCCCGGCCGAACATCACCGTGTCGGTGTTCTTCTTGACGGCGACGTCGGCGAACTTCTGCAGCATCCGATCCGCGAGCGCGGAGACGACCTTCGGGCGAGCCGGCGGCACGGCAGGGGTCTCGGCCTTCTGCATGGGCGGGAACGATCCGCCCTTGTCCGATACGCGATAGGCACCACCGCTGGAGTGGACGATCCGCCGGGCCTTGATCAGTCGGAGGACACAAGAGCCGACGGTAAGCCTGTCCAAGTCCGCGATCTCGCAGATGTCGAACGGCTTGAGCTTGCAGAGCCCATGCCGGTCGAGGTTCATCCGCATCACGTCGAGGAACCGCTGATCGTATTCCGTCAGGCCCTCGGCTTCCGGGGTGACCGTAAGACGCGGGACGAGGCGTTCTTCCATCGGCGACTGCGCCGGGGCATCCGCTTCCTCGCCAGCCTCACCCGCTCCGCTTCCTTCCGCTCCGCGATCGTCACCCACCTCGGCAGCGGTCTCGACATCATCGCCAGCGGCGGGAACCGGATCGGCCACTGCGGTATCGGCAGGAACTGGATCGTCACGAACCGGGCCAGCCTCTGCCGGCGCGACAGAAGCGGTTCCTTCGGCGCCATCGTATCCTCCGGCGACAGGGCCAGCGGCTGGCTCATCCATCGGGGCCGGCGCGGGAGAGGATTCCGCACCGATCGCGGCGAGCAGATCGGCCGAGACTTCGTTGAAGATCGACGCCATGGCGCTTTGTGCTGACAGGAGACCATCGATCCCCTTGATGACCTTCTTGCAGTCCTGGTCTTCACGCTCGGCCGCCTTCTGCTGTTCGCGATGGAATGCCCGGTTCTGGTGCGCGGCCCGCTGACGCTGTTCGGCGCGCGTGCGCATGGTGTGCAGGTTCATCATGCCGCTTGCTCCCGCTGCTGCGATTGCTGGTGTCGGATCATCCGGTAGGTGTCGGTGGCGGTGGCCGCGAAGGCGATGCCGCAAGCCTCGGCCGCATCATCCGAAGTGACCGCGATCTTGAGGGCCGCGCACCGCTCGCGCGCCGCCTTCTTCCATGCCGTCCGGTCGAATGCCGGGTTGCGGCCGAAGCCCAGAAATTGCCGGCGCCAGGTTCCGCTTGCGATCATCACGAATGGGATCGCCTTGAGCCCGCAGAGCGCGATGATGCCGCCGACGATCTGGTTGGACGAGATCATGGCCGCGGAGCCCCCGACGGAACCCTCGACCTCCTGCTCCTCGCCCATCATCTTGACCTTGCGCTTGCCGGCGCCGGGCATCTGGCGGAGCGGAGCTTCGATCGCGACGAGGTCGGGTCGGGTCTGCCGCATCCGGCCGCCGATCTCGCGAGCGATGCTGTAGACCTTCTCCTCAATCGGGACGCCCTTGCCCGCTGGCGCCTTGATCAGCAGCGGCGTCATGGCTGCAAGGCTTCGGGCGTCATCGTAGATGCAGAGCCCGCAGTGCTGGCCGGGGTCGATGCCGTACAGGATCATGCTGCCCTCCCGAACATGTCGAACTGGATTGGTTCGTCGTCAGCCGGCGGCTCGGCGTCCGGCGCTGGCGCAGCGGCTGCTTCGGCGGCTTCAAACTCGACCGAGACGACCTCGACCGCCGGCGCAACGCCGTGCCACTGGTCGCGATAGACCGAGCAGTCGATCCCGATTGCCGCTTCGAAATGCAGACCGGTGGCATTCTGGAAGTCGAAGGCTTTGCCGCTCGTCTGGCGCTCGTAGAAGGGGCGCCCGCTGTAGCTGAAGCCGGCGGACATTTGCGGCAGGATGAACACGCCGTAGTCGGCCAGGTGCGCGGCGATATCGATGACGTGGAATTCGAAGTCAGCGCCGGTGTAGCGCGGAGCCTTGCGCCCGCCCTCCCGGTGGATCCGGCCGAACGGCGGATTGCTGATCGCAACATCGAAGCGGCCGAGACCCATGTCGAGCACGTCGAAGAGGTCAGCGCAGATCCATGTCGCCTCAGGAACGATCTTGCGGCCGACCTCGACGTAGTCCGGATTCACTTCGACGCACACGATCTCCGGCCGGTCGCTGTACCTCTGCAGGTCGATGACCGCACGCGAGAGCGTTCCGATTCCGGCGCAGAGATCGATCAGACGACCGGGCCCGACGTCGAGCGAGAAGTCGCCAGCCAGTTCGATTGGCGTGAAGAACGCGCCAGCCGTCGTGTTCACGTAGTTCGCGCTCTCCTGCCAGTTCTGGAGGACGAAGGCGCGATCGTCCTGCGACAGGACATCCTTGTCGAGAAGCGCGACGGCTTGAGCGTGTGCCTTCGCCTGGGCCTTGGAGAGCTTGGCCATTATGCTGCCACCTCTGCGACCGGATAGTCGCCCTCGCGCTCAAGCTGCCGCCGGCAGGGAGGGATCCAGACGAAGCGCGTGTTCGGCTCGCCATCGATCCACACGAGCCAGCAGTAGGCGGTCGCCGTGGATCCGGTAGCCGTCAGCCTCCCCTTCACCATCGGGACGCGCTCTGAAAACTGCGCGATGATCGAAGGCGGATTCTTGCTGAAGAGGTTGGTGTAGCGCCCGACGCCTTCGAGGAACGATGTCCGGACGATCACCGCGAAGCCGACCTTCGCCACCTGACTCGCCCGCGCGATGAACTGTTCGGCGAGGCGGAACGGCGGATTCGTGATGACCCAGTCGACGCCGTTCGCGTCCATGCTCGGCGAGGTGCTGAAGGGAAACAGGAAGTCGACCACGCGCTCCTGGCCATCGAACTGGAAGCCATAGTCGTGGATGTCCGATGCATAGACGCGGCGGAAATACTCCTGCAGGGGGCGAACCATGTGGCCGCGGTTGCAGGCCGGCTCCCAGACCGAACGCGCCTGCAGGTCCGCCTTCGGCAGCACGTGCTCGCACAGGGCGCGAGTCGCCCACGGCTGCGTCGGGAAATCATCGAGGCTGTCGTGCACTTCGTGCCGCTGCGCCATGACCGCGTGGGAGGTGTTCTGAGCCATCAGGCGGCCCTCGCCTCAGGCCCGGCTGCCGGAGTGACCAGCCCCAGCACTTCCCCGGCCTCGCGCGCCGTCAGCACCTTGGTTCTGCGCAGGAAGTCGTACTCGGCCCGCAGATGATCCGGCACATCGAAGCCACGCTTCTCGTCGTGCTTCTGCTTAAGCGCTTCCCGGCGTTCGTCAGACGGCACCAGCGATCGCAGATGCGCTGAGACCCTGGCGCGATAGTCCGGCCGCTTCCAGACCTGCCGGCTGGCCTTGGCCATGCGCGCCAGCTTCTTCGGGCAAGCCTTCGTTCCGAGTTGGCGCGCGCCGACGATCTCCCGGATTTTCTCCGGCGTCAGCAGCTTGTGCTCGCTGACCAGCCGCGAGATCGTCCCGGACGATACGCCGAACCGGGCGCCGATCTCCGCATTCGTGAGGTGGCACAGCCGCAGCCGGCGCACCTCTGCCAGATCCTCGTCGGACCAATGGATACGCGCCGGCATCACGCGGCATCCTGCTCGTCGTCGAGGTCTTCGCCGTCGCTGCCCTTGATAAGTTCGGCGGCTTCCTCCGACGCGGCGCGCATCTCGCTGATCTCGGCCAGCACGGCGCAGCCATCCTGATGCCCGCGCGCATAGTCTTCGTGGTCGGACGTGCCGGCGCCGTAGGGGTTGTCCAGCGGCTCGTCGTCCATCCCGGAAATCTTGCCGGCGTTGTAGGCCTTGGTCTCGCCGTTGGCGTCCTTCTCGGGGAACAGGCCAAGCTGCATGTCGCTCGGCGAGGCCCAACTGCGAGCGCGGGTCTTGGCCTTGATCTCGGCGTCGATCTTTTCGGCGCCCTCGTCGGTCTCCATCGCGATCAGCGTGGCGACCTCGATCTTGCCCTCGCTGCCAAGGTCGGCTTTCAGCCGCCGGCCCCATGCCTTGATATCGGCATCGGCCTTCTTCTTGGCGTCGATGAGTGGGCGGTGCTCCCGGCGATAAGCGAGCGCCAGACACTGCCGCTGATCGCTCGTCAGCTCACCATTGTGCCCAATGCCGGGCGCGTTCTCGTTCGCGGATGCTTTGGCCATGGTCATATCCTTTCGCCAGGGCGCGGGGTTTCGGGTCGGGTCCAGGGATGCCGGCCCTCGATGGCGTCCTGCGCCCGGCCATCGATCAGCCGCTCCAGAACACGCTCGAGGGATTCGATGAGGGGGCGGAGCGGAGAAGCAGAAGCCTCGCCGTCCTCGCGGGCGTTCGCCGATTGCCGTGAAGCGCATGCAGACCCGTTCCCTCGCACGGCATGCATCGGCGATGACGGGAGGCCCGCCGGCCCCCGTTTGAAAGCCGAGGGACGGGTGTTCGTATTGGCTGGGCGGAGGGCGGTCATGCGGCGACCCTCTCGATCTCGTTGACCGCATAGCCGCCCCACTGGTCGGCCATGGCCTCCGCAATGCCGAGGAAGAACCGGGAGCGCTCACGCCAGCGATCGGGGCCCGGCGACATGCGGTGCACACGTTGTGCCCTGCCCTCGACGATGTTCGTCGGAGTGAGCGGCGGCAGGTTCTTCAGCCAGAGGCAGGTGCGCTTTGTCTCGCCATGGCCGAACTGCCACGGCTGGACCGATTGCGCCGGCTCGGTATAGTTCCGGATCCTCGCCTTTGCATGCTTGTGCATGACCGGGTTTTCGACGGCGATGCGCTCGATCGGCGCGTTCCAGAACGTGGAGAAGAGTGCGGCGCCTTCATCGAGGTCGGCCCACATTTCATCGCGGGTCCTGCCTGCCGGCGGCGCGGTCAGCCAGCGGACGCCGCTGTTGCAGAGGCGCGTGCATGGCGGATGCGCGACCATGAGCAGGTCCCAGCCGTCATTGAGAAGATCGCGGGCATCGCCGCGGATGTGCCGATTGCTGCCGTCATCGCTCGGGAGGAGATCGCAGGACCACGCGTCGTGGCCGCGGTCGAGAAACGCGTTTCGGACGATGCCGGAGAATTCGCAGGCGACGAGGACCTTCATTCTGCGGCCGCCAGCTTGGCTCCGGATGCGCCGAAGCACTTCGCGCGGGACGCCTCGATAATCCGGGTGATGTTGGCGATGGCCGTCCGGCCCTCAGCCTCGATGCAGTGGAACTCGCGCGGGACGATCTTCTGATCGACCTCCGCCTGCAGGACCGTCTGCACCAGCTTGCCACTGTCCGACGCGAAGTTGCCGACCAAGGCGCAGACCGGCATGTCGCTCTCGGTCACGTTGTCCCTGCGGATCGTGTAGCCGGCGAGATCGCCATATGCCTCGAGCATCACCGGGTAGCCGGCGGCGGCATCGATCTTCGGAAACAGGTTGCCGGGGATCGTGTCCGGATAGTTCTCCCGGCGCCAGCGAGTGATCTGGCCGGCGGAGACGCCCAAGGCTTCGGCCGACCGCTCGACGCCACCGATCATGTCGACGGCGCGGGAGAAGGCCTTCTTGAAGGTCAGCAGTTCGTGGGACAGACGCTTGTCGATCATGTCGAAAACTTCCGCTTGGTTATTTCGGTGACGGGTGGTCAGGCCTGCGACACTCTGTCCACATGAGCGACGAGAGCGATCAGGGCTGGATGACGATCGGCGAGGCGGTGGACGCCGTGCTGATCTCGTTGGGAATGGGCGCGGGAACGACCGAGAGGGAGGATGCCGTTCCCGCTATCCGCGACCGGGAGGAGGTGGTCGCGAATGGTGATGAGAAACTGTCCCAGCCTTTCATTGGCCCCGTGGCTGGGAACGGGGGTGACAACACGCAAGCCGGAAGCGGCGAGTGCGACAAGCCAACCGCACAAGGCACCCGGCAGGATGCTCCAATCTCGAAACTGAACCGGCCATGCATTGGACCCGAGGCCGGTGAGCGGGTTCCTGGCAGCGCTTCCGAACCGAGGCGCAGACTGCCCCCCTTCAATCCGGCCTGCGGTGCTCCAATCTCTGCAATGGGCGCCAGCCGGGACGCCGTACGTGTCTTGGTTTCGAGCGACCGGCTGGCTGACGACGGCCGATCCCGCTTCGCTGCGTTGGATCGAGGACAGGACCGACCGTCGTGTCGGGTGTTGCTGTTCATGCCGAGGGCGCATCGTTCAGTGCCCCCTCGCCTTGCGGATGCGGTCGACCGTCTCGATGACCGAGATCGCCAGCCCGAGGAGCGTCAGCGTCAGGGTGCCGTAGCCGACGGCTGTGAGGACGGAGAGGATGGTCGGGCTCATGCTGCACCGCCTCTGCGCTTCTTCGCGCGGTGCTCGATCAGCATGGACGTGCTCAAATCCACGCAAACGTCGCAGATCGAGACAGTCGGCCCGGCGATAATCAGGTCAACGACATGCTGAGAATTGCCGCAAAACGAGCAGTAGATCGTCTGAAGCGGATCCAGCCGCGAGGCGCGTTCGCTGCCTGCGATCGAGACCATGACGGGCACTGTCGGCGGATAGCTCATGCCGCCACCTCGGCCACGTCATGAGCGCCCTTCGCCTTCCGGGCCGCTGCCGCTTCCATGCGGGCAATGACCTTGGCCTCGCTCTTGTCGATCACGTCCTGGCGGAAGCCTTCCGCCTTGCTGATCGCATCGTGCCGGGTCTTGGCGCGGAAGAACGGATACCCGTTTCCGGTGCCGATGAGCGCAATCCATTCCCGCTCGCCGCAGTAGGCGTTGATGGGGAGGTCGCGGATAGGGTGGTGGGTCATGCGGCCTCCAGTGCGGCAGCAGCCTCATGGTAGAAGCGCTGGCGGCTCAATTCCGGCATGGCCTGCCAGCGGCGCGCGGCAGCTTCGTCAGGCGTTTCCAGCAGCGGAACGCCGTTGATGATGATCGCCTTGCCGGCGCTGTCGCGCTTGACCTTTCGGGTGCCGATGCCGTGGGCGATGAAGGTGCTGTAGATCGCGAACGCCGAGCGCTCGATCATGTCGGTCGGGATGCTCACGCTGCGCCTCCTGAATACGTCGCAGGGTCGATCCGCCGGACGGGCGATGCCGCTCCGAACGTGCCGAGCCGATGATCGCGCGTGACCGCGTTGGGGTCCGGGCGCTGGGCGCGGCGCTGCTGGCGTTTCGGTGCCGCGCCTTTCGGGCAGAGCATCCGCTGGAGCTTCAGCAGTTCGGGGAAAGCCGAGCGGTTGCGCGGCGGCATACGGAACTTCTGCCGGGCCAGCTCGCGAGCGACGAACAGCGCCTGCCGTTCCGTCTTGAAGGAGGTCACGTCGGCGCCCTTGAACGCCAGCCAGTCGCGCAGCAGGTCAAGATCGACCGGCCATTCCCATGCTTCGTTGTTGCGGAGGCGGGTCACGCTGCCACCTCGCTCGCAGGGCCGAAGATGTCAGGGCGAATGACGTGCCGCGACACTCCGGTGATCCGCTCGATCTCCATGGCGCGTTCGGCAGAGATACGGACGGAGCCGTTCTCCCACCGATGCACCGTCGATTTATCGACCGGGGGCGAAAAGAGAGCGCCGAAAGCCTCCTGCGACATCCTGTCGTTGGCCCTGCGGTACTCGGTGATGGGGGATGTGATTTGCTTCGGCATGTTTCGATGTTGAGCGAAACTCAACCCGCCGTCAAGGGGGTCCGTTGATTTTCACGCTAACGACGCTCCGCAGCAATCCGGCTAATTCCTTGCGTATGGCGCAAGTGACCCAAATCCATGCCGGGAAGACCCCGATACGACGGCATTACATCGTCGAATGGGCGGAGCGTCGGCAGGTGACGCAGGCTGACCTGGTGCGCGCGACAGGCGCAGACAAAGCCGCCGTCAGCCGTTGGTTCAACCACGGCGTTATTCCCAGCGAGAAGCACATCGACAACGTGGCCTCCGCCCTGAACGTGGAAGACGTGGCATCCCTGTTCCGTCACCCTGACGACGATTGGCTCTCGCGAATGTTCAAGGACCGCGACGAGGAAGAACGCCTTCGGATGCGCCAGATGATCGAGTTGGCATTTCCCGCGAAGCGAGCTTGATGACCGGCCGCGTGCGGAGGGTGATCACCGATGTCTGAGGGACGAGGCGCATGGAAATAGCATCAGGTCTGGCGGCCGCGAGCCAAGCGATCGAGCTACTGAAGACGCTCCGGGCCGCCGACAAAGCGATGTCCGAGGCGGACTTCAAGATGAAGATCGCGGACCTGGTGGGCCTGCTATCGGATGCGAAGATCGCACTCGCCGAGGCGAACGTGGCTCTCCGCGAAAAGGACGATGAGATCGCCCGGCTCACCGCCGTCCAAAACGCCAAGGCGCCGACGGTGTTCTACAAGGGATACAATTTCGGCCTGACAGACGACGGCGAGCCAATGGGCCTGCCGTTTTGTCCGACGTGCGAAAAGCTGCGCGGCGACCAGATCCAGATGGTGCACATAATGCACGGACTTCATCGCTGTCCGGTCTGCAAAACCGCCATCAGCGGTGTGCCGAGATCACTCCCGCCGGAGATGATCCCCGGTCGTTGAAGCCCCTCCGACCTCGGCTCGATAAGTGACCCGAACCGATTCGAAATCGATCTCGCAGGAAATCGAACGACAGACGAGCCCTGCTTTCTGGACCGTCAGTATGAACATCACCAGATCGCGCTCTTCGTCCGTCAGTTCGGAGTGATCGTTCGCGTGCATGAGCCTACCTTTCTACCGTTGGACATAGAAGGATCATTAGACTGGTCCTGCACACACCGCAGAGCCGCCTGTCCCGCGATGGTCCCTCGCCACCGCCAAGCATCCGTGAAGCCGATATTCCCCATAGCCTCGGTTTTTTTTCGCGGCCGCTACCGCGCTGCACCCGGCATCCATAGACCCTGGTCAGGATCGGAACGCGCCGGAACTTCGTGTGATCTGGTGGCTATGGTTATCCCGCGAGGTGCCTTCCTCGTGTTTCGGGCGGGCCAGTCGAACCCCGTCTAGCTTCGTCCGGTGGCAGGGCGCCGGCACCCGTCAATCCATGATCGGCGGCGTGATCCGCGAGCGGCGGGCATGGCCTGAAAGACCGCAGCTCTTGAAGAGGTCCGACATATGGCGACCGGCGGGAACCTCCGAGCAGTCCCGGCGCCATAAGTTTTTCCTCTCGCCACACGCCCCGATGTAGACTTTTTCTTATCGGGGTGCTACCGAACCATCATTCCAAAGACGGCTCGGCTTGTAGCGGCTCGGCTCCCATCACGGGGACCGGGCCGCGCTTTTATGCGCTCCCCGTTTCCGGCCTGCAACCATTTTGTTGAGTTTCGCGCAAATAAAGCGCCGGACCCCCGTTGACATTGCGTTGCGTTTCGCTCAACTTGGGCCATCGAACAGCCACACCGGCCGATGGAGCCCACCATGCCCCTCCCGTTCTACGCCCCCGCCCCGATGCCCAGCTACCTGTCCGCTCCGCATGTGGAGATGGACCTGACGATCGCGGTCGAACTGGCCGGCGTTCTCGTCGGTGAGCCGGAAGCGAACGTCGTCATCGGCTGGTCCAACGGCGATCTCGACATCGTGGAATACGCGATCGATGGCGTCCGTGTGGATGCCTATCGCTGGAACGCGGCGAGCAAGGCCGAGCGCGCCGAGCATCCCGACATCGCGGTTTTCGTGGCGTCCTGCGAGCGCGCCTTTGATGCCGCTGCCCGGCGGGATGCTGCCGACCGCATGGCCGAGGCCGCGTCCGAACGCGCCGCCGCCTGATCAATCACCCCGCCAATCGAAACGCACCGAACCCGGAGCCAACAGATGACCGAAGCCCACCCGTCCGTACCTTGGCAGCCAATCAGCACGGCGCCGCGAGGAAAGCCCGTCGTCGTCTGGGACGCAGGTGATGTCTCAGTCGCAGTTCACCAGCCCAGCACCGGAAAATGGTGCGGCCTCGTGGACGGCGGGCTTGTCGGAATGCCGACAGCCCGAGGCGTCGAGTTCTTCGAGGTCTTCAAGCCTACGCACTGGATGCCGATCCCACTCGGCCCGAACGGCGAAACGCCTTCGTCCGCCGCCTAACCCCTCGGGGCCAAGTGCCCCGCCCCTCCCCATCGAACGCCACACGGAGAGACGAAGATGAACGACCAGCAGATGATTGTCGAAGCGCTCACCGCTCTCTGGCTGGCGTGGCTTTCCACCACCCTGAGCGGCACGCGGTGGCTCCTGTTGACGGTCAAGACGACCACGCTGGCCATCGCCGCGCTGAACGGCTTCCACGCCTACGCCCGGTTCATGGGCTGGCCGGTCTGACCCCCTCGGGGCGCGAATTCCCCGTCCCTTTCAAATTATCGCGCTCGCCTCGCACGCGAAAATTCGAGGCCCAGCAGCCAAGCGCTGCCAACCGGAGGACAGAGCATGACGACGGAAGCGAAGCACACGCAAGGGCCTTGGATTGCTATCAAGGCACCGCACGGTCCGATCGATATCTTCGACGCGAATGACCGTGACGTGGTGACGGTCTACGGCGGAGGTGTCCCCGAGGATCGCGAGGCCAACGCCCGCCTAATCGCAGCCGCACCTGATCTGCTGGAAGTCGTGGAGGCGTTCGAAGCTTTCTACCCCAGCGGCATCAATCCCGACCTCGACAAGGCTTCGAACAAGGCCCGCGCCGCTCTCGTCAAGGCACGCGGCCAATGACCTCCCGCACGCAATTCACCGCCTACACCGCCACCGCCCTTGTCGGCTTTGCGCTGATCTTCGGCTCCCTCTCCAGCCTTGACGCGCGTCTCGCACAGGAGGCGGTCGAGCGGCAGGAGGCAGGCTACTCCATTCGAGGAATTGACCGATGAGCATGAAACGCTGGATCGCCCGTAGGCTTGCGCCCGAAGAATTTCTGACGGCCGAGCGCTACCGGAAGCTTCGCGGCGACATCGCGGATGACCGCTGGTGGCTTGCCAGCGACTTTCCAGAGATCGCTGCCTTCTGCGAGCGGCTTCTAGCGAATGACGTGAACCACTGGCGAGGTCTGGACGACGAGTATCTGTCGTCCCCTTGGCGATCCGAAATATCGGCATTCCGCGAGCAGCTACGTGCCGCCAAGGCCCGCTCCTAATGCGCCGCCTCCTCCTGATCCTCCTCGACCGTGACGGCTTCGTCCTGGCGATGGAGCGCGAACACCAGAAGGCCGTCGCACTCGCGAACGAACTGCGCCGGCAACTCGCCAGCCAAGGAGCGAACTGATGGACCTGCAAGCCGAGCTTGAGAAGGCCGAAGCCGAGGCGGCTCGCATCCGCCGCGCAATCGCTGCCGGCCCCTGCCAAGAGTACGGCCACGACTGGAAATCCATTGGCGGCTGCAATGCCGGGTGCGGCTACGAATTCTGCTGCTGCTCTGTGCCGGTCAGCGTCTGCACGAAGTGCGGCGACTGCGATTACGGCGAGACACCCGAGGCCGACCAGATCCGCGCGGACTGCGAGGAACGGTCTGAATTCGAGGCAGCGGCCGATGAGGCCAAGCGCCGGCAACTCGCCAGCATCCGATCAATCGAGCACTGAGGACAAGACGATGACAGACGCGAAGACGAAGGAACGGACAGCCGCCGAGATAGTCGCCGCTGGTGTGAAGGAATACGACCTTCGCGCCGCTCTGGAACGCGAAGACGAGCGCGCAGGACGGCATAACGCCGTGCGCGGGTTGATGGTCCGCTTGGGCGTCTATCCAGAGTTCTGCGAAGCCGTCGAATCCCCCCAGCCCGCCGCATCCGACGTGCCCCATGACGTGGTGCGGGCGCTGATCTTCCGCTTGGAATGTCTCGACGAAGAGACGCAGGAGGAGGAAGCGCAGGAATGCGCCCGCGAAGCCATCAAGGTTCTGCGCGCCCTCGCCACCCCCGCCCCATCCACCTCGACAGAGGAAGCGCTGAGGGACACCGACCGCCTCAACTGGCTGATCGAGACCGGCGCGCACCTGTCGTGGACGAAAGACAGCGAGATGTGTCGCGTCTGGTTCCCCGAACAGTGGGACGGCAGCGAGGCCCGCGCCGCGACGGAAGACCAATACGCAGACCCCCGGCAGGCCATCGACGCCGCCCTTTCCGCCCTATCCCGCTGAACGCCAGAGGAAGGAACCCGACCATGGCACATGACCCGCGTAAAGCCCTCGATACCGCGTTCGTCGACATGATCCAGGCTCTCCAGTTCGCCCATGCCGACAGCAAGCAGGCGATCTTCCTGAACGACCTGTCGCACGCCGAGCAGCACGCCAACCAGCGCGTCATTGCGCCGATGACGGCGGATCTGGTCCAGAGCTTCGGCAAGCTCGTCAAGGCGCTGTCTGAGGCCGGCTGCGACGACTTCGTGAGCCTTCTCGACATCATCCACCCGCTGACGGACGGCATATCTGACGCCCGCGATGGCCTGTGGCGCGAGGCGGAAGACGCAGCCCTGTCCGAGATGCGCGAACGGAGGGCAGCAGCATGAAGTTCGCGGGCCAGATGACGAATGCCGAACTAGCCGCCGCGCTGAACGAGACGGCGACGAACATGCACACGATCATGCAGACGGAGAAGACCCTCCTCCGCGAAGCCGCCTCTCGCCTCCAGGCACCGGCAGTAGCCGACATCGGAATGGCCGAGATCGAAACCGTCGCACGGTCTGACGCGAAGTGCGATGGCCGAGACTTCGACGGCTTGGGCCGCGCTGACAAGGAACGCTACCGATCCCGTGCTTGGGCTGGGCTTCGCGCTCTCCGCACTGGAGGCTCCGAATGAGCGCCGAGGACATCAGCCTCGCCCGCCAGGCGATCGAGCCCGGCATCTATTTTTCGCTTTCCGATACCGAGTATCATGCCGACGGCGCGCTCGGCTCCACGAACATGAAGCAGTTGCTGCAGTCGGCTCCTGACTTCTGGTGGCAGTCGCCAATGAACCCGGCCCGCGAGCCGGAGAAGGAAACGCCGGCCAAGGTCTTCGGCCGCGCCGTCCATAAGGCTGTGCTCGAGGGCGCCGATGCATTCCGCGCGATCTACGCGCCGACGGACCATCCGGGCAACGTGAAGGCTGGCAAGGACGAGGTTGCGGCCATCCGCGAGGCCGGAATGATCCCGCTGAAGCGCGACGACTTCAACCGCATCCTCGCGGCCTCGGCATTCATCGGCGCCAACCGCCACCTGTCCAACGCCTTCAAGAACGGCATGCCGGAAGTCTCGGTCTTCTGGGACTGCAACGGCGTGATGATGAAGGCGCGCTTCGACTATCTGAAGCTGAACGCGATCTCGGACCTGAAGTCGATCCGTAACCGGATGGGCAAGGAATTCACCCGGGCCTGCCGGGACGCCATCGCCAGCTACGAATACATCCTGTCGGCCGAGCATTATATGGAAGGCCGGCGCCAGATGGCGAAGCTGATCGCCGACGGCGCGGTCTATGGCGACCACGATGCCGAGCGTCTGGCGCGCGTTGCCGCCAACGAGGTCTTCGCCTTCGTGCTGGTCTTCTGGCAGGCCGAGCAGTCGCCGATCGCGCACGGCTTCAAGCTCTCTCCCGGCAATCCGATGCTCGGCTATGGCCGTCACTGGATCGAGAAGGCCGTCGATACCTATCGGCGCTTCATGGCCGAGTTCGGCCCCGACACCGCCTGGGTGCTCCAGGAACCCCTTGAAGAACTGGACGAGTCCGAAATGGCGGGCTGGTGGCAGCACAAACAGACCACAGGAGCTTGAGGACCATGAACGAGATCGTGACCATCGACGGCGAACTGATCGAGCCGACAACCAGTATGGCGGTGCAGCTGCAGAAGGGAGAGATCGATCAGATGATCTCGACTGCGAAGGCCTATCCGCGGTCCCTGCAGCGCGTGAAGCAGTCCATCCTGTCCATGGCGACCCTCGACGAGGAAAGCGCCGAGGAATGCATGTATGCCCTTCCCCGTGGCGGCAAGCCGATCAAGGGGCCGTCGATCCGCTTTGCCGAGATCCTGAAGCAGTCCTACGGCAACTGCCGGGCCGCCGCCCGCGTCGTGCATGTCGACAAAACCGAAGGGTATGTCGAGGCCGAAGGCGTCTTCCACGATCTGGAGACTAACTCCGCATCGACCTCCCGCGTGCGGCGTCGGATCCTCGACCGGCAGGGCAAGGTCTTCAAGGACGACATGATCATCGTCACCGGCAACGCCGCGTGCTCGATTGCCATGCGCAACGCTATCCTGAACGGCGTGCCTAAGCCGCTCTGGCGGAAGGCCTATGACACCGTGCAGGCGACGATCGCTGGCGATGTCACCACCCTGGTCGAGACCCGCGAGAAGGCGATCAAGGCCATGGCGGCATTCGGCGTGAAGCCGGAGCGCGTGTTCGAAGCCTTGGGCGTAGCTGGCGAGGAAGAGATCGGCGTCGACCACATCGTGACGCTGCGCGGCATGCACTCGGCGCTGAAGAACGGTGAGGCGACCGTCGAGGAAATGTTCGTCGGCACTGCGAAGCCGAAATCCGATCACCAGAAGGTGGAAGACCCGTTGGCGGACGATCCCGCACCGAAGACGCCGAACGCCGCTCCTGATGCAGCCACGGTCGAGGAAACGGCATCGGCGGATGAGAGCGGCGAGGATGGTGCTGCGGCAGGCAGTGAGGAAGCATCCGAGGGAAGCAGCTACGTGCCGACGACCTATACGGACATGGGCACCGATGCTGACGCCGGCCAAGACCCAGAG
>Ga0070752_1001747_pt1 | contig 14763 bp, 25 predicted proteins | sample VirMetDEL_Aug_30_FD_77440 | JGI IMG/M metagenome (GOLD analysis project Ga0070752, IMG submission 77440) | Aqueous microbial communities from the Delaware River and Bay under freshwater to marine salinity gradient to study organic matter... | ecosystem: Environmental > Aquatic > Marine > Coastal...
GCTATGTCTGCCAGCGCGTCACGCAGATAGCCAAGCGTCAGCGTTCCTGGCTGGCCTTGCAGATAGCCTGGCAACGCCAAGTGCGCTCTATCCATGCTGTCGAACCAGCGACTGCTGTGACGCCTGACAGGCACGCCATACAATTCTGCAATATAAAAAAGACCGCGCCCGTCTTGGATCAGGCGGCTGATCTCACGATCTGCATCTGCCAGGGCTTCAGTGCGGGTCATCAGCCACATCCTCTACATAGCCCTGCCCCTCACAGGCAGGACACTCGCCGCTGCGTGTGTCGATGTATCCGCTGCCAGTCCTGTAATCAGGCCGTCCATATTCAATCTCGCAGACGCCCTGGCCCATGCACTGCTGGCATTCAAGCAGTTCTTCCCATAGCCCAGGGTGGCGCATGACGCGCACCATGCGCGGTGCATCGAACTGATCCCTATCCACCTTCTGCCTCACACATCTGTCTGATGATGTCGGCCTGGCTGGTGCCACGCAGATGCAGCAGTGGCTTTAGATACGCCTCTACATGCCCCAGCCGCTTGGCTGTAACGCAATACACACCGCAGCACTTCAAGCGGTCTTGTATGTCTTTCTGATTGGCTGACAGACTGCCGCCCTTGGGGCGCTTCAACTCAATCATAATCGGCCCTTGAGCAGCCGGGTCACGCCAACCAGTTTCAGGCACAAAGATTTCGAGATCAGGCCAGCCAGCCTGCATGCCCAGCTTCTTCAAGCGCATCTTGTATGCGACGTGGCGCTTGCCCTCGTTGGGCGAGTGATGGAACACACTGCCCAGCGGCAGGGCCACTTGCAGCCAATGAACTACATATGTCTGTAGTTCATCCTCTGTCATTGGCTAGGGCGTAGAATGAGTTGGGCTGCACCTCGCCATCAGTCATGTCGGTAATCACCCGCATGAAGCGTTGGGCAGGCACAGAATAATTCGGATGATCCGGCGGCAGGCACCAGCGGCGCGCCACTGCTGCATGAGCGCAGCCCGTCTTTTGTGCCAGCTTGGTGTAAGACCAGCCTTTTTCATTGCGATATTGATCAAGTGTCATGCCGTACATCTAAACGCATTTGACATTAGATGTAAATACGATTACATGACATATATCTGACTTTAAATGTCAAAGGATGGTATGCTCATGCACATGATTGAGAACAACTTACGCGCAATGATTGCACAGTATCTGCGGAATAACCCGCAAGAGAGCAACAAAACGATTGCGATCAAAAAAGGTGTGCGCCCCGAAACTGTGTCCAGGCACAGCCACGACAAAATTGATATGTCGATGCAAGACATTAAAGATTATGCAGAGATACTGGGCTGCACCACCTTTGACATTATGTTCAAGTCGCAGCCGATTCCTATTGTTGGCACGGCAACTTGCCAAGATGATTTAAGCTGGCTTAAATATACCCACGCACTGACCCCAGAAACGGCAGAATGCTTATACATACATGGTTCACATGATGTTAATTTAAGCGCCTGTTACCTTGAATTTCATCCAGAATATCAAGGTCGTTATAAAGTCATGGATGGCTGCTACGAAATTTGGGATGCAAGCCCGTGTTTGACTGGCTCAGTGAGCAACCACGCATTAATGAAGTTATCTTTGGTCCGAACTGTAGACGAACAATTACAGCGGGGCATCCTCTACCCCCAACCCGGCAGTCACAAATATTCGTTGGTACAAAGTCAAGGTGACAGCAACGACATCAAAACCGACCTTGAACTGGAATGGGCTGCCCCAATTTTGCGTTACATTCTGCGTCCTGACCTTGAAGGTGTTGAAGTAATCAAATCATCACAAAACCCATACGCACTGGAGCGCACGACTCTGATGTATAAACACATGAATGAAAGACGCAAACGCAAAGGCTTACCATTGCTATAGAATGTATTTTTTAACACAACACGATTGACATTAGATGTCATCGCCAATAAACCTTAGCAGGAAGCTATTTCTGTTGAGGTTTTTTTATGTCGCTACCACCGTCCATCAAATGGGCTGCTGACAAGCACTATTTTCATCACAGCAATCCGGCCTCACGTCCAATTTGCCGGACATTGTTTGAAAAGTGTGTGATCCGTCCCAAGCTGTCCCAAGCCTGGGCGGTCGTCAAAGGCGACCAGGTGGGCGACGTACAGGCCGCAAAAGCTACAATCAACCTATACAAAGATGACAATGCCAACATGCTGGCAGGGCGTGTGGTGCAGGACTGCGCCAACCTACATCTGATTGACGGCCACACCATTGAGGCTGTCATCCGGCAGGGGATGAGCCGGTTGGATGAATACCAGCCGCGCCAATGGGATGACGGCAAGGATGAACGCAAGCTGGCCGTAAACCGTGCAGAATTTGCAGATGTGCTGACCAATGCCATTGAAGGCGTGAAAGAAGCACATGCCCATTACGGGCTGAATCGCATTGAGGGTGAATCTGAAATATTCACCAACTTGTCTGGCCTTGAACTGCCATATAGTGGCTTTCCTGACTTTTCACGCCGCATCGAACTCAAAACAAAATGGTCAAGTGCTGCTGCCAACACCAAGTCTGGCAAGCGTGCCGCCAGTCTGCCCACTCAGCCCGACTGGTCACATACAAGCCAGGTTGCAGGCTACTGGGCTGGCACCGGCCTGATGCAGACCATTGTGTACGCCAACGCCAAAGATTACCGGGTGATGCACGCTGACAACAGCGACAGGCTAACGAATGACGGGCTGCAAGCTGCCCTCAACCACATCACAGCAAAATGCGCGATACGAGAAAACATCCTGAAATCTGCCGATTCGGTGGAGCAAATGCTGCGCCTGATCGAACCAGATTTCGGACATATGTGGGCGTGGGATATGCGCCCAGAGGTTTTAAACGAGGCAAAAAAACTATGGGGATTCAAATGAGACGAAACCTGTTGTGGCTGCACGTTGATGAAGCTGGCCGACCACTGCGCCCATACAGCGTCTGGCGAGAAGCCTTGCGCGTATGCGGCCTGATCATTGGCGCACTGTTTGGTGTCTTCAGCCTGTGGTGCGCCCTAGTGCTGCTTGACCTGGTGATGACATGAACGCCCAGCCCACACTGTTTGAGGCCATGCAGGCACCGCGCAACGAGCGTGAAGCACGTTTTCTGGCGTTCCACCAGGCCAATCCGATGGTCTATCAACTTTGGGATCGCTTCACCCGCGAGGCGATTGCCAAGGGCCACAAGCGTGTTGGCTCACAGATGATCATGGAACGCATCCGCTGGGAAACCACCATCAACATCATTGATGCACGGCCTGACGGTGAGGCGCTCAAGATTAACGATCATCACAAGCCATACTATGCGCGGCTGTGGATGAAGAACAATCCGGCCCATGCAGGGCTATTCAACACAAGATCAGTTGAGGGTGACAATGAGTGATCAGGCAAAGATCAACGCAGCAATCAATGCCGCAATGGGCGAAATACAAAAGCTGCCGAAAAATGAAACAAATGCCCATGGCGGGTGGAGTTTTGCAGGCATTGATGACTTTTTGGATTTGTGCCGCCCGATCTGCACCGCACACGGGCTGCACCCGCAAGTTGATAGCGTAGGCACAGAGACGTTCAGCGCAGGCAATGCAAAACTGTGGGCTAAATTTAGCTACAAGATCGGCATGGGCCATGTGTCGGGTGAGAAGACCAATCCTGTCGGCATGGATGTCATGTTGCCCTTGACGGGCGCACAGACCAGCGGCAGCGCCCAGTCTTACGCTGTGAAGCAATATCTGCGTGCGCTGCTGCTCATCTCCACAGGTGAGCGTGATGACCCTGACTTTCACAAGTCGGCACCCCGTGACGGCGTGGATGTCGATGATGACGCGCCAGCGGCTGACTACGATCTGGATGCGCTGATTTCCAAAATGAAAACATTCAAATCACTGACCGGCCTTAACGCTTGGATCGGTGAGATGAACCCCGTTTTGGTTGCCATGCACTTGGCAAATGATACCGACTATAACCGCTTCTATGCTTTCTGGAAAAAACAAGAGAAGGACATTCAAAATGGCACAACCTGAATACAAAGCTGGCAAAATTCAGTTGGTGCGAGGCGTTGAGATCGACGACAATTTGAGCATCAGTTTTTGGTTTAACATCAGTGACCCTGATCTGAAGGCCCGTCTGGACGCCTATTATCAAGCTACAAAGGACGATTTCAAGCAGCAGCCTGGTCTGGAGATACAGGTCAAGATTGGTGACACATTTCACCGCGTGGCAAGATCACGGCTCTGGCTGAATGACGGAGCCCCGCGACAACAAGCTGCTGTCCCTGCCCCTGTCTATGCACCGCCGCCGCCCCCACCACCGGCACCGCCGCCTCATACGAGCGTGCCTGATGCACCGCCGCCACCGGCAGGCTATGAGGCAACTAAGAATGGCTACTAGCGCTCTACTGACGGTCAGAGAGGCGTGTGATGCACTATTCGGTGAAGGCTACAGCGAGGCCAGCCGCAAGCGCGTCAGGCGCTGGATTAAGGATGGCCAGATAGCGGCCATTCAAGATGGTTCACGGTGGTTCATACCGCGTGCCGAAATTGTGAAATTAGGTGGGATTGATGAACAAACACAAAGCAGCATGGACGCCTGAAAAGCGTGCCGCACACAGTAAGAAGATGAAACGGATATGGGCCGCGAAACGGCAGACGGTGAGTATTGAACCGCCGCCCAAGAACTGGGTGCAAAGAATCTGGGACATTGTGAGAGGGGCGCACTAGCGCCCCTTTCTTTTATCCAAATATTGCATTGGCAGCGGCTGACCGCGCCTTTTCTTGCTTCGCCTCATTCTTGGAATAGTGACCATACTGGCGATATGTGAATGATGGGTTGCTGTGACCCATCAACGCTGCAACCTCTGCCCAATCCTCACCCAAGGCAGACAGTTGGACACTTGCAAAAAAGTGTCTCATGTCACCCCAGACCATGCGCTCAATACCGGCACGCTTTGATGCACGTTCAATCAGTTCACGCAGTGTTTTTTTCTGCTTTGGCAATCCAGCGGCTGTGGCGAACACCAGATCGTCATCGCTTGTATGGCGACTTTGCATTTTTAGTTCACGCAGTAATTGCATTGTCTCACTTGGCACGGGGATGGTGCGAAAACCGCGCTTTGTTTTTGGCTCACCAAGTTCACTGGTTTCTGTCTTGATAGCTTGCTCGATTCGCACCGTGCTTTCCTTGAAGTCAACACAGCGCCACGGCAATGCACGCAGTTCACCTTGACGGATTCCAGACGACAACGCTGTCAGCACCATCGCACGGCTTGTCAATGTCTCGCCGGTCAAGCCCTTTGTCACAAGTTGCTGGACAGTGCTGGGCTGTATCTTTGGCGCACGATCAGCAATCTCTGTTGATAAACCAAAAGACACTTTGTCTAGCGGGTTGATGTCAATCCACCCTTTTGCCTGGCAATAATTCAAAAACGCTTTTAACGCCTTAATGCGTTTTTCGGCTGTTGCTTTGCTTTTGTTTTCGCTTTTGATCGCCCGTTTGAAAGCAGCAGCCAAATCATCTTTGTTCGCTTTTGTGATCAGCTTGTCCAGCGCGTGCTTACTGAACATCTTGCCATCAATGCGGATGGCCAACGCAAAATCTAAACCGCGCTTTGTTTCTTTAAAATGCGACAAGGCAATTTCCTTATCATCAACACGGCGCATTTGTGATTCTAAAAATGCGGCAGCAGCGTTGGCGCAACTTTTAATTTTCACGGGCTGGGCAATCATGCCTGTAAGGAACTTGGCCTTGAGCATTTCTGCTTCTGCTAACGCCTCATCCCTTGTCGCAAAACTACCATACTTATCACTTCGACCTACGCGGCTTGCATTGATGCAATAGCAGTTGTTGTCGGCACGAAATCTTACTGGTAAGTCCTTCATTGCTTTGCTCCCATTTGATGTATCAACAAGAGCATATTGACATAAAAAGTCAAACCCTGCAAATAAAACTGGACTGAAACTGGACTGACACAAAAAAACAGCCCCCAGCCGGTTTAGGCCGAGGGCTTGTTTTTGAAGCTATGCTTGGACTTGGGGGTGGCGGGAGTGACGGGACTCGAACCCGCGGCCTCCGGCGTGACAGGCCCGATTTTACTGGTTTTTGACCAACAAAATTGGCTGTTTCTGGGGCATTTTGGGAAATGTTGGCAGGGGTTGGTAGCCAGAAAACTGGACTGAAACTGGACTGAAACTGGACTGAATTTAAGCCCTAGCTTTACGCCTGTTTGCAAACGTCGCCACGTTAGTCGGCTTGCCACCTACGCCCTGCTTTTTAGACCGCTTTCGCTGCACCGCAGACTTGATCTGCGACTTGCTCATGCGCCCTGCTTTTGCGGCTGGCACGCACTTGGGATAGCCACGCTTGCCACGCTCTGAAGATGTGCGGCCACACTTTTTATAGCCGCCACCTTTTTTTGGTGCGCTGATATCAACCCAGTCTTCTTTGAACCATTTGGTCAGGCTCATGTCGGTTTCTTGCCCCTGTATTTGCCGCCGCGCTTTTTATACTCGCGGACCAACCAAGCGTTGGCATAGGCAGATGGGTAGACATCAAACTTGCGCCGGGCTGCTGCTTTCACGGTTGCATACAGTTTGGGGTTTGTGGGCTTCGGCTCCCCTGATTTTTTGCGCGGCGGCATGACTATGCTCTCCGCATTTTAGGCCGCACTCTGCGCTTGTTTTTAGCGGCTGCTTTCTTGGCCGCTGCCACCCCTTTCTTTGTGTAAGGGTATTTTTTGCCTCGCACGTTTGGCATCGCTTTGCTCCTTATCGACGTGATTTTTTGCCAACGCATTTCCAGCGCTTGCGTGACAGGCGCAACGGGCTGTTTGGATTGCGTGCGGCCTTTGGGTGCTTCTTCATCTGACCGGCTGACCGGGCGCAATAACTGTCACCCTTGCTAGTGCCAGGGCGCACCCGTGGGCCGCCACCTTTTGCCTTACCAGCTTGGCCGTAACTGACGCGCTTACCTGTGGCAGTGACCTTGACCTTGGCCTTGCCCTTGGCTGGCGCTCTTCTAGCCATCCAACAGCCCCTTGCGATAACCGTTCTCGCGGTCATAGGTCAGCAACTCTTTGCGCGGCTCATGCACATAGCTGCAATGTATCCAGCCGGTGTTGCCGCCGGTAAAACACTCAAGGATCAACTGATCAAATTCGCAGTTGTCAGCGATCCACTGTGCGACCTCCATGTTGCTCACACCCGGCACCTCAAAGTCTGCGGCTTGGCCCTTGGTGTGCTGGCTTGTGATCTTGCTGCCAATGGCCGCGCACAACTCTGGGCTGCGGTAGCCGCTGGTAATTGTCACCGGACGATCAAAGTGATCGCGCACAGGCTGTAGGACTTTTTGACAAAGCAAAATCAGAGGATCGAGTTTGTCCGGCGTCGGCGTGTTGTCGATGCCCCGTCGCAAAGCCGTCTGGCTTTTGGTCATCTCGCCAAGCGAAAAGTTTTTGGTCAGTTTCATTTCTTTGCCTTCACCTTGCCAACAACGCCTTCAAGCATCCCGCCGCCAAAGTAAAACGCGAGGATGGTCAGCATGGCCTCGCCCAAATAGAAATCATCAATGACTTGTTTGATGTCGGGGATGTTTGTTTCGCCCATCAGCGTCATCACCAGCACGAGCGCAAACGATGCCAAGAACGTAGCTGTGAACATTAAGGCGAGGTATCTCTGGGCCACCTTGAAGGGTGCATATGCGGCCATCGTGTCTATCTTGGCTTGCGCCTTCACGCGCTCCATTTCTTCATCAGAACTGTGGACATCATCAATTAAGTCCATGCCCTTTTTAATGACATCCCCGTTGCCAAGGATGCTTGCCAAAACTCCAAGCATTATTTTTTGTCTCCCATTTGTGTGAAGCCCATGTAGGCACCCACCACACCAGACAAGCTGATGTAGAGCAGTGGGCTGACCTCACTTAGTAGTTTGATGCGCGTGTCTGGTATGAACGGCATGAACAGCAGGATCGTGTAAACGCCCATGCCCATCAGTGCGAATCTGGCTAGCCGTAGCTGCGCCAAGTGCTCGCGGCTCTTGTCTTCTGTCTCACGGATTTCACGGGCGCGTTCTATTTCTGCGTCAGTAACCACGCCATCATTATCAAGATCGTAGCGCTCAAACTCGCTCGACCTCTCCAGCTTTTTCTGGGCCACTAACGTGCGTCTCGACCCATCAGTTCCATTGCTGCATCACCAGCACCGATGCTTGATGACATTGACCCAGCACCACCCGCTGCCACTTGTGGGTTGACGATTAACCTAGTCAAACGAGGCAAAACTGTCGGCGCGTGCTTTTTCAGCACGGCTTTGATGCCCTTGCCTTGCAGATCACGCTGAATGGCCTGCAAGTCTGCTTCGCCTGTTGCTGTTAACATTGAAGACAACTCATTTGCCACCTGACGCAGTTGTGCGTCTTCCAGCCCTTTGAAATCTGCACTGATTGAACGACGGACCAAATCTGTCAGGCCCGTCGCTGGATCGCGTGCCGCGCCTTCTTTCAATCGGCTGACAAACTCGCCACGCTGTGCTGTTTGACTGCCACCCAGAATGCCGCGTGATGTGTCACGCATAATGATTTCATCATTTAGCCGATTCAGAAACTTGTCGGCAGCAACCTTGCCTTCTTCAGTCTGTGGAAAGGTCAAGCGCAATAATCTCTGTCGCATCGGACTACGCACCAAACGCTGCGCTGCTGTGCGTTCAGCGCCGCTGTCAATCTCGTTTAAGATGCCCTGCATGGCACCCAGGCGAAAGCCCTCAAGTTGTGATTGCGAATAGTCTCCAACCATATCAGCCAGTTCCTCTGGGTTTGCACGCAGAAAGTTCTGACCTTCAGTCATGGCATCCATCACCGCCGACTTGCCTGACCAGTAATTTCTGGCAATTCGATAAGTGGGGTTGGCATCATCAAGCAGTTCAAGAAACGCTCTGCGCGTGCCAGCTACAGCACCAGCATAATCTTTACCAGCATTGCTGGTAATGGCGCGTGCGTTAAAAGCCTCATCGTCTAAGCCGCGTTTCACATAGTGCAAAAACCTGGTTGGCAGCGTGCGAACAACACTGCCTTGTGGCCCAATCAATTTACCGTTTGTAGCGACATTGAATTTGGGCAGATTAACACCTTCTTCTGCGGCAATTTGATAAGCACGATCTAAAGCAGAGCGCACCGCAGGACGGCTGAATATCTGTTCAAGATCACCACTAATACGGACATTTTTGCGGTAAGCACGCGCATAGAGTTTGTCGCCCGTTGTTTTGCGTGCTGTTTGTAGCGCTTTGAACTCATCAAAAAATGATGCGCGACTGCCAAAAGCATCTTGCAAATCAGTTGATAAACGGCCCAAAACGCCTTGGTCACGCAAGCGTAAAAACCGCTGTGCTGCGCCCTTGCCTGGCCCCGGCAGGACGTTGACAGCATCAAGCAGTGCCTGACTGTTTGGCCCCAGGTCAGCCAGCGTGTAAGGCTTGCCAGTCGTGTTTTTGTTCAGCACATACAGCACAGCTTCCTCAACCGACTGCGCGTCATTTTCGAGTGCTTCTTTTAAAAGTTCACGCGCTTGCTGATTGGCAAGTGTCTTTGGCCCTCGCAGCATACGCCCTACGCTGCCAGCCAAATTTGCAACAGGGCGTGATGCCAATTCTACTGCTGGCGCTGTAACGCCGCCAACGGCAATGCCGACGCCAGTGTCGGGCACCCTTTCTGCAACAGAGCCTTCACTGCCGCAAAATCCAAAAGCGCCGCCATATGCCATGCCAGGCAAGATTTGTCCTGTCACACCTCTTGCAGCGCCACCGCGTGTTAGGTAGACGTTGCCAGCGGTGCCTGCTAATTGCTCCACCGTAGACATGACAGGTCGTTCTGGGTTGGATTCCTCAAGCTGGGCGCGTTCTATGTCGATGCCCACGTCAGTGGGGATGCCAGTAATTTTGCCACGCATCCACCCGACAATTTCATCACTGGTGTTGAAGGTCAGCCCCTGCAAAAAGTTGCTGACCGTTGGGCTAGTCCAAGCGCCTGCCTCAATAGCTTGAAGCAGTTCTTTGCCTTTTGGAGACAACTTTTTGTCAAACTCAGCATCTTTCAGCGCCTGCCTAGTATCTTGCAAACTCTCAAAAGCACTTTTTCTTTCGGCCATGATGATGCCCCGCGTTATTCAGTAATGAAACCCTGATTAATCAAGGCATCGAAAGCGCTATCGCCAGCCGATGGGTCTGGCGGGTCTTCGCCTGTGATGCTTTGATATTCTGCTACTAATGCTTGCCCACCCTGCGTGAATACGGGATGAGTATTTCTGACTTCTGTTAAAAATTTCTGTAGCCGCGAGTAGCCAGATAACCCCTCTTGGTCTAGCGTTGGGTTTTTGCTGATGAAGTCACTTGCAGCTTCATTCAGAATGATTTCACGACGTTGTGACAGCTTCAGCGCCTTTAACAGCAACCGGTTACCTTCAATACTTTTTGATAAAGTTGGTGATGCTGTGACAAAAAATGCCAAGTCTTTGTCTGTCGGGTTAGAGCCAAGTTGTTTCACCAAAGGCCCGATTAACGCATTGGCGTTAGCCGTGAACGCTTCAGCGCCTGCAATTTCTTTGACTTGATAATCTGGGTTGAACAATTGCCCAACACGGCGCATTCCGGTCAAAAACTCCTCACCAAAACCAGTTTCAACACCGGCATCAAGCAAGTCCAGCATTTGATCAACACGGCCCAAAGTTTGTTGTGCCGAACTTGCCGACTCACTGATTTTACCAACAAGATCAACAGTCGCCTTTGAGCCTGGCGCGTTAGTCATGTTTATATTTGTGGTGCGGTCAGGGGCTGCGGATTTTGTAATAAATTCATTATATTCGGGCGTCCCTTTGACAAGACCCAAAGCCTCTGCGTTTTTCTGTGCAGATGTTCTCCTATCAACAGCCGCACGAGGCTGTACCAAGTTGCCGATGCTACTGGATGTTGCGCGAGTAATCGGATTGGTCTGTGTGGTTCTCACACCAGTAAAGTCGCCAAGAGTAGCCAATTCAGATGAGGTGGTTGGCGCAAACTGTGCTTGTCCAACCAGTTGTGCAAACGCCACCGGGTTGGCTGCTGCAAAAGCACGCTGACCAGCCGTCGCGTCTTCTGGCAACATACCCATAATCTGGTCTGTCATAGCGGTTTCACGCTCGACTTGTGTATCACCAGCCCGACGCTGTAGATACGCGCCAATCAGTTGGCTAGACAGCCTGCCAAGCCCTTGCAGGGGCGTCCTGACCGGCGCAGTGCTTGCACCCTGCTGCATCAGCGCTTGGCCCAGTATGCGGCGTGGATCGGACTGGAATGACTGATTTAGCTGCTGGTAACGCATTGATGGGCGTGCGTTGCCCAGCCCAAGCATTTGTCTAGGATTTACCATCAATCACCCCTATGAAAGCAGATAGGCTGAACCAAGATTGCCAGCCAGTCCAAACAAGCCGCCAAGATTTGCTGAACGGTTTTGCATCGCCTGATTGTAGGCGTTTTGCTGTGCCGCCATCTGTGCGCCAAACGCGCCCTGCGTATCAATGCCGCCAGGTGCAAAGAAACTGCCCTGCTGTATTTGTGGGCCACCCAGCAGTGCTGCCAGTTCGTTAAAGTTCTGACCGCGCAACGCTGTACGCTCTGCGATCTGGCGCTGGCGTGCCTGATTGGCGATCTGGTTAGACAGCAGTTGATTAGCCACAGTGTCTTGGCGTGCAGCGTTGGCAAGCTGTGCATTTGCCGCGGCCTGGCTAAATCCCTGGCCTTGTGCCGCCAGTCCGAACTCACCGCCAGCCGCACGCTCACCAAACTGCTGCGCCCTGATGTTGCGTGCTTGGTTGACCAGCCGGTCAGATTCCTGTCCTGCCGTCAGTGTGGCCTGCTGTGCCAGCCGTCCTAGCTGTTCGCCTTGCTGTGTCTCCAGACGGTTCACAGCGTCGTTATAGCCCTGTGATGTGATGGGGATGCCACGGTCAGCTAGGTTCTGTTCAAGCGCCTCACGCTGCTGCGTAAACTCTGGCTGTAACAGCCCTAGCTGCCGGTTGAACAGTGTTTGCTCAATGTTACTGCGGAACGCCTCTGGGTCGCTCTGTAAGGCCGTCAGACCCTCTGTGCTGATGCTGGTGGGCATAGGCGTGGTGGTGCTGATCTGGCTCTGGAATGCAGGCAGGCCGGTGGTCGGGTCAATGTCCTGTGACTGCTGAACGCCAGCCAGTGTCGGGGCTGTTCTGAACGGGTTTTGGAAATCAGGATCATCAGCAAATATGGGCGATCCATCAGCGTTCTGACCAACCACTTGGCGGCCTGTGACGCGATTGAACGCCAGATTGCCCAGCCCCAGCCCAGTGCCTTCAGTCGCCGCACGCATCTGCGCCTGAAATGGTGTTTCTTGCGTGAACGTGGCAGCCTGCCCGTCTTCTGGTACTGCGCCCTGAACAAACTGGCCTTGGTCGCCTACGGAGCCGAACAGCAGATTGCCATAAGGCGTAAACTGCGTGATACGGTTCGCATTGGCTTGCGCGTTGATCAGTTCAGTAGGATCAGGAACTGGTGGTGGTGAAGGCGCTGACTTGCCCATTACTTTGACCCTTTATCCATTTACATTCGTCCTTCAACATGCCCCACAAGATGCCATCATCTGGCCCATGCAGATGCCGCAGCCTGCCCTCTTGCACGAAGCCAAGCTGCTTGTTCATTTTCATTGCCTTGTCGTTGGCCTCACTGCACTGCACCAGTAGCCGGTGCGCCCCTACTTGCTTGAAGGGGTAGGCAAACAGCGTGTGCAGGACAGATCGGGACGCCCAGCGCCGGGAGGATGCAGCTATTGACGCCTCGATCTGCCCTTCTCTGAGATCATGGTAAATCGCGGCGCAGATGATCTGATCATCACGCTGCACGCCTATGGCCACGCTTGGCCCAAACTGATCAATGCCAATGCGCTTTGCCGCCCATGATTTTAGATAATCGTCTGCACCAAAAATGATGCGGTTCACTTGCGGCTATCCTTTATTGCCTCAAGTGCGTCATAAATATTCGGCGGTGGTGGCTGGTCAATTTGCCACTGGCACAAAAATTCCTTGGGCCGAAACTCACGCGGCGCAAAAACAAGCAACTCTTGTGTGTTGTAAGCGCCTTTATATACGCAGGCCACGGTGCCATCCTTTTCTATCTTCATGCACTTAGTGAGGCGGCAGACCGTCAAGTCATTAGCGGCTTGGGCCTGTGCCGTATGCGCCTTAAGCAGCAGAATGAAGGCTGTCAATGCTGCCAGCCCTGCACCGGCAACGAGTATCCAAGCCACGATTTCCACAAACTTGCGACGGCGCTGCCGCTGGCGATACAGCGTTTCTTTGCGGCGCTTTCTGATGGAAACCTCCATTGCGACCAGCTCGTCCCACTTGGATTTGCCCATTGTCAGCGATATCCACTGCTGCAATTCGTAACGCATTTGCTGCGCCTTCTGCTTGTTTGCGAAAGCAGTCATCGCTTCCTGTTCGACAGACTGGCCAGCAAACAATTTCTTAAATATCGGCGGGTTCTTCGCTTCCTTTTCCAGCATGTCAAGGTCACTCAGTGCGCCCATCCAGCGCCCTAAATCGGATGCCATGCTTTCGATGTCGCGCCCTATGCTGATGCCCTTTTTAACAGCGTTAAAGGCAGCCGTGGCGGTTGCCATCGCACTAATAGGGTCCATCAATACAGCCTTTCGCCAGAACCCTCCCGCAGTTCTTTGGGCAAACAATATGCCGTGATTTTCTCAGTCCCAGGTCGCGTGTAGCCGTAGTTGCCAAACACCTTGACGATGCGTGCGGCATACCACTGGCAGTCCACTAGGCTGCGGAAAATCATTTTGTCTGAATGTAGTTTTTCGTTTTCGCCTAGCCCGATGAACACCATCAGGACAAAGACGGTAATCACTGACTTACAATGATGCCGATCAGTAAGACGATGGTGGTGCCAGCAGACCCGACCATGATGGTTTCAAGGCGCTTGACCCGGCTCAGTAGTTCAATGAAACGCTCTTGGCTAACGGCTGAAAGCGTGTCCAGTTCAGCTTTCACGGATGTGACGGTGGGCTTGCTCATGCAAGGTCTCCGTGTGCGGTGAAGCGTGTAACTGCTTCATCATAATTGGTTCCAGCATTACTTGCTCTTGTTTCCAAGTCCTGACTACCTGCTGCTGGCGTATTTAAACGAACAAATCCATTAGAATTACTTGAGCCAGCACCACCAGATGCACTGTAACTTATACTGTTAAAAGCATTGCTAAAACTAGGTGTGTAATTTCCCGTGCCATTGTCTACGACACCGCTTATATTGAAGCTGTCTCGTATGGAAACAGTATCAGTGCCTTTGTAAGACAACCAAGCCTTTGCGCTACCCTCTGCAACATAAGCCATCCCCACGCTGTTGTTCCCGCTGGCATCCTTCAGGGTGTTTACTCTCAGTTCACTAGCCATTATGCCAATACCCCCACGGTCATGCCAAATACACTGTCAGTGTCTTCATCTGTCGTGCTTGTGTGTTCATGCGACTGATAGCTTGTTCGTGCCGTTGTCACGTTGCCCTGTCTTGTACCAATAGCTTGGTCTTCGGCTCTGTGTCCGTTTGTACATGCACAGATATTATCTGTTGATAACAGACCGCTAGTGAAATGCGACTGATAAACGCCAGTAGCTTGGTCAACGATAGAACTTTGGTTCAAGCTGTCTCGTGTAGAGATAGTGCCTGTACCATTGATATTA
>Ga0070752_1001748_pt1 | contig 14759 bp, 16 predicted proteins | sample VirMetDEL_Aug_30_FD_77440 | JGI IMG/M metagenome (GOLD analysis project Ga0070752, IMG submission 77440) | Aqueous microbial communities from the Delaware River and Bay under freshwater to marine salinity gradient to study organic matter... | ecosystem: Environmental > Aquatic > Marine > Coastal...
ACAACTGTCCGTCGTCGATGAGCTCAACTTTCTTGAGTCTAACCTTCTGGTCTTCTTCAAGAAGTTCTTTAACCTGTGACTCGAACAAAGCAGCAGCTTCGTCACTTACCTCAGGTTCCCCTTTGCTGTCAAGTGTAGCTTTTTCTTTTAGCTGGTCTATATAGGACTTCCGATGCTCTTCAAATGACTCTACAAGAGGCTGCAGCTTAGAAAGATTTTGAGCAATATTCCAACTTGTCTTCAGGGGCAGTGTGTTCTGACTGATTTCTTGGAACGCTTTGTACACGTTGATACATTCTTTGAGTAACATGATGTTTGGGTTTGGTTTGCAAGATACATTAACCTACAATAACTACATCCACATTAGTGCCTACAGTACCAGCGCCAAAATAAACAGTGGTCTGTTGATCTGAATTACATACGTACTTTACAATCACCAGTTCGTCTGACGAAGCAACGCGAGCCTGAACAATAACATCCCTAGTGTTTAGGTTATGAGTAAGAGCATTACTGGATGCTGCTGTAATTGTTGTAGTAAACTTCTCTGCAATTTTGTTCTGCGTAGAAGCTGAGTGATCCTTGTTGTCTACAGTCCAGTAATTTGCAGAGATATCATAGGTCAGAGTAGGAGATAGAGAACCATCATGACCTTGCTTGTAAGCCTCTAAACCTACGTCACTAGTTGCAGCTGTACCGTCAATGGTACTAGCATCTGCATCAGTAATACCGAGAGTAATCAGAGCGTCGTTAATATAGACATTCTCTTCCTGTATGTTGACATATGACGCTGCTCCAGTGACAGTCAAGTTACCTGCAATCGTAACATCATCGTCGAAGGTCTTGTCACCACCAATTGTTTGAGCTTGTGCAGTGATAACACCAGCAAGAGTTGCAGATGCATTTTGCAGAGTTACGTTACTACCACTACTTGAAATAACTGTGAGAGACCCAGGAGCAGCGGTTTGACTCAAGTTAGTGGTACCAGTAATACCTGAGTTGCTGTCTACTTGAGTAGCAAGAGCCTCCAGTGCACCTTTTATTGTAAGTGTACTACTGCCAAGCACAGTGCTACCAGTAAATGTCCCTAGATTTGTAGCTCCGTTGGCGACACCAGTCAAAGCAATGAGGTCGTCTATATTAAGAGATGCTTGTGTAACTGCAGCAGTCCCCAGAGCAGTGACGTGACCGTACGCATCCATGGTAATATCCTGAATAAACGTAAGTCCGCTTCCGTCTACATCAGTTGCCCCAGTAATACCATCGTGAGCATCAGCATTGGTTATACCTGCTATTACATAGCTTTTGATTCTAGAAGCTTCAGTCTTCCTGTTAGTGCCATTAGCTCCGTCGTCTACTATAAACAGGTCAGCATCGACAATAGCAGCATTAATATCAGTCATACCGTCAATGTCTAACTGAAGATCACTAATTGCAGATGTTCCAGTATAGGAGCTGACCGAGATACCTCCACTAGCTGCAGCTGTCAAAGCCTCAAGAGTACCACCAAGAGCAACACCGCTTATTGTATCAGACGCCAGCTTACTAGTTGCTATAGCTGCACCACTAGAGATATCAGCATTAACTATAACTCCAGAAGCAATGGCTGCTTCACCTGTAGAGTCGATAGTAATATCCCCACTAACAGCAACATTATCGAAGCTGTCAGCACCGTCATATACAAGGATGTGACCTCCAGCAAGACTTGCTATATCTGTATCAGTGAGACCAGATAAAGTTGTCCCTGTAGCTGCTTCAACAGCTGTTTCAAGTTGTTGAAGAGCTGCCTTTATTGTGGTATCGTCACTAATCGTGCCACCAATAAACGTCCCAAGATTTGTTACTCCACTAGCTACTCCTGACAACGAAATCAAATCATCTATGTCAAGATCTGCCTTTGTTATTGTATTAGTACTTATACCAGTAACGTGACCGTTGCCATCTATGGTTAAGTCTTGAATATAAGTTAGACCACTATTGTCTGAGCTACTAGCTGCACTGATTCCACTGTGGGCATCAGTAACAACTGAAGTTGACGCTTGTCCCCCAATAGCAGAAAGCAGTGTAATCCAGCCAGAGCTTGCCGCCTCCGGTGCAATATCAGAATTACTTTTATCGTTTAGGATATAGTAATTCGACTGATCAGTAACGTATACAACAGTACCTTTCTCTTTAATGAGATCTTGTTTGTTGCCGTTTGATTGTAGCGGTGCATCTGGATCAAATTCATCTGCAAGTCCGCTCGCTGTTGCACGCACACTCAAAAATCCACCCCGGATAGTATCAGAGTCTACTGATGGGGCAAACGTATTAGTGTGCGATAGTATTGACGCTATCTTAGGCATGTCTTATCGTATTGAGTAGTTTTTAGATCCGTCAAATGCTGACGGGCTAACGCTTCTGTAGACCAGGTAGTTCTCAGACAATCCTGCTACGTTCTGTACAGATATAGGGGATGTTTCAAAAGCCTCACTAAACGCAGTGTTTGAGCTCGCTTCAGAGCAAGCTACATCTGAGTCAAGTGTACTTGAAGCTCCAACAGCTTGGAACTGTGTGAGCAGTTGACTGCTGTCTGGATAGCAGATGTACAAGAATTGGTTAGAAGGAGCGTTTAGAGCTATGGTAGCAGATCCGTTACCTGTGAAAAGGTGAACATCGTTAAGGCTAGCTGCAATTTTTCTAGTGCTGAGTCCTTCGATTTGGGCCTCAGTTAGAGTTGCGTTTGTAGTTCCTGTCACAACACCTGCAGCTATAGCAGTTGCCGTAGGATCATTGTCAACAGCACTAAATCCAAGATATCCCAAGTGCATGTACGTCACTGTTGGGCTAGTAAGACTTGTTGTTCCTTGAGCATCTGTTACTTTAATCCTCCACTTCACGTTCTCTCTTACAGAAGCTGCTTGGGCGTCGTCCAGTGTTATGGTTCCCCCAGTAGCACTCATTGTTCCAGAGATAGCAACGTTCCCGGAGCCATTAACCAGTGCAACACTTTCGACCCCGTCTACAACCCTGTGGACTGTATAGCTGCTTATATCTACAAGCGGGCTTTGTCTAGAAACAACAAATACACACACCCAGTCATTGTCTCCTACAACAGTATTTACATTCGCGGTCTGCCCGCTAGTGTTTACAAAGGTTACACTGCTATTTGAACTATTTACAAATCCTGCGGGTGCACTAAAAGCACTTTGTCTAGTTATAGTCTCTACACTACTAGGAGCAACGTAGTTATCAATAACAATTAGATCTGTTACAGTGTCCCTTCCAAATTGACCAGAAGCTATTACCTCTGTACCCCCACTATCATTACAGAACACATCTATCTGATAATCTACATTGTCATCAGCGTCTGCGTTTGCAGCAAGTGTATTTGTATCTGAATAAGTAAACGATACAGCTGTTGGGGCGCCTGCAGTGTTCATACTTGTGAACTCTGAAGCGTACTCATTGCTATTAGATGTAGCTGTTATAGTTTCAACTAGGGCATAACTATCGCTACCGGTTCTTTTCTTGATGTCTATGCTGCTAATAGCAAAGTTACTCCCACTAACACTGTTCTGGTTGTTATTGGTTACATCAAACTCAAGCGTGTATGCCTGGTTTAATCTTTGGGCTGTGCTGTAGTCGTAAGAGTCTGCAGAAGATGTTATATCTACGGAAGGGGCAACAAAACCAGTAACTGCATCTCTGATGATTTCTATTGCATTCTTTGCAGTTCCACTTATTACGATTTGATCACCGTTCTCAAATCTCCCAAAGCTAAGTCCAGAGTCAAGCTGTACATCAATAGTGGCTGCAAGCTTTGGGACAGGTTCAAACGCAATCCAGTCTGAGTCCTCTGCAGTACCAAAGTTTGTACCGCTGCCGTCACCCCCTCCCCAAACATACAGGTTACCGGTATCTTCAGCCACAACGATAGTACCGGTCTTTCTTTTTGAGTTGTCTATACTTCCTAGGTTACCGTTTGTAAAAGATGCTACATAACACAATCCTGCTATGTTATTCCCAGTAGCGTCTACAATAGGATAGTCTGGGTTTTGGTTCTCCAGAGTATCTCCGAATTTAATTGCCATGTCTTATGGTTTTGAGATTGTTAAGTTGAGTGTAACATCGGAGTCAAATGCCCCTGTCTGATTACTCTTGTATATTTTATATGATCTTGTTGCACTTCCAACAGTATAACTAAATGTCCCACTTAACTCAGTAAAGCTATCCGTGTAGTCAGCAACACCTCTTCCTGACACACTAGCAGCAATTTCATCAATGTCAAATATAGACGAAATAATTAAATAAGTAAAGTTATTAGTATCTACAGAGTCGGATGTGCAGTCAAATTTGTAAGTTTGTTCGTCTACGTTTTGTATAGCTAACGATTTATCTATTACAGGATCATCGTCCAGCAGATCAGCAACGTCAGTCACAGTTGCCTGCGAACTAGCTATAGCATAAAAGTGGTCTCTAAACTCTACTTTAGAAGCTTTAGTTATTGTAACAGTACTCCCAGTACCATCAGTCAGATAGCTAACTACAAAGTTTACTGTTCTAGCTGCTCCATGTGATGTAAGTGTCGGGGGCTGATAGTTAAGACCAGACACTGAAGTAGTGTTACTTGTAAAGGAGAAGCTGCTGTTGTTTAAAATAATGATATTAGCAGGCTGCGCACTTACATCTGTAATCGTAAGACCAGCTTCAAGGTTTGCGAAGTTGGTCGTTGTTATAGTATAAGCAGTTATAGTGGGGGATATTCCTGTGGGGAACACTATCTTGTTTCCTTCTGTTCTATTTTCTGTTGTGCTAGATGCAACTGCAGATATCACTGACGGCTCTAAGAATGGCCCAATAATATCTCGTATGATAGTTTCCAGTGTTGTACCTGCAGCATATGTAGTTGTATCTGCTATTGCATCTCCAATAGTGTTAGTGACAGCAAGTGCAGACTCAAGCTCTGCCGCTCCGGTGCCATCAGCTTCTGCCCATACATACGAGCCATCTACATATTTAAGGAACCTGGCATTTACAGGTACAGGAACATCGTCTAGATCTTCTAAGTCGTGAGGGCTGGTAAGAAAGAACGCGTTAAGGTTGTCAACGGTCTCAGTTAGAGTAGACCCCCATGCTGCTCCTGCACTAGTGAGTATTTCATCGTAAGCTAATCCGATAAAGACTTTACGGTCTTTAGATACTTCTACTAAATTAACAGCCCCTCCTTCGGCTACAGCACTCAATCCTCTAGGCACAAAGTCTCTGACCCCCTGCACAGTGTTTAGGTCAGAGGAGTCTACGGTAAGCACTACGTGCATGCCTCCGCGTACTTGTATTTTGTACCTAGCCGCCATTATTCAATTTTTAGAGTTCCAGAACTAACACGCAGACCGGTTAGTCCAGGGTTAGATTGTACTGGAAGTCTGAGGAATACAGTTGCAGATTGTATGCTTCCGACCAGAGAAATCTCATCGCCCTGCACCTGTGTGGTGTTTCCGTCAAGATCATAGGTAGTGGTGCCCACAATGGTTTCTTGTGCAGTGTCGTTATTGATCATTACAACTTCGACCTCAAGGTCACCCGCACCATCATCGTTGAACTCTAAGGTATACGCGTAGGTCAAGGTCATTGAGGATGCTAGTCCTGTGACAAGCCACTCAGTTGCACCATAAGTAATTACTGATGTTCCGAGTATAAAGTTATACTCATCAGATACAGGATTAGAAAGCCTTGTTGCGGTAGTTAGACCTGCAGCTATGCTAACAGTGCTAATGTTGCTTGTACTCCAGTAGACACTAGTAGTTCTACGAGTAAGATTGGTAGATGCTGTTTTAGTTGGGAGCTTATTAGAGATAGGCATGCTATCAATCATGTACTTGCTCTGATCTCTACCAAGAGACTCTCTTTGGTTGAGTGCTCCGAATCCTCCAGAGTGTCTGTTGATGTTTGGAATGAGTCTAACCCATTGGTCCATGAATGACTCGTAGCCGTCGATATCTGGGAAGTTTGCAGCATTGCGTGCTTGTGTGCAGTAGTACTTCCACTGTCCTTCTGCAAACTCATATCCAATACCGTTCTGTGACGGAGTCATGTTACCCAGCAACATCTTTTTGTAGACGTACCAAAACATAGCTTCTTTGAAGCTGATGTCGTCTGGGACTAAGGGGTAACACTCATCATCCAAGGGGAATGCCATGTAGCTCAAACAGATCTTACCTGCATTAAATGAGGTCTTGATCTTGTCTGCTTCTACGTAGTAGCATCTAAATGGGAGGTTGTTGTCGTTGACACAATCAGGGCAGTCCGTGCTTTGAGGGAAGCTCGTTCTGCACTTAGTGAGTACAGCAATATTGTCCTCTGCTCCCAACTGATTCTCTAAGACCTGTAGTCTAGAGTTGATCTCGTTGAGCGTGTAGTTAGAAGCTTTAGTTCCGTTGACTATGTTATCTATTTGCTCCAGAAGGGTATCCATTTGCTGCGAAATGATAACTCCCTCTGCTGTTTCGTTAATTGCAACCTGGTTGATATAAAACAAATCTGCTGGTAGCGCTGCTTTATAGTCTACCATACTCAGCACACATGTCTTTAATTCAAGCTGTGGCGCGGCGCCTATATGCTCGAGTGCTTCCCCAATCCATTCTACAGCATCATCTACCCAGTTATCTGTATTGGGATTGATGTCCCTGAATATCTTACGGATAATGGCCTTGCTGGATATTGTCTTATATATTGCCATGCTTCTTGAATCTCAGGTATGCTAATTCGTCTTCTTTGAGCAGCTTAGTCAACTTCTCTTTGTTCCCCTTTATTCCACGGGTAGGGGTAAACCTGTACGCTGTCTTGTTGGGAATCTTGCACCTGTGCTTTTCCCAGTGATACTTGCAGTACCAAGGATCAGTGTAGTAGATAAACCACTTTTCTCCTTCAGGATTGTCTTCTGAGAACAGCGTCTTTCCCTCAGACAGTAATTCCTGTTTGTACTTGTTACTCTCCCACCAATCTATCGTAGGCTTGGACGGGTTACGCTCAATTCTACGTATAGAAAGGTTTGAGAGATTGTTCTTCATGTTAAACACACTACCCTCAAGGATACCGTCTATTATAGCTATGTTGAACGTTTCGCAGATTTCCTTAAACAACTTCTTGCTTATGGGATTCTCGACCGTCTTTGTATAGCTGCTATAAATATCCTTGAGGGTGTGCATTCAATTACTTTTTCTTTTTGCCCTTACCAGACTTACCTGCGCGAATCTTGGCTGCTTCTCGCTTACCGAATGCAGACTTAACACGTGCCATAGCCCAGGCATGTTGAGACGTTTTGGGTCTGTTACCAGAACTCATGTAGGCTGCAAGTCCTCTGCGATACACTTCTTTTTGTGCTGCAGAGAGACCTGACATGCCTCCACCTTTTTTCTTGCCTCCAGACTTAAACACACCTCTGCCTTTCAAGACATCAGCGCGAGTCACCTTACCGTCTCCGGTCAGGTCTGGGAACGACCCCTTTAGCGTTTTTTTTTTACACCGCCTGGTTGGTAGGACATCTTCTTGCCTCCGTCCATCATCTTGCCTTGGAGTCTAGAGACGCGCTTCTTAAGTCTTTCAGACTTACGAGCCGCACGCTTACCTCTTCTATCTGTAGGCTTCTTAGTGCCAGTAGCCGCACCCTTAAGTTCATTCTTAAGGTTGTCCATTTTATTGACAGCTCCCATACCAGATCCTCCAGATGGAGAAACCTTAGGACGTGGTGCTGGCTTAGAAGCCGGCTTTTTAGCAGCAGGTGCTGCAGGCTTAGCAGGAGTCTTTAGAGTAGGCTTGGCTGTATTTTTAGTAGCAGGTCTAGACGCCAATTTGGTAATTTCATTACGCATAGGTCCTTTGCCATAGGCTTTATTGATCTGATTCTGCACTCTATTGTACTCCGTAGTTCCTTTCGTAAGACTTTTTCTCTGCTTGATCAGCTTGTCAAGATTAGGGTTACGTTTTTTAGCGTATGCATACGTTCCTGGATTATCACCGCGGGCAGCACGCTCGTTGGAGGTACGCTCGGATTCTGCAGTTCTGTCAATACTTCCCTGAACATCTTCTGCAGTAACTCCACCAAGCTCATCACGACTTTCTCGCTGGCTGCGATTAGACTCTTCGGCTCGGGCAGTTCTTGCTCTGCGAGCTTCTGCTCTTTTCTTTGCCTCGTTTCTGAGTTGAGCCTCTTTTTGCGCTTTTACTTTTGCTGCTGCTTCGCCTCTAAGGTTTTTGCTGCGAACGTCTTCTTCAGTAATTCCACCTGGCTCCATCTTCTTAACGCTGCCAAACTTAAGCTCCTTATTGGGCTCAAGAAAACTGCCTTTTTTGTACATTTTTTTGCCCCCCATCATCTTTTTGCGAGGCTTTTTAGCATATCCCATTATTTCTAATATTAGTTGTCAATTTGTTTTCTGGCTAGCAAAAGCTTAATTTCAGCAATGTCTGCAGCCAGTTGTTTCAGCATTACAGTTATCTCGTCGTTTCTAAGTTCTAGAGTTTTGACCCTACTTTTAAGCGACGCATAATCATTTTGGTGTTTGATCCATACACCAATGAGTGCGCCGGCCACCATTAAAAATTCGAAGTGTGTTATATTGTCCGGCATTATTTAGCATTTACACCTCCACTTACGTAGAGCTTTATTGATTCTTGAGTTAGGATCTGATTGTCCTTTGCTTCCGGTTCGCTTAGATTTCATGCCACACATGCGCGCGCAGAAAGATGCTCTTCTGGCTTTTTTCTTACCAGTGGGGTTTTTCTCAGTAACAGCCATAGACAACTTACTTCCGGGGTTTGCCCTACGGTAAGACGCTATGCCTTTCTTGTTGAGTCCTCCCGACTTACTTTTGCCTTCTTTTCTTTGCCACGCTGGGGATGCCATGATTATTGTGTATCTTGTTGTCTGTCGTTTTCGTCGTCTACTAAGGTACTAATTAATAGCTTAAGTTCACCATTAACTAGTCCTGACGTTATAGCACCTACCATATCCGCAGGGATAGGAAAAGTAGAGTCTGCGTCATAGCAATGATCGTCGCAGCTTTTTATACCTGCTAGTTCTTCTGGATCCTCAAATACACCTCTAATATTTACCTGCTCCATTCCACGTGGATTGTAGATATACATGTAGTCTTCTATCATGTATGCTTTGGAATTATTAGCGGTGTATTTATCATGAGGTAACCACTGCACCTCATACGGCTCAATCAGTGGTATACGTCCCAGACCAGTAATGTCTCCTACATGAGTGATGGCATCCTTGAAGTTGAATCGCACAGTGCGGGGAATCTTAATGTCTGTGCGATATACGGGACAGTCTACTTTAAACGTGCAGGGACATTTGCTTGCATCAACTTTTATCAGGTTAACACAACCTAAGTCTTGCTCTAGGTGTCTCGTTATTAGACCATTACGCATAAAGTCCCTGCGAATAAACATCGCACGGTAATGCTTAATGTTGAACTTAATCTGCCCTACAGATAAATTCTCATCATTGTGAGATCTACCTGCTCGTAAGAGATTCAGCAGATTATATGCGATTTCATTCAGGGTCATTTAACTTCTTCTTTATTTCTAAGAGTTCTGAGCACTTCTCGTACTCTTCGCCCTCTTCAAAATATGCTATAACGTCATCTATTATTAGTCTAATTGTGTCTGGTTCTTTGGGGTCAAATGGGAGGAAGACAATCTTTCCCGCTTCAGTTTCTTGCAGCAGAAACTCTTCTACTTGAATCTTCCCAGTAAGTATCATATACGCATTCTCATACGCTTCTCCGAGAATTTCTATCTCTTCGAAGAGATCCAGACCTTCGTCATCATCGTCGTATGAAAACTCATTAAACATTGTATTGAAAATATCCTTCCATTCCCCTCTCTTTACTCCATATATATGCCTGTCCAACCCGTAGGGACTCATATCCCATTTGCTTGTGCCACGAATCATTAGGACAAATAGAAGGAATGAAACGGACTTTGATTCCTCTGTACTCATTGACTTGTTCTTTGTGGAAATGTCCGCAGTGCGCCTCTCTGTGAGACGTGGCAGCGAACATCTCCGGTTCTTCTGTTGCCATGATTAAAGGAATGTTCTGGGCCTTTTCTTTATCACCGTGGGTAAACATTAGCATGTTAGTCCCATATCTGTAATACTTCCGAGGGTCATCACTATTGTCCACTTGCACATTTGGATCATTACGATACCATCCGTCGATGACGTCTCCTACATAATACATCCGTTCGTAGTCGTGGTTACCTGAGATAACTATAACATCCACTGGAGCTATCTTCTTTAAATAGTCTATGGTAAAGACCATCAGCTTCCAATAGCCTCTGAAGCTTCGCTTCCAATCTGTGTAGTCATGCGCAGGTGTTCCTTTGGTTGTTGTCATGCGCATGCCCTCAGAGTTTAGTCCATCATTCCCGATAGGGAGTATAAACCGCTCTATATCTAGGCCTGCTGCTTTTGCAACCAAGTTTTCTACTACGCGTATGTACTCTTCTTCTTGGAAGTTGTACGGCATTGGGGCGTCCACCAATTTGCCGTAGTGGATATCTGGGAGAGATATCTCGTATGCTACGGGGTCATCTAAGTCCCTGTAGTTTTGCTTGGGGTAAATAGGCGCATAGTCTTCTGCGAAGTCTTGCAGCTCTTTACGAATGCTGTGAATGTCGGGGGAATCTGCTGTTACAATAGAGTAACGCATATCACCTTTAGAGGTCTGCCAGAACTTTACACTGGATACAGATGCCTCGTTTATGCCGTGAGTTTGCAGGAACTTCTGGAGACTAGACGTCTTAACGTAGTCTTCTCGGTTCAATCTGTTCTCAGAAGTGTTCTCATTCTTTAGTTCATTTTTGACTTCAGCGAGAACTTCAGTACAGACCTGCACAGGAGATTCCAATCTATGCGCTAAAGCCCAGGGACCTTTTTTAAGGTACCCGGGCTTGTCTAGCAAAAATTGTTTTATCTCTTGTCTCGATCTCATTCTACTATAGGTAAGAGCGGGACAACTTCTTCAGGAGTAACATCCTCAGGTAGTTGTTTCTCTTTGATAGTTTGCAGGTCAATCTTGACGCTAGTCTGCATCAACTCTTCAAGTTTGACGAGTTGTGCCTTACGCTCTTCGATCAAGTCTGCGTGTTCTTCTTCCAACTTCTTGATGCCCGCTTCGTCTTCTGCTTCTGCAAGCTTGTGGGCTTCTCCCGACACTCGCATGAACTCATTAGACGGTTTGGCCATCTCTTCGTACTGTCGGAGTACAGCTTCTAACTCTTTTACATTGCGGGCAACGATAATAGAGAAGCGTGCTCCTTTGTGCTTTTTGACTGCTTCCAGTCCTTTGTAAAGTTCGATGGCGTCAGCCACCTTCATTTCTACTTGATTAAACATGTGTTTGGTTTGTTTGAATTAGTTCATAATCATGAAATGCAGTTTGCGAGTAACAGAGCCAGCAGTAACGTTACCAGTGTGGGTAATATTAATAGTAGCTCTACTGCTAGTAACTGATTGCAATCCTACGTGTATTCCGTTGTCTTCGTCAGTGCTGCTTGCTGATAGCAAGGTAAGCATTATTACAGAATCTGCAGTAATCTCTGTATTCTCAAGAACAAATTCTGTATTAGTGTCTCCAGAAATTGTAGTGCTGAATAAAGTAATTACACCAGCAGAGCCGTTACAGGTAACTGTACTGGACAGAGATCCCGTTTGAGTAGCAGCTTTAGTTCCCGATGTTTTAACCTTGTCTACAGTAATCTCTGCAACTGTAGTGTCCCCGAATGTGGGGGTGTCACTGGTCTCAATAAAGTTACCTTTACTAAATGCAACAGTCAAAGTATCAGCACTGTTGTCCTGGGTGATCGTGATGTTGTCTCCTGCAGTCAAAGTCTTCATCTCAGGGCCATTGGTGGTACCAACAAGAATCTCTTTGTCTGCGTCAAGAACTGCAGTAGAGATGCTAGTACCGCCCAGCAGAACACTATTTGCAACAAAGCTGGTTTGACCAGTACCTCCGCTAGCAATAGGGAGAGTTCCACTAACATTAGATGCAAGGTTGACACTAGTCAAAAACGCAGATGTAGTGTTGTCGCAGTTACTGAGATCAAATGTAGAGATACCTGCAAGGTTATTGATATTGATATCCCCTTGAGTAACACTGAACGTAACGTCGTTTGTGTTTTCAGTTACGGTAATACCGGTGCCTCCAATAATATCCCGCACGCTAAGCGTGCCTGCAGAGAAGCTTTTGATGATATCTATGTTAGCACTACCTAGAGTGGTGATTGTTTTGATTGCAGCAGACAGCGCAGCTAGCTTAGTTGTAGTCGTTCCGTTGTCAATTGCAAGGAAATGACTAGCAGTTAAGTCTGCTGCAGCCGTTTCTGTCAAGCTATCTATGGTTACGTTGGCCATTGTTTATCGTTTTAAGAAGTTGTCGCCTCCTTGAGTTGCAAATAGATCGTCTGTCTGAGTTTCCAATAAGGTAACTGAGGCAATAGGAGACACAGTTCCACCACTCCCAGAAGTAGTTGCTGTATTTGTTACCATGCAGTCTCTGCACTCTCGAGTAACGTAATCTATAAAAGTGTTGATGATCTTCCAGCCAGCTTTTGCAGATGCTGTAACTTGAAGGCAGTCTTTGTTTTTATCGTCTTCTCCGTTTTTCTGGTAGTCAGTAAGGAGGTAAGCTATAAGACTAAGCTTAGTGTTTTCTATTGGGTCGCAGGCTATACCCCCAATCATTTTAGACCTCAGTGCATAGTGTCTTTTTGCTATGCACGAGCGTAGTGCCTCTAGCTTGGTCACTATGACCTGATTGTTGTCGTATGAGGTGGCTTTATTAGACATTAGCAACCACATGCGCAGACCTCAGTGCAAAGAGCGTCTGCTTTGTCATACATATTCTTCGCGTGGTCGTAGTTGCTTTCTTGCTCAGCAGCATATCTAGACCCTTGAAGCATTAAAAATATCTTTTCTGCCTTGAGCAGATCTTCTTTACACTTGTCACACTTGCAGTGACATTCAATCGCTGCATCTACTAGTTTGGCAATGCAACAGTCTATTTTGCAAGATGCTACCGTATAGAGGTAGGCCATAAGTGTTGTGTCGCCGTCGTTCTCGTTTTTAGTACCGTCACCATCTGCATCTTGATTGATTGTGGTGTTATCGTGTATCTCAACAGTTATGACGCCGGTAAAAGCACTCGTAGAGGTAGTAGTAAAAGTCAGCACGCCATCGGCCTCTGTCCAATCTGCGGCTTCTAAATAGACCTGTACTGTTTTGCTCTGATCATAGATATAGATTTTTTCGATACCGGTTATGTCAGAGATAGCAACCCCAAATTGATCTGTGAGGTCATTGTTTGCAATCCGACCACTGACTGTTCTGCAATTGGTGGACACATTTAAAAATCTTACGTCTTCTGCTGATGCCATCGTGGTGGATTTAAAAAAATAGGGGCAGGCGCAATACCCGCCCCTATTCTATTTTACATTATTATCTGATTACCAGACAAACGTCTTTGCAGCCGAAAGATCTCCCAGAACGAACGCTGCATCAATGTTAGTGTCACCTGCCACCATTGCGGTAGAGCTGTCTGCAGCGTAAATGACAGCTTGGTTCAACTCTCCTGCAGGTGCAATACCTGTAGAGCTTGGCCAGTTGTGCGCATACTCAATAGTGATCTTGTGATACGCGTAGTCCGCCTTGGTCAACGTAGCAGGGTTCTGAGGGAGGTACATTCTGTTAAAGTTACCCTGGCGGTAACGGCAACGAAGTTCCTCACCCAACACTTGCCAGTCATTACCAACTCCGAGGACTTGACCAGTAACAGTTTCAGTCAACAAGTTAGCACCAGCAGCGCCTGCAATAAGGTCGCTGTTGTCTGCAGTCTTGGTAATGACAACGTCGAAGATGAATCCAACGTGCTTAGACTGAATAGTCATAGTGGTACTTCCGTCAGCAACAGCAACAAGCTTGTTCAAAATACCATGTCCCTCAATAGCTGTTACAGCAGCGTCAATGAACGTAGCTGCGTTGGTAAAGTCACTTCCACTAACCTCAACGCTAATAGCTTTGTGATTCGTAGTGTTGAACGCACTCAGAGGGAACTGATCGTTTCCACTCAAGATGGTGTAGTTCGTGCTGTCACCGTCATAGTAGCTCAAGTAGTCTGTTGGGACACTGCGAGCAATAACGCGAATCGTAACATCACCGATAGTAGCACCAGTAAACGTCGTACCGTTAGGAGTCAGAACAGTCTTGTGACCGACAGTAGCTACGAAGGGCTCAAACTGGATGCGTTTGATGTTGCGCGTATTGATAATTGGACTAGCAATTGGATTGCCTGCAACACCTTGAACGACTTGGAGGTCGGTATACAACCATAAGGGATTAGCAACGGTCAGCGCGCCGACAGTAGTGTCGTCAGCGTCGCTAGTGTCCGTATCTACCGTCGTGGCGTAAAGAGCACCAGCAGCGTACGTGTCAGTAGCGCCAAACGTCCAGATACCAACATCTCCAGCAGTTACGCCGTCGTAGTCCGTAGTAGCTTCAAGGTTAGCGGTGTTCAGGATAAACACCTGATTTAAATTGGTTCCCATTTTATTATTTTTTTTGTGGGATTAAACGTCAAATTTATTCACTCTCTAGGACTTCCCTAGATTGTGAGTTATACCTCGGGTCCGATATGGCCTCCAGTATGCTTTGCACTGCCATCTCCACGATCTCATCATGAGTGTGGGGAGCCAGCTCACAACCTCTTCCT
>Ga0070752_1001755_pt1 | contig 14724 bp, 7 predicted proteins | sample VirMetDEL_Aug_30_FD_77440 | JGI IMG/M metagenome (GOLD analysis project Ga0070752, IMG submission 77440) | Aqueous microbial communities from the Delaware River and Bay under freshwater to marine salinity gradient to study organic matter... | ecosystem: Environmental > Aquatic > Marine > Coastal ...
ATGAATAGTATTATGGAAAGGGCCTGTAATGCGGCAGAGACAATGAGGCGAGGAGGTGGTATTGGATACGATTTCTCTCGCATTCGTCCTAGGGGCGATCTTATTAAATCTCTTGATTCTAAATCTAGTGGGCCTGTCAGTTTTATGGGCATATTTGATTCTATATGTCAAACTATCGCGAGTAGTGGTCATCGCAGAGGTGCGCAGATGGGCGTACTCCGTGTCGATCATCCTGACATTTTTGATTTTATTAGAGCTAAGCGTAATAGTGATAAGCTTACTGGCTTTAACATCTCTGTAGGAATCACTGATAAGTTTATGGAGTGTCTTGAAGATCCTTACGGAACATTTGATTTGATATTTGAAGGCACAGTCTACAAAACATTATCTCACGAAGATGTACATGAACTTTGGGATGAGATTATGGAATCAACTTGGGACTGGGCAGAGCCTGGGGTTTTGTTTATTGATAGAATAAACGACAATAATAATTTATGGTATTGCGAAACAATAGAAGCAACTAATCCTTGTGGTGAACAACCACTACCTCCTTTTGGTGCTTGTCTTCTTGGTTCATTTAATCTAACACAGTATATAGACTCAGATAAATTTAATTATGAACATTTTAAAAAAGACATTAAGCACGTAGTAAGAGCTATGGATAATGTTATCGATAGAACTATTTACCCACTGAAGGAGCAAGAGGATGAAGCAAAAAACAAACGAAGAATGGGACTTGGAGTCACAGGACTTGCCAATGCTGGCGAGCTATTGGGACATCCGTATGCTTCAACTGACTTCCTTGATTGGATGGCTACCGTCTTCAAAACTCTCAGAGATGAAACCTATAGAACATCAGCTGAACTCGCAGCAGAAAAAGGAGCTTTCCCACTCTTTAATGAACAGTATTTAGAAGGTGAATTTATTAAATCACTTAGCCATGATGTCTATGCTGCAATTAAAACAAATGGAATTAGAAACAGTCACTTAACTTCAATTGCGCCTACAGGCACGATTAGTCTGTGTGCAGATAACGTATCGGGAGGAATTGAACCTGTCTTTAGTCATTACTACGATAGAACTATCCAGACCTTTGATGGACCAAAGGTTGAACGAGTTGAAGATTATGCTTACTCAATGGGAGTTAAAGGTAAAACAGCTAACGAAACAAACGTACAAGATCATCTTAAAGTACTACTGCAAGCACAAGAATACATTGATTCAGCGTGTTCTAAAACTTGTAATGTAGGAGATGACGTAAGTTATGATGAGTTCAAACAGGTCTATGTTGATGCCTGGAAAGGCAGGGCGAAGGGATGTACAACGTTTAGACTTAGTGGCAAAAGATACGGTATCCTCAACGAAACCGTGGAAGAAAAAGAGACGGTATCTGGCGAAGTTACGCCGTTGGTTAAAGAAGAAGGAGCGGCAGAGGCTTGCTTTTTCGACCCAATCACTGGCCAAAAAGAGTGCGCTTAACAATAATATAGTGGAGGAGTAAAATGGCAGAAGATGTTATTTCTGTTACCGACATTGCATCGATGGGAGTTGTCATTGACACTCCTCCTATTGCGCTAGCACCTAATGTTTTTACAGATGTTAGAAATGTAAGATTCAAAGATGGTGCAGCTAGAAAAATAGAAGGTGAACTCTTGCTGAATGATATTACAAGTGATATCACTACAGCAGGAGAAACCTTTGGTCAAGTAAGATATTTTGCAGTCTGGGAAAACCCAAACCTAGCACCGCATGGTTGTTATTATATTTGGGTAGTAGACTACGTTCGAAACAATATTATTGTTGGACAAAAAGTTTACATACAAGATCATACAGGAACTAAGCGAGATATAACACCTGCTACATTAACTGATGGATTTAGCTTTACAACATATGGCTGGCAACACACTTTGTTTAGCGGTGGCTTTGCTTTTATTATTAATAACGGTATTAATAAGCCACACTATGTGTTAGACACTGCAGGTAATAATAATATTAACGACCTTGTACTTGCTGAACTTCCTGGATGGGATAGCTATAACGTAGAACAAATTGTGCATAATGATACATATTCTGCTGGAGCAAGTACAGTATTTGATCTTGGTCAAAAAGTAGATTTTTCTGTTAATCAAATTCTTGTAACAGGTACTAGTACTAAGTCAGCACAAGCAGGTAGCCCTGCAGGAACAGGAACAGTTAACAGTGCTAACTTTGTTCCTGGGGCTTTACCTTTAACCACTCCTACTATATCAGGAAATCATTTTCAAATTTATACAGATACAGCTACTAATACAACAGTTGTTGTTATTGGTGGTTTAAGCATTGGTGACAATGTTGTTGTTACAATTGAATCTAGGAACCCTGTTAATGTAAGATGTGGTATTATTGAATCATTTGGTGATTTGTTAGTTGCAGGTGACTTAACAGAAGTTGATTCTACTAATCCAGCTAAAATTATTCGTAGACTGTCAGGTGTAGTCCGAACTTCTGATGTTGCAGTTCCTGGATCAGTGCCAAATAACTGGAATCCATTTGCAGCTGGTGTAAGTACAGCTGACGAATTTACTCTTTCTGAAACTAATGTTATTCAAGAAATGAAATCGCTACAAGGTAATATGTATATTTACAGTACAGACAGTATACACGTTATGCGTCTTACAGGTAATCTTGCAGCACCTGTTTCATTTGCACCTAACACAGATGAATATGGTTGTCTTACTACAGGTGCAGTTGTAGAATATGATGGTAAACATTTTGTAGTAGGCGCTAACGACATTTATACTTTTGCAGGAAATCCAGGAAATATACAATCGTTGTCTAGCAAACGAGTTAACCGTTACTTTTATGATAACTTAAATCCAATTCATGAACGTCAATTGTTTACTCTCCAAAACCACCAAGAAGAAGAAATATGGGTTTGTTATCCAACTCTTAATTCTACTGGTGGTGAGTGTGATGAAGCGTTAATCTGGAACTATAGACAAAATACTTGGACAATTAGAGACCTTGATGCAGTAGCTGCAGGTGATGTTGGCCCCATTAAAGGTGGCGGTATTCCAACAGCAACTATCGTAGCTACAGGTAACAGCGGAAATGCAGGTTATAGTAATCGTGGTAAACAAGAAATACAAGCGGTAACCATCAATGGTAAAACACCTAAAAAGACAGTAGGTACTAAAGCAATTAAAACAGTTTCAGTAGGAACATTTAGTAGCTTTACTACTGATGTACTTGAGGTTGTAGATCTTACTGTTACAGGTGATACAGGTCCAAACACAGTTAATGCAGTTAGTTCTTTAACTTATCCTTCAAGTACTACTTTTACTTATGACCGTAATAAAACTACACACCTTGATGGTGGTGCTAGTGCAATTATTAATGGTGATGCTAGTATTGGTAATGTTAGTTTTCCTGCTAGTGCTATACTTGGAACAAGCTATGCAGACGGTGCTACAATTACAATGGCACAATTTGTAGAAGCAATTAGAGATTATATTAATGCAAACAATGCTTTAGCAGATTTTACAGCTACAGCAGCATCTAATGTTCTTACACTTACTTCAGATGTTCCTGGACCTCGTGTATTTAGTACTTCTACTTTTGCGGTATCAGGCAGTGGCACAACTACTAATATAACACCTAACTCGATTACTACAGGTGTAGGTGTTTACGGTATTACTGCAGCACTTAGCCCTGCTATTTCGATGACTATTACTGCACCAGCAGTATCAGGTGTACAAGCAGCAATTAATGAAACTGTTACTCTTACAAAAAACCTTACGAGTCAAGCAGATATTAGAAATGATATTATTAATAAACTCTCTGCGCTTTCTGTTTTTGATGGTACAGCTACAGCTATTTATGGTGTTGCTGCAAACGGTAATAATGTAAGGTTTACTTCAGTAAACGGTGGTGATCACAGTGCTTTATCAATTGCTTTTGCAACGGATTATCAAGGCATAGGTTATACTGAAACTACATTCGGTGGTAATCTCACAGCATCAACTAATGTAGTAACTACAGGTGTTGACAATAGTATTCCTCAACCTGTACTTACAGTAACATTTCCTGACTCAACTACCAGTACTACAATACTCAGTGGTACACATACAAGAGCTACAGTAGTAACAGCAGTTAGTACACTTATTAATGCTAACAGTGGCTGGTCTACTACTACAAGCACAGGTCTTGTGACAGCAACAGCTGCAACAGTAGGAATTGACGCTAATAACTTTACAGTTACAGTAACAAGTGCAGGTAGTTTACCAGCTGGTTTTAGCAATAGTACTTTTACAGGCGCTCAAACAAGAGCAGGTAGAGCAGCACATAATACAACTGATACTATTACGCTAACTCCACCTTCAGGCTTTGGTAATGCGGTTAGTGTTAACTTTAATAGCACTGCAGCATTTGATCCTGACTCTGGTTCTGCACCTACTAATGTAGAAGAAATAACAGCTACTGAGATAGCTACAGCATTAGAAGCAGCTTGGACAGATACTACTTACTTTACAGTTGCACGTACAAATGAAGTATTGACTTTTACAGCAGTAGACAGAAAAGCTATTACAGGTTCTTTTGATTACACAGTAACAGCAGGTGATTCTAGAACAGGAACGCTTGTTACTCCTCTGATAACTGACTCTACAGGTAGTGATATTGCAATAACAAATGGTGTTGATGCTACCTATGCTAAGCTAACACGAGTAACTATTACAGTAAATACAACAAGTGGAAGTAGTGTTATTTTCGATAGACACTACGGAGAAGGTCCAGGCAGATTGCTTGATCCTAATTTTACTCCTGCCGCTAACGATAGTACTTATGGTGATACTTCGCATACTAATGATGCAGACTATTTAAATGCTTACTATGATCCTAGCAAAACACAAAATGCTACAGAGTTAGCAAAACCAAATGGTACAGTAGCTACTATGCAAAGTGCATTGCTAGCTGCTCTTGCTGAGATTAGTACAAATAATGCGTTGATTGTTACGCCTGACAGCACTTCTGCTCCGACTACAATTACAATTAGCCCTAGCCAGTTTAGTGCTACAGCTAACTATGTAACTGCATTTAGTCCAGATACACAAGTAATACCTGCAACGGTTGCACCAACTACTACAGCATTAACAGCTGCAGCAGAGGGTGTTACAGTAGCTACAACTACACCTACACAAAGTACAACAGGAACTACTATTAGTACTACATTTGATATTGTGAGATCTTGGTCTAACAGTCAAACTAACCCTAATAAAATATTCCCTATCTTTGCACAGAGTGGTTATGTAAGCGGTACATTGTTTAATCGTATTAGAGCAGCAGATCTTGGTTATGACTTTGAAGGAACACCCTATGTGTCTTATGTTGAACGTCAACAGCTAAGTATCACACCTAACTTTGATACTGAAACTTTAAATAGTATGGCAGTGTGGGCTGATGGTGGAACTATAGCTACAGTAGGCGGTACTCCACAAAGAGCTACGCTACAAATCAGAGCAAGAGCAACTAATAATTCTGGTGAGCTTTCGTATTTGACTGTAGAAGAAGATAATACACAAACAGATGCAAAAGCAAATAAGTTAACTGTTAATGATTTCGTAGTAGCAGATGCATATAAAACAGACTTACGTATTACTGGTCGATTTTTAAACTATAGAATTGATGATGCAAACGCTAGAACAAACACAGGTTATACAGGTAATAATACTAAGGCATGGAATCTATCAGGGTTTCAATTAGAAGTTAAGAAAGGAGGAGCTAAGTAATGTCAATACAAAATCCTCCTATTACTGAAAACCCTTCTTTAGATTTTACTTTGTTAGAGTTAATACGTTTAATTAATGATCTTGAAAATAAAAACTTAAAGTTAATTAACGATATTAAAACATCAACTAATTTTGCAGATTTACAAACAAAGGTAAACACATGATAAAACTTATTGGGGACAATGATGTATTCGAGGCTATTAAGCTTATGGATAAATCAACAAAAGGTAAAGAACACTTAGGATATGAACGTAATGAATCTATTTGGATTCAATACTTTACATCCTTAGTTGAAAAGCAAAAAGAAGGAACGCCTCATGTACTTGTTATTGGTGATTACGCTGATGATGGTTCATTAAGAGGCTTCCTGTCTGCTGCTACTTTTAGTAATTATTATAATAAAGAATGGGTTATGGACGTTAAAGATTGCATTGTAGATCATGACTACAATAATGCATTTGTTGTTTATAGACTGTTTGATGCCATGATGGATCACATTAAGAAAAATGGTGGGAAACATTGGCGAGCCGACTCAGTTCGTAGCGAGCAAGAAGCTATGGACTATGGTCGTTTCTTGCAACACAGATATAACGCGGCACTGCACGTTTCAGTGAGAGGCGTATTACAGGAGAAATAAATGCTTTTAATAAAGCACATGACTGGCGATGCCTATTCTAGATTTGGTGGTCGCGTAGTATTTAAAGGTGGTGGGAGTACAACTACTAGTACTTCAGGTATTGCGCCTGAATTTAAACCTCAAGTTAAAGAAGGTCTTGATATTGCAACAGGATTGCTTCGCAGTCAACAAGCAAGCCCTCAATCAATTGTAGCAGGGTTAAGCCCACAACAGCAACAAGCACTTGCAGCACAACAACAATCTGCTTATGATAAAATGACTGGATCAGGCTTGTACAGTACTCGTGCAGCTGAAGAAGCTGCTCTTAAAAATCTTGCAGGTCAAAATCTTATGGGCGCAGGCACTGGCGGATCACTTGGCTCTGCACGTAGTCAAGCGGCTATGCAAAGTGCATTAGCAGGTCGTGCAGGTGAATATCAGCGTGAACGTCAACAAATGGCAGATACAGGTATTCAACAATTGGGCCAAGCTGGTACTACTTTACAGAAGCAAAAGCAGCGTGAACTACAAGCAAGAGACGAGTCGCTTGACAGATTCTTTAATCGACTTACAGGCGTAGCATCTAAAGAAACTACTAGCAGTGGAGGCGGTAAATGATTGAAATTGCAGGTGAAGAAGAGCGTTTAAAAAATCAAGGCGTTCAACAAACAATACAAGCCCCACAAGCAGTACAGGCACAACCTGGAGTAGCTGAACAGTTTGGCAACATGGCTAAGCAACGAGTTATGGAAGGTGCGCTTAATAAAGGTTCAGCGGCACTTGCTTCTAAAGCAACCGAAGCAGGGCTTATGAATAGTGCAGGTGCATTAACGGGCATGGGTGCAGCAATGCCTTATGTTGGTGCTGGTATCCTTGCAGGTAAAGCGCTAGGTTTCTTTAATAACGGTGGACACGTTGGTCCATTGTATGCATCAAAGGGGCGTAAAACGCCTGAAGGTAAATCTATTGCAGATCAAATTAAATATCTTGAAGATAAAGAGTATTATGAAGGGTTAGATCGCGCTCGAGATGATTATTTTGCTTCTCAAGGGATAGGGATTGTACATAAATCAGGCGGTGGCCCACTGTATGCAGCACAAGGTGATCAAGCAGAAGACGAGGGAATGCTAGAATCAATTGCTCGTAAGTTAAAGTCTGCTAAGAATTATGTTATGGGTGAAGACCGTAAAGGCTCTGATGCTAGTTCTTTTCTTAAAGGTGAAGGCGTAAACTATAACGCTATGGGTGGCATGATGGGTCCACTTGCTTCTGTTAAATACAAAAGTGCTGGTGGTGAAATCGAGTACAAATATAAATAAAGGAGAGTAATATGTCACAATCCGCTTATCAGCCAGGGTATACTATTACACCCAAATATGGCCAGCGTTATATGAACTCTTCTTTCGCGCCAGCAGTAGGCGCTCCACAAAGTGCTGCTGTGTCACAACCTTCTGCCCCTCCACAACCAGCAGGGCAAGGCTATAGCATGGCAAATCCGTTTGCAGGTAATGCACAATTTACTCAAGCACAGCAAAATTATTCTACAAATATAGGTTCGCAACCTACAGTAGGGTTTAGACGGGCTATTCCAGGAGTACAGGGTGCAGGACCATCTACACCACCTGTAGGTACAGTTCCAGGAATGCCAGCACCCCCTAGCACAAGTGGCGGTGTTACGCAAGCAGCAAGTTCAGGTGGTGATGACCCTATGTATTCTCCTGATTACAGGCCAGCAGCACAAGCGCTAGGTTATAGCCCCACTAAAACTAATCCTTTAGCTGGTTTACTTGCTGTAGGAATTCCAGGAGGCTCTTTTCTTTCTAGTCAATTAGGTTTGACTAATGAGTACGGAAAACCTGGAACATATGACGCTCAAGGTAATGTGTTTGGTGAATCAGGCAGAGCATACAATCCTGTAACAGGTGCAGCTGCACAGTCTTATGCAAGCCCTGCTGCTTATAAAGATAATTTATTTGGTAGTTATGGTCAACTTAGAACAGTAGGCGAAAGTCCTTTGAGTGCAGGGTTAGGTAGCTACGAAAACTCTATTTATAATGTTAGTCGTGAAGATAGAATGCGCGGTTATTCTCCTGGAGAGTTAGCAGGAGTAAATACAATGCAAGCTCAAGCTAGGCGTAATGCAGAAATAATGGGACAAGATATGTATAATGAAGCTGACTTGTTTAATATTGATGCACAAATGTTAGGCTTTGATCCTAGAGGACCAGCACCTACTGCACCATCTAGTGGTACTTATGCTTATGGAACAGGTGCAGGTGATGTGTTTACTACAGGCGCTGGGTATCAAACAGGTGTAATTAATGAATCAGGACAAATAGAAACCCCAACAGGAACAATTGTTCAGACCTCAGATACGCAAGGTAATACTGTTTCTTTGTTAGGTACACCTGAAGATAACTTTGCTAACATTGATTACTTGTCTAATACAACAAATGATTTTAAAAGTGATGATGATGGCTTTGGAGTAGGTGGTGGCACTACTTTCGGTGATCAAGTTAAAGCAGAAAAAGAAGTAAGCTTAGATGCCTTTGGAGGCAGTGGCGATGATAATAATGATAGCGGAGGCAAGTAATGAAGCTAAAAAGTCTTAGTAATAAAGACCGTTACGGTAATATGTTCTCCGTTGAGTTCTTTGAACCAGACACAACTATTCCGATGATGATGGTGATACCTGATATGCCCGATGGGTTTAACGGGGCGGATACTGATAATCATCCAGGAGACCCTAAAGGAACTGATACAGTACCTGCATGGTTAACTCCAGGAGAAAACGTAGTTAACGCAGAAGCTTCTCGTATTCCAGGAAATCAAGAAAAGATTGACCAGATGAATGAAGAAGGCAGGCAGATACAAAAGGCACAAGGTGGACCTATTCCTACTTATGAGTCTGATGGTGGTTTTATTCAAGGTCTTGTAGATACGTTTACATTACCTAAAGCACCTCCAGGAATTGAATATCGCCGTATGAAAGATGGCTCTATTGGTATGTGGGCAGGTAATACTTATCGTGGTAAATATAAAGAACCAGAAAAGAAAGAAAGTTCTTTTTCTGAAAGATTAGGTATTAGCTATAACTATGGCGGTGGTAATATACCTCCTATGTATGCTAATCAAGGCGCTCTTGCTGAGTTCTTAAAAGCAGAAGAAGGTCTTCGTAATGAAGCATACTTAGATTCTGCAGGTGTACCTACAATAGGTTATGGTAGCACTTACGGTGTTAAGATGGGTGATAAGTTGTCTGATGCACAAGCAAATCAGCAACTAATGAAAGATATTGCAGTAGCTGAAGAAGACTATAATAATTTAGTTGATGTTGACTTGAATCCTAATCAGCAAAATGCAGTTAAGTCTTTGTTGTTTAATATTGGTGGTCCTCAGTTTGCTAACAGCAGAGCTAGAGCAGCACTTAATGCAGGTGACTTTGACACTTTTCAAAAAGAAGCTTCAGAGTTTAGAATGGCAGGTGGAGAAGTTCTTCCAGGGCTTGAGGCTCGTAGAGCTAGAGAAATGGATTTATTTCAAACTCCTTATGAAACAGCAGATGATGATAAAGACACAGGCTTTTCGTTTATTAAAAGCGCTCAAGCAGCTGATGATGTTTCTGATGCTCAGATGTTAGGCAATTATGAAATAGATGGTGTTGCAACGCCTCCAAAGCCTGAAGACGAAGGCTTTTTCTCTCCACAAGTAAAAAGATTTTTACAGTATCCTTTAGAATCATTCGGAATGCCTGTACCTGAAGATGCTCCTGGAAAGCCAGTAGGTAATAAGCTATTTGGAACTGAATCAACAATAATTAAAGAAGAACAGGCAGAACGAGCGCTTATGTATCCTGCAGAATTTTTAGGTATACCAGCACCTGTAGATGCCCCTGGAGTTCCTCTTCCTAATGTATTTGATTTGCTTCCAGATCAAGATAAAACAATAGCTAATCTTAATGAGATGCGTGTTAATGAACGACAAACTGAAGTTGATAAATTAGCAAATCGAATTAATGAAAATCAAGAGAAAGGAATTCCTGTTTCTCCTGAATTAGTTGCAGCACACCAAGAAGCAACTGCAAGCCTTACTGAAGCGCAGCAAGTTCAACAACAACATGCTTCAGAAGTAGGTGCTGAAGTTGCAAAAACAGCAGAAGCAACTGCACAAGCGCAAACTTATAATACTGAAACAGGTGAGTTTGATAAACCAACTGAGCAAGACAAATACGAAGAAGCGTCAGGAACTACTGCAACTGATCAACAGAGAGCAGCATTAACAAATGCAGCTACTTCTGCTTCAGACTCAGAACAACCACCAAGTGGAGACCCTGATGTTGATAAAGAGATTGAAAAAACAGGTGAAGAAGCAGATCCAACTTTTGTAGAGCAAGCTAAAGAAGCTTTTAAAGGTGCATTCGGAGACTTGTTTAACCCTAAAGAACTTGCTCGTATGGCATTACTTTATACAGGCAGTCGTCTTATGGGCTACAGTCATGAAGGTTCGTTTGCTTATGGTGCTAAGTCTTACCTGCAAAGGGTAGATCAATTAGCTGCAGACCAACAGTCAAAAGAAGAGTTATCTGAACAACGTCGATTTGATTTGGCTAAATCTAATCTTGATAATTATACATCTGAGTCTGCTCAAAAGTTTATGCAAACATTAGATGTTAATGATCTTGTTCCTAAAACAGGCACTACAACTAAAATTCAAGAAGTTTCAGGCAGTGTAAACTTCATTGGCAAAGGTAGAGTTAATACTTATAAGGATGATAATGGCGTAGAATACGTTAAACTAGATGAAGCAAAAAAGCTAGGCTACCCTAGTGGTTACGTTCCTGTTTCGATATTGGGTGACTATATTCAACCATGGGATGAAAGTACAATGGGTGCGAAAGCTAACCGTACTTATTTTGAAGGTCTGTTAGAAACAGCTAGAAAGAAATTTAGCACTGATGATGCACCGATAGATGCATTACCTACTAAGTTAGCTACTCAACTTAATGCTGAGTTTAATGATTATATTCGTAGTCATGGTGTTGGCATTAATGAGTCGGAGCGTACTAGAGTTCAGTTTGCAAACGTAATAGATAAGTTTATGGCAGATGTAGCTAGAGCAAAGCAAGAGGGTACAGATGTACCAACTGACATTGCTGCATATGTCCAAGCTGAAATGGTAATTCCACTTACAGGAATTAATTCTGCTTTTCTTAATGGTATTAATACAGAATCATTAACTAAGCTTGATAAGAAGATAATTCAAAGTGTTGAAAAAGCACCTTATGAAAAAGGTTTTAAAGCTGATTATAAAGAAAATTGGAAAATTGTTGAAGAAGTATTTAAAAGAGTACCTGTAGATAAAGTTGAAGCAAAGGCATTAGCTGAAAGTATAGGTGTTAAAAAGATTGTGCCACGAGAAGATTGGTCTAATCGTGCTGAAGGGAAAAATGAAACTGCTTTTTCTCTTTGGTTAGCAAATACTTCTTTTGATGAAATTCAAAAGTTAGTTGATCACTTTAAACTATAACTAATATTCCCTAGAGATTAAAACACCCTTATAGGGGAGTGATCTCTAGGGATTTTTTATTTAACAGGAGGTTTAATATGGCTGGACTATTAGGCGGTGATAACGAAACCGTAGAAAGCACTTTTAAGGGTGCAGATGGTAAGTCTTATCGTTGGATAGACGCTGATACGTTTACTGATGGTAACAAGTCTTATCGTATTCAGGGTTATAACGCTCCTGAAAAACAAAAAGTATTTAAAGATGATGAAGACTTACCTCGATTTAAAGCAGGACAACTTGGTGGTATAGAAACACAACGTGCAGTTGAAAAAATTGTAGCTGAAGGTGGTTTTAATAACATTGAATTTTCAGGTAAAACTGATTCATTTGGTCGTGAAAGAGTAAAGCTTCTTGATCAAGACGGTAATGATCTTACCAATGCGTTATACAAATCAGGTGCAGTTGATATTAATCTTTTTACAGATGAAGAAGGATTACAAGCAGCTGAACGCGGTAAGTTCCTTAAGGAGATAGGGGCTAAGGGTGAGTTCGACCACATTATTGAAGATGAACTATCTGAAATACAAAATAAACCGCTTCAATTTAAAGACAATGCAATTAACGAACAAGAATATCTTGATGGTGTAGTTCAAACAATTGCATTACAACAAGGCCTTAACTTAGCAGACGAAGAAGATTATCGCACTGCAATGAGTTATGCTTTAGATGCTAACTATGACATGCGTAGTATTCCCTTTTCAGGAATTGATTTTAGAGCGCAAGACAGAACTAAAGAAGGTGTTGCTTATAATCAAACTACTGAAGCTTGGAATCAAGGTTGGCGTGGTATGGGTGCAGGTCTTGCAGGATTTGCAGAGCTAATAGGCGTTACACTTGGAAGCGAAGAAATAGAGACATGGGGTCGCAATAAAGTAGATGATGCTAAAGCTGATTTGCTTTCTGCTCCTATTATTCGTAATTTAGATTATCGAGATGTTGATAGCATTTGGGATGGTCTTGACTTTATGATTAATAATACTGCTATGTCTGCGCCTTATATGACTACCTTAGTTGCTGGTGGATTACTTGCGCCTGTAACTGGTGGTGCATCTGCTGTTATTGCATACAGCTCTACTGGCGCATCTTATGCAGGTCAAGTTTGGAATGATATTGAAGGAGAAAAAGGTAGGGCTGAAGCAGTAGGCTCTATTATGGCAGGTACAGCAATGGCTGTTCTTGATCGGCTTGCTATGAGTGCCTTTATGAAGCCTTCTGAGTTGCTTACAAAAGCTGGTAGACAAGCATTAGCTGAAGGTATTTCTGCAACTAAAAATGTAACATTAGATCAAGCTAAGAGAATGATTCTTAATGCTACAAAAGCAGAAACAAAAGCCCTTATTAGTGGACTTAATAATTTTGCAGCAGACAATATTAACAATAGCCAAATTATGCGTGAGTTACTTAAAGCATCAGGAAGAGGCTTTCTTGCTGAAGGCGTAACTGAAATGGCTCAAGAAGGTCTCGGATATAGCGCATCAACAGCAATGTCTGAAGGTCGCTTTAAAGAAAACTTTAATCCTAATGAGTTTACTAATCTATTGCTTCAAGCTGGAATTGCTGGAGGCACTATTGGTGGTAGTTTAGGTGTGGCAGGGGCAACCATTGAGGCTGGCGATCGTTATGCTATGCAAAAAGGTTATATGCTAGGTGATATTAGTAAAGTAAATCCTTATGATAAAGTAATGATTGACTTTAATGATCAGCGAACTTCTATTTCTGACATTGCAGGAGAAGCAAGCGCAGCTACCGAAGGCTATGAAATGGTTTCATCTCAAAGCATAACTAAACAAAGGGCTGGCGCAGGTAAAACTGCTAGAGGTTCTTTTATGGATAAGCTTAAAGACCCCACTAAGTATCCTGAGTTAACTAGAACATCTGCAACATCTGCCTTTCGACCTGAAGATCTTAGACTTTCTTCTGCATTAAGAAAACTATATGCATTAGTAGGACAGCCTTTTGGCAAGCTATATAGCGGAAGAGATGTTCAAGCTGAAGAATCAGCAATCAAAGGTCAACTTTCTTCTATATTTGATCCTGTTGGTGTATTTAAACGGTTTGGATTCAAAGATAATCTTACTAATTCTACTCGAATTTCTAATATGATTAGAGAAGTTTATCCTAAACTTCAATTTACTAGAGACAGAAATACAGGTGAAATTGTATCTTATACTATTCCAAAAGGAACTCAGCTTGATAAAGAGCTAGTAACCTATATGGATGCTATTGTTGAAACAATTAAAGACCTTGATATGCTAAACGAAAGAGAGTTTGAATATCGTAATATGGCATATACAAATCAAGACTTGGGTCGATTAGAAACAGGTAAAGGACTTGACTTTGATAGATCAGGTTGGCTTAATCGCGGTGTTTTTGATTGGAAAAAAGTAAGAAACAATCGTGAAGCTTGGTATAAGTGGATGCGTGAAAACACCGATTATGGTAAGCCAGAAAACAAAGTAGCATTAGATGACTTATATAATAGAGTAAGTAACAATGAAAATGCCACAGATTTTTCTATAGTAGAGGGTGTTGAGTATGTCCCTGGGCGTACTAAAGAAGGACTAGACCTTGCTAGTGTTCCTGGATTTGAAGAGTTTGCTAATACTGATATAATTCAAAATGCATTAAACTCAGTAGGTGAAACATCTAAATACTATGCGTATACAACTTACTTTGGTGCAGGTGGTAAACATATTGATTACTTCCTTAACGAAGCTAAGAAAGATGGTGTTAGCGATGAAACATTAAATCATATTGCTTACTTCACTAAAAGTATTA
>Ga0070752_1001758_pt1 | contig 14715 bp, 9 predicted proteins | sample VirMetDEL_Aug_30_FD_77440 | JGI IMG/M metagenome (GOLD analysis project Ga0070752, IMG submission 77440) | Aqueous microbial communities from the Delaware River and Bay under freshwater to marine salinity gradient to study organic matter... | ecosystem: Environmental > Aquatic > Marine > Coastal ...
GGCAACGGCGGCATCACGTTCCACCGCGTCACGTCGAACCCGATCAGGTGCAACAAGTTGTTTCACACGACCACGACGTGATCGCACTGTCTCCACTAACTCGCGTTCACTTTGTTTTCGTTGCACTCGTCGTGGTGGTGGTGTTGGTCTTGGCGGTTGAAGTTGAGGTTGAGGTTGAGGTTGAGGTTGAGGCCGGGGTGTCCTCGCCGTTCTTCGCATGGCTTCACGTCGACCTCGGGCGTCACGACGTCTTCGAGATTTTTGTAGTTCCTCACGACGCAAAGCTTCACGTGCTTTACGTTTTCTTTGACGGCGCGCTTCACGGCGCGCTTCACGGCGCGCTTCACGGCGCGCTTCTTCTTCTTCTTGATTCATTTGATTTGATGTTTAGAAAAATTTTATTTTTAAATACATACAGACTCTACTTTGTTTTGTTCCACGGTAAACAGTAACGTAAACGTGTGGGGGCGCCCATTAAAATTCACACGTGTGCCGTCGGGATGTTGAAACTCCACAAACACGCGATTCACGTTTTCGTGTGCAGAAAACGTGGTGTACATCATTTCATCCGTGATGTTGATGAATGGAAATGTAATGAGGAGTTTTGCAAAAATTGGAAACGGACGAGTCGCGTCAAATGTGTGAGTGTGAATGTCGTTGGATCCACATGCACGCAACACAACCACAATGTAATCAGGAGGAAGGAGGTTGTACGACGTGGGGGACGTGTACGACCCCGTCACAGACGTTGCAACTGCTGGTGTTGCCGTCCTTGTTGAAAACCCAAAGGATGACGCATCACCTTCGCGGCCGTCAAAGTGAAGCGTGAACACGTTTCGACGGTCACTCACAAGGTGAATGAGTCCATTACTTGGGCTTGGGGTACCGAGCGGTTGACGACTCACCGTACCCGCATCTTGGGTACTGAACAACGATGCCGTCGGTTCAAGGGTCAGTAAAGGTGTGCCCGTGGACGCGTCCCATGCCTCCTTCACGACCACAGTGTATGTAGCGGACGGTTTTTGTGACCCCGTCACAAACGATGTTGTCGTGTACCACACGCCAGTACCCGCAGAGTAACTACTTGAACCGGTACTTCCATTCAACGTGAACGTGGTCAACCCCGTGACCGTCACAACCCATGTTCCATTGGCACCCATCAAACCTCTCACATCGTCAATCGTCACGGTATCACCCGTTGTCAATCCGTGCGACCCTAAGGTTGTGATCGAAATTGGAGAGGTTGCCGTCCCGGATGTAATGGCGGCTGCCCCGTCCTGTGTACTGCTTAGGGTTGGACGCACACCCACTAAAATGTCACCCGCCCCAAAACGGTGGGCGAACGGTTCTGACGTTGACACCAACAACGGGTTCCACGCACCACCCACACCACCCAAACTGGTGCCACTCACTGTGTACAACGACGTCGCGCGTGTTGTACGAAACGTAAATCGAGACGTTGCCTCGTCGGCTGTCACAACATACTCATTTTCATGTGTCCCGTCCCCCACATGTCGAACGGATGTGTACGTTGACGCACCGGTGTACACCTCACGCTCAAAACCAAGACAGTCCGACAATGTGGTCGACGTGGTTTGAAAATCCAAACCAAACGCAAACCCCACAAGGTGTGAAAATGTAAACGTGCCCGTGTCACCATCATACGTGACACTCAAATTGTACGGTGACGGTGACAACACGGCGGTAAGATACGCCGCAAGTTGAAGTCCTGTGTAATACCCGTAGTCCAACAACACACTTGAAGGTGTCCCATCCGGCATGATAAAGTACAGCGTGCGATTCCGACGCGGTACACTTAACACGCCTGTTGCGTTCACACGAGACATTGTGGTGGATGCAAGTTCCGTGGCGGTGTACACCACACCAGCGCGCAGTGGTACAGTTGTGATGCCCACCGCAGGTGCGCCACTTTCCGCCGGCAGTGTCACATCGTGGCCAAATCCCAAAAGCACGGCAAGTGAGCCCACCAAACGCACACGACGACGTTGTTCAGAAGAAGCACACACCACCCTCACACGGCCTCCACGACCCACTTCAAAGACAATGCCACTCCCATTTAACTTTTGAGGACTTGACATCACACCTCCACCTGTGTACACACCAGTGCCGCCACTTCCCACCAACTCAAATGTTGTGGACGTCAACACACGACACAACCACGTGCCATTGGCACCGGCATTACCGTTCACACCCGACACCACAACCTCATCACCCGTCACAACGCCATGTGGCGTGCTCGTCGTCACCACAATTGGAGACGCATTGGTTGCACCACTCACATTCACACCTTCAATGTCCACACGCATCGTCAAATCACCGGTTGCGGCATTCAACAGTGCCACCAACTCCACTAATGTGGGTTTGGGTGCAGCCACGTAACTCGTGTACACACCCGCGCTGTAGTGCCGCAACACCGGATCCCCGACACCACCACTCAACTCGGTTAAATACGGTGATGTGTAACGAAACGTGGATGCCGTTGTCTCCGTGTACGGCGCGTCCACCGTGGATGACGTCAACACCGGTCCCACAGTACGTGGAAAACTTGGTGTCACAAACGCCGCCAGATCGGGCGGGAAATCCGCGCCCACCACACGCACTGGTGGTAAACCCGCTGAATTGTAGTACTTCACACCAAACGCCAAACCCGTGTCATGCATGGTGGTGACCACGTTGCCACTCATGGACGTGATGGCGTTGCGCGACGGTGGTAACAGTACACTCACACGACGACGTGTACCACTGCTTGTTGTTTCTTCAAAACGTAAATACGTATCCGGTGCAATTGTCAGAGGTTCACTGAAGCGCACCACTGATTCCACATCCACCACAGGACGTGCATCTTGAAATTGAAAACTTGCAAGCTGCACAGCTCTCACGCGCTGCAGCGTACGGTTCAACGACACCGTGTAAGCCGCATCCGATTCGTGGGTTTCACGTGAACGTGAATCCACACTCACACCGTACACTGTGGTTGAATCTTGCATTTGGGTTTGTTTTGTGTGCGGTTTTTTTTCAACTTAAATGCACGGAAGCACCGCACCGTTTTCGTAAAGTGTAAACAATAAACTGTACGTATGAGGACGACCGTTGAAGTCGACAAGCGTTCCATCTGGATTTTGAAACTCAATGCTCAACTGGTTCAACGTAACAGCACCTGGAAACGTCGTGAAATGCATTTCCTCTAAAATGTGTACGTACGGTGCATTCACCAACATTTTTGCAAAAATAGACACTGACTCGCCACGATGATACGTGTGTGTGTGCATGTCCTGTACGCCACCACACTTCACGCGAATCACGACCAAGATGTAGTCGGGCGGAAGTAACGTCCAACTATAAGGTGATGTGTACGTGGTTGCCACGCCGCCAACCCCCCCAACCCCCCCAACCACCCCGTGCAGACTTGAACTGTCTCTCCAACTTGTGGACGCACTGACGGGCCACGACACCGGAGGAAATCCAAACGTGGACGCACTACCTTCAGGCCCCTTCACGTGCAACATAAACACATTGCGGCGCGCAGATTGCATCAAAATCAAACCATCCGTGGGTGAAGGCACACCCAACGTTTCACGATTGGATGTACCCGCATCTTCCGTTGAAAACAAGCTTGCCGTGGGAGCCAGAGTCAACAACGGCACACCCGTTGACGCATCCCACACACTGCTCACCACAACTTCATACATTGCACTTGGACGCTGCACGCCCGTCACAAACGACACGTTGGTCCACCATACACCCGTACCACTCACGTAACTCCCATCACCCTCACTCCCCACCAATTCAAACGTTGTGGGCGACGACACCACACCGACTTCCCACGTCCCGTTTGCAGCTGTGTTACCCTCCACACCCTCCACACTCACATTATCACCCGCCACCAAACCGTGGGCGGTCGCCGTTGTCACCACAATTGGAGACGTATTACTTGCATCCGTCATGTTTTTCGTACCACTTTGTGTACTACTCAGTGTGGGCCGTTTCGCCACCAAAATGTCACCCACTTGAAATGCGTGCGCGTACGGAATGGTTGCTGCTTCGGTGGTGGGTGCCCACGCGCCGCCACTACCAAGCACACTACTACCATCCCACGTAAACAGACGCGTGGGTGCGTTGGTGGACAACGTGTACGCTCGTTGACTTTCATCCGTCCTCACAATGTACGTGTTAGATGGATGTGGCTGCACCGCCGAAACTCCGTACACAGCAGTACGTATTGACGTGTACGTTGACGCGCCCGAGTACACCCCACCCACATCAAACCCTAAACGTTCCGCCATGGTGGACGACTCCGAAAAATCCAGCGAAAAGTTCAAGCCAAGGTCGTGAGTGAACGTAAAACGTTTCGACTCTGCGGTGTACACCACACGAATTTGTGACGGGGACGGCAAAAGGTAGTGCGTCAAATACGCCGCCAGCGCAGTACCCGTGTACACACCCACATCCACCACCACACGACCCGTCACGCCACTTGGCAGTGCGTACGTCAGTGTACGATCGGCTTCTTCCAAACTTCGAAAATCGCCTGCGTTCCAACGCGCTGACGTGAAGGACGCAACGTCAGAGGCTTCAAACGTACCAACCTTTAAACCCACTTCACGCACAAACGGCATGTTGGCCACTTCCACAAAAGCAGGCGGGTCAAGACGCGCACCGCTTCTCAACCCCAACAACGTCACCAACGGACCTGACACCATTGAACTTCGAGTGGTTGTCACACCCGATGAAGTTGGCGTGACACGAGTGGGTGCTGACACCACAAACGTACCCGCGTCGTGATCAAACCCAAACGTCACAGGAACGTGAAGCGTTTGCGGGCTGGACCAAACACCACCTCCAGTGTACACACCCGTGCCACCACTACCATCCAGTTCCAAACTCGTTGACGACACAACCGTCACAAAAAATGTACCGTTTGCACCGGCATTGCCACTCACGCCACTCACCACGATTTCATCGCCACTGTGTAACCCGTGAACACCACTTGTGGTCAACACAATCGGCGACGCATTGGTTGCACCCACCACGGTGCCACTCACATCCACACGTTGCACCATGTCCGACACAGCCGCATTCAACATGGTGCACAACTCCACAAGGGTTGGACGTGGAGCATGAACAAAACTGGTGTAATTGGGAACATCCACCATGCGCGCCTCCAAACTCCCCACACCCGATGTTAATTCGTTCAGGTAAGACGATGTCCACGTGAACGAGTTGGCGGATGGCGGCGCGTTCGCATTCACCACCGTGGCGGAAGTCAACACAGGTCGAGGTGAATCCGTGGGGAAAGTGGGTGTCACAAACGCGTGCAAATCCTGTGGAAAGTCGCCACCTACCAATTCCATGCGCAATCCCACCAAGGGGTAGTAGTGCACTCCAAACAATAAACCGTGTGACGACGACGTAGTACACACCAACGTACCATTGTTCATTGACGTGATTTCATTGAGAGTGGGGGGTAAGTACATTGTGAGGTTGCGTGTGGACACCGTGCGTGCACCACTACGTGTATCCACCACACTTGTGGTTTCCGTGAAACGTATGTACGTTTCAGGTGAAATCGTCAACGGCTCGCTGTACCTCAACACCGCCCCCGATCCAAACGCAGGACGCGCATCTTGAAATTGAAAACTGCCGAGCTGCACACTCTTCACACGATCCAGTGTGCGGCCCAGTGACACCGTGTACTTTGCATCTGATTCGTGCTCAGGACGTGCACGCGAATCCACGCTCACACCGTAAACAGAAGTTGGTGGCGGTGATCCATGTGACATGTTGTTGTTTTTAAAGTCATTCATTTTTTATTGACGAAACGACGTCGCTGTCGCCGACGAAATTGGGTCCGACAACATGTACGACCAAGTTTCAACCGTAAAATCGTTTCGATCCGGTTCAACTGGAAGCGGGACATTTGTTGGGTCCGGAACACCCTGTTCGCACCAACGCCGCCAAAACACACTTTCAAGGTAACGCGTTTCATTTTGAGACAACATTGACTCCGCAAACGCCGTGTTTGCGTACATCACCACATCTTCACGTGAAGAAGGTGCATTGTGATGACGAAATGCGAACGCAAGCAGGGCTTCAATCAAGGATGCGCTCCATTCAACGTGTGGCAAATTCACATGACCCGTCGCATCACGAAGTTGAGACGTCAACAACGTTTGAATCGACATGGTGTTCATGTCACTTAAAAATACAGCCACAAAAGGGGAAAGTGCATCTTTACCGTACTGTTCCATGTAGTATTGTTGTAAAGAATTCATTTTTTTTTTTACATAAAGTTTATTTCTTGCGGTTGCTCCTTGCTTTAAACCAACGGACTACTTTGATGCAACTGACTAACTACTTTGACTGACGCAATGGTCTAGTGCTTCTTCATACTCTTCTTCTTGCTCTTGCTCTTCTTCTTGCTCTTGCTCTTGCTCTTGCTCTTGCTCTTGCTCATCTTCTTGCTCTTGCTCATCTTCTTCTTCTTGCTCATCTTCTTGCTCTTGCTCTTGATCTTGCGGCACCGACCGGTTTTACGGCTGCGACGAGAACCGGAAGGACACGGCTTCTTCTTGCTCTTGCTCTTGCTCTTGTACTTTCGGCACCGACCGGTTTTACGACTGCGATAAGAACCGGAAGGACACGGCTTGCTCTTGCTCTTGCTCTTGCTCTTGCTCTTGCTCTTGCTTTTGCCGCCTCCTGCAAACAGAGTTGAAAGATATTCGTCGTTTTCCATTTTTTTTTATTTAGTACATACATTTTTTTATTTTTTTACGGAGTGGTGTACTTTCATCATTCTTCATCAACTTCAACATCCTTATCATCCTCTTCATCCTCCTCTTCTTCATCTTCATCCACATCTTCTTCCTCCTCTTCCTCCTCTTCATCCTCATCTTCTTCCACACAACCACCGTGTGATGACATACGACCACGACCGCTGTCCGACCTACCACCACCACCACCACCACCACCACCACTACCACCACTTTTTTTCTCACCACCGCCACCACCTTTCTTTCGGGTCACAACATTTTCACCACACACACGAAAACCAGGTTCACCCACTGCACTCACACGACACGGTAACTTTAAAGATGATGGTTTCCACCATCGTGTTGTCCATGCGTGTGCCACCTCCTCCCGTGACACCACACCATCATCACAACGCCACACACCCACACGTTCAGGTACAAGACGATCATTCACACATCCCACCAAACGTTGACTTGGATCGTGCAAAAACCCAATCGTGTACCCTTCCGATGTCACATGGTCTGCTTCGTACCCATTCCCCCCACCCTCACGTAAAAAAAACCTGGGATCACTACCATGAAACTCAACTTCAACAAATTGTTTCATGCCAAAACAGTGATACCAAACATTTCAGAACTTAAAACATTCACCACTTTCATTAACAGTGACGTTGCAACATACGTACAATTACCGCGTTGGGTGTCATCCCAGTATTTCGTCTCACCCGGAACAAACTTGATGTCCACATTGTACACACAGTTATCACAACTTTGTGCAACTTCAGCACATGTACGCGTCGAACCATACCACATGTACGCCACCTCAAAATGCCACACACCCTTCACAAAACAACGACGTTTTTCAATACACACACGTGACGGTGTCACTGTTTCAGGAACATCTTCCTGTGCAACTTTCGTATCATACCTCACATACACACGCGCATGACCATGCTCACCAAGTCCCAACATTGCGCGACCCTCGCACGTTCGAACACTGTGCGTCACGTTCAAAAACGTATTCAACTCCACGCGGGTCGTCACCTTTTCATGTTTCACTGTGTACACGTATTCATGGGCATCTTGCCACACACCCACTTCATCCCAGTCACTGTAACGCTCCAACATGTCAATCACTTCATGGAACGTGTGTTTACTCACGCCACGGTACCACTTACCATCATCTCCCATCAAACGACCCATCCGGACCCCCAAACTCATCGTCGACCCCACTTCTTTGTCCGGCACCTCCGTACGTGAACGATACAACTTGACCAAAGGTGTCACTGCGGCAACACCATCTTTAAGTGGCTGGGGTATGATGACCACGTCGTCGTTGGAACTCATCACTTTTTTCACAAACTTCATACTTACAAATCCAACACATCCAACGCACGCAAACGTAATGGACGTTGTCGTACCAGAGACGACACAGTGGTCGTCGTTTGTCCCTGACGCACCACCATCCACACCCACTGTCATCGCATGGGAAAATTCATTCACCATTGAACAGGTGAACATACCACCTGAAACACTTTACACGTGTTTGGACGAACTTGTGGAACGGTGGATCAATTACCAAACCAATGCACGCCAGTGGGCACTTGTTGCCGCCTACCGACTCTTTGAACTTGATCCCGACACCCACGTGTGTGATGTTGACGAAATCAACGCCTTTGCGCAAAAGTGGAAGGATATTTGTATACGGCTGTACAACCGCATGGAAAAGGCCGAACTCATCATGAAAGATGAACCCGACGATCCAAATGGAAAACGCATTGTCAAGGTGTTGCACATCATTTCCAGTTCCGCTGGTGTCATCATCGCCAACCATCAACGGTTTGAACACAGCATGGCAAACCATCTTGAAATAGGAAACGCCAATAGCATTCAAACATGGGAAGCACGTGTGGGACTCAAACTTGCCGGTACCGACGACGACATCAACCTTCTCACCACGGGACAACGGTTGCTTCTCTTTGTACTGGAACAAGCCTTTGTGCGAAACTTGCGGAAATACCAAGGATACCTCTACCGTCAAGTCCTCACGCCGTGTGCCAACGGCAGCGGAATGAACCGCACGCACGCGTGGGAAATGCATAGTGAAATCTTACCCTTTGTGTACGAATGTGTTGACAAACACAAAAACTGGGCAACATGGTGCGACCTCACCTCGTCGCGGTGCAACCCCAAACTCATTGAAGAGTACATTAAAAACTCAAACGATTTTGAACTCAAGACGCTGCAACCCGATAGAAATATTTTTAGTTTTACCAACGGTGTGTACAACGCACGGCTTGATGAAATGTACACGTACGAAGAGGGGATTCCTTCACGATACGTTGCCGCCAAATTCTTCAACGTTTTGATGCCACTTGAGTATCAACACGTTGACGACTTTCGTTCCATTCCTACACCTGCACTCGACGGCATCCTCACGCATCAACAAATTCCCGACGTTCCTCATGTCCCCCGTCGATTTCAAAACAGCGAAGACGATTACGACGGGTACAGCGTGCGTGACTGGATTTACGTGTTCATGGGACGCATGATCTACGACATTGGGGCACACGACACGTGGCAAGCGCTCATGTTCCTCAAGGGTAAAGCCGGGACCGGGAAAAGCACGATTGGAAAAGTGTTGAGCAACCTGTACAACACCGTCGACGTCGGTGTTCTCAGCAACAACACCGAACAACAGTTTGGACTCAGCGCACTCATTTCCAAACTCATTTACATATGTTACGAAGTGAAGAAGGATTTTAAACTTGATCAGGGTGAAATGCAAAGCATGATCAGTGGTGAACCGATGAGCATCGCCGCCAAGTTTCAAACCGCACAAAGTGTTACGTGGAATAGTCACGGGTTTTTCATGGGAAACGAGTTCCCGGCGTGGACCAACAACAGTGGAAGCATTGGGCGGCGCATTATCACCGTGCTGTTTGACCAAGTTGTCACCGAAAGTAACCCGAAACTGTTTGAACAACTGCAAGACGAAATGGGGTGCATTCTTGTGAAAATCAATCGAGCGTACCGTCAGTGTGCTGCACTCTACGGTGCCGAAGACATTTGGAACTTGTTGCCGCCTTACTTTAAAGAAACGCGCGAAAAAGAACTCGAGGCGCACACCCATGTGTTGAGCGCCTTTCTTGTCCACCTGCGCTACGACGACAACGGACGGACGCTCGTGTTGGACGCTCAGGGAACCATGACGTTTGCACGCTTCCGCAACATGGCCAATGAATTCATTTCCGAAAACACAAGCACCAACACACGACGACTTAATTGGAACACGGATTTCTACGGAGAAGTGTTTCCAAAATATGGACTCCGTTTAGATGATGGCATGTTGTATGGTGTACGTGAACCGAATTAATTAGAAGGAAAAAAAAAACTATCTATTAAAAACATGAAATTGAAAAATCTTTTAGCATTTACAAAATCCCCCTACGCAAGAGTCACACCCGATTCATTTAACGGGTTGAATGATCAATTGGGTTTGGTCGATGCACCTTTGGAACAAAAAGTTCGGGTTGAAAATGGGGTTGTGAAAATCGGAAACATTAAATTGGATGATTTTAATGCACTCAGTACAACTAAAAAATTTGAATTTTTAAACGATCCCACCATCTTTGATGCCAACGTTCGCGCCAAAATTTCAGAAGCTATTGATTTCAATTTTGTGGACGCCAACCAAAAAGCAAAAGCACTTGAACAGGGAGATGCAACGCTTCAAAAAGCGAAAACCGATCTCGTTGATGCCAACGGTAATGTCAAAACAACAGGTTCAAAATGGGACAGTCTTGTGACGTCACTTAAGAAAATTCCTTACTTTAAAGCCATAGCTGCAGGCGTGTTCATCACTCAACTCGCACAGTTGTTGGATGAAAATTCAGGGTGTTTTCTTGAAGGTCCTGATGGTGAGTCGATCCGAATGGGTGGCGACATCACCTGTGATTGTAACAATCCTGAATTAAAAACAGCATGTTGCACACAATGTAAATTTAACAATCCTCACCTCATTTGCCCTGGTGATGAACCCAACGACGTGTGGACTGAACCGTATGTGTGTCCCTCCGCTCCTGCCTCTTCGTCTTCCTTAAAAAGTCGTGTTTCCATGAGCGTGGCCACGGCGGCCGCCATGCAGCGCGCCAAAGCGTTGGCTGCTGCTGCACCCACCAAACCGTTGTCCAACATTTTGATTGATGAGGGTCCGAAGTGTACACCATGTGGATGTGAGGGGTGGTTTCTTTGCACACGTGAAACATCCCTCTTTGGTTTGATTGCAGATGCCATCGCATCCGTTGGAAAAGTTTTGAAGGAAGGTGTGGATGGGTTGTTTAATCTTGCAGACGCCGCCTTGGATACACTACTCACACCTCTAAAAACGATTTTGATGGTGGTTGGTATGATTATTGGTGTGGGTGTGGCAATCGGTGTCACCATTGTCACTGTACGAGTTGTGAAGAAGAAGAAGAAACGAATCCAAAATGGATAAAAAAAACATGATTTTAAAACAAAAAAAAAACAGACAACAACATGCGTGAAATTGCACAACCGCGCGATAGTTATGCACCGTGTGGGAAATGGGGGTGTGGGAATCATGGATTCTGTGACACCAACAACACGTGCACATGTACAGATGGATGGACAGGGTCCAGTTGTCACGTGCCACCCTTTGGAAGTGTACCCACTGATAAGGGTAATGGTGCGTGTGGGAATTGGGGAGTGTTTGGAAAGTTGACACTGAAGAGTGGTTACCCTCCATCGTGCGAGTGTGAGCATGGCATGAAAGGGGCACGGTGTGAGGTGGAGTGCGAAGACGATACAGATTGTGGTCATGGGACGTGCGACACGTCAGTTGGACGATGTGTGTGTACCCAAAAATGTTACAACGACATTGATTGTCCTAAGGGCAGCACATGTAACACGTCCACGCTCCAGTGTTTGTCAGGATGGACCGACATTCAGTGCGGCACTGCACTGGATTCCACGTGTACCACAGACGACGATTGTGGTGTGGACGGCGGGTTTGGGCACGGCGGGACGTGTGGTGAAGATGGAACGTGTGTGTGTGACCCGGGATTTGTGGGGTACAGGTGTGAACGTGAACTTGTCAAGGACGGGGAAATGTGCACGACCAACACCGAGTGTGCGGCGTACAACGATACGTGCAAGTTTCATGACCTTCCGGAAGATCGGGCGTGTCACCCCAACTGTGACACCGACTTCACTGGACGTGCGTGTGGAGTTTCAGGAAAAGCGTGTACTGAGGATGACGATTGTAACGCGTTTTGTGTCGACAATACGTGTACAACATTGAGCGATGCACCCGAACTGTCGGAAGAGGGTTTACTGAAAAAAATTGAAGACGTTGGTAGAGGGCTGCTGTCTCCCGAAAGCATCGCAGAAATGGCGATTGAGGAAGCACTTGAATACGCTGTCCGAATTTCACCAAGTTTAATTCGTAAGATGATTTTGGCAAGTGCGAAACGAAGTGCGACGGTCGTACCCATGGGCATGCAAGTCAAACAAACTGCGATGGCAAGTGTTCGAAAAGCCATGGTGGCATCGTACAAGAAAATCGCGAAAACAGCGATTGGAAAGGCCATGAAAAATCTAGCGGCGGGTGCGATAGGACTCGGGCCACTGGCTTCCTTGTTTTTTTCCATTCAGGTGATTGGACTCGTACTGGATATAAATGATTCCGCGGGATTCAGCGCACAAATACCACAGGAAGGTGTGGATATGTACATGATGAAAATGATTGAGTTCGTGAACGACATGCCTCAACTCAAAGATATTGGTATCCGTTTCCCACGCGAATACTTACCCCACGATACACTTGAGTGGGCGGTTGCCACCACCAATGAAGTTGTGGAAGACACACGAACCGCGCTCATGAAAGATTACATCGATCGTCTTGCGATCAACTCCAATGGTGATCGCATTGTAACCACATGGAAAGATCCTGAACGCACGCTTGCACAACTGGAAGATTTACCTGAAAAACGACCCAACTCGTCGTCGGTTGCCATGGTACTCGCCAACAACAACGTGCAAGTGGCCACCCGGATTTCAAAATGGTGGTGGATACTGGTGTTACTGGGCGCGCTGCTCATTCTCACACTCACACTTGGACTGGTATTTTCCCGGAAACGGCGGCGACGAAACGTGTGAGCGCCTGTGCCAGTTCACATGAACGTGGCACGTGCACGTGGTAAAAACCGTGTGCATCCATGGTCACCCATTCAGGGTTCACCGCACCCACTTCCGACGTCAACACGCCACGACACACACCACTTAAACCGTACAAACGCGACGCCGTTTCGTTCCACACCCACTCGTAACCGTGCACACCACCCGAAAACACGTGAGGCGCCACCATTCTGACATCATGTTTTAAGCGTGGATCGCTGACAAAATCTAACATGTCCGCTGTTTGCGGGTCCTTTTTACGCATGAGGTCGTTGTAAATGGATCCATTCAACGTTCTTCCAAACTCATACACATCACGCACACTCAACACATCACCCATTCCCGCTTTTTCCAACAGCGCGTCTGCACCATCCGCCATCCAGGTTGCAAACCCATCCGTGAATTCGTCGTAGCTTTCCACCAATTGTTCACCACCACCAATTACATCGCCGTGAAACACCTTATCAAACGCTTCCGCAAACCCGGTGGTAATGGTACGACCCAAAAACATTTCACTAATATTATTCCCAAGTTTTGTACAACAGTCGTACGCACCCGTCACTTCACGGCTTGAACCTCCGGAACACGTGTTTCCCAAAAAATAATTTGTGTTTCGACCGTAACCTGCACTCATGCCACCATTTTCCAAGTTGGCTTCACAATACGTACGTGTCACATGACACGTGCCATCGCGTTCATCATACCAAAACGGTGGACGCGCCTTGGTTTTCCATGCATCTTTTACACGCACATCCAGTGGAAGTGACAAGTCATCGGGATTTGCACCCGTGCGCGTCCACGGCATTTCACACCATTTGCGCGCATAAGGAACTGTTTCCAGACACACGTTACGGGACGGAGGCGCGCCACTTGAAAACATTTGAACCTCATCACGCCATTCAAGATATGGTGTGCGCGGGATGTCGATGCAATACCCGTAAGCCTTTTTTGACGGGTCACGCTCACAAACACCACCCACACCTGGAGGAAGAATGCAATCGTCATTGGTTTTGCATGCAACGGGACCGATGGTTGTGGGTGCGGGTTCATCTGGGTGAGTTTCGGCGTACGCCAACGCTTCGTCTGACGTGTCGTACATGGGCACGACATACGGATCCGGGTCGGGTATTGTCGGCTTACATGCAATTGCATCCGACACTTTTGGATTCGGGACGTAACACAAACCCTTTAAATCACCATCTGTCCCACACAACGCAGACACGTTAAAACTTTCACAGTCTTCCGACGTGGTGCACGGCACAACACACTGACCAAAGTGTGCCGAATCTTCATCCATCACACACACTGCACCCGTGTCACACATTTCGTCCGACGTACACTCATCCGAAGGAGCATTGAGTGCAGACGGAAACTCAAAGTAAGCCGTTTCTTTTTCGTCACCCGCATAACATTGTGGTGGCGCAGACGCTTCAGTGAACGGACCCACAATGTTGTGACCTTTGCTGATGGTGTAATCGCAAATTTCACACAAACCCGTTGGAGTTGTGTCACATTCCACCGTGCGGCGAACACAATCGTAGTACGGAAGTTCGCTTCGGGACTTGCACGCATCTTCCTTGAATTTACACACACCCGGTGTACACGTTAAACCTTCGGGACACGGGTAATTCGACGTTTCGTGGGGAACCCACGTGTACATGTCTGGACGCGCTTCACATGCGTCTCGATTGATTGTATCGGTCGCATACTGGTACGCGTGAACATAATCCGTTAGGGTTGGACCCAC
>Ga0070752_1001762_pt1 | contig 14688 bp, 14 predicted proteins | sample VirMetDEL_Aug_30_FD_77440 | JGI IMG/M metagenome (GOLD analysis project Ga0070752, IMG submission 77440) | Aqueous microbial communities from the Delaware River and Bay under freshwater to marine salinity gradient to study organic matter... | ecosystem: Environmental > Aquatic > Marine > Coastal...
AACCGCGCTCGAGTTTGAACTTGAGGCTGAGGTCGGTACGCGAGTCGGCGAACTTGAGCGCTTCGGCCAGGTTGATGCGGCCGGCTTCGAGCAGGGCGAACAGGTGCTGGTCGAAGGTCTGCAAGCCCTGTTCGGCAGCCCGTGCTATGGCTTCGCGCAGTTCGTCCAGCTCATCGCGCTGGATCAGGTCGCGGATATAGGGTGTACCCAGCATCAGCTCCACCGCCACCACGCGCTTCTGTGCGATGCCGGGCACCAGGCGCTGGCCTAGGACCGCCAGCAGGTTGTGCGCAACGTCGGCCAGCACCTGCTTGCGGGCGTCGTCGGGGAAGAAGCGGGCGATGCGCTCGATGGCGTGGCTGCTGCTGGTGGCATGCAGGGTCGCCACGCACAGGTGGCCAGTTTCGGCGTAGTGCAAGGCGTGCTGCATGGTGGCCGCGTCGCGGATTTCGCCGAGCATGATCACGTCCGGCGCTTCGCGCAGCACGTTACGCAGGGCGTCGTCGAAGCTGTGGGTATCGAGGCCGACTTCACGCTGGTCGATGATCGAGCGCTGGTGGCTGTGGAGAAACTCGATAGGATCTTCAATGCAGACGATATGGCCGCTCTTGTGGCGATTACGAAAATCCAGCATCGCCGCCAACGTAGTTGACTTACCCGAGCCCGCCGCGCCAGTGACCAGGATCAGTCCGCGGTCCTGCATGGCCAGCTTTTCCAGCAGCTTGGGCAGGCCGAGTGCCTCGAAGTCGGGAATCTGGCTCTTGATCAGGCGCACCACCATGGCCACTTCGCCGCGCTGGTAGTAGACGTTGACCCGATAGCGTCCGGCGCCCTGCAGGCTCACCGCCAGGTTCATTTCCAGATCGCGTTCGAACTCGGCGATCTGTTTCTGGGTCATCAGCTGATAGGCCAGCTGCTGCACTTCGCCAGCCTTCATGATGCGCTGGCCCAGCGGCTGGCTGTTGCCTTCGACCTTCAGGTGCGGCGGGGCGCCAACGCTGAAGAACAGGTCCGAACCGGCATGCTGATGCATCAGTTGCAGGTAGGGGAAAACGTCGGGCTGGTCGTTGCTGCTATCGTTCATCGGCGTGTCGCAGTGGGTTGGTGGTGCAGCAAGGATAGCCGGGGTCTTGCAAGACCCCTTGTTCCGTATCAAGAGAACGGGGCGAATTGTCGCCCTATGACGGGGTTGCACTGGACAGTCTTGCCCACGAGGGCGAGAGTCAATGATCAGGGGCAGGAAGGCGATTGCACGCCAGTTATTGGAGAGATTGATTTTGGGATTTTGGGGGGCGGCGCTGTTGAGCCTGCTGTTGTGCGTATCGGTGCGAGCGGAGGTGCTGCACCTGGCCACCGGCGACGACTACGCGCCGTTCACTGGCAAGGCCTTGCCTGGGCAGGGCATGCTGACTCAGGTGGTGCGTGCTTCGCTGGCGGAGCAGGGCACGGCGATCACGCTCGACTGGCTGCCATGGAACCGCGGCTATCTGAAAGCCAAACGCGGTGATTACGATGCGACCTTTCCCTACGTCCGCTCCGCCGAGCGTGAGGCGGAGTTTCTCTACTCAGCGCCCATTTATGTGGCCGAGCAGTTCGTCTTCAGCCGTGCCGATGATCACGTCGAACTCGATGACCTGCCCACCATGATCGGCCGGCGACTGTGCTACCCGCTGGGCTGGCAGCCTCCGGCGGCAATTCAGCAATTGCTCGATCAGGGCGTGCTGCGCCGTCACTCTCCGCTGGGGCTGCAGGAGTGTGCGCGGCTGTTGCTGCTCAAGCGTGACGACCTGTTCATTGCAGACCGCAATCTGGGGGATAGCGCCTTGCGCACTGCCGGCGCCGACCCGGAGCAGTTTCATCGGTCACGGGCGCCGTTTCAGAGCAACACGCTGCACGTCATCGTTTCGCGTCAGCATCCGCGTGCTGCCGAGTTGATCGAGCGCTTCAACCGCGGGCTCGAAGCGCTCAAGGCCCGCGGCGAGTATGAGCGGCTGATCGAAAGCTACGTCCAATAGCGGCTCAGGCCAGTAACATCATGATTGCTACCAGGCTGCCAGCCGCCAGCAGCGTCTGCAGGGTGATGATGCCGGCCATCAGTTGACTGTCGCCGCCAAGCTGGCGGGTCAGTACATAGGCCGTGGGGGCGGTGGGCAGGGCGAAGAACAGCACCAGTACCGCGCTTTCCATCGCCGGTAGCGCCAGTGCCCAGGCCACGCCCCAGGCCAGCAAAGGCATGGCCAGCAGGCGCAGGGCGCTGTTCCAGGTCAGTGCCGGGATTTCTCCGCCCAACTGCTCCGGCTTCAGTGCAGCGCCAACGCAGAGCAGGCCCAGCGGCAGGCTGGCAGCTGCGAGCAGGCTGAGCAGGCGATCCGTACCGCCTGGCAGGCCGATACCCGTGAGGTTGAACAATGCGCCGCCGAGGCAGGCGAGAATCAGCGGATTCTTGATGATCGGCAGCAGCAGGCTGCGTGCGCTGACGCCGCGCTCGGCGGTCAGCGACCAAACCGACAGCACGTTCACCGTCGGCACCATCAGGGCCAGCATGATGGCCGCCAGGGTCAGCCCCTCCTGGCCGAACAGGCTGCCGACCGCAGCCAGCCCCAGGTAGGTGTTGAAACGCAGGATGCCCTGCGAGAAGGCGCCAAACCGTCCGGCCGGCCAGCCACGCAGGCGTCGCACCAGCAGCAGTGCCAGCCAGGCGATGCCCAGGCCGAGCAGCACGGCTAACGCCAGGCGTGGCAAGGCCGGGTTGTTCAGTGGTGCACGGGCCAGGCTGGAGAACAGCAGCGCAGGGAACAGGATGAAGTAATTGAGGCGCTCGGCACCCGGCCAGAAGGCCTCGCTGGGAAACTCGCGCAGGCGCAGCCAGTAGCCGGCGACTATCATGGCGAACAGCGGCCACAGGGCCAGCAACAGGTCGATCACGGGAACCCCCGGTGGTGGTGAGCGCCTATCTTGGTCAGCGGCGCGGGGCAATGCAAGGCGGAGGCTGGATGAAGGTCGAACATCAGGGCGGTTGTCAGTGCGGCGCACTGCGTTATCGGATCGATGCGCCGCTGACGGACAGCGCTCACTGTCATTGTGCGATCTGCCGGCGCAGCAGCGGTGGCATTCTTACCACCTGGGTCACGGTGCCACGCCAGGCATTTCACTGGCTGCGCGGCACGCCGAAAGCTTTCGCCTCATCGGCCAGCTGTACGCGCTACTTCTGCGCAGACTGCGGCGCACATCTTGCGTTGTTCACCTCGCTCAGCCCGGACACGTTGGATGTGACCGTCGCCACGTTGGACGAACCAGAGCAGGCCCCGGCGGATCGACATATCTGGGTTGGTAGTCGGCTGCCGTGGCTGACGGTCGATCCGCAGCTACCGGAAGAAAACGAGGAGATCATTCCCTAGGACCTTGACCCGTAGCCCGGATGCAATCCGGGGCTGGGTGGCACGACTTCCCGGATTGTATCCGGGCGACCGCTGCTCTCGAATCTAGGGCAGCTCCAGCCCACCGCTGGCCTTGTGCAAGGCACGCAGCTGTTCGCCGAGGGCAACCAGGTTGGCCTCGTTGGCTTCCAGTTCGGCCAGGCGCTCGGGTTGCAGCAGGTTGCGCACCTCACCATCGAGTTCGTCGCTGAGCTGGCGCAGTTGCTGCTGGCGCTCACGACTGCTGGCCTCAAGGCGCTCCCATTCTTTTTGCTGCGGCAAGCCGTAGCCACCTTCAAGCAGTTCGGCTGGGCGGCTGAGGAAGCCACTATTGGCGAGAATCTGTTCCAGTGCAGCGCCGGCCTTGTTCAAACTCGGGTCGCCAGCAGCGCGGCCGGTCAGGTAGCGGCGCTTGAGTTCATCCTGGGCCAGCAGCAACTGACGGCGCAGTGCGGCCTGCTCCAGCAGCAGCAAGGCAGCACTGGCGCGCAGGTCGGCCTGGTCGAACCAGCTGCGGCGAGCTTCGGCGGTCTGCTCCAGCCAGGTTTCGACGCTGTCCTGAGTGATCGGCAAGCGCTCTCGCAGCACCTTGAACATCGCCTGGTAACGCTCGCGGAAGGAGTCGAAGCGATAGCCTAGGCGCAGTGCCTCGCGTGGGTCGTCGAGCACCTGGGTGTCAGCCAGGCCGCGGGCATCCATCAACTCCAGCAGGCCGTTGGGCAGGATACTGTCGAGCGCCTGCAGACGTGGGTTGCCAGTGCCGCTGCGCAGCAGCTTGAGGGTTTCCACCGCACAGTTGTTGGAGACGAAGTAGTAGTCGCCGTCATAGCTCCAGTGTTGCTCGGCGGCACGTACCACCAGTTGTTCGACCTCGTCGCGCGAGAGGCGCAGCGGCACCGAGGCCAGGCTGCGCAACTCGACCTTGGTGTATTCGTCGATCACCTGCTCCAGCGGCAGCACGAACAGGCGTGATGGATAGACGCCGGTCAGGCCGTCCCAGCTCGACAGTTGCAGGTCGCCTACGAAGGCGCGATAGGACAGCACCAGATGGTGGTCGAGATCCAGACGGCAGTCCGGGCCACGCGGCCGGCCCGGCGCGCAGACCACCAGGCGTAGCATGCTGTGGCCCCAGCGGCTTATCCAGGCATCATTGGCTTCGGCGAGCAGGTAGTCGACTTGATACACGCGCTCGGGGTCGAGCCGCCCCAATGGCTGCTGGGCGAAGTCGCGCCCAGCATTGAGGTAGGGGTAGTCGCTGGCGCAGGGCTCGCTGGGCGGCGCCCAGTCGAAGTGCTCGCGGAAATAGCGCGCCAGCGAGGGACGGCGGCAGGCGTAGCTGGGGTCGAGCAGGAAGTATTCGAGATTGACCGCGACGAACTCCAGCGAGTTGGTCAGCTCGTAGCTGTCCGGGCTACGTGCGACCTGGCCGTTGTCCAGGTCGCGCGCGCCACGCTGGCCGACACGTTGCTGCCAGCCGGCCAGGTCGAGCAGGCGTGGATCGTCACTGAGAGTGAAGCGGCGTTCGGTCTGGCCGCGGCAATCATCTGGCAAGCCGACCAGGCCCATGGAGCCCGCGCGCTGCTGGCAGTGAGTGATGTGTCGACGCTGGGCCGCAGGCCATAGGCGTGCGCGGTCGTACAGGTGGGTCAGCTCGTGCAGCAGGGTGGCTAGCAACTCCTGGCGTTCGGTGCCGTGCGGGCGACCGGTGCGATTTTCTGCCGCCGAGCCGTCGACCAGCCTCGGCAACAGTTCGGCATTGAGCTCGATACCGCTGAAACGCCCGACCTGACCGTAGACCTCCGCGGGCAGCCCGGCACGCCAACTGACCCTTACTTGGCGATCCAGTTGTTGGGCGAAGCGCGGGGGCAATGCCGCCATGGCCTCGTCAAGCAGGGTCTGACTCACCTGGCGCTCGGCAGGATCAAGGTTGCTGTCGTCCAGGTCCAGGCGTAGCTGCGCCTGGGCGCCGCCTGCGGCTATCGCCAGCAGCGCGACGCAGTACCAGGCGGCAAGGTGGATCACAGAGCGAGAATGGCTTCGGCCAGTTGCAGGTCGCTGGCAGTCTGCGCCTGCGGCAGCTGCTGGCGGATGGTCTGCAGCGCAGCTTCCAGTTGCGCGCCGCGAATCTCACCGGCACTGGCGACGAAGCTGGCGGCGTCGTCACGGGCCTGCACCACAGCTTTCATATCGCGCAGCGACGTGGTGGTGTCGGAGGTGAAGTTGATGCTGCGATCCAGCGCGCGCACCACGATATTGCTGGTGGCGACCACGGTTTGCGCCTGGACGATGCCGCTGAACAGGGCGCAGGCGGCGACGGCGATGACGAATGAACGACGCATGATAAGTAGCTCCGAGAACTGCAGAACGGACGATTTGACGTGGACAGGCCGGCGCGGTTCCCCGTGACCAGGCAGGTAGGCGAAGTTTACGGGGCCAGGCAGCGCCGGTCAGCAGCGAGCTGATCGATAGACGTGTGCAAAGTTTTCACAGGCTGAGAATGGCCTGAGCCAGGGCCAGATCATCCGCTGTCGCCAACTCGGCGTCATGATGGCGAATGTGCGCCAGGGCTGCTTCGAGCCGCGCGCTGCGGATCGCGCCAGCGCTGGCGACGAAGCTGGCAGCATCATTGCGGGCCGCGCGCAGCTGTTTCATGTCGCGCAACGAACTGGTCGCGTCCGAGGTGCCCTCGACGCTGCCGGCCAAGGCGCCCCCCAGCGTATCGGTCGTCGCGACCAGACTGCTGGCACAGGCGGTGCCTGCCAGCCCCAATGAAAGGAGCGCTGCAATCAGGGATTTCTTCAGGTGCATATGGGGTAGCTCCGGTAGGGCGGGACGCTGTTCTGCCCGCATCCGCAGCTTAGCCCATCACGGTTTCCCGCTCCATTGCTGGCTCAGCGCCAGAATGGCTTGGCCAGCTCCTGTTCACGCTCAGTTGTGCTGATGCCGGCGTCAGCCAGTTGTTGTTCAGTGAGCAGCGCCAGCTGCCGACGGGTACGGCGGTTGCGCTGCCAATGACGCAGTGTCGAGTAGAGACCGAGCCAGTGCAGGGACTTGCCGTGTGCAGGGTGCGAGAGCGGTTCGTGAGTGCGGTCCATGGCGTGCTCCTGTCGAGAGACAAGGGTGGGGCAGCTCATGGTCTCGCAGGCGCTCGTGCACGAGCAGATACAACCGGAGGGAATTGTGCGGGGGCAGTGGAGATTTTATCGCAACTGTACTGCTCGCCAGGGCGATGACTGTTGCAGATAAAACGAAAGCCCCACCGCAGCAGAGACGGTGGAGCTCTCAGAAGATCCCAACTTGGGAGGGAGCAAAGCAGGGTGGTTAACGCCAGAACGGCTTCTGCAGTTCGACGTAACGCTGATTTTCGCTGATGCCGGCGTCGGCGAGCAGGCGTGCATCCAGTCGAGCCAGTTGACGACGGCTGACGATGCGGCGCTGCCACAGGCTGAGGGTAGCGATCGCGCGGAGCAGCCAGGCAGATTTGTCGCTGGCAACGCTGTGAGTTTGGAGCAGGGCGGAACTGAGGGTACGTTCCATGGTAGTCATCCTTCCGCTTGTGGCGGGTCTGGTGTTTGCTTTCGATGAGCAAATTATCCCGAGCGAAGCAGTGGCTCAGTAGTCACAGCTGGATGAAATTGTTGTGCTATTAGATAGGTTGCTTTGTAACTGTTAGGTCAGAAATTGGAACAACTGTACTGCCATTAAGCGAAAAGACTGGGTGCAACCGACTTATACGAGATTTTTACCTGGGTGCAACCCAATAGTATTGGTATTTAAAGCAGTACAGTTTCAAATTGATCTGTTGTGCTTGTTGACCTGAATATCAGCTTTTTACTGGCGCCAAAAACGAGAAACCCGGCACGTGGCCGGGTTTCCTGTCTGACTGGTCAGGGCTCAATCGACGGCCTTGACCATGTCCTCGATCACCTTCTTGGCGTCGCCAAAGACCATCATGGTCTTGTCCATGTAGAACAGTTCGTTGTCCAGGCCGGCATAGCCGCTGGCCATCGAGCGCTTGTTGACGATCACGGTCTTGGCTTTGTAGGCCTCGAGGATCGGCATGCCGGCGATCGGCGACTTCGGATCGTTCTTCGCTGCCGGGTTGACCACGTCGTTGGCGCCGAGCACAAGTACCACGTCGGCCTGGCCGAACTCGGAGTTGATGTCCTCCATCTCGAACACCTGTTCGTACGGCACTTCGGCTTCGGCCAGCAGTACGTTCATGTGGCCCGGCATACGCCCGGCAACCGGGTGGATCGCGTATTTCACGGTCACGCCACGGTGGGTCAGCTTTTCCGCCAGTTCCATCAGCGCATGCTGCGCGCGGGCTACGGCCAGGCCGTAACCCGGGACGATGATCACGGTGTCGGCGTTGGTCAGCAGGAACGCGGCGTCGTCGCTCGAACCGGACTTCACTGGGCGGGCTTCCTGAGCTCCGGCTGGGCCGGCTGCGTCAGTCGCGCCACCGAAACCACCGAGAATCACGTTGAAGAACGAGCGGTTCATCGCCTTGCACATGATGTACGAGAGGATCGCGCCGGAAGAACCTACCAGAGAACCGGCGATGATCAGCATCGAGTTGTTCAGCGAGAAGCCGATACCGGCGGCCGCCCAGCCCGAGTAGCTGTTGAGCATCGACACCACGACTGGCATGTCGGCGCCGCCGATGGGGATGATGATCAGCACGCCGATGACGAAGGCCAGCGCCACCAGCACGGCGAAGGCAGTGATGTCGCCGGTGAAGGTGTAGTACAGACCCAGACCGAAAATCGCCAGGCCGATCACCAGGTTGAACAGGTGCTGACCTTTGAATACCACCGGAGCGCCCTGGAACAGGCGGAACTTGTACTTGCCCGACAGCTTGCCGAATGCGATCACCGAACCGGAGAAGGTGATGGCGCCGATGGCCGCGCCGAGGAACAGCTCCAGACGGTTACCGGACGGAATCGCATCACCCAGCGCAGCGACGATACCCAGCGATTGCGGCTCGACCACGGCGGCGATGGCGATGAACACGGCCGCGAGGCCGATCATGCTGTGCATGAAGGCCACCAGCTCGGGCATCTTGGTCATCTCGACGCGCTTGGCCATGATGGTGCCGATGCTGCCGCCGACCAGCAGGCCGACGATGACGAAGCCCAGCCCTTGTATGGCCAGCTCGCTGCCGAGCTTGTAGATCAGACCGACAGTGGTGAGTACGGCAATGGCCATACCGAGCATGCCGAACAGGTTACCGCGCCGCGATGTGGTCGGGTGCGACAGGCCCTTGAGCGCCTGGATGAAGCACACCGAGGCGACAAGGTAGAGAACAGTGATCAGGTTCATGCTCATGGTCAGTGCTTCTCCGCAGCCGCTTTCGGCGCTTTCTTCTTGAACATTTCCAGCATGCGTCGGGTGACCAGGAAGCCACCAAACACGTTCACCGCGGCCAGGGCCACGGCGAGGGTGCCCATGGTTTTGCCCAGCGGGGTGACGGTGAGCGCGGCGGCCAGCATGGCGCCGACGATCACGATGGCGGAGATGGCGTTGGTCACGGCCATCAGCGGGGTGTGCAGGGCCGGGGTGACGTTCCACACCACGTGGTAGCCGACATAGATGGCCAGCACGAAGATGATCAGGTTGTAGATGCCGTCGGAAATCAGATCCATGTCCCTACTCCTTAGCCGTTCTTGCGCACGACTTCGCCGGCGTTGCACATCAGGCACGCCGCGACGATGTCGTCTTCGAGGTTGAGCTGGAACTGGCCTTCCTTGTCGATCACGAGCTTGAGGAAGTCCAGCAGGTTACGTGCGTACAGGGCAGAAGCATCTGCCGGCACCAGGGCGGCCAGGTTGGTGTGGCCGACGAGGGTCACGCCATGCTTGACCACCACTTGATCTGCTTCGGTCAGCGGGCAGTTGCCGCCTTGCGCGGCGGCCAGGTCGATGACCACGGAGCCGGGCTTCATCTCGCTGACGGTGGCTTCATGCAGCAGCGTCGGTGCCTTGCGGCCGGGAATCAGTGCGGTGGTGATGACGATATCGGCCTGTTTGGCCTTCTCGTGCACGGCCTTGGCCTGGCGCTCCATCCACGACTGCGGCATCGGTCGGGCATAACCGCCCACGCCTTGCGCGCACTCACGTTCTTCGTCGGTCTCGAACGGCACGTCGACGAACTTGGCGCCGAGCGACTCGATCTGCTCCTTTACCGCCGGGCGCACGTCGGAGGCCTCGATCACCGCGCCCAGGCGCTTGGCCGTAGCGATGGCCTGCAAGCCGGCGACGCCGGCACCGAGAATCAGCACGCGTGCGGCCTTAACGGTACCGGCAGCGGTCATCAGCATCGGCATGAAGCGCGGGTAGTGGTTGGCGGCGAGCATCACGGCCTTGTAGCCGGCGATATTGGCCTGCGAGCTCAGTACGTCCAGGCTCTGCGCGCGGGAGGTGCGCGGTGCGGCCTCCAGGGCGAAGGCGACGATGCCACGGGCATTCATGCGCGCGATGGTGTCGTTGCAGAAGGGGTTGAGCATGCCAACCAGCACGGCGCCGCTCTTCATGTGAGCCAGTTCGGCGTCGGTCGGCGCGAGCACCTTCAGCACCAGGTCGGCGCCAAACGCGGCCGAGTCGTTGCCAATGGTGGCGCCAGCGGCTTCAAAGGCGCTGTCCGGGATGCTGGCACTGATGCCGGCACCGCTCTGGACGGTCACCTGATGGCCCTGGCCAACCAGTTTCTTGACGGTCTCGGGCGTCGCGGCAACCCGCGTCTCCCCGGCATGGGTTTCGAGAGGAACACCGATGTGCACTTCTAATCTCCTGCGTGATCTTTTGGGTGAACCTGCGCACTACGCTGGCACGCCGGTGATTGGGGATCAGCACATAACCCGCCGGAAGGTGGCGAGCGCGGCGATTGTGCAATCGAACGCAGACCCTTACAAGAAGTTATGGAGTAAAAAAAATGGATTACTACAAGTAATAGGTCTATGAGGGATTTTTATACTGCGCGCAGCCCGCGTGGATTCTGGGGGAAGGCAGGTAAAACGGAGTCTAGGGCGCTGCTTAGGCATTCACAGCGGGAATGACCGCTGGTCGATTGGTGGCGAGTGTGGAAGGTAATGCACGGGGTGTTCGAAATAGTGCTATAGCCCGAAAGTAGTGGCTTTGGCGTACTTTTTCGCTAATTGACCATGTAGCGTGACTGATTTTCTACTACCAGTCTCTATTTATCCTTTCATTGGTCGTGATGGTGTTAATGGTGGCGACAGCTTCGCGCTGGTCATCGCTGTTGGTAAGCGTGGGCCTCGCCCAGTAGCCAGTCACGAAAGGCCTTCAGTGCTGCCGACTCGGCCTTCCGCTCCGGCACCATCAGGTAATAGGCGCGGTCATTGTTCGGCACGGCGCGATCAAGAGCGATCACCAGGCTGCCCTCTTCCAATTCGCGCTGGATCAGGAAGGGCGGGATCAGGGCAATGCCCATTTCGTGTCTCGCGGCCTGGGCCAGCATGGAGAACAGTTCCAGGCGTGGGCCGGTCATGTCTCGAGCGACGCTCATGCCCTGGGCGGCGAACCACTGACGCCAGGCGTAGGGGCGGGTGGTCTGCTGCAGCAGGGGCAGAGCGGCAATGCGCTCGAATGTTACCGGGGCGTCGCCCAACAGTGCCGGGCTGCATACCGGTAGCAGGTGTTCGTGCATCAGAAAGTGCGCCTCGGTACCCGACCACTCGGCATCACCGTAATAGATGGCGGCATCGAAGTGGGTGTCGGCGAACAGGAAAGGGCGCGTGCGGTTGGTCAGGTGCACCGTCACTTCCGGGTGAAGCTGCTGAAAGGCGCGCAGGCGAGGGAGCAGCCATTGGGTGCCAAAGGTCGGCACCACTGCCAGTTCTATGCTGGTCGTACCTTGATTACCCATCAGGGCCAGGGTGTCGCGCTCCACGGCGTCGAGTTGCGCCGCGACCTTGCGACTGTAGGCAACGCCCGCTTCGGTCAGCACCACGCCGCGCCGCGAACGGCGGAACAGTTCGACATTGAGAAAGCTCTCCAGCCCGCCGATTTGCCGGCAAACCGCGCTCTGCGTGAGATTGAGCTCGTCGGCCGCCTTGGTGAAGCTCTGGTGGCGTGCGGCCGACTCGAAGGCGACGAGAGCGGCGGTGCTGGGGATCTTGCGGCGCATTGATGCGAAAGCCTCACTCATGAGCGGTATTTATGGTTAGTTAAGCTATCTCGAAGTGAGAAAAAAGCACAGGTCTGTGCAGAATCTGCGTTTGTCCATTGCGTAAAGCCGGCCTAGGATCAATGCCATTCCGGGTCGATTGGATCGACCGCTCACATCATTGCTTCGAGGTTCCTCGTAATGGCCAAGGCAAGCTTCAACTGGATCGACCCGCTGCTGCTGGATCAACAACTGACCGAAGAAGAGCGCATGGTGCGTGACAGCGCCCAGCAGTTCGCCGATGACAAGTTGGCGCCTCGCGTGCTCGAGGCCTTCCGTCATGAGCAGACCGATCCGAAGATATTCCGTGAGATGGGCGAAACCGGCCTGCTGGGGGCGACCATTCCCGAGGCCTATGGTGGCAGTGGCCTGAACTATGTGTGCTACGGCCTGATCGCCCGTGAAGTGGAGCGTATCGACTCCGGTTACCGCTCGATGATGAGCGTGCAGTCGTCGCTGGTGATGGTGCCGATCAACGAGTTCGGCAATGAGGCGACCAAGCAGAAGTATCTGCCCAAGCTGGCCAGTGGCGAATACATCGGTTGTTTCGGTCTGACCGAGCCGAATCATGGCTCCGATCCGGGCGCCATGGTCACGCGCGCCAAGAAGGTCGAAGGCGGCTACTGCCTGACCGGCAGCAAGATGTGGATCACCAACAGCCCGATCGCCGATGTCTTCGTGGTCTGGGCCAAGGATGATGCCGGCGAGATTCGCGGCTTCGTCTTGGAAAAAGGCTGGGAAGGCCTCTCCGCTCCGGCGATTCACGGCAAGGTCGGTCTGCGCGCGTCGATCACCGGTGAAGTCGTCATGGACAACGTGTTCTGCCCCGAAGAGAACGCTTTCCCGGATGTGCGCGGCCTGCGTGGCCCGTTCACCTGCCTGAACTCCGCCCGTTACGGCATCAGCTGGGGCGCGCTGGGCGCTGCCGAGTTCTGCTGGCACACCGCACGCCAGTACGTGCTCGATCGCCACCAGTTCGGTCGCCCGCTGGCGGCCAACCAGCTGATACAGAAGAAGCTGGCCGACATGCAGACCGAAATCACTCTGGCCCTGCAAGGCTGCCTGCGCTTGGGAAGGATGAAAGACGAAGGCACCGCAGCGGTGGAAATCACCTCGATCATGAAGCGCAATAGTTGCGGCAAAGCGCTGGATATCGCCCGCCTGGCGCGCGACATGCTGGGTGGCAATGGCATCAGCGACGAGTTTGGCATCGCCCGTCACCTGGTCAACCTTGAGGTGGTCAACACCTACGAAGGTACGCACGATGTGCATGCGCTGATCCTCGGTCGTGCGCAGACCGGCATCCAGGCGTTCTTCTGATAGCGCACACCTGTCTTACGATCCATGGTGCGCGTGGCGCACCTTCCGGAGAACCTTCATGCCTGGCGCCCTTTCGCATATCCGTGTGCTCGATCTGTCCCGCGTGCTGGCCGGCCCCTGGGCTGGGCAGATCTTCGGTGACCTCGGCGCCGAGGTGATCAAGGTCGAGCGTCCCGGCTCGGGGGACGACACCCGGCACTGGGGGCCTCCTTATATAAAGGATGCCGAGGGTAACGATTCGCGTGAGGCGGCCTACTTTCAAAGTGCCAATCGCAACAAGCAGTCGCTGACCCTCGATTTCACCCAGCCCGAAGGTCAGCGCCTGGTGCGTGAGCTGGTCGCGCAGTGCGATGTCCTGCTGGAGAACTTCAAGGTAGGTGGTCTGGCTGCATACGGCCTCGACTACGAATCGCTCAAGGTGATCAACCCGCGCCTGATCTACTGCTCGATTACTGGCTTCGGCCAGACGGGGCCCTACGCCAAGCGTGCTGGTTACGACTTCATGATCCAGGGGCTGGGCGGTTTGATGAGCCTGACCGGGCGCCCGGAGGGGGAAGAGGGTGCTGGGCCGATGAAGGTCGGCGTGGCGCTGACCGACATCCTCACGGGGCTCTATGCGAGCGTGGGTGTTCTGGCTGCGTTGAATCAGCGTGAGCACTCCGGTATCGGTCAGCATATAGATGTGGCGTTGCTCGATGTGCAGGTCGCCTGCCTGGCCAACCAGGCCATGAACTACCTGACGACAGGTCTATCACCCAAGCGCCTGGGTAATGCTCACCCCAATATAGTGCCCTACCAGGATTTCCCCAGTGCCGATGGCAACTTCATCCTGGCGGTTGGCAATGACGGGCAGTTCCGCAAGTTCTGCGAGGTTGCGGGTATTGCGCAGCTTGCCGATGACGCGCGCTTCGCCACCAACAAGGCGCGTGTCGCGCATCGCGCCGAGCTGATCCCGCTGCTGCGTCAGGCTACGGTGTTCAAGACCACGGCGCAGTGGATCGAGCTGCTGGAAACGGCCGGGGTGCCCTGTGGACCGATCAACGATCTCCAGCAGGTGTTCGCCGACCCTCAGGTACAGGCGCGAGGGCTACGCCTCGATCTGCCCAATGCGCTGGGTAGTAGTACACCGCAGGTTGCTAGTCCGCTGCGCCTGTCCGCTACGCCCGTGGCGTACTGTTCAGCGCCACCTTTGCTGGGTCAGCACACTGAAGCGCTGTTGCGCAGGCTGTTGGGCATGAGCGAAGGGCAGGTGGCTGAGTTGCGCGAGGCGGGCGTGATCTGACTCTTGAACTCCCTATATATAGAGGGAACAAGCCTTTGAACCTTTTTGCGCAACTTTTTGCATATCAGGGGTTTACACCTCGGCGCGCTCATGTAGAATGCGCGCCTCGCTGAGACGAACCCAGGTTCGACAAAGCGCTAAGTTGTTGAGATAGAAAGAAAATTTCTTCGAAAATAACTTGACGAAGTAAAGAGGTGCTGTAGAATGCGACGCCTCACCGAAGCGGAAGAGATGAAGCTGAGGTGCCGCAAGTGGTTGAGTAGAAAGAAGTTTCTCCGGAAACAAATTCGAAAAACAGCTTGACAGATAGAAAGGCTGCTGTAGAATGCGCGGCCTTGGTTGAGGCGAAAGGCTTAACCAACTGTTCTTTAACAACTGAATCAAGCAATTCGTGTGGGTGCTTGTGAGGTAAGACTGATAGTCAACTGATTATCAGCATCACAAAGCAACACTCGTTAATTCGAGAGTTAACTCTTTAGCAAT
>Ga0070752_1001763_pt1 | contig 14686 bp, 22 predicted proteins | sample VirMetDEL_Aug_30_FD_77440 | JGI IMG/M metagenome (GOLD analysis project Ga0070752, IMG submission 77440) | Aqueous microbial communities from the Delaware River and Bay under freshwater to marine salinity gradient to study organic matter... | ecosystem: Environmental > Aquatic > Marine > Coastal...
ACGATTCAGGGTTCGACCATCTTCCTCCATGGCTGGTGCGTTGCTGGTGATGTCATGCAAGAGCGGTTCTGGGCAGATCCGGCGGGGGGTAGGCCAGCGTTTTTTGTCCCAAAACAATATCTCTCGGGCATCGCAGATCTCGTTGAAAGCTTAGGAGAATTGGATTAACAAAATGAATGCGTGGCTACTGTTTTTGTTTATTACGATCTACATAATCGCGGTGGATAAAAACGTAGCCGATTACCTCTACCTTCGGCTGTTCTCTCAGCCCATTGTTTCTTTGCAAACCTTTTTTCTCAAGCACTATCTCCTCTTGCGCTTGCGCTATGATACCTATCAAATTAAACGCGGTGTTGTCTCCAGAAAGTATATGGAGATGGCTAAACAACTCAGTAAAGAGATATCAGAGCCAAAATGAACTCGAATCAGTGCCGTGGTACGAGTTTAACAGCTACATCGAGTGCTGCAGGAGCCTCGGAGTTACCCCGAGGATTGGACGATGGCTTGCGTACCAGAGGTATTTCCAGCGTTATGGCCGATGAGAGGTTAGATTCTACTGATGACCTTCAGCATTTCGGACTCGGTCCGTGCTAAAATACGATTTTATAGCCTACTCCGATGACTCCGCATCCCTGGGATGACCTGGAACAACGTTTCCTCCGGTTTACCATCTCAGTCAAAGAGATGGCAGATTCTGCCTCCATCGCTGTTGATCAGGACAAAGTACCGGCTGAGACCATAGACACTGTACAGAACATTCTAAACGGCCTTGTAGAGTATGTGAAAGTGTGCGAGAACGACATCGCTGATGCGATGGAAGGCAAGATTGTGCATGACTACAAGTATCAGCAGTCCAGTTTCTACACAAAAATCAACGATGACTGGACCATTGATTTGCCTCGCGTCGTTGTAGAGCAGTTGGGGTGGAAATCCGGCGACTTACTGACATGGAAAGTACTCAATGACAAGGAATTTATGGTCAAAAAGGTGGATTGAGGGGAGGGGAAGGTCGGAGACCAGGTCTTCCGGCCCCGCAACCATCGAATCGATGTGGTTTCGCCTCCCCGATGCCGGTGTACACTACGCCCGGAGCTGTGTTTTGACGGTTCCGGGTAAGTTTTTTGCCGAAACGATGCTCGTGTACCCCTGCAACGGGGTAAATTTTCCGGTTTTTGGCTCGGAATACATCGAGATGCGAGATAGATACTTCGGAGCAGTGGATTTTCACCCAGTTTCTGGCGAAACTGGCCACATCGACGCTTATTTTAGTGATTTTCCGGATCGAAGTGTTGAAAAATCCGCCCATTACGACCTAGATACGTATTTTTCACGTAAATTATGGCATAAGAGGTCGGATAAGCCGTTCTATGAGGAGTTCGTTGATGTTTGCGAGGCAAGGTTGGAGAGTTTTATGGGTATCCTGACCTCCCTCCCCCCTCACACCCCGGATTACATCGCCCTCGATGCTTATATGGCCGAGAACGACCCGGCGCATGGTATACTGAAGGCGTATTTTGGTCCGGAGTTCGCGGATGACTATGTCAGGGGGTTCTTGTTCCCAGGTGACTCTGGTGACTTCTTCGGAGCTGTTTAGGGAATTCAGATTATCCGAATTACCTCGCATTCGCGATGAAGCGAAGGAGACATGCACTCTGCTGCCGCTAAAATCTTGGAAATATCGAGAACCTCTGCCCTCTGGGCACATGTACTCCATCGATATCACCAAAATAAGCCTAAAATCTCTAGCCTCTACCCTCGAACGCATCGAGCAGATGGTTATGAATACCGAGGCTGGCGTGGAGCACAAGATTAACTCGTTGTTTAGAGATAAATCTGTTAAAAACTCCGAACCTTGGTCTACCAGACCGGGCACACTGAGGGTGTTCTCCCAGAACCTTGCTAGCTATTATGATGGCAAGAGTTGGAGAAAGATCGATGTCAGATAGCCTCGTACCTTGCCCAGGACGTAACACACACTGCCACAACCAGTTCCTAGACGACTTCGATCACATCAGTGAGATGCGGATCTTAGGCATCGATGTCGCATCGGCAGAGTTCATGTACGCTAGCGGTTCAACCGACCTAGTCTTCTGTACAAACGAGCGGTATATTCTCGAGATGCATAAACTTCTGACTCTCGCTCCCGCGCACCGGTACATCCGTGATTGCTGGGAGAAAGAGTTTGACAACGGGCATTCTTGGTACAAGAGGTGCAGGAAACTCGCTGCCTTTAATAACCGTAGCCGCAGAAAAGTTCTTCGGAGCTGGAACGATGTGGTTACGTACTATTGCATCCTAGCAATGAGTAGCTTTTCCTATCAATTCAAAAAGTGGAGATTGGTATCAGAGCATGTGCCCATGACACCGGATTACGATGCAATCCGGGAGTGGGGGGAGGTTCAGAGGAAGAAGGAGATGTTGTTCTATCATCGAAACATTTACCGGATTCCCACACGCCTCTTAGATGACAGAACCCTTTTGTACATCCATCTTCCCAACGCTTTCGCCGCCTACGGATGCGGATATGTGTGGAGCAGGAGAAAACTTGAGTACATCTCCAATGAGCTGAATCAGTTGGCGAGAGAGGGGTACAAGATCTGTGTTAGCGCTAGGCACATGAGGCTGGGTCACATCGTTAACAAGTATCCCCAGTACTTCGATTCTGACTTATTCACTTCTCGCTACTACACCGAGTTGAAAGCTGATAGGCACGTCGATTTGCCCAATCAAGAGGTATACTTAATTGCGAATCTTTGATGGTCCGGATATGGGACACCATGTTCTGCTGAACCTACACGAATGCGGGAGAGCGGATAGACTGGAGTATCTCGACCCGTTTGATAGTTTTATTTCTGATCTGTTACGCAGATCGGGGGCCGAGGTAGTCAATACAACCTCGTATCAATTCGAGCCTTGCGGTTACACACTCCTCTCCCTCCTGACTACCTCGCATTTTTCGATCCACACCTGGCCCGAGCACCGCAGCGCGGCGGTGGATGTCTTCACCTGCGGTGAAGTTGACACTATGCGGATTGTCTCCGGACTAATCGAATTCTTCGACTGTGTCCACCACAGTACTCGCGATGTGCTAAGATAGCTGAGTAGTTGATCAAGAGGTTCGATGGCCAAAAAGCCTTCGCTCACCAATGTAAGCTCGTTGGTCTTTGAGGGGAAGCCTAAGAAGACTCGGCAAGGCCGGAGCCTGAATACCAAGCTCAGTGCGACGAGCCGGAATGGACGAAGAAAGAGGTACAAAGGGCAGGGTAACTAATTCCCTCTCTGCGGGATTAGCAATCTGGTGAATGCACCGAACTCATAATTCGGCATAGGCGGGTTCGGTCCCCGCATCCCGCAGAGAAACCCCCGAGCGTGGCGGAATTGGAAGACGCAGCGACCTCAAAAGTCGCCGCCGAAAGGCGTGAGAGATCGTACCTCTCCGCTCGGATTGGTTGGTCCAGGTGTCCTCTAACACACCTGGTAATACAGGATGGGGTTTATCTCTGTCTGTTTCCCAACCTTATACATGCCCGAGTAGCTCAGTCTGGATAAGAGCAGTTGCCTTCTAAGCAATCGGTCGGCGATTCAAATTCGTCCTCGGGCGCCAGCGAAATTAGTGTAGTGGTTACACGAGAGTCCTCCAAACTCTAGTCACGGGATCGTTCCCCGTATTTCGCTTGAATACTAACCCTGCCCCTTTATGGATACCACACCACCCCTCGGCTTAACCCCCTCCGGACTAAAAACCTGGAAGAAAGAGGTGGAGAAAGGCAAACGCCCTTACCTTTATGGTGCTCATTTCGTAAGCTACGATGCATACGAGTCCTATCGTGAAGAACTCGAACTCGCCCCTTACAAGTCCGATCTTCTCGAAGGTGTCGAAGCCCCCGAATCCATCGATCCAAGATTTCTACGAAACCTTTGTAAGATCCTGAACCGTATCGATGAGGATCTGTCCGAGAAAGCCGACCGTCCCGACCCCGACTACTGATCGTTGAAAGCAGAGTAGAGAGGTATGCTATAATACCCATTCCAAGACACCCCAATCTCATGAAGCCCGCATTCATCGTCTATCACCTGGCCAAGAAGAAAGCCGAGGCTCGTAAAGCAAAAGACTTCGCCCATTCCACCGAGTCCCTCAAATCTCGCCCTTGCGTCATTGGCTAATTTGTGTTGATAGGTATAGTAAGAGGTCAGACCTCACCTATACCCACCTATTCTCATGAAGCAACCTAGCCCCGAGTCCATCGAGCTCTGGAACGCCCGCATCGCCCTGGTCGGCCTCGTAGCCGCACTGGGTGCTTATGCTGTAACCGGCCAAGTCGTGCCTGGTCTTTGGTAAGACGGTCCGTAGGACCGGGGGGGGGACCTAAAAATTTCCCCCCTATCTTGTATATTTAACCAGCGATTTCGTTGAAAGCACTGTAGCAGCAGTGCTTGATGGATCGTTCTGACTATGTTCAATAGTAATTCGCCCTACAATGTCAGGGTTTCTGTTTTGGAAGAAAAACTCCAGGTCTACGAGGACATCAGCAAAAAGATGCTCAGCAAGCTGGAGCAAGCCGTGGAAAAAATCTCAGAGTCTAATGCCAACATCTCCCAAATCTTAATCCGTCACGAAGAACGAATCGATCGAGCATCGGAGGCAGAAAATACATTACTCAGACTGATTGAGAAAACAGAGGAAGATCTAAGCGACCGTATTGATACAAATACCTCGGAGATTGACGGTCTAAAAAAGAATCGATGGCTACTGGCCGGGATCGTGATCGGAATCACATTCATCCTGAGCCAGTTTCGCGTATTTGACTATATCTTACCCCAACCTCCACCGGATCATCATCATGCGACACCGGGTCGTCAGGTATAGGGGACGGTTATGTCGTATTCTTCACACAATAGTAGATTTTCCCGGATACTATGCTGTGTGGTGGATTCGAGATATATCGAGGCAGTCCGAGCCGTTTGTAGCCGACTCGAGAGAGTGCGTGCTAATCTAAATTCGTCCTACGACGACCGGATCGCCATGATCCTTGCTAAGCTAGCATTGCATAGTACGTCCAAAGCTTTTAAGCTGTATTGCGAGAAGAACCCATGGGCACTGGAGGCGAAGATGTACGATGTGTGAGCAGTAGGCCGTACGCATTCGTCGGCGATCTGCACGGCCGGGTCAATCTGCTCCGGACTATTCTGGAGCGTGACCCGGATAAACACTATCAGTATGTGTTCCTAGGTGATACGATTCATCACAAACCTCATTTCAAATATAGCAAACGCTGCAGTCCTATAAAAGTTCTGCAGATTATCAATTCGTTGATGCTAGAAGATAGGGGGACGCTAATTCTAGGGAACAACGAAAACTACGTCCTCAATTCTCTCGTTCTTCCGGACAAAGAGATCAAGAAAAAAGAGCTAAAGTATACGCTTCAGTGCCTTCGAGAGCTTCCACTCTCCGAACGTATCAAGTACATCTCGATACTTGCTAATGCGCCACTTAGCTTGGAAATTGAGGGGAAGTATCGCCTCGCACATGCGTATTACCCCCACAACGGACAAGAGGTACCTCGAGATACAATTCTCTACGGGCCGGGCTACGCCTGGTTTAGAGACGCAGATCTATCAAAGCATCACATCGACCCGGACTACCTGTATTTCTTCGGTCATTACGGTTTACCGTACCGTCACCGAAACGTCAATATCATCGATGCGACTAACCTGGAGGCGACGGGAGTGTACTACACCGATCGAGACGAGGTTATGGTATATTACTAGGTAGTGTTGGCTTTTGCCCGTGAGAAAGTTATTGATCTTGGCTTGCCTCGTAGCTACTACAGCCCTAGTAGTGTTAAGTAAATTGACTCTTGCTAACTACACAATATTCTGGCTTTGCTTTGTTGTATCTTACATTCTTTTTTGAGATGGCAAATAAACCCGATATGCCATACGGTATTAACTATACCGAAGAGGTACATAGGAGGCTGGAAAAAATAGCTGCTATTTTAGATTTAGCTGATACTAAAAAGGTATGGGCAAATGCATTAGAGATGTATGAAGAATACGCCAAGAAAAAGATCAAAGGAGACGAACAGATTTTTGTTTCCCCCGAACTCGCTAACCTAATCCCTCAAAATCCACACTTCTTCGAGGCTCTGACCGAGGAGGGGCTTGTCGAATGGCTCGAACCTCTGGTAAGATCGAAACCGCTGACCCGGGAGACTCCATGACGCATCACAACCCGCTTGGATACTCCGTCCTGAGCCCTGAGATGACCAGGAGGGCGTTTGGCGACTCTGCGGTAGAATCCTACGCCCCACCTCTCACTTCCGTTCCATCCATTATGGATGAGATGGAGAGGTTTGGTGTTGAATTCCCCATCAAGAATCCCAAAACCTTCGAAGAACTCCCGGACTTCTATCTCCCCCCTCTAGAAGGAGAGAATATCTCCGAGCACTTCAGGGACATCAGTGAACAGATCCTCGGAGACAAAGCCAAACTCCTCAAGAGGTTTGCTGACACCGATGTGCCCGAGCCTCCCACCGATATTGTTTACAAGGCTGGCTGGACGAAGTATGAGTGGGACGAGAGCGGTGAGTGGATGGTAACAACGGACACTGATATGTCCGGCATTGACATCGCCGTCTTTGACTGCGAGACATTTGTTAAAGGTTCGGATTTCGGGCATCCGATTCTCGCGACAGCCGTGAGCCCAGGCGCATATTGGATATGGATGCATGAAAGCTTTGTTAACCCGTCTATACCGTATACACCCTGTTTCGTGCCCACGGGTACTACCAACACCCTCTTCATCGCTCACAATGTCGGATTTGACCGTCAACGCACCCTAGAAGCCTACTACTTGCGTCACGACCCTTTCCATCCCACCGAACCCCTCGGCAACCTTTGGTTCGATACGATGTCGGCTCACATCAATGTTTCGGGTTTGGCCTCAGAACAACGATTTTGGTACACCCAGGATAAAAATAGCAAATTCAAAGCTATGCCATCTTGGATTGATAAAGGCTCGATGAATAACCTTGTCGATGTATATAACTTCCACTGCCAACCCCTCTTTCCTTTGGAGAAGGAGACAAAGAAGACCAGGAATCTCTTCGTTGTGGCCGAATCGATGGCCGATTTTGTCCCTAACCGCACCGAGCTAGTAGCCTACGCTCTCCGGGACGTAAAGGTGACCTTCGATACCTACGCTATCCTCGTACTCAAATACCTCCAATCCAACCCGTCTCTCACAACCCTATACGGCCATTTCGCCCAAACCTCATCGGTGTTGCCGGTCACCCCTGACTGGAAGTATTGGGTGGCTAACTGCGAGAAGGTCTGGACCGAATCGATTAATCGTCAAGACGAACTTCTGAGCGAGATTGCTCAGCAACTCCTCGAGGACTGGAAGAACGATGATATCGATGTGGAGACGGATCCGTGGCTATCACAACTCGACTGGACAGCCAACTTCGCTTTGAAGAAAGATGGTAAACCCAAATCGGTGTGGTATGGGATCCCAATGTGGTATAGGAAGAATGCGAGAAATGATAAGGAGTTGGGACGCATCGTCCTAGAGCCCATCACAACAAAGAGCCGATTGAGCCACATCTTGCTCCGTCTACGCTGGAATGGCCAACCTATCGTCTATAGCTCTGAGATTGGCTGGACCTACCTCGATACGGAGAAGTCGGAGTATGTCCGGGTCCCCCATACAAACGGTGAGGGAATCAATGTGGGTGGCGTATTGTCCAAGGATTATCTCGATGAGTTTGAGTCAGGCGTGTTGTCCAGCGATCTGCCACAAGCCCAAGAGCTAATCAAGTTGGCGGTAAAGGTAAGTTACTGGACCTCGGTGCGGAGTAGGGTGAAGGAACAGTTACCCACTTCGGCTATCGATCACCTCGACATGCCAATCGTCGTCCCTCAGACGATCCCCCACAACACCGCTACGAATCGGGCAGGCGAACACCTCTGGTTGACGGTTCCGGACCCCAAGCCCGATAAAATCGGCACTGAGGTGAAGACACGCGTCCAACTCGAATCTCCCTGGACATTCGTATCATCGGACTATGATGGTCAGGAATCGGTGGTGGCTAGCATTTTCGCTGACTCCGAGCACCGAATCGCTGGCAGTACGCAGTTCGGACATAGCGTGCTGGCCGGATCGAAGGAAGATGGGACAGATATGCATAGTATGACCGCCAAGACGATCGGCATTTCTCGATCTATAGCCAAAGGCTGTAACTACGGGATGTTGTATGGGTCCGGCGTAAAAACCCTAGCCGCCACCATACGGAAGGGCAACAAATCCATCAGCACCAAAGATGCGGAGAAGATGGGTAGGAAACTCATCCAGACTAAGAAGGGCAAGAAGGTTAACCCCGACTCTCCCAACTACGTTGGCGGTTCCGACTCCTTCGCCTACAACGAGATGTCTCGTATCGCCAACAGCGATGTGCCCTGCAATCCGCTAAGCGGCACCAAGATGTCGACGGCGTTTAGGCCCAAGTCCGTAGGAACCGATTTCTTCACGATGCGCAACAACTGGGTCATTCAATCCACTGGCAGCGCGATGTTACACGCGTTTCTCACCGCGATGGAATACCTAACTCGCACGTACAACGTCCGCGATGTCCGATTCTGTATGTCGGTTCATGACAGTGTGTTGTATATGTGCCGCGAATCCGATGCGGACCTTGTCGCTGCGTTGTATCAGGTCGCCCATCTGTGGTCTTGGGCGTGGTTACGGTACAATTATGGGATTTGCGAGATGCCTCATGCCAATGCTTGGTTCAGCAGCATCGAGATCGATAAGATCTTTCGAAAGGCGGCTACGGCAAGTACGGTGACCGTGTCTCAGCCTATTCGTGAGCCGGATGGCCGCGCACATACGATCACAAGCCTCGTACCAGTGCTAGAATCCCTTCGTAAACGTCGCCGTGAACCGGAGTGACAGCAACAGTAGCACCGGACCTTGTGCAGGATTGCCTTCAGGAAGGCGAGGAGGTCAAAGAGATCCTTGAGCTCTGTGACGACCAGAGCATCGACTACCTGGAGGGGTTTATCGCAGCCATTGGCCTCGATAACGAGGACCAGCGCCTCGAGCCCCTCCGTCTCCTCTACAACATCTTGGGTACGGATGGCGAGATGTCTAGCCGGGAGTCCATCGCCCTCCTCGACAACGCCATGCGTGGCGTATTCACCTGTATCGCGGAGCGAGACCAGTGAGGAGTAATCAAGGGACAACGATCGCGCTGACGATCGGCGCTGTGGCGATTCTCGCCTTCGTACTTTGGGGTCTCCCTCAACTCGGTGTGTACAACCGCACCCTTGCGGGCAAAGCCGCATTGATGGAGGCGGAGAGCACTAGGCAGGTGAGGGTTTTGGAGGCTAAAGCGAAACAGGAGTCTGCTCAGCTCGAGGCTCAAGCCGAAATCACCAAAGCTGAAGGTAGTGCTAAGGCCATCGCCGCCCTAAAGGCTGAGCTTGGCAGCAGTAGCGCGTACCTTCGATGGTTGTACATCCAGGGTCTCCAAGAGACCGATGGTAAAGGTGGCGAAAAGACCGTCGTCTACATTCCCACCGACGGCCTGGTTCCCCTCCCCATCTCTGAGGCCGGGCGAACCCCTTGACACAGACCTACGGTCTGTGGTAGTATCGTCTCAAGCGAGTATCTCGGGGAGGGCAACCTCCCCTTCTTGCTAACCATCCGTCTTTTCGGACCCGTTCGTCTTGACTGGTGTCACAGCCTTATCCGGACAAGGGTACTGGGAACACTCGTGCTCCTACCTCGTCGCAGTGATACCGCTGTTGTTCCCTGCAAAAGCAAAATGCTCAAAGCTCTCGCACTCACATCTCTGGCCCTCGCCACTGTCCTTCCCGCCTCCGCCGCAACTCGCTGCGGAACCGCCTCGCACTACGGGCGCGGGGATGGCTACGGATGGGCAACAATGGCTAATGGCCAGCCCATGGACCCCGGAGCTAACATCACCGCTCACCGCTCACTGCCGTTTGGTACCCGTCTACGGGTCACCAACCAGAACAATGGTAAGTCGGTTGTTGTCCGGGTCACGGATCGCGGTCCGTTCCACGGAGGACGTATCCTTGATCTTTCTCATGGCTCGTTCTCCCGAATCGCGTCTCCGTCGTCCGGGGTAGCAAAGGTGTGCTATACGAGACTCAGCTAAGCTGAGCAGGAGGGCTATACGCCCTCCTTTTTTGTCAGATCTTGTTTACAACCGAACCGAGCAAATACTTCATCGTATTGCAGTCAGACATGATGTCCTCGACAACATTCAGAATACCATACTCATTCTTCTTATCGCACTCTTCATGCAGATCATTCAACGCATCGCAAAGGTCGTCGACAAGCTTCAAGATTTCTTTAGACAAATCAACGCAATCATCCCACTCAATTTCCGGAACGCTGTTAAAAATCTTAGCCGGAATCTCAATTCCCTTGCCTCGAGCTTGTTCGGCAAGCGTATCGATTTTTGCTTCTGCGGTCTCGTAGATACGCATAAAAAGCAAGTGATACTCGTAGAAATTTTCGCCGACAGAATTCCAATGAGCGAGCTGTGCAGCACCGGAGAGATTGTATTGGGCCGTAAGGGCTTCGATGAAAGCGGTTTCCATGGTGGGTAGTGGGTGAGGGTGAATGAGAAAGGCTATGTAGCTTGTTTCCCATTATACACCTTGTTCATTCCGATATCGAGGGGCTGATAACTTGACGTCTCTGCCTTAGTATTAGGAACTGTGCCTACACTGTTTCTCCAAAGCCCAGCATCGATGTTTAACTTGAACCAGTCCGGGTAGTCTTTGCTAGATTTTTGTCCTTCCCTCGTGCATTTCCAAACATCTGTGAGAGTGCCAGTCACCACTTTACTTTCGTCTACGGTTCCATCAGGTCGTATCGCCGTAATCGGGACGAATACGTAGGTGGCGTTGCCGTCTTCGCCGGTACATTGTACGCTTAGATTGTCACCAATCAGTCTCCCGCACCTGCTATCCTCAACAACATACCTCTGGACCTCGCCCACACCCACTGTCCTGCGCCACACAGCCAGGCCGGTCTGACGACTATCATCTCCTGGGGTCACCAGGCATTTTCTTACGGGCAAGAAATCACTAACTTGTACCGGATCGAATGCAGCGCAGGGCTGCGAGTAAAAACGACCATCGGGTATAGAAATCTCGATCGTATAAGTCTGTTCGTAGATGAACTGACTCGCCTCCCTAGTTACCTGTACAAACTTCTCCGATGTGAGTTCGAAGCCAGTTTGAAACTCGAGACCAGGTATTTCAGGGACCCAGCCTGTAACGCTATCGGCGAGCAAATCGAGAATTGGCAGACAGAATGAATGGCCTTCGCGCTGAGTTTGCTTTTGGACGAGGGTTAGGGTGTAGGTAAGAGACCGGGTGCGGACGGTAGGTATATATGCCCCCTTCATTGGGTTTGTCGTACCGCCACTCGTAAACGCCACAACGATCATCGCTTGTTCCGCAACTCTGCCAGATTGATCCAGCTCCTCAGCCAAGCGCAGAACAACCGCACTCTGCCCAAGGGTCGAGTGTACACGTCGATAGAGTTGGTTCTCAATCTCCAGAAGCATTGTGTTAGAATTCAGACACACCCATACTTTGCTTTCAACGCAATGCCCCTCAATGTGGTAGCATATGTCCTTACGACCATCCTCCTGACTCTCAACTACGTGGCAGCGATGCTCCTGGGCTTTGTAATGGCCAGATTCCTGTTGAAAGCACTTCTAGGACACAAATTCAATCATGTCAAACCCCAACATCATCTGGCAAAACACACTCGACGGGAAGTTTAACTGCTATGTGCTGAGACAAACTGACACCTACGGGTATCTCCGCATGGAGCACATCGAGACAGGCGAAGTCGTCTTGGACCGAGAAGTGCCCACCTCGAAGTACTTTAAGGACAGGGATATTCTCGAGTGGGGTGAGATTTGTTTGAATGTGGCAGGTCGGCTATGAAATCGATTCAACACCACAGTCGTCGGCTAATCCAGCGAATGCTGCAGGCCGAAATGGTGACTACTAGATCCGAAGCGCAGAAAGTTATCCGGAAGGCGGAAAAGCACCAGCGGAAGTTATCGCGCCTTAGACAAATGGTTAGGGGTCTATTCTCTCGATGGTAACTAGGCGTATAGCTCAGATCGTCCAAGATCTCGCCTTATCCTCTCCCTCTTCGCATCGTGTGGGGTGCGTGCTGTTGCGGAAGGGCCGCATCGTCTGCTCGGCAACCAACCTCGAGGGCAAGACGCACCCTTATCAATCCCGGCTTGCTTGTCAAGCCGGGGAACCCTATCGCGTCTCATTGCACGCGGAAATACGCGCACTGATACGGGCTGGCGACCGGCCTGCCGACACGTTGGTTGTAGGGCGTGTAAACAGGTCCGGAAATCTCTGTCTATCTCGTCCCTGCGCGGTGTGTCAGCTCGCCATCGGCGAATCGGGGGTTCGGAATGTCTACTATTCCACCGACAGCGGGACTTGGGAGGCTCTAGAACTCTCCGCCTGACACGAAGTCCAGGAGTTCCCAAAGGCCAGTGGTGTAGTTATATGCCATGATGTCTCCGGGCACAGGAGAACGGGTGAAATTCACATCCGCGAGGTCGCGCAGGCGTCGAGTGGCCTCGAGATTGATGATATACTGCCTCAGTTCACTCGCAGATTGTTTGTAGGGGGTGGAGTCAGGGAACACACCGAAACTGCTATGACTCAACCCTTGCAGCCCACTCGTATTGTAGCCACACTCTGTGGTCCCGTTGCTCGGGATTACCACGACCATACTCGATCCGCCAGGCATACCTGGGTTCAATGGGTCGTATCCGTATGTTTGGTTTTCGTCGCCACTCAGCATGTCAAGTCCCTCTTTTAGTATTAGAAGCTATCGGCTTCCTGTAAGCCACCCGTCGTCATATCACCATCGATGTTTTCGACTACCAACACATCGCCTTCGGCCGGCGTAGCCGCGTTTTGTGTATCGGCAAACGACGCGACATCGCGTGTGGTCTCCAGATCGTCGAAGAGCGTGTTGACGGCCAACGTGCTGTCACCAATCAACGTGACATCTTGTCGATCCAGAGAGCCACTGGGCTGCCGTGGTGTGACATTATCAGCGACCAATGCGCCTTTACGGACATAAGGACTGAATCTATTATTGGTCCCCCACCGCATTTCCCACCTCGACAACGACGCCGGCGTAAAAGCTCTATCCCTTTGCGTATTCGACATCGTCATCGCACAGGCGCCCGACCAATACCGATATGCTTCTTGCCACTTCAATCCGGCTGACGGCGATGCCTTGCTCGACCAGAGGTCGAGTTGCTTCAGGGCCGCCTCTGCGGCGTCTACGACCTGCTGTCGGGGCCTGAGAGTATCGAGGTACCATCTCGCCAGGATCGCTTGCGTACGGCGATACGAGCCCGCGATGAGGAGCTTCCCTTGCGGAGGTGCAGTCTCGATAAAGTTGTTTACGAGCTGTGCGGCGTCATTAAGGGCTACTTGGATCCGCTGATAATTGATGGTGTTGGCGGTGGGATCTTCAATGCGCGATAACTCTAGTGCTTCGTTAAACCCGAACACCTCAATGAAGTAGTCGACGGTGGCTGGGTCGCAGTTGTTGGCGATGCCGTAGGCGTCACGAGGCGGAGTGTATGGCATGTCGACAAGTCTCTATATTGCTTTCAACGCGAGGTCGGTGAAAGATACGGTAGGATGGTTAGTAGTGGGACTTTTGGTATGAGCGACACCGTTTCTGTCGATACGAACTTCGTGGTGTATGCGTATATGAGGAAGAATGGAACTCCGTATTATATTGGAAAGGGGAGGCCCGAGAGGCCTTATAAAGGTAGAGGTAGACCCTGTAAAAGACCATCCGACGAAAACAGGATAATAATTTTGCATGAGAATATTAATGAACAGACGGCGTTTAGGATTGAGATGGAGCTTATTGCTAAGTATAAGAGGAAGGATTTATATCCAAAGGAAGGGTTGCTATATAACAAATCCGACGGAGGTGAAGGATCTTCAGGGACTATCGTATCCGAGGAAACTAGGAAAAAACAGTCGGAGTCCAGAAAAGGTAAAAATAACTACAACTATACTCCCAGAAACTGGTATCATCCAGAACACGGAGAAGTTCTTCAGAAATCCTCAAGAGAGCTTGCAGAGATGTTTCCAGATCTTAACCTGAATACCAGGTGTTTAGACTCAGTTTACAGGAGAGAAAAGAAAAAGCACAAAGGTTGGATTTTATTAGAGGATAAAGACGTTATACATAGAAGAAATAATAATATTCTAAGAACCTGGTACCACAAAGATCATGGAGTTGTTGAAAAAGTTTCCATTTCAGAACTAGCAAAAATGTACCCAGAGCAAAAATTAACTTATTCAGGGTTATCTCAAGTAGCTAAAAATAGAATTCTTGAGTTTAAAGGGTGGAGCATGGTATCAGAAGACTCAAATAATTGCTATCAGACCTATGACTGGTATCACCCTGAACACGGAATAGTTTTAAACAAAACAGCCTCAGAGTTGTCTTCTAATTTCCCAAATCAGGGATTAGATAATAGTACTCTTAACAGAGTGGCCATGGGATTCGGCAATCAGCACAAAGGATGGAGGTATTACGACAGAGATACTGGACCCAGAGAACCCA
>Ga0070752_1001767_pt1 | contig 14667 bp, 19 predicted proteins | sample VirMetDEL_Aug_30_FD_77440 | JGI IMG/M metagenome (GOLD analysis project Ga0070752, IMG submission 77440) | Aqueous microbial communities from the Delaware River and Bay under freshwater to marine salinity gradient to study organic matter... | ecosystem: Environmental > Aquatic > Marine > Coastal...
GTCTGAACTAGCTGGTAAAGACTTAGAGACCTTAGTGAACTTACTTAATGTCGAGGTAAACAAACGTACCTCCAGTAAGACAGAGTTTGAAGCTAAGAAGTGTAAGAAGTCTAAGATTGACGACAAGCAACGTGGTCTAATCAGACGCTTCCTTAATGTTAATCGCTGGATTACAGAAGACTTCTACGACATTCGAGACAAGGTTCTCGCTGACTAATAACAACGGAGACGACTTACATGGCATGGTCTTACGATCCTACAGACTTGGACACTACCACGGCCTCTGGTCGTCTCAATACAGTGCGTCTTTTAATCGGTGACACTAATACCGAAGATCAGCAAGTACAGAACGAAGAGGTCACGTTTGCTCTATCTGAGAATGGTAACAATGTTTACTACTCAGGTGCTTGGGCTGCTCGTGTTATCTCAGCTAAATACTCCCGTCAGGTAACGACACAATTAAGTGGAGCCTTAAGTGCTGATTACTCTGACCTAGCCAAACAGTATAAAGCTCTGGCAGATGACCTAGAGTACCAAGGCAAGACCGCTGGTGCTGCTGTAGGTGTTCTGGCTGGGGGCATCACCAAGAGTGGTATTGAGGCTGTACGAGCTAACACTAACCGTATCGAAGGCTCCTTCCGTAGAGATCGTTTCAAGAACCCACCAAGCTACCAAACACCTGAATACGAATAAGGAGTAAGATATGTCATTCCGCTCCTTTGACTTGCTAAACCTCGTAAGAGACTTTGGCTCAGATGTAACACTAAGGAAGACCAGTACGGCTGGAACCTATAACCCTGCTACTGGTGCAGTAGATGGTGCAGCTACCACTGACTATACCGTGAGTTCTTACTTCTTTAATTTCTCTGTGGGGCTTCCTATTGGTGACGAAGTTCGTCGTGGGTCTAGCCGCTGTATCATTCCAGCACTAGGTCTTGCTGTCGTCCCTGATGATGAAGACAAGGTTATCGGTCTTGGTAATACATACGAGATCGTGTCGGTACAAACCTTCTACAGTGATGGTGTTGCCATTTGCTATGTCTGCGAGGTTCGTGACTAATGAGTATTCAAGCCACGATGAACGCCTTTAAAGACAAGATAGAAAACAGGGTAGCTGATGAAGTTGAGCAAAAGTTTGACGAGATAGCTTCCTACGCAGTTTATGTTGCTGTCCCTGACCAGTCTATCGACACAGGCGCTTATGTAACCTCATTTTCCATTGGCCCTGCTGGTTTCGGTGGTGGACGTAGCCGAAGCTCAGACAACAAGCCCAAGAACCAGAACCCACAGGCCATGAAAGACCAAGCATATTCTCAGCTTATTGGCGACATAGATCGTATAGATTTTGAGGCGATGCTAGAGTCTGGTAACACTAGGTTTACCCTCCGAAATCGTGCGCCTCACGCTAGAGATGTCGAGGATGGTGCTAACTGGAAACGCTCAGGCTACCATGTCTTCACAAAGATTAGGGATAAGTTCGGATGAGTATTTATAATGACATTCGTGCCGCTCTTGAGAGCCACTTAGCTAACACCGCTGGACTACCCACTGGAATAGCCTATGAGAACGTCTCATTTGAGCCCCAGACAGGCACTAGCTTCCTTAAGGTGTCCTTTGTCCCAACGTCTCGTAGACCCGCTGTACGAGGCTTAAATCCACAACAACGGTATCAAGGTGTCTTCCGTGTATTCTGCTACACACCCGAAGGTAATGGCCCCGCTACTGCTGATGATATAGCCAACAAGGTTATGACAGCCTTTGAAGCCACGACTGACATTTCTTTTACTAACGGTGAAGCTGAGACTTTCATAGTTTCCATTGACTACGCTGAGAGAGATAATGGCTTTGTAGATAGTCCGTGGTATTACACGGTAGTTAATATCGGCTGGTATATCTACTCATAAAGAAAGAACCACTATGACTAAAGCAAGTAAGAATTTTGTCTACTCAGGCAAGACATATCTCATCGGAGATGAGGTTCCCGCTAATGTAGCTACGGCTGTTGACCCTTCCTGCACGGAAAAGCCCAAAGCTAAGAAACCAACATATACTAATACTATTCTTGAAGGAGAATAAACATGGCTTTTGCACAAGGTAGCCGTTCCAGTCTCTCGTACATTGCAGAGACATCTTTCGGCACTACGCCATCCACACCCACTTTCGCTAACCTTCCGATTAACTCACACTCTCTGGACTTGACCAAAGACCGTGTTGAAGGTAATGAAATCCAAGCTGACCGTATGACACGAGTTGACCGTCATGGTAACAAGCAAGCTGGTGGCTCTATCGAAGTTGATCTTCGTAAAGGTGACTATGATGAGCTTCTGGAATCAGCTTTCTTTAATTCATACGCTACAAACGTCTTGAAGGTTGGAACTACACCTAAGTTCTTTACAATGGAAGATGCAGCTAACGACATTTCCCAGTTCCGTCTGTTCACAGGTATGGCAGTATCTACCGCCAGTTTCTCCATTGCACCTAATCAGATGGTCACAGCGACCTTCGACATGGTTGGCAAAGGCATGACACAGGCTGGTACAACAGGTTCCACTGGTGGTACACCAACAGCTTCGACAACTAACTCACCTTTCGATAGCTACTCAGGTACTATCACAGATGGTGGCTCAGGTATTTCCATCGTGACTTCGATTGACTTTAGCCTTTCCAACTCTCTGGCCCCCACTTTCGTAGTTGGTGCTGACAATGCACAATCCCTTGAGTTTGGTAGTGCTGTCGTTGAAGGTACAATGACCGTTTACTACGAAGATGAAACACTCATCAACAAGTTCCTGAACGAAACCGAAAGCTCAATCACAGTGTCTGTTGACGATCCTACAGGCTCCAACGCATATACATTTGAGTTCCCCCGTGTAAAGTATAATGGTGCGTCTGTACCACTTCAAAACCCTCAGTCTCGCCTGATTACACTGCCATTCGTGGCCCTGTATGACAGCGTAGAGAACACAAACTTGAAGATGACACGCACAGCCTAATCCCTAGCTAGGGTAGAGTGGGGACTTCTGTCGGGTGAGGTTCCCACTCACTATAAATCACCCGACATAACCTCGACAACACATCATAAGGAATCCCGATATGGACTTGATGAACATTGGTACTACAAAAGAAACTACAGATGTAACCCTGTACAACCCCGTTAACTCTGAAATCCTAACTAATGAGGATCGTTCAGAGATGACCATTACAGTACATGGGCCATACTCGAAGAAATACAAAACTATCTCTCACGCTCAACAGAACCGCCGCTTGATGAAAGCGCAACGGACTGGTGGTAAGCTCAACCTCACTGCTGAGGAAATTGAAGCATCCGCATTAGACCTCATGGTTAAGTGCGTGAGTGGATGGAATATCACTCTTGGTGGTGAACAACCAGATTGCACAGAAGCTAAGGTACGAGAAGTGTTTGAAGCACTCCCTTGGGTTCGTGAGCAAGTGGATGCTGCCTTGGGTGATGCTCAGGCTTTTTTGGACAAGTAAGGGCTGAACTTGAGGAGTACGCTGAGTATTCCTTTAAGATGGGTAGGAAGGTCTCAGGTAGTAAGGGTAAAGCTACTGAGGCCGACCACCTAGCCCAAGTCGCCAAACAGTTAGGCAAAGAACTAGCAGAGGTTGAACAAGCTAATGCTGATGCAATCTTCCCTGACGTAGCTTCCCACTTATGGTCTACCTTTATAGAACTACACGATGGTAGAACTTACGGTATGAGTGGCCCTAACCCAATATCTTACGACATCATTAAAGCATGGTGTGATATTACAGGTGTAGACCTTTCCCCTTGGGAAGTTACTATTATAAAGTCTCTGGACAACCTCTGGATTAAAACTACTGGCGAGGAAGCAAATGACTGATCCTATTGAAATTGGTGTTGAGGTTAGAACTAACAGTGTTCGCTCTGCCACCAAGGAGGTTGACTCCCTTGGCAAGACGTTAAAATCCGCAGAAAGAAGTGCCTCCGCTTTTGTGGACGCTTTCGCACGTCAAGAACGCCAAGTTTCTAAAGCCGCCATTGCTAACAAAGCATACTCTTCTACCGCCCAGAAGATGTATAATGAAATTCTTAAGATTGATACAGCCACCAAAAGCGCCAGTGCTAGTGCTAGTGTATTTGCTGCAAACCTAGAAAAAGAAGCTAGGGCCGCTGCTCAAGTTGCTAAAGAGAACGAGAGGCTAAAAAATAAGTTCGTAGAGGGTCACACCGCTATGAACATTTACACCAAAGAACTTAATGACCTTGCTATTGCTCGTAAGAGGGATATTATTACCTCTGAACAGCAAAAGGATGCTGTTGCACAACTTAATGCACAAATGAAAGCTGGTACGGGTGTTTTTGCTAACGCTGCCACAGGTATGCAAATAGTTGGTAAAAGGGCAAACCGATCAGGCGTCCTTATGCAGCAAGCTGGCTATCAATTTGGTGACTTTGCTGTTCAAGTTCAGTCTGGTACTAACTACATGGTTGCGTTTGGGCAACAGGCAACACAGCTTATTGGTACTTTCTCCATGCTTGCCAAAACCACTGGGATGATTGCCCTATTCTCTGGGCTTGGTGTCGTTGTTCCCATTCTGACAGCCATAGGTGCTTACTTTATTAGAGCAAAAGAAAGTGCAGATTCAGCAAATGGATCATTCGAGGACGTAAAACAGACCTTACAAGAACTTTCAGATATAGACGAAGGTCTTGGCATCGGCTCTGATATGGTGTCTAACGCGGATGTAGCGATAACTAAGTTCACCTCAATACTGACTATTATGAGGAACATCCAAGCGGTAAGGTTGTCGGAACAGTTAGCTGAACCGCTTGATGCTTTGAGGGAAGAGTTTAGAGAATTTTCTAAGGAAGTTCAGTACGCAGCAATATCTCAAACTGAAGCCCCAGCGTTTAAAATTCTGGGTTTTGAAGATCAGTCCCAAGCTATTCAAGCCTTTCAACTACTGGCAGACATACAAGGTAAGACTAAAGAGGAATTACAGGATTCTGTCGTCCAACAAACACTGTTCCTTCAGGGGTCTGGCCTACTGACGGAAGAGGTAAAAAAGATACTTGCAACTTATGGTGATGTTGTCGGGGTAGTAGGGGAAGCAGCAAAAACTCAAGAACAATTAAACGACAGTCAAGAAAAGTCTTACAAAAGGTTTGACGCTCATACACAGGCTTATCAAAAACACTTAGATAATATTGAAGCGGCAGAGGCTAGTGCAGAGGAATCAATTCGCCTAGAACAGCAGAAACTATCTTTGATGCTGATAGAGAAAGATGTGGGCAAGGATACAGGTGAGTACGCTAGAACCGCAGCTCGTTATGAGAGAGAGAACCTTTACCTAAAGTTAAAACAAGCAGGTGTTTCGGACGAAATTATAGTTAGGGCAACAGACCTACTTTGGGCCCAACAGCAGGTAACTGCGGAAATGATAGCCTCAGCCGATCAAGCAGAAAGGCTTAAGAATAACCTTGAGATAGCCTCTTCGTTCAGAGTTGGGGGTGATCTAGGTGAGTTTGCTAATGTTGCTGGCGGTATTGATGCCTTCGGTGGCGCTGGTTCATTTAAGTACGGCGGATCACAGAAGTTTGATGGCTTGTCGGAATACGAGAAAGGACTCAGAAAAGTCACCAAGGCTACGGAAGACGCTGATAAGGCTGCTGAGGCACTCCGTAAGGAGCTAGAAGCTCCAATGGTTAAAGCCATAGATAGTGTATCTAATGCCTTCGGTGACTTCATAGCTGATGGCCTAAGAGACTTCAAGAGCTTCGCTAGTTCTATCGTAAGTTCCTTCAAGTCGATGATCTCACAGATGATTGCAACTGCCGCTCGTAACAAGATCATGCTGTCGATGGGCATGGGTGGAACTGCTTTTGCAGAGCAAGCTGCTGCTGGTAATGTGGCTGGTGTCGGTGGTAACGCTGCTTTTGGCCCCATAGGTTCCTTCATGGGTTCTTTCGCTGGTGGTGGTGCTGCTGGCAGTGGTTTATTGGGGGGCATGGGGTCAGTCTTTGGGTCAACTGGTATAGGTCTTGGTGGCTCATTCGGTTCCCTTGGTACTCTACTTAGTGGAGGTTCAACCGTAGCTGCTGGTGGTGCTGGTTTCGCTACTACTCTAGGTGCTGCAATCCCAGCTATTGCCGCTGTAGCTGTAGTCATAGGTCTCTTCACTAAGAAAACTAAGCTCCTCGACAGTGGCCTAAGAACTACTGTTGAAGGCTTTGACGTAGCCATAGAAACCTTCAAGACGACACAGACCAGTCGTCTGTTTGGACTACTGAAGGGTAGCAAGAAGACAGCCTACGAAGCTGCAAGTGCGGAAGTTGCTGACCCACTGATTGAAGCTATCGGTGACATGCAACAGAGCGTAGTTGATGCTGCTGGTACTCTAGGCATCGGTTCAAATGCTTTCAAAGACTTTAGCTATCAGTTCAAGCTGTCGCTCAAAGGTCTGACCGAAGAGCAACAACTAGAGAAGATCAACGAAGAGATCACTAAGATGGGCGATAGTTTTGCCTCTCTGACTGGTCACTTTGAGACAATGAACGAGTTGCTTGAGGCTGCTACCCAGCGTATGCAACTACAGAACCGTCTGGATCAACTGTTAGGTAACAACCAAGCTATCCTGACACGACAGCGTGAAGCTGAACTAAAGGCCATGCACGAGTTGAACCGACCTCTAGCACAAGCTATCTATGACCTAGAGGATGCTCAAGCTGCTGTAGCTCAAGCTAACCAAGTTGTAGCCAATTCTTTTGCTGCACTACGAGCTTCTATTGACGCTGAGAAGGGAAGACTACAGGATTCATTCGCTAGTGTTCTTGATGGCCTCAAGGAACGTCTTGATGTCGTAAACGAAGCACTTGACCAAAGTCGTAACATATACGATATGCTGGCTAATGCCCTTAGCTCACGAAAAGTAAGTGGAGAGGCTGCTTTCGCTGGTCGTAGGTCTTCTGCACTATCTTTCCTACGCGGAGGTGACTTTAGTGATGAAGGTAGGTTAGAGAACGCACTTGATGTTGTTTCTGAACCATCAGAAGGTCTCTTTAGTTCTTTCGTTGACTACGCAAGAGACTTCGGTCGTACTAGCATTATCATTGATGAAGCTAAGAAGGTAGCTCAAGTACAGCTTACTGCTGGTGAGAAACAGGTTCTTCTCCTAGAGGAACAGATCGTTGCTTCTGAGGCTAATCGTGATGCTCAACTTGAGGCTCTTGACCAGCAGTTTCAAATGATGGTTGAACAGCACAATGCTCTCTTGGGTATTGATACAAGCGTTAAGTCTGTAGGTGAGGCTATCGGTACGCTGCAAAGTGCCATTGGGTCTCTTGCTTCTGCCCAATCTGCCGCTAAAGCTGCCGCTGCTGCTGCTTCTCCCGCTGGTGGAGGTTCCGTAGCTGAACAGTTTGGGACAGGTGAGAAATACCAAGGGTTTAACCTAGTTAAACTCAGAGGTGCTTCCGAACTTATGCAAGCTGCTGCTAGTGCTGGTGTTCAGACTTCTGGTCAATCAGGTGCGCAAATATCGAAAGCTATTGCTAACGCTACTGGCCTAGCTGTCAGCACGGATAGTGACACACGAGCTAAACAGTTTGCTATGGGTGGGTATCACACTGGTGGTATGCGTATGGTTGGTGAACGTGGCCCTGAGCTTGAAGCTACTGGCCCATCTCGTATCTTCTCACATAACCAAACCTCTGGTATGTTCCGTGATCCTGATCTTAAGGAAGCTGTTAATGAGCTTCGTAGGGAGGTCTCAGGTCTCCGTAGTGAGCAAAGACAGATGCAAGCAACTAACGCTAAGTATGTTAAACGTAACTACGACATTAACCGTAAGTGGGACGTTGATGGTCTTCCAGCTACAAGGACATAATAGATGCAGTTAATTAAACCTGTAACGGTAACAGATAGTGTATTAAGCTCATCTAATGTTCCAGAGACCGACTATGCTGCGTGGAACAGTGGGACTGCTTATGTCGTTGGTGACAAGGTTATTTCCACTGTTACCCACCGTATATACGAAGCTCTAATCAACAACACCAATGTTGATCCTACGGGTACAGCTACAGACCCTGCCACTTGGCTTAACATTGGGGCTACTAACCGATGGAAAGCCTTCGATCAGAAGATCAGTGACCCTGTTACCCAAGCGACAAGTATTGAGTACACCCTTACTGACCCTACAAGCAATGTTACTGCTGTAACTCTGTTTGGTCTCAAGGGTGCTTCGGCTAACGTAACTGTTACTGATGCAACAGACGGGGAGGTGTACAACCGTACAATCTCTTTGCTTGACAACAGGAACATTGTTGACTGGTTCACATACTTCTTTGAAGAGCAAGTACAAAGGGAACAAGCTCAGTTCCTTGACCTACCGCCCTACCTTGGTTCTGACATTGATGTTACTGTGACAGCTAACACTGCTGAGGATGCTGAACTTGGTCAACTTGTCCTTGGCCTCTTGAGTAATATCGGGGTGACTTCTTATGGTACATCAATTAGCATTGAAGACTACTCCCGCAAAGAAGCTGATGCCTTTGGTAACTTTGTTGTTGTCGAAAGAGACTTTGCTCAGTTAGCTGACTTTGATGTACAGTTTGAGACACAGAACGCTAGAAAAATACAACGTACTCTAGCTGACTTTAGAGCTACACCAATCGTGTACATTGGCTCTGATGATACATCATACGGAACTACCATCTATGGGTTCTACCGTAGATTTGATTTAACACTTGAAGGCCCATCACTGTCGTTTGGTGCTATTGAAGTAGAAGGACTGACCTAATATGGCATACCCACCCATTACTACACTACCATCCGCACCCAGTCGTCAAGACCCAGCTAACTTTGCAGATGAAGCTGATGCCTTCTTGGGTGCATTACCCGACTTTGGGGATGAAGCTAATGCCCTTGCAAGTTATGTAGATGGTGTTGCATCAGATGTAGACACAGATGCTACGGCTGCTGCCGCTAGTGCAAGTGCTGCCGCTGCTTCAGCTACTGCTGCTGAAAGTGGGTCAGGTGCTTCCGCTTGGGTTTCTGGTGCATCATATACAGTTGGCACAGTCGTCTATAGTACGGTAGACTACAACAGTTATCGTGCTATAACCACCCATTCAGGTGAAACTACAGACCCATCAAGTGATGCCACAAATTGGTTATTACTTAATGGTGTTGTTGGACTTACTGCTTCTGCCGCAGAACTTAACATCTTAGATGGTGCCACGGTAACAACTGCTGAAGTAAACTATCTTGATATTACTACGTTAGGTACAACAGAAGCATCTAAGGCTGTAACGGCTGATGCTAATGGTGTCGTTACCTTTGATAACGGTATCTCTGAAGAATATACTGCAGTAACTTCTACATCAAACGCTACAACTGTAGATTTACAAGATGGTACAAACTTTAGTCATACTCTAACTGAAAACACTACGTTCACATTCAGCAACCCTGCTGCTTCTGGTAAAGTCTCCAGCTTTACTCTTAAACTTGTTCAGGATGCTTCTGCATCTGGTTTTACTGTAACTTGGCCTACTTCTGTAGATTGGCCTTCAGCTACAGCCCCGACTTTAACCGCAACTGCATCAGCCGTAGACTACTTCATCTTCCTTACACATGATGGTGGTACTACTTGGTATGGATTTACCGCTGGTCAAGCATTAGCATAAGGATAGAACAATATGCCAAACTCGAAGAAACTCTTACAAGCTGCTGCGGGTAGTGCAGGGGGCGCTGCTGAATTTGCTGAAGGGGCTGGCTTTGAAGGTTACTCAACTAACTTAGTTTTAAATTCAAACCTGAATAATACAACAAGCACTAAAACTTTTACATTTAGTTTTTGGGTGTATGTTTCCTCTCAGGGAACTAGCACTTATATGGACATAATTGATGCTGGCGCAAACGACTTTAGGTTTTACGTCAATGGCGGGCAGCTTTATTGGTATATAGCAAATTCTTCAGGTTCAGCTTATGCATCACAGGGTAGCTTTGGGCCATTCCCTTATAACCAGTGGAACCACATAGTAATTTCACAGGACTTTAGTAGCACCAGTAATAGACACGCATACATAAACGATGTTGCATTTATAAGCCAAAGTTATGGAACGTATCAAAACACAAATGCTGGCTGGAATAGTGTGGCAAATGGATGGGCTATTGGTTCGCAAGACACTGGATCAAACCGTATGCAGGGTCGTCTTGCTCATGTTTATTTTGATGAAACTTATCGTGATCTAAGTGTAACCAATAATCGTCGTTTGTTTGTAACAGAAGATTTGTATCCCGCAGAAGGTCAAGCAGATTTAAACCCACAGCTTTATATGTCTTTTAATGAGGCATGGTGGGATAATTATGAGACAAACAGTAATGCTCTTAATGAAGGTACTGCACAAGACTTCAGTGTGAATGGGACACTGTACAAACCGCCTCGTGGGCCAAATCAAGACAACTGTGCATCAGGTCAAGATACTAGCACATTCTATATGACTAACTCTTCAGCGGGACTTTCGTCATCAACTAAGTTTACTTTGTCCTGCACATTCAGGAGACAAGATAGCAGTGGTAATGAATACCTTTGTCACGTTCCTGGTAGTCCATATGGAACACTTAATATATTCTGCACAGGACAACAGATTAATATAATTGCTTGGAATAACTCGACAACACGAATACTTGATATAGTAATACCTGATGTTCCAGAGCTTATGAACCATTCGTTACAAATCTCTATAGACAAAACGGATACAAATAAAAGGCACTTTATACTCAATGGGGAAGAAGTAACACCAACAATAAACACCTACAACTCAACAACAATCCCTTTTGGTAACACTTTCTACATCTCACGTTCGGGCAGTGATGATATGGAGGGTTCGTTAGGTGAGTTCTACTTTGACACAGATTACATGGACTTATCATCCAATAATCCATTTTGGGATAGCAACAACTTCCAGCATGTTCCTATGAGAACAGCATTAGAAAATATAGCTTCAACACCAAAGATGGCTTGCCCAATGTTACCGCCAAATACAGGATTAAATTTGGGAACAGCAGGTAACTTTACACCTGCTGCTGGTCAGACTAATAAAGGTGGCAGAGGTGCTAGTGAGTTCCAAGCGTATGGCTTCGAGTTTACAAATGGTGATAATTATATTGATAAAGTTAGTGGCAATCAATCTCTCAATGGTGAAGCAACTTGGGCTTTTGCCATTTATAACACATCAACGGGCATTCAAACTTGGTTAGGGTCTGGTAGCTACTATTTTAGAAATGTGGATAATAAACTTAGGTTTGATACTGGTACTTTTGCGGCAGAAACGTCAAACAGAATGTGGTCATACCCAAGCTGGCAAGTAATATTATTCTCGTACAATTACAGTAGTCAGCTAGTCAAGTGCGTTGTTAATGGTGCAAATGGTATTTCTGTTGTTGATAACAGGTGGGCAAACTTAACTGGGGGGACAACAGATTTCCCTCGCAACGGCGCAAATAATGGCAGTGCAGTTGCTTGGCTTTACATGGTTGATGAATATATGGATGTTCAAAGTTTAGATGTTAAAAAGCACTTTATTGATAGCTCTGGCTATCCTAAAGACCTAAGAGTACCCATTGATAATGGGGATATACCTACTCCACAAACATATTTAGACTTTCGTGATACCAGTAACATTGGAAGTAATTACGGTAGTGGGAGTGATTGGAATTCATCAGGCGGTACCGCAGGTAATGTAAAAAGAAAATCAGTAGAGTTCCCAATCTCATCATCAGACCCATAGGAAAGGATCAATCTAATGGGAAAATATAGAAACAGAACTACAGGTGAAATTAAAACTCAAGGTCAGTGGAGAGCAGCTAATCGTCGCATGTCTTTACCCAAAACGTGGAAAGAAGCTACATTAGATGCTCTTGACCTTGATCCAGTATTATCTGGGGTGGAGCCATCATTGGGTTCCTATCAGCGTCTTGTCTTAAATGGTGCAACGCAAAACGAAAACGGTGATTGGGTAGAAAACTGGATTACCGAAGATATGTTTGCAGATGATGATGATGGAACGAAAGCAGAGAAAGAAACTAACTATCAGGCCACTCTAGATGGTGCGGCTGCGGAAAGCAATCGTCGTATTCGTGACGAGAAACTAGCTGAGACAGACTTCTATGCTTTGTCAGATGTTACAATGTCAGCAGCTATGACAACATACCGCCAAGCTCTGCGTGACATCACAGATCATGCTAACTGGCCTAACCTTACTGATGAAGACTGGCCTGTAGCACCTTAAGGAGATATACCCGATGACTTATCAGTTAGGCAAACGTAGTAAAGATAGACTACTTGGGGTAGACCCCCGTATGGTTGCTGTCGTAGAGAAAGCTATCACTATCTCTGAGCAAGACTTCTCAGTGATCTGTGGTCTTCGTACAGTACAAGAGCAAGAAGCCCTAGTAGCCAAGGGTGCATCCCAGACGATGAAATCTAAGCACCTCGAAGGTTTAGCTGTAGACCTTATGGCTTACATAGATGGTGGTCGTTGGGAACTCAATCTCTACGATGAGATTGCTGATGCTATCCGTAAGGCTGCTATCGAACTTGGGGTTAATGTTCGCTGGGGGGCTGCTTGGCACAAGACCCTTAACGAATGGGATGGAACGGCAGAAGACCTTATGAACGAATACATAGACCTTCGCCGTAGCCAAGGTAGACGACCGTTCATTGATGGCCCTCATTTTGAAATAGTGGAGTAATACTAATGGATACAAATGATAGCTGGCATTTGTCCAAGAGTGTTCCACTGGGTCTTATTATTGGTTTAATTACTCAAGGTGCAGCAATCGTCTGGACTGTATCAATGATGATGTCTGACATTGAGAGTAACCGTAATGATATTGCTGAAAACCAACTAAGGGTTAGCCGCCTTGAAACATCAGTTCAAAACCAAGCTGTATCTATGGCTAGAATTGATGAGAACATAAAGGCCATTCGTACTGCTGTAGAGAAGATGTCAGAGCGAAGTAAGTAAGATGATTGATCCCTTTACAGCTATGGCAGCGGCTACTACTGCTTACAATGGTATTAAAAAGGCTGTATCCGTAGGGCGTGAGATTAGTGCTATGACGGGTGCAGTCTCTCAGTGGTCTAAGGCAGTAAGTGACCTAGACTTCTTGGAGGATAAAGCTAAGAACCCTCCCATGTACAAGATGTTTAGTGACAACCAGTCTAACGCACTGGAGATATGGTCACAAAAGCAGAAGCTCAAAGAGATGCGAGAAGAACTTAAGGCACACATATCTTGGACGTATGGCCCCAGTGCTTGGGACGAAATAGTACGCATAGAGGCACAGCAACGTAAAGAACAACGTGAGCTAGTCTATAAGAAGCAGGAGTTCATAGACAACTGCATTAACTGGGCTGTAGGTATTGCTGTATTATTAGCGGGTGCAGGGACTTTAATAGTCGCCATGTACTTCTTAGGTGTAAAACAGGGGAAGTGGTGATGGAAAGTAAAGCTATGTTGGGCGTACTGTTTGCGGCCCTTTTGGCACTACTGGGTTGGAACATATCAACGACACATGAATTAACACTACAAGTGCAGAAACTAGAGATCATACTATTAAACGATGCTTTCTCTAACTAGGGGCTAACTATGACAATACTTGATGATTGGAAGGTTCTACCAAGGCTTATGATGCTGGCAGTCACTGTACTGACGTATCAAGCTGTACATTGGTTTATGTCGTTACCTGACCCTAGCGTATCTCAGTCGGGGCTTGTGTCGGTCTGTATGGGCGCTCTTACGGGGTGCTTTGGTATCTGGATGGGCAAAGAGTCTAAGACTAGCGTAACATCTACTAATTCAAGCTCTCAAGTAGAATACGAGGTGAGTAAATGATAGGTCAAATCATAAGTTCCATCGGTGGACTAGCTGCTAGTATTATCGACAGTAAGACACAGCTTAAACTGACAGAAGCTGAGATTAAGAAGAAGCAGTTAACTGGTGAGATTGACTGGGACATAGAAGCTATCCGTGCGACACAAAACTCATGGAAAGACGAGTGGATAACACTCCTGTTCTCTATTCCCCTGATACTAGCCTTCTGTGGTGACTGGGGTAATGCGATAGTACAAGCTGGGTTTGCTTCACTTGATGGTATGCCAAAGTGGTATCAATATTCCCTCGGAGGTATCGTGAGTGCCAGCATAGGAATAAGGTCGGTATCGAAGTTCTTCGGTAAGTAAACCTAAATACAAGACACAAAAAAGCCGTAGGTATCCACTCAAGGACGCCTACGGCTTTTCTGATTCTAGTCTAGGTCTCCCATAACAGAAGCTAGACCTTGGTATAACGTCTCTACGTCAATCTTTATCTTCCCTATAGTGTAAGTCACCCACAGTAGAACTAGGCTGTTTAACAACATCAACCCCTCGAATAGCGTCATTAGATACCCTCCTCCATGAACGTCTTAACCCACATTGCTGTGATGCCTGATCGTACAATATCCTCAACACCAAACTCAATAACTGGCACAGGTAACATATGCTTCTTCGCTAAGTGGATCACCTTTGATAGACCGTCAGCTTCCTTTAGGTCACTCTGCATAACGTCACCATTGAGAACGATTGTCGTACCCTCTCCCACACGGGTTAGAACCATCTTAAGTTCATGTAGTGTGA
>Ga0070752_1001779_pt1 | contig 14612 bp, 35 predicted proteins | sample VirMetDEL_Aug_30_FD_77440 | JGI IMG/M metagenome (GOLD analysis project Ga0070752, IMG submission 77440) | Aqueous microbial communities from the Delaware River and Bay under freshwater to marine salinity gradient to study organic matter... | ecosystem: Environmental > Aquatic > Marine > Coastal...
AGGACGGTAAATGACCGCTCAGGATGAAATTTATAGCGGGCGGGAGCCCACCGCGATCGGTGCCAGGCTCAAGCTTACCCGTGAGGTTCTCGGCTTGAAGCAAGGCGAGTTCGGCAAGCGTGCCGGGCTGCAGCCCAACACCTACAACATGATCGAGAAGGGCCAGAATTACCCATCACTCGCAGCGCTATTTGCGCTTTGCGATCAGTACAACCTTGATATGAATTGGATTTTGCTCGGCGATCCATCTAACCTACGCTTTCAGCTCGCCGACGCCTTGCACAAGGCGCATCAGGTCCGCGAGCGCTACACTGAAAATTAGTCAGATACGATATTAATATCTACTCCTCACACAAATCGATTGTCCACAACGCGGATCGTATATATACTCTACGTGCTGATATAAGCCTTTGAATTTTCTGAGATTTAGGGGATTTGTGTTTTGCAATGGGCTGATATTATCAGTGAGCACCGCCGCCAAATGGGGCTCACTCAGGCCGAGTTCGGCGAGCTTTTTAACCGTGATCCCAATACCGTAAGCCGCTGGGAGCGTGGCGATTTACGCCCCAACGCCGAAGTCCAAAGCAAGCTTCGAGACATGATGCTGGACTACGATCCCGTGCTGGCAAATATGGTCGCCGTAGAGCGCTGCCCTCTACGTTTGCGATATAGTGCGTATAGTGAGCCTTGGATGACCATAGGCTGCACACGCTCCTATTCCGCCCTTTATGGGCTGGAACCCAAGGCGCTCCGACACTTCGACATGCGCGAAATATTCGAGCCTGAAACGGTCGAGATGATCAACCGCATTGCTGATCACCCGGCTGTGAAGAGCCGCAAGGCTGTTTGCATCGAGGCGACCGTCCCTCACCGGGGCGAAGGATCCATGCGCAAATGGGGTCAAAGCTTTATCGGCCGTTTTTGGCGATGGGATATTCAATTTCATCCAACGTTTGAGCCCACCACGTTGTCGATTATGACCCTGGACGACCTCAAGTCCTAACTGTTGCCGAACAGCAACGAATTCGCGCCCTGTGGAAAACTTCAGGGAAAATGAATTTTTGCGCTTGCCATCTTCAATCTTGCTGAATTATATTCGCCTTCATCGACGGACGGTTCTTCTCCCTCAGTGGTCTCCACAACCCCCCGGTCGCCACGCCCGTCCGTCGATCTGAATTCGAATGCTCCCGGGTGTTTTTAACGCAACACCGGGAGTTAGGCGGGGGAGCCAGGCAGGTCGCGGGGGCCTGCCTGGCACTCGCCAACGGAAGGGCAAGGGCAATGAACAGACCAGACAAAGCACTGACGATTACCATCCCTCAGATTGACGAGTGGACAGGCGACGATCTCGGCACAATCACGATCACCGCTGAGCTGGCTTACTCGATGACCGCGCGGCGCATTCAGTGGGAGATTGTCGAGTTCAACCTGAACACGCAGCCCTACAAATACGATCTGGCGCCGATGCCGATGAAGAAATTCATCCATCAACTCGGCAGGTCCGCTTTGAACGCGCAGCGCCTGCAGCAACTGCTCGATGAAGATCCCGACTTCGATTACGTGCGCGACTACTACCGCGACGAGATCGACCGCGACCGCCAACATCACGAATGGGCTACCGCATGACTCACCGCGAATACGTGCGGCCGTATCTGGCCGCGAGTATCGCGTTGATTTCAATGCCGACACTGGTCGGTTTCTTCATGGGGCTGGGCATGGCTAATTTTTTCTTCGTCTTGGGGCTGACCCTAATATCGTCCGCCCTTTTCATCTTCGCCGCCGTAGCAGTCGTGGGAGTTTTCGAGTGCATATCCGAACGTTTATCGCGAGACACGCGACAGCCGCTTCTGCCATCGCAGCCGGATTATTCATCGCCGGAAGTGCAATGATTGTGGTGGCATTGATTTACGGAGGCTGAAATGGAACTCCTGAAAAGCATTACCGGGATAGGTAATCGCGGTGACGTGACGATCCCGACATATCGCGAAGGTGAGCCAGCGCAAGCTGTGCCGATCAAACCCTTCGAACGGCTGGTTTCGGATCACGCCGGTATTATAGCAGCGATCACCGAAAAGCAGGAGCAAATTCGCGACTTTGAGGAAAAGGCGCAACTGCATTTGCAGGGATTGCACGAAGACCTTGAACGGCTTCTATATCGCGAAAACACGTCAAAGGACGTGATCTACCAAAAGATCCTCGAAATCTTTCCAAAGGCCGACCAAGACGCCTTGATGGACGCTCTGCATATGAAGCGCGATCCAGCGGTATTTGAGCAACTAGATGTTCGCGTTCGCGTTCGCGATCACGAGCAGGAGGCAGAATAATGGGCAACGTTGTTCCAATCAAATCAGGTGGCGCTATAGCTGCAATTATCCCTGAGACTTTCGAAGATGCATATCGGCTAGCCAAATGCATTGCCGAAAGCGACTGGGCCCCTCAAGGGATGAAAAAAACCGAGCAAATCGCCGTCGCCATCATGCACGGCATGGAGATCGGCCTGCCCCCTATGCAGGCAATCCAGCGCATCGCGGTCATCAACGGCCGCCCCTCGATATGGGGTGACGCGATCCCGGCCCTGCTTTGGTCGCGCAACTTCAAGATCGAAGAGAAGGAACTTATCCGCGCCAACACGGTCGGAGAAGTGAACGGCTATGAATGCACGATTACGCGCCCTGACGGCACAACGATCACGCGGAAGTTCACCGAGAAGGACGCGCGGGACGCTGGCCTCTGGGGCAAGAACGGACCATGGAAGCAGTACCCAAAGCGGATGCTCCAAATGCGCGCCCGTGGCCTCGCTGCGCGGGATGGCGCAGCCGACGCCCTGGCTGGCCTCTATCTCGCAGAGGAAGCGCAGGACATCGTTGCCGAAGTTGTTGAGGAACCCATCAACATCACGCCGGATGAGCCTACCGATATGGCCGCCGACTTGGCCGCCGCACTCAGTCACGAATGCTTTTGTGCAAGCGATGATCGGCCAAGCAACCACGCCGCGAAACAAAACGGGGCTGGCGATGAATTCGCGGAAATCAGCGGGCAAGTCAACGACGCAGACACACGCGCAAAGCTGTTGCAACTCCCGGACCTCTACAGCGATGAGATCACGGCAATGCCGATGGCCTGGGCGTCGAAGATCCTCGAACGCCTGCAGGAGCGCTATGGGGAGCTTGAAGCATGACCACCTGCCCCCATTGCGGCTGCGAGTTTACACCGAAGCAGCGATCGTCTCCGCAGCATCGCCGGTTCTTCAAGCTGGTTTCCGTCGCTTACGAACACTGGCCCGAGCGCCATGTGTTTCAGCCGTCATCGTCCGAACATTTGCGGGCCTGGCTACTCTGTCAAAAAGAGTGCGACCACCGGGAAATTAACACGGTCGTCCTTGGCCGGGAACCTACGCCCTATGAGCTATCCACCATCCAGGGCGGCATTGATGCTGCCGGCGCGTATGCATGGGCGTTTCCGTATTCGGACGGCTACTTGGTGGTGTATCCAAAATCTATGTCGTTCGACCGGATGCCCCACAAAAAAGCCTGCACCGTCATGGCGATCATAGATGAATTGATCTGTGACGTGTTTCAAATCCGATCAACTGACGAGTTGCTGCAAGAACATGAGCGCGCTGCTTGACAGAATAGAGCTTATGAAGATCCGCCAGTACAAGCTGTATGGCATGGGGTGGGAAGATTTGTGCGCAATTCTTCGGGCAAAGGGCGCTTCGAAACGAGCAGCGGTTAAGCGGGAGTATTTCAAAGATGAGTATGGAGCATTGCAGCAAGCACGGTCGAAACTTCGACACTGATTTTCATGTTGATTGCCCCGAATGCGAGATCGAAGATCATGACGAACACTCCCTGGCACCATACAAAACGCCAGACTTTATCGCCACAGAAACGGGCGAAGTTGTTTTTGGAGCGGCATGGGAAATGCCATCGGTGCACACGAATTCTGCGGCCATCAGACACGTGGATCGTCGAGCACGTCATTGCGCTCGAAAATGGTGGTTCAAACGATTGGGAAAACCTTGATATCACTTGCTCATGGTGCAAGCCGGAAAAAGATGCGGCGGACCATGGCAAGGCCGCGAAATCCAGGCGCGTTGCGACGAAACACGTCCTCCCGAAGTCGCAGCGGAGCGGGCGTTCTGGATTTCGCGGCTGGCGGAAGTTTAACGGAGATCCGGTGTGGAAATGAACCAGAATGATGAACCGAAGTGCAAGCATTGTGGTGGTCCGATCGCCGTTCGTAACCCCACCGGACATTGTGACCATCTATACTGGCCAGATGAACTAACAGACGAGGCGAAGCGCGCTAACGGGTATATTCAAGCGCAACGCACCGTTTGGGTTCCAGCACACCGGAATAAAAAGTGCAAATGACTATGACCCTCCCTCCCCTCTTGACCATCAGGCAGGCAGCAGATCGCCTGGGCGTTGCCATCGGATCTCTACGCACAGAGATATCCAGAGGCCGCTTGGTTGCGACTCGGATCGGCGGTAGGTTGTATGTGACAGAAGCAGCATTAGGGGAGATGCTGGACGCATGCCGCGACGCGCCAAGGGAGCAAGGCTCTATCTCAGGACCGGCCGAAATGCCGGATGGGTTATCAGGGACGGCGAAACAGAGCGCCGCACTGGATGCAGCCCGGATGACCGTGAAGGCGCTGAAAGAGCGCTGCAAGAGTACATCGCAGCCAAGTACGAGCCGCCCACGCGGGAGACAGAGCTCAAGCGCATCAACTGCGCGGACGTAATCAACGTCTATTTGACCGAGCACGCGCCGAACACGCGGTCGCTCGAGTGGATCATCCACACAGCCACGCCTGTCATCGAGTTTTGGGGCACGCGAACTCTTGCCGACATACGCGGCCAGACCTGCCGTGAATACGTCGCTTGGCGCTGTCAGCAAGGCGTGAGCGAGCAAACCGCACGGCACGACCTCAAGACCTTTCGAGCCGCTATCCGCTACTATCACCGGGAATATGGACCGCTGAACGCTGTTCCGGCCGTCACCATGCCCAAGCGTGGCCCCGCGAAGACGCGATGGCTCACGCGAAGCCACGCGGCGGCGCTGTTGATCGCGTGCCGGGCCCTTGGTTACCACCACGTAGCCCGCGCTATCCTGATAGGAATCTACACCGGAACCCGCTCTCAAGCTCTATTCAAGCTGCGCTGGATACCAAGCACGGATGCCGGATGGTTTGATCTCGAGCGCGGCATCCTCTATCGGCGCGGCGCCGGCGAGGACGACACAGCAAAGCGCCGGCCAGCAGTACCGATTCCCGACCGCCTCATGCCTCACCTACGGCGCTGGCGGAAACGGGACGAAGGATTGGCCCACGTCATTCACTGGAAGGGCCAGCCGATCAAGAAACTACGCCGTAGCTGGTCCGCTGTATGCGACTTGGCAGGCGTCGAAGGCGTCACCCCCCACACACTGCGCCACACAGCCACGACGTGGCTACTGCAAGCGGGCGTGCCGATCTGGGAGGTCGCGGGATTCGTCGGGATGTCGGAGGAAGTCGTCCGGGACGTTTACGGCCACCACCACCCGGACCACATGCGCCGTGCGGCCTCTGCACCCAGAAATACCCAGAAACAAACGAAGGTTTAACGATTTCTGGGTGCTGTTCCACGTGAAACAGGCTTATTTTCTGGGGAATCTGGCCGACTCTCCTTGCTTCGGGAGCAAGGGGTCGCAGGTTCAAATCCTGCCGCTCCGACCAATAAAATCAATAGGTTAGGTGTTTTGGTATTTGAATGGCACCCAGAAACGCACCCAGAAACGAATTTGCTATCTACTCATCATCCATAGCGAGCATGACACGTCGCACAGCCGCGTGAACTCTCTGTTGCTGTTTGTCGGTCAAATCTCGGCTGCACTGCTGCTCAACATCAATCAGAATGCGGAGAGCGGCACGCAATAGGAGGCGAGTTTCGTTACGCATCTTCACCCCTCCAATTGACTGCTGATCCACAAGCTTGAGGACGAGGACCCTTATTCGTCGTCTTCACGGTTCCGCTTCGCTTCAAGCTCAACGATGATATCAGCAACGGCGTCGGTCATCACGTCAACGCATTCGTGGATGTATTGGCCCGGCGTCATCATAGCATCGTTGATGTCGTCCAAACGCTCTTTTAGCCTGAGAAGAATAGCCGTCTTGTCCATCTGGGCACCCTTTCTACTAACCGTGCGGATGTCGCCGGTAGTGATCTTCCATCTGTTCGCGTTCCCATTGCTCGCGCTGCTCGTCTAGCTTTTGCTGTTCAATACAGCCGTCGCAAAATCCATCTTCGGCTTCGTGTTGATCAAGGACGGCGGAGCACCCGCTGCACACGGGCAGGGTTGCCTCATAGTCTTGCTCTTGTCCGTATCCCATGTGCTCAGGTATCCTTCTAGTTTGGCCTAGCGACTTCGTCCGCCTCGACCTGCTCTTTCACTGCCTGCATGGCTACCTTAATCCATTCACCGTCGCACGGCCCGGTGAATAGAAAACTGCCGTCTTCGTTTTGAGCCACAAAGACAAACGGTCGCCCACTGTCCAGGCAGTCCAGCAACTGCTTCAGAATCTCTTCCATGGGCACCCTTTCTGCTAGACGCCAACGCCAAGATGTTCGTCGCGATCTCTATCTTGGCGTTTCTCGACTTCGTTTGCAGCGGCGATCAGATTGCGCGCTACGTCGCGTGCATCGTCCGGGGACATCTCTGCCCAGGCGTGAGCATCGAACGCGCCAACGACGCGGTACTGCCCTATCTCGACGACTACGCAATGACAGTCGTCAACATCTGTTCCGGCTGTTGCGCGAACCTGATTAAGCGGCTCAGTTGCCATGACATCCACCTACACTTCCTCTGGCTCTTCATCGTCGAGCTGTTGAAGATCCGCAAATCGCTTTAACTGCTCGGCCAAGGCGGCGATCCAGATATCCATCTGCCGCTCATCATGCTCGCCAATGCATTTTGTGAGCGCCAGCTTGCAATCTGCCACTCGCTTTAAGCGATCCCATTCGTCGGGGTTGTATCCAATGCGCGGCATGGCTCGCACGTCTCCTTCTACTTCTCACCGAGAGCTACGGCTTCATCAATGACCTGCTCGGCCTCTTCTTTTGCACCGTACTTAGACAACGCAATCGCCTCTCGAAGCATTTCAAGCTGACGCTGCAAAATTGACTGTCTTTCGTTGAAGCGCTCTTGAGCGCGGATCGCCAGGACATGATGGAGCAAAGCTAAAAGCCAGAGGCCCGCCGGCAATATCCAATCCACCCCAAACATTCAGGCACGTACCTTTCTAGGCGAACAGATCGCCAGTTTTCTTGCAGCGCGGCACCTGACGCGCCGGCCGCTTGTCTGAATGTGCCCTACACTCTGGCTCGCCGTTATCATCGAACCGCCAGTCGCGAGGTTGGTCACCAGCCATAGCGTGCAACACGCGCATGCAGGTGTCTTGCTTCACGCATGTTGAGCACCACTGCGACATGAACATCTCGCCCTCGGTGCCGTTGCTAGGCATGTAGGGTTTACCCGCTGCGTCTGGATATCGAACCGGCATGGCATTCACCTGCTATTCCGTTGTCGCCTGCTCATCGCACCAATCATCGATACGCGCGAGACTTGCTGCTGTTGGGACCATGAAGCTGCCATCGGGCGCCATCGGCGCGTCTGTCATCTCGCACCACACTTCGCCCGTCTCATCGCTAGTAGGGCGGCAGTCAAGGTTCGCTTGCTCGGCATTGGCTGCGCCGCATGTTGGGCACGGACCAATTTCATACTCTATCGCTGGCATCCGGTTCATTGGGCACCCTCACTTCCTGTCTAAGTCGGTAACGATGTCGAGTTTCGCGCCGCCCTGATGATCGTCGCGAACGCCGGCCAGCCAAGCGATGATTCGCAACGCATCCTGACGACGCTCTTGCGGGCAGCTCGCATCAAACATCATGTTGGTCAACATCACCGCCGTCTCCTGGCGAGACTGTGCGATGTCAATGTTGCGCACTAGCTCTGTCTTCGCCGGTTCCATGGGCACGTTCCTTTCCATCTGGCGCCAGCCCGGCGCTCTGGATCATTCACCAGCCGCCCACCGTGATGGACGGTCCTATCTCCGGGCTGGCGAACCGACTTAACTGAGTGGCTAGGGGCTACCTCGCATAACTCTCACCTACGTTGGAAAGTGTTTCTGTTCAAAGTCACCGCACCAGTCATCTGCTGGAACAAATGGAAACGGCGACACTATTGGCCGATGCGCGATCGTGTCCGTGCCTTCGGCGGGGCTTGTCCAACCCAAAACCAGCGGTCCTCGGGGAGCGTTGCGCCTGCACTCACCAAGGCCTTCAACATAGCTGAGCGTCGAAACTGACGACTGTTTAGCCGCGTAATACCGGCAGTCAGAACACTTCATGAGCCCACCCTCTCGTTATGGTTTCTCGACATCGCCAGCTTGCAAGTCCGTGACTTCAACACCGAATTCAATACTTGTCCCGTCGTCCCCTCCGTGCTGGTGCGTGATGTAGCCCGTAATGGTTACGGGGATGCGCTCGCCGTTGGCCGGGTAGCCTCCACGGCCTTTGGCAAAAATGCGTTCTAGCTGTCTCCGTCCATGCTGGACATCAAGCAACGCGAATTTGCTGTGTAGCTTCATGTTCACCTCAATTGGAAAGTTTCTCTTTGGACTTCTCGCGGTCGTGCGCCGCTTTCCAGCGCTCGATTTCTCGAAACGACGTGCCGCGCCGATGCTCGTCACCCGTGCCCCAGCATCGATCACAAACGGCATTAGTCATCATCTGCCCGCCAACGCCTCCACCCCAAGTCGACGTGCTGCCATAGGTTCGAACTCCAGCACCGCCGCAGCGAATGCATGGGGTTTCAACGCCGCGCACTTCACACAACTGCTGCCAGAATTCATCGATGGTCATTGCGGCACCCTCTATGCTTTGCGCGGACGACCCGCCTTGCGGATGCCGCGCTTCCCAAACTTCCGCGTCAGGGTCGGGATTGATAGCCCGACCGCATCAGCTACCTGACCGTTGGTCATTGACCGGTAAGCCTCGCCAGTCCATATGCGCTCGGCCTCGACTAACACGTGATCTGGCGTGGCGTTGTGCGCCACTCGCGGCGCATCTGACTTGGGCTCGCGCATGCCCGCCACGATGGACGGCGCGCAATCCGGCCCATGCACACTGCCATCCGCGAGCGCGATTGACGCGCCTTTGGCAGCTACGGCCTCGATCCTCTCGCGGCGCGTATCAAAGCGCCGACCGAGCGTGCCGATGTCTTCTATCAAGAGGCCGTTGCCCCGTTTGATCATTTTCAGCGCCGTTGACCAGTCGCGGCCGTCTTGCCCATCGATGACGGTAAATGTAGGCGCGTGCGGCTTGAGCGCGGCAACCTGATCTTTCGCGGGACGGCGCACAGTCGGGCGTATGTATGCAATCAATTTCATGCTCTGTTGATACGCTGTAATTATTTTGGCGTCAAGCGTTTTTTGCTGTTGCAATTATCGGTGAGGCGTGCAATATATAGGTCATCGACAGGGAGACAGAGACATGATCATCACGAACCGCACAAAATTTGATGACCGCTACGACAACGCGGTTTCCGATTTCGATTTCTCGATCCCAGGCACACCAGCAACAATCTTGGAGGGTGGCTGCGTCACTAAATTTGCCAGCGAAGAAGATGCCGCCAAGATCGCAGCCGGTTTCGCAAACGTTCCTGGCATCAACGCGGTTGTGGCCAAGGTGAAAGGCGCTGTGTTCGTTGAGATCCATGACGCGGACGGCTTGATCGCCTGCGTTTAAGTTTACCAAAGAGGGCCCGTGCGTTGCGATACCTATCGATATGTTCCGGCATAGAAGCCGCAACGGTCGCATGGCATCCGCTTGATTGGAATGCTGCGGGGTACGCCGACGTTGATCGGTTTGCTCGCGCCGTCACCGACTTTCACTATTCCGACGTCCCAAACTTCGGCGACTTCACAAGCATAAGGGCAGATGATGTCGGACCAATTGACCTTCTTGTCGGAGGAACCCCTTGCCAGTCGTTCAGCATCGCAGGGCTCAGACGCGGACTGGATGACGACCGTGGCAACCTGGCCCTCGAATTTTGCCGGCTTGCTCAGCGCACACGCCCCCGCTGGGTCGTTTGGGAAAACGTCCCCGGTGTGCTGTCCATGGACGGCGGACAGGCCTTCGCCTCCATCCTCGGAGGGCTGGCAGAATGCGGGTATGGTCTCGCCTACCGAGTGTTGGACGCTCAGTATGTGCGAGTGGACGGGTTTGGACGGGCTGTCCCTCAACGACGACGACGTGTGTTCGCTGTCGGATATCTTGGAGACTGGAGACGTGCCGCAGCGGTACTATTTGAGCGCGAAGGCATGCGCCGGGATACTCCGCCGCGCCGTCAAGCGGGGCAAGGCCCTGCCCCAACGATTAGCGCACGCCCTACAGGCGGTGGCGGACTTGGAACCGACTTCGACTGCGACGGAGGATTGATTGCGGATGTCGCCGGCACACTGACGAATGCAGGCGGCAACAGCGCAGGCTCGGCAACAAATCAGAATGACGCGATCAACGAGCTAGCCCCAACGTTGAGAGCAATGGGCCACAGTGAATCGCATGCTAACGCCGGAGGTCAGGCTGCTGTTGCATTCTCTGAAAATTCGCGTGCCGAGCTCCGTCTCGTTAACGGCGACGGACAAATAGCTGAGAGCCTAAAGGTTGGCGGCGGCAAGCCTGGTCAATCATTTCCAGCAGTGGCGGAGCAATGGGCTGTTCGGCGATTGACGCCTATGGAGTGCGAGAGATTGCAAGGGTTCCCGGATGGTTATACCGCCGTTCCGTACAGGGGCAAATTGGCTGCTGACGGTCCCCGCTACAAGGCGCTCGGCAATAGCATGGCAGTTAATGTCATGCGCTGGATCGGGCGCCGGATCGAAGCTGTTGAAAAAATGGAAAAGTAGGCCCGTAATGCGGAAACTGACACCACAAGAAATGATTGACCAGCACAAACCGATCGCAGAGCCGGGAGAGTATTTCTGCGGTGACTGCGATCGCGTCGAGCGCGATCCGATAGCGCTGGATTTAGAGCGGTGTTCGAAGTGCGGCGAGTTATTGGATTGGGAAAGCGATGAGCCTGACAATCCCTACAAGCACGCCGAAACACCGTTCGCTGACAACCACTAGCAAGGAGCTCCGGTAAGATGGCATGCAAGAAGCGCGGAGCATTCGACCCGATACCGTTCGACAACTGGATTGCCGGCGAGATCACATTCGTGGACTTTAACGACGATGGCGAACAAATCGAGCGAACGACTACGGGGTTGCTGATAGCAGACATTGCACCTCATGTGATCGGCGCTTTGATGGACCACATTGAAAAATTCGAGCTTCCACAACCGCCGTCAGAGACGGCAGAATAGGCCCGAATTATGCGCATCGTAATGTATAGCGGCGGGTGCCTGTCATGGGCGGCAGCGATGCGCACCATTGAGCGCCATGGCCGCGATAATGTGCGGCTGCTGTTCACCGACACACGCATGGAAGATGAGGACTTGTATCGCTTCCTCGACGAAAGCGAGAAACAGCTAGGCGTTGAACTTGTCCGCATCGCAGACGGGCGCAATCCATGGGAAGTCTTTAAGGATCGCCGTATGATCGGCAACACACGCCATGACCGTCGCCATTTACTAGGCGCCCTGCAACGGCTACGGTGTAGCCAATATACGAGCTATCGATGCTGCGCAGTTCAGCGTAGTTGCGCGCCTCAATCATAGAGTGTCCCTGCTTGTTTATGGGCACGCAGGAACAGGAGGCCCATTGGAATAATTCGCGGCGGGTGATCATTCATCAATCACTTGGCCTTCGTCACTCTATAGAAAGGGGCAGACAGAACATCAATTAGAGTTTCGACGGGCGGATTTAGCATTGTCCTATTCGGGTTGTATCGAGGCGTCAGCGTGTTTTCGTATTCGTTGTTATACGCATCTCTGCTACGCAAAGCATTCTCGGTGTAATCGCTATTCTGTTTAGCTTTGTAAGCCGCGTATAGGCCCCCCGGTATGCCGCTATAATTTCCGGCAGCGCCCGTGCCTAGGCCCACCGCTGCCGCTGTGCCGTACAGAAGCGATCCGGCTCGGCCCTTGTTAATGTCTCTCTTCGGGCTTGGGAAGCCAACGCCATATGGCGCAGATGACGTGGATTCTGAATCAATCACTGGCAGCTCCTGCCCCATATTGGCGCCCATCTCATATTCTGTGTCTGCCGTTTGCACTCCCGCTTCCTGCAAGTACCTCTTGCGCGCATCATGAGCCCGGCGCCATCGGTCTTGACCGCCCGCAAATGGCTCTTGAGATGTCAATGTGGTAGCCGTAAACGGCACCATCATATCAAGCATATGCGCTGCTGCTCGCCCAAACGGGCGCCCTTCATTGAAGCCCAGAGATAGCAATTGAGAGCGCTTATCGGCCGGCGATATGTTGCTTTGCAATATGCTATCGATTTCGCGATTAACGCGAGCCATTCGAGATTCGCCATTGCCGGCCTCTAGCATTTTATTCTTAGTCGCCGGCGGCAACGGCCAAAAGCTTTTGTCTGCCATAGTTTTTCTCCAAAGTTCAGGCTGACCGCCTAACAACCTCTGCCGTGACTCTCATGACGGCAATCAATATTGCAATCCAGGCCAACCACCAAAGCCAATCGCGTGACATAGGCTTCACAGGACCATCTTGATCAGAGCCTGCGCCAGATCTACCGCGACGGCCGGCCCCAGAGCCACCAGACCAGCGAGGATCAGCGCCGAAAGCGGTAGCAACAATTGGGCTACCTGCGAAAATCGCGCCAATGATCGCTCGATAAATGATATTCGGCTTTCGTGGTCGTGTAGCTGCGCCCGGTGATGCTGTTGTTCGTCGGTCAGATCTACGATCCGCGCCCGATCCTCGTCCGCCCGAGCTATCAAGTAGCCCGTCGTGTCGAAAGCTTGTTGCATCGCTCACAGCCATTTTATAAACCCGTATCCGACTGCACCAGCGCATAACGCCAGCGACGTTACCCAACGAAAATCATGCCAGAACTGCGGGACGACGCTTTGCTTCGCGAGAAACATCCACCAGACAAAATAGTAAAACTGATGGATAGCCCACGCCTGCGCCTCGATTGCCCATCCGGCCAATACGACTTTATGCCCATCATATCTTGGCTCGATGCGGTGAGCGTAATTGATCGTCAGGAAGGCCACTGCCTGCGCCAGCGAGGCCACCATGAACCGGAAGCCCGCTGTTATTTCCGGGTTTTCCGCCAGATTTAGCAACGTCATGATGCCGCCGCCTCGTTCTCTTGCTTTGCGCAGCCATACACCGGGCGAGCTTCGTTGCTGTCGAGGATCTGCTTTGCGGTTTTGTCGGTGATCCGGTCGGCCTTAACCGGCTTGATCACGCGCCAGTCCCTGCACAGCGCTCCGGCATCAATCAGCGCCGGAACCATATTGCTTGTACAGCCTGGAAGCAGCGCCAGTGATAGGGTTAGAGCGGCGAATTTTGCGTGCCTTCTCATTGCGTTTTTTTGCAACCTCGTTCGATTTTACGACGACTTTTGCAATCCCACGCTGCTCACCTATGGACCGCTGGTAATAGTTGTTAGCTGTCAGTGCCGCCCATGCCATTATAGCGACCGACACAGCCCGGCCCCAGAAAGAGCCGATGGCCAGGTTGATAAGCCACATCATGATGCATCCGCCTCTGCCGACGGCTCATACCGCCCTTCTTCGTAATCCTCTTTCGACCAGTGCTGAATCGCCTCAGTGATCGCCCATCCGACCAGCAGCGCCCCGATCACCATTGGCACGCCGTAGGCCGTCACAAATCCGCTTACAGCGTCCATGTAGGATTTGATTGCCTGGATGTTTTCAAGCCCCCCAACCTTGACGACCTCCAGACCGATACCGGCCGCTGCAGATCCACCAAGGACGTTTTTCAAGCCCGCATTCGCGCGGTATTTGCGGGATGATTTCGCCAGTACTTTATCAGCCGGCTCCGGCGGCGTTATTGGCTGGTCCGGCTCCGGCTCATCTACGGAGCCAAGGGACGCGAAACTGAGCCCCGGCAACGGATCAAACTTGCGGCCAGGCGATACGACGTAATGGCCCGTGACTGGTATTTCGCCATACGCGCTGCGGATCTCCGTGACAACACGGTCAAGAGCCTCAAGTTGAGCATCTGTGTATTTCAGCCACAAATGAGACGTGCCATGGTATGGCGATCGTCGTTCGAATACGCCTTCCGTGTAGACCTCTCCGAAGTATGCCTTAGCCCGCTCAACCGTGCCAGTCAGTGCGCCGGGATTGACCATTGCAATGCCGATGGAGAATCCGTTGCACCACTTCCGGCCCTTGTAGTCGGATCTGCCAGCGTGATGACATCTCCGGTTGAACGGCGCCATCTGCACAATGGTTCCATCTCTCTCGATCACGACATGATAGCTGACCTTGCGCTTGTTCTTTTTGAGATAGCCAACCGTGTTGCCCTTGGTCAGCCTCCCGGCCGTGTCGTGAACGATGATCAATTCAGGATTTATCACGCCTGACGTATGCGCCGTTTGAACGTATTCGGCGCCTTCTCAGCGATG
>Ga0070752_1001783_pt1 | contig 14603 bp, 5 predicted proteins | sample VirMetDEL_Aug_30_FD_77440 | JGI IMG/M metagenome (GOLD analysis project Ga0070752, IMG submission 77440) | Aqueous microbial communities from the Delaware River and Bay under freshwater to marine salinity gradient to study organic matter... | ecosystem: Environmental > Aquatic > Marine > Coastal ...
TGAGTTACACCATCAAAATGTCTCTCGTGAAAATATTGAAGAGCGTCATCAATTAGATCATCAATTTGCTCTTCGGCAACATTGATTTCTAATACTGGTGCTCCCAGTTGTCTCTTGCAATAATTTACGAGGTCAGACCTACTTGCTGGTTGAGCCATTTATACACTGATTCCTTAATAGTATTTATGATGGCGCTGTAGTTATTCCTGCGACAACTAAAACATTTCCATTTACAATACTATAAACCGTACTGCCAGAACTTACCAGTACATTGTAGACATATCTACCTTCACTCAAACTTCTGGTATCTGCTGATCCAAGAGAAATTTTAAACTTACCATCATAGGCACTTGTAAATCCAACTGTAAATGAAGTTGTGATTCCAAGAGTAGCACCTACAGCCACACTCTTTGACATTGCAGAAGATCCAGTATACCCAGTAAGATCAAATGCAGTGTTTGCTGTATTTACAACATTAAAATTGGTTGTAAAATCCGCACCAGTATGGATTGTTAAATTAACACCTTTTGGTACTCCTGCATCAGGATCAAAGGTTACGTTCTTAGTTGCCATTTGGTATACCTATTGCTTGCATGGTTTCTTGCTGTTTATAATAAAGTTTGCAGAAGCACTTGGCAATTTCTTTAAGTTGATTGTTGTCATTACAACTATCTATTATAGTTGCTAACTTGATGTATTCAAAACTTTTAGAAAGATTATCTAAAATTATATTATTTGGATCCATTGATTAACTCCTTTAATAATAATTTAATTTCGGAAATATCCTCCTTAAGGTTAGCAACTTCCTCTTCAATGGTCTGTACTTTTTGATGCTCTTTATTTTTCACTTCACGTCTTGCAACATATTTTTCATGATCTAAAGAATTTATATTTAAAATAGCACCTGTATGTGGATCCCTTACGAGATCCACATTATCTTTTACTTTGTACATTTTACGCTAAAGCAATGACTCTCAAGTTTTTAGCTCTTGGTACATACGTTTGTGAAGTACCAGTCAACACAATTTTAACTCGGTATGATCTAAATGGTGGAAGTTGATCTATACTAAATGTGTGCTCTTTAAATTCAACAGAGCCACTATCAAATCCATAAGTAGGAGTTTTGGATACAAATGCATCAGATTCTCCATTATTATCTGCAACATCAATTATTTCTCCTTTAGAATTCAAGTTCTTATATCCTGGGAATGGGATAAAGATTGGATCAAAACCACCTTTGGTTCCAATTGCATAGAATACTCTGATATCTGAGTAATTGTTAATGTGAGCATCAAGAATTACTTTCAGAGATGTTGCTGGATTCTCAAGGTTGATTTCTTTGGAAATATACTGACAAGCAGTAGGATCTGTTGAAACTCTATTCACTCTTGAGTCAGTAGCATAGTCAGAAATTACATCATTAACTCTATTTGAAGAAAGAATAGTGCTAACTCTTTGACCATCAATCACGGGAGAAATACGAGAATCGGTTGTTACCATACTAAGTCTCATTTGCATGGACTTAGATCCCTGAAGATTGGACAACTTAGCATCTTCATTGACTTTAGAACAAATCAATCTGGTAGAATCCAGGTAGTTTGGTGTGTTCATTACAATTGGTTCAAATCCATTGTCCACATAAGCAATTTCATTACCACTCAAACTCTGACCTGTTACTGTTCTAACTTCTGCGCTAATAGAAGTTCCTCTTGTAGTGACATTTTGAACAATTGGAGTGATGATTTCAAAAGGCATGTTTTGAGTTGCCTTGATATTTGGACCTCCAGCAGATTTAGTTGCACCAACATAAAGTTTAGGCCAACCAATGTCATCGCTTCTATCGTCGTTTTCACTATTAAACCTCTCAGACATATCAAGTTTAATACTGTATGCATCAAATGTGATCGAACTTCCGATAGAAACATCACTCAATGTGTGAGTTTTATTGATTCTATGGAGGTTAACTCCACCAAGTTCATACTTGTAAACTGGAGTTCCGACAGGATATGTAATAGGATTGGTTCCTCTGCTGATGTTTCCTCCGATAGTGTTGCCAGTAACGGAAGTATATTCAATAATTTCATTACCAATCAGAAGGTAACCAGTATTTGTGGTTCCAACACCAACATTTTCAAAAGTAGTAAAGTTTGATGCATCGTCAACAGAAAGACCTGCAGTAGATCCTGATGCATAAGATGCACTTAACTTTGTTGGTTTAACATCTGGAAGGGCACCGGAAATAATAACTCTATTATCTGGGAAATACATTCCATGATTCTGGTGCTCAACTCTGACATGTAAACCATCATTATCAACAATGATTGTTGATACTTGTACATTACCACCAACACCGCCAGGTAATCCATAGTTAAGTTCAGTTGTAATACCAGCACTGTTGATGTACATCATTGTCTTACCGGCACCAACAGAGAACTCTCCCTGAACATTTTCAAAGATAAGTTCATTGGTCTGTCCAATGCCAGCAACGGTAAGTCTTACGTTCTTACCAACTGCTGCATTACCAATCGTTGTAATTCCAAGAACATCACCAACTTGATATCCATTACCACCATCATTACTAATTGTAGCTGCTACTGCAACTCCATTGACAACTGTAACTTCTGCCTGAGCACCTCTACCATTGCCACTCAGAGTTACAAGATTGACTCCAGTAAATGTGAGAGATCCGTCATTAGGTGTGAGACCAATACCAGCATTTGAGACAGTCAGAGTTCCAGAAGCGGTTCCAGCAGTTCCAACTAAATCAGCAGTTGCATTAGTTGTTTGTTGGAAGAAAGTATTTCCAATTTCGTAACCAGAATCTCCAACTGTAGTTCCAAGACCAACTCTAATCTTTCTGGAAGAAAGAACTAAAGAATCTGGTTTGAGAACAGGAATTTGTCTGTTACCTTCTGTAAGTTCTGGACTATAGAAATCAATTGTACCAGCACTGAGAAAATCTGCTCTGTACATAATAAACTTGAGATCTTCCCACTGACTTGCTTCCCAAGTAGAAGCATTCTGTGACTTGAAGAGTGATCCAAGATATGGTTGGTTGGAGATAAATGTATCACTCAGAAGATCATTTTCACCAATTCTTGAGATGTAAACACTATACTTAGTTGAGTTAGATGCAAGGGCAATTGCATATTCTTTTCCACCTTCCAAGAATACAGGTGCTTTGAATTCAATAGTTGTTGCTACAGATCCGTCATCTGAAAGTTGAATATCAGCTGGATCGACAACAATCTCAGAGAATGGGAGAATCTTTTGAGTTGGGAATCCATTCTCCATGGTTCTGAGTTGGAATACCAAAGGAACATCATTGTCATCCTTTGTTCTGAAGTAAACGTCACATTTGGTTACGAAGACTCCAGTATCCTCTTCGACTAAGAAAGATTGTGCCAGAGGGTCATACCAACCAACAATAGTATCCGTAGAACTTTGGCTGACAACCTGAGATCCTACAACTTCGGTTCCAAGACTTCTGTTTACATTTCTCTCTTGGAATTCCTGTCTTTGCTCAACTCTTGCGTTTCTGACAGAAATGATATTTTCTTGAACAGTTTCAAGAGTTCCAGAAGCAGTAAATCCTTCTTCTGCAACGGTTGTTGCTATATTTGGATCATTATCTTCATCGTTTATGAGCGTAAAGATTTTAGTTCCAGTTTCGAATCTTGGGTGATTAACATTATTTGGATTTGGAATAAAGAAACTACCAATTAAGTTTGCTGCTAAATCCGAAACAAGTCTTACATTAGTAACCGTTGCTTCTGCACCACTTGTGGATCCAATAAGCACCATTCCTTCTGCTACATGTCCAGAGAACTGTCCTTGGGCTTCATTTGAAAGTGAGAAGGTGTCAACATTCAAAATAGTTGAAGTTGCTGAATATGTTGCTGAAAGTGGATTTCCTTCATATGGACTTTCTCTAAACACTTGAGTTGGTGCATTATACTCACCTTCTCTGTGATTAGATTGAGCAACTCTGAATGTAATCTTTGGATCTTCTCCAATTCCATCTCTTCCAACAGGATTAAGACCCGTCTTTACCATTCCTCCAATGACAGTTTCTCCAACCTGGAAAGTTCCAGATACCATGGAAATTTCAAGGAGTTTAGGAACACAGTACTTGGTTACATTTTCTCCATCGAAGAATGCGTACATTCTTGTAAGAGGTTTCATTCTCTTAGAAATAAATTCAATGTTTCTTGATCTCATAGTTGGGATCAAGTCTCTACTTACAGTTCTGTCTCCTACAGATTCCTGATCAAATTGTTCAGTAACGATGGTTTGGAATCCAGTTCTTGATTCTACTCCTGTTTCAATTGTTTCTCTTATAGTTTCTTCGGTTGTTGTGGTAGTTTGAGTTTCAACCCATCTTGCTGGGTTATCGTTACCACCATTAATCCATCCACCAACACCTCTTCTACCACCACTTGTGGTTTGAGTCGATCTGCTTGTCGAATCATTAAACTCAAATCCAGTCCAGTTGGTTTCCCATGCATTCCAGACAATAGGAGCAAATCCTGTCTGTGGATCAAGATCTTCAGTTCTTGCAAGGAGTTCTACAGTAGATGCATAATCCCCCTCAACATCGATAATTTTTGCATCAAGTCTTACTGTATCAACCCACGTATCGGAAGCTGGATTTAATTCCATAGTTCCTTGCCAGAAACTAATAAGGAAAGGAGTAACACTTTCAGTTCTGGTTGCAAATGGTTGGTTGATATATTCAACTTCACTATAATCAAGAGTAATTACATCATTTGCTTTTCTGATATTATTTCCTTCAATTGTTGCAAAATTTAAATCTGCGGTTGGGTCTTGGTTTACAACTGGACCAAAGATTAGATCAATAGAATTTGTATAGTGTCTTGGTCTTAATTCTTTATTCGCTCTATCAATACTGTTTTTAATGGTCGATCTATTTTCTTGAGCATTGAATCCTGTGAAGTTATCTACAAAGAATCCAGATTTAAATCTATTGAGGCCATCTCCATCCGCAACAAAAAGGTTTGCGGTATTTGTTTCAAGAAGAGATAATGAAGTATAATACTCAAGACCAGAAATTCTGTTCTCAAGTTTTTTAATATCCTGCATTCTATATCTCTTGTGCTCCAAGAATCTAAGCGAAGCAGCCTTCACATTATAAAGATATGGAGGAAGAGTAACTTGAGCAACTTCAAGAGCATCATCAACTGGATTTGGTGGTTGTGGAAGTTCTGATGGTGTTCCATAAACGATCTGGAACTTACCTTTCTTATCCAAGAATACTCTGTCAATTCTTCCCAGATAATGTGAGAATGTTGTTAGAATTGACTCATCAGATGCTAAAATATTTGTAGCAGAGTTTCCTGCAGCATTATAAGTTCTTCCAAAAAATTCAAGTGGAGATCTTATGTCTTCAGCAACAGTGTATTCAGAAACTCTTGGTCTGATATCAATCATATCAGAATTTGCTCTGCCGTTAACCGACTTAATTTCTGAAGTATAATCGAAGTTCTTGTAAGATTCTACAGTTGTAATGTCGCCATTATCTGTAGAATCATAAGATGCACTCTTATAGTAAATTTTTAATTTTTTAGTTGGCGCAGATTTGCCCTCTTTCCTAAGAATTCTTGCATAATCATAGAATGTTTCTTCCTGACCTGTTGTGAATTTGAAGTTTTCAGAAATTTCAAAACTATCCGAAGTAATTGTAGAAACAACTGCTTGAATTGCTGTTTCTTGGAATATTACAGTTTCTCCTTCAGCAAATTTGGTGTCATTTTTGTATACAAACGAAATTTGACCTGAAGTAAGTTTTTCAGCAACAATTGCGTTAGCACCAGAAGATTGACCAATGAAAGATTCGCCTACTAACAGTTCACCAGTCGTTGTTGAAGTGCTATTGATGTCAAGAAGCGATACTTTTGGTGCAGTTGCATTATTAGTATCTGCGGATTCAAAAATTCCATGAATCTCAATGACATCAGGAACATTCAGAGAAATAATTCTGTCCTGAACTCTTGTTCCGTATGGATAATTTCCAGTGCCATAGTCTAATCCATCATTTAATGTAGTTGCTCCTACTCCAGAACCTTGAGTATTGGATTTATCTACAATCAGAGTCTTAACTCTATTTTTAATCTTAACTTTGGATGTTGGTTTGACCTTTCTTAAAGATACAATCAAAGAAGCACCAGTATCATTAGATCCAAGACCATAAATGTTGAGTCCAGTTCCTGCTGTATTGATTGAGATCTTGTCTGAAGATAATGGCTCAGTAGTTCCATCAGATCTGATCAAAGCATATCTTTCTTCGTCAAATGGTAAGAAAGATTCATTAGCATCTGCTGTTACCTCAGAAGAAAGTTGGTTGTTAACAATATCAACTGTAAGAACTTTTCTTATTGTCAGATTTGCGCTACTAAGATCTACCGTAGCAATATCCGACTTTGGTAAGAGAGTGTAAAGAGTATTATCTGAAGAAGAATCCAGTCTTGTGGTAACTAATCTAAAGTCAGTTACTGTTTGCTGTGCGCTCAGATTTAATACTGAATTTACTCCAGGTACGACTGTACCCTGTTCAATGACAATGTTGTCAGTTCCAACACTTACTACCCTTGCTAAAACTTCATCCGAACTTGTAGAAGCATTGTCAGTAAATCTAACAAGATTACCAAGTTTAAATACTCCTGGGAAAATTGGATTGCTGCTTCTTACCGTACTAATGCTTCCTGCACCTGAAGTTGGAGTGATAGTTGCAATGCCAATAGCAACTGCTGGTGTTTGAATTACATCAGCAGCAAAAGTATTAATACCAGTTACTCGATCATTGGTTCCATAAACAGATTTTACATCTGCTAAAGTATGTGCTGTTACTGCAATTGCAATTCTACCATTAGCAATGCCATCAAAAATTAATGGTTCGTTTGTGATAAACTCACCTTCAACTTCATATACTGTTGCAGCAGTTCCAGTTACAACGGCATCTTTTAGGAATCCTGAAGCACCACTTCTTGAACCTTGTACAAAGGTTGGAACTGAAAGACTAACTGCCTGGTTGAGAGAAAGATCAACAGTTGTTTGAACATCATACAGAGAAAGATCCCACTGATTAAGGCTGCTATTATTAGCATCATATGATCCAGATTCTAATCTATAATCATATACTCTTGCCACACCAATTTCTTTTCCAGGTGCTGACGTATCAGTTGTGACACCAACTCTTTGGTCTCTTAAACTGAGAACATATGTGTTTCCAATGCCAACATCGGGCGCTCTAAAAGTTCTATTAACTCTTAATGTTGGTCCAGTGTTATAAATTATAGATTGATCTGTAATAGTTTTTGTGGTTCTTGGTTTTGGAACATCAATAAAAGTTCCACTTGAAATATCAATATCATAACCACGAATAAATGCTCTACCAGGAGAAAACTTGTAAACCATCAAGTCTTCTGTTGGGACTTGACCACCATAGGTCAATTGTCCCGAATTAAATATTCCTCTATTTCCTTTTCCGTTATTAAGAGACTCATGAACGGATAAGTCAAAGGCTTTTACATAATAGTCACCAGATTCTGCATAAGTTCTTCTGGCAAGAACATCCGTCCAATCTTTATATCCTACACCTCCACCCAAGTCTCCCCTGTTGGTTTGAGACTTAATGTTTCCATTGTCAACGACTGCTAATTCTACAAACTGATCATCGTTATAATCAGTTAATGGTTTTTTGTAAAGACTTACTGAAATTTTAAGTCTATCCGCACCAGGAGCAGAGTAGTTATTATATCCTTGAGAATTGTCATTTAGGGTTTCGTCTGCGTCTGCATTGACAATTTCCTCAGTAACTTGAAGTCCAACTCTATAATTTGGGTTTGCTCCATATTGATCAAGGATTAATGTTTCTGTTTGAACATTGACAAAATGTCCACGAACAAAATATACACCTTCTTGAATTTGGAAAGCAGATCCAGTTGCAGCAGCTTGATTGGCAATAGTAGTTGCAAAGGGTGATCCTGCAGCAATTGTTGAATTGCCAAGAAGACCAGAAGCAATAGTCTGATTACAAGTTAAGTTTTCCCCATCGGAGAAAGTTTGAGTGGAATTATTTGTTGTACTTGAATTAAGGTAACTGATATAGAGAGTTAGATTTCCTCTTTCAGAATCTTCTGGAAGGAGAATTTTATCAACAACAGCACTTACACCAGATGTCTCGCCAGTAATTTTTGTTCCAACTAACTGCTCAGCATATGCAGCAACAGGAACTCCAAGATAATTATTTTGAAGTTGAATGCAATAATATAGTTGAGTATATCCAGTATTTCCGGGAATTACTTTTGCACCTTCTTTAAAAAAGTGTTGGCCAAACCTCTCAATCTGATTCTGAAGAATCGATTGTAAAGTAGTTAACTCTCTTGCCTGAACAGGATACCCTGGTTTGAATAAGACTCTATGAAAGTCTTTAGCAGGATCAAAGTCGTCAAAATATGGAGCTACATTGAGATTTGTTTGCTGAGACATAATTCGTTAGAACTGCAAAATGATTTTGATATCTTCTTTTTGGTTTGATGATCTGGTAATTGAAGGTCTGTTATCAACGTAAATAATGTTTCCTGCGTGTTTTTTAACTTCAGGACCTGCAACTCCACTTGTAAATGACTGACCAAGATAATATGTCCTATTATTTATTACGGTTGTTATACCCGTAAAGGAAGTATCAATCGCAAGATTTGATCCACTTGAAGGAATAATAGTCAAACTTCCACCTGCAGCTGGAGAAGCAGTAAATTCTTGCAGTTCAAATCCATATGTTGGGTTTGTCAGTGCGGTTCCAACAGTATTAAATCCAGCAAGTGATCTGTCTTGCCAATACTTAAGAACTCCTGTTGTTGCATCATAGTTGACAACTCTACCAACAGCAGTTGTTCCTGTTGCAACGGTTTGAGTAAAATATGAGTCCGCAGTAAATGATGCGGAACTATATCCAGTTCCAGTCAATTTGAGGGCATTAAGAGCACTTGCTTTATCTGAAGTAAGCACGTTTCCAGCAGAAACTTCTGGATTCTCAACAATGCCTACTCTTGCAATTTGATTTCCTGTAACAAAATCTGGATTTTCATTATCATTTTCAATTCTGGAATATAAAAGGACATTATATGCACCAAGTTCTCTATAGATGTCCTTACCATGACCTCCTTGTGGAGACATGATTACATCAAATCTTGGGATTGTAGTTCCTGTTGGAACTCCACCTGCAGACAAATCTAAACTTCCATATGTATATCCAGATCCTTGATTTGATACGGTTACGCTGCTGACCTTCGAATCTGCCCCAACTGTAAGTGTACATTCTGCATTAGATCCATCACCTTTAATTGGAACCCTTGTATATGTTTGGTTTGCAGTTCCAAGACCTACACCAGCATTTGTAACTGTAACGATCTTAATGGAACCGTCAACAGCATTATCTCTTACGGCAGCATTATCTGTAGATGTTGACCAATCAGATGGAACTGGCATAAAGTCTGTAGACTCAAACTTTACAACTTCATTTGGTTTGATTGTATAGAGATATTTCCAAATATATCCATCACCACTGCTTCCAGCAGATCTTGGTTCTAAATCTGTAAATGTTGGTTCATCCAAAGAAGGTTTTCCATTTGGATTTTGAGGATCCGTTCCATTCTGAAGGCAAATATAAACTCTAAAATCAGCATTCATTACATAATAAAATGCTGAATACAAGTTAGTGGCACCAGAAACGGCTGCAGTATTGGTGACACTATAATCATGACGATACATGTCATAGGTAGTACCAGAGGTCCAAGTTCTTTTTGGAATAACTTGCCTAACATCAGAAGAATTAATTTTTTTCAATGCAATCATCGTATCCCAATAATCATTCTCTTCAGAGAAATTATCTTTTGGTGCTGGTGGACTTGAATCCCAATCACTTTGATAATCACTGGGATTTGGTAGACCAATGAAAGAATAATAAGAATTTGAACTGGAGGTAATTCCAGCTACAAAATTCTTAGCATTCAAAATTCTAATTTGGTCAGTTATGATTGCAGCCATTTTATGCCAACTTAATGGAGTTTTTTTTTATTTATTATGTATTAAACGATGTAGTTTTTAGATTTAAGATTTACCGATCTTTCAACTCTCATTGAAGTAGTAATACCAAGGATACCGTTGGAGGTATATGCAGTATATGAGTTCAAACCTGCTCTGGATGCCATTACAAGTTTACCCCAACTATACTCGCCATAACCAGCAGATGTGGTTGTTGAAATTGATCCATAGGTTCCAAATGCAAACGAGTCATCAACGTTAACAAATACTCTCTTGAACACGGAAGTTCCAATTCCAATAATATTTCTTTCAACGTTTTCAACACTTTGAACAACATATACGTTATCAATAAATGATTTGCCTACACCAGCAATAGAACTATCGGAAGGATCAAGAGAAGTGATTGATGTTGTTGCCTCACCAACGTTTGAATTGGAAACAATAAAGTAATCATTTGCTTGTAAAGCACTTAATGTTACGGCAACTCCTATTAAAGAAGTATTTCTCAGAGTAGAATCATATGGAATATGAAGATCGAAGACAAATTGTGTGGTAACTCCACTAACAGTTGTTGTTCCAAATCCAACAATTACACCAGAATCTCCAAGATAGTTTGTAATGAGGTTTTCTTCCTCATCATAATCTGGTGGAGATATCAAAACAACAGGTGGTTTGTCAGTAGTGTAACCAGTTCCAACATTGGTAAGAGTCAGAGCAGAAATTGTTCCGCCCGCACTGATTACCGCATTTGCAGTGGCTGTTGTAAATCCTAATGTAACATCTTGCTGAGCAGTTCCACCAATACTTACAGTAGCGGTAGAATATCCAACACCACCTTCAGAAATAACAAGAGAGGAAACGGTTCCTGCAGTACTTACGATTGCAGTTGCTGCAGCAGAAACTTTAGTGACTTGTGATGCAAATTTAACTTTCTCTTGGAATGTCAAGGAAGTGTCATTTTCATTTTGACCATTAAATAGAGGTCTTGCTCTATCAACATAGATCATTGTAGATCCAATACCAACAGACTTGGTGATATATGCGAATGGATAAATCAGAGGTTCATAAAGTTCTCTATCTTTTGCAACACGTTTTTCATCAATAATCTTATCCTCAGTTTGTCTACACCATACAACAGGTCTATAAAGAGTTTCATCTGCTGTATTGCCAGGGCCAAAGTATGGGAAAGTTTGAACCTGATCAGTCGAATTTACATTAGTAACAGTTCTTGCTTCCTCTTGTAAGAAATTATCTTGACCGCGAGCAGGATCATAACCAATAGTAAGTTCATCGCCCTTCTTAACGGTATCAATAACTTCTCTAAGGATAACGTCGGTATCATCTCCAGTTCCTTTGAAGAAGAGAATCTTACAAGTGTCGCCAATCTTAGGTGGTTCTGCAAAAGTAATAACGCTACCACCTGGGAACTGATAACCTTGACCTGGTTCTTGGAGAATATCGTTGACAGTGACGATAAGAACTTGCTCAACGTCAACCTTAGATCCTCTTGGTGCTCTAATTGAAATCAAACTTCCTGCAAGAGTAAGATTGAATGCTTTTGTTACACCATCAAAGTTTCCTGATGGATCATCAAGGGTCTGAAGAACACCAATGCTCCATCCAGTAAATTCATCTGAAAATACAGTTTGTACAGTAAGTTCAAATTGATTAAATGTTCCAGAAGTTGGAATGCCAGTTAATCCTCCAGTAGGAACTGTTAAAATTTCTCCTGGAGCATATCCAACACCTTTATTGTTGATAGAGAAATCAATAACACTTGAACCTTGTCCAACAACAATATCAACAGTGGCATTCAAACCAGAGAATGCTGCTCCAACATAATTTAATGGAATGTTAGTGTATGAACGTGGTCTTTCAATCTCAACAAATGGCAGTATTGTCGAAGTATAACCAGATCCAGCATTTGTTATTGTAACTGAAGTGGAAATGTGACCAGTTCCGGTCATGATGGTCGCAAAACCAACATGAGTCATGGTTGTTATACCAGTTGAACTCTCACCAACACTTACATTTACAAATCCAATCTGTGGATCGGTAACTACAATTTTTGTTTGAGTTCCTTGTGAGATGGCAGTGGAAATAGTATCTCCTGTGCCAATTCTTACAAATGTGGAAGCGGAGGACACAATTGTAACGGGAAGAATATCTGTTCCAATTCCAATTGTGCAGTTGGACCCTGTGTTCAAAGTGCTAATCAGGTCAAGAACACTACCAGTATTTTCAAGATAGATTTCTGTGGATCCAACTCCAACAGGAGATGCAACATCAGCCAAGAATTCATACTTAGTTGGAACTCTATATCCAGAACCAGTATTTCCAACGCTGATCAGAGAAATTGTTCCAAGACCCGATACGGTTGCTGTTGCACCAGCAGAAATGAGTGGTTGATAACCTGATCCAGCAGTGGATCCAACGGACAGAAGAACACCACCAAGAGGGATATTCGCAGTATTTGCGTCTGTTGTAGTTGAGGATGCTGTTCCTGTGAAAGTAATCGTGGTAACACCAAGATTTTCGCCCATCGTGAAGTCTCTGCTGAGTCCAGGACCCTGCAGAATATCGTTGATCAGGATAATCGCATTTCCAGTAGAAACACCTGAGATTGCTGAAGATCCTGCGGAAGTCAGAGTATAAGTTGGAGTGTTGCCATCAAATTGATCAGAAAGACTATCAAAGAGATAATTTGTCGAGTATGTATCATTTGTGGTATCAGTGATACCAGATCTCATGAACATTCTTCCCTGGAAACTGGATCCTGTTGTTATACCAGTCCAATCTCTATCATCTGGCCTGTTGGTTATACTGCCAATTGGTTGACCACCATAAGGAGCCTCAACAAAGTGAAGAGCGTTGTCAATAATATTATAATTACCAACAACTTTAGTAACTGTATCACCAGTAGATCCAACTCCAATTCTTGTTCCCAACCATCCACGACGAACAGAGAATCTGTTTGTGCTACCAATACCAACACCAGTGATCTTCATAATTTCATCACCCATCTTGATGAGATCTGATCCAAAGAATGATGTTATTCCACTTAACTTTATGAAATTATCGACTGACGTTACTCTATCAGCAAGAGTTTGAGTTTGTGCTGTAGATACAACTGGTGATTGAATTAAATTGTCAAGAGCAATGAGACATCTTGCATTTTGATTCGTTGCAGTGAATCTATGAGAAGTTCCAATTCCAACACTTTCAATTTCAATGGGAATAGGAATCCTCTTAAGAGCATTTTCTGCAGTAGATGCAAGTTTAATTTGATCATCAGAAACTTTAATAACAAACATATCTTCATTGATTGGAAGATATTCTGTGCTACCAACTCCAGCAAAACTTGTTGTTGCAATTCCAATGGATGAAGTAATTCCGCCATTTCTATCATATCTAATTTTTTCTCCAGTTACAAAGAAGTGATTTGGAATTCTGATAGTGTCTGCATCAATACTGACAATATCCGAATCATTTCCTTCAAAATACTTCTCAAATACTGGAGCGGATCTGTGTTCTAAGTTAAATGTCTTCTTAACTGCATTTTCAGTTCCTTCATATCTTGCATAATGCGAAACAATCAGTCCATTCTCAAAGTCAATCTCATCTTTGCTGTCATCCTCAAGTCTCAAGGCATTCATATAAGTCTTGACGGTAACACCAATTCCAGCCTCTGGAGTAAATGTTAGAGAAACGCCATTTGAAGAGGTTCTTGCTCCAAATGTACCAAGTCCAGTTACATATGGTAAAGTCGTTTCTGTTTCAACCATACCAAATTCTTGGATATAGGTTGTTCCAGTTCCATCTTCTTGAGAATCATCATCAAGAACAAGGATTTCTCTCATTTCATAATGATTATTGGTAGTATCAGAAATCTGAACCATGAAATATGCTGCATCATATTCTGGGAGATATGATGCAACGGTTGTAATTCCCGGAGTTCCAGAAGCAGCAATTGTAGTTGTTCTTGCATCAAGATATGCGTGCTTCATTTCGGTGGTGCCAAATCCAACAATAGATTCAGTTGTGATTCCAATCTGAATTGTATTGGCAGTTACTGCAACACCAGCAACAGGAATAAAATCAACCTTTATTGTAGATCCATCAAAGTAAGGATAATAAGTTCCAAATCCAGATCCAACAAATGATCCTTGATTTGTTGTTAATCTACCAAATTCTGTAACATAAATTTCATTTCCATTATGAATGAAATTCATTTCATCATATTGGTACTCATTGTTAGTCAGATCAGAAATACATGAATAAACTTTCATCGATCTGATTGTATCTGCCACAGAAACAACGGTGGTTTGACCAGAAGAACAATCAACACTATCTGTTTGAATTTCAACAACATTATCGAAGTAAACTGTACTTCCTACACCAATAACATTATCATCAAGATGATATGCAATATTGACAATTTGATAATCATTGAATGCAAAATTATTGGGGTAGAATTGAAGAGAACCATTAACTCCAGAGATGGTCATATCAAATGATCCCAATTCTCCAACAGTATCGCA
>Ga0070752_1001800_pt1 | contig 14505 bp, 18 predicted proteins | sample VirMetDEL_Aug_30_FD_77440 | JGI IMG/M metagenome (GOLD analysis project Ga0070752, IMG submission 77440) | Aqueous microbial communities from the Delaware River and Bay under freshwater to marine salinity gradient to study organic matter... | ecosystem: Environmental > Aquatic > Marine > Coastal...
CCCATGCCGCTTTTTGGCATTGGAAACGGCTCGATGCCCATAGCGCGTAAAGCTGCTGCCTGGTCATACTTTGCAACCTCGATGTCAGTATCGAGATCGTTTTCTGGATCAGACCGGAATAGCTGCTTAAATTCACTCATCGCCAAAACTCGCCATCATTTGCAGGTAATAATTGATCTCTTGAAGATTAGCCTCAATTCGACCGCTAGGGTTGCTAACCAGGTAGTTTCGTATTTCTTCAACAACTGTACCGTAATTGAATGCGCCGCTAGGCGTTGTTTGAAAAGTAAGGCCCTGGGTGCGCTTCTGCAGATCGCGCAATATGTCAGTCAGCTCGATCTCGATAATACCTTTCAAGCCTTTTCTTTCTTCGGCAATAATAGCTTGCGCCTCAGCTCGGATCTGCTGGCCGGACGCACTTGGGTTGTCTCGCTCGTACTGACGCAATTTACGCTGCGCGTTGTAGTAAGCAGTCATCGATGCGATCTCATACGGCTCAATGTCTGTGCCGCGTTCTTCTTCGTATCTAAATGCTATCCTGGCGTCTCCCAGGGCGTCTGTGACGCCTCTTGAGCGGATCTGCCCTACATCACCCATGTATGACTGGAAAGTAGACTGTGTGAGCTTACTAGCCACATCGGTGACATCTTTTGCTGTCAGCCTGCTTTTTGCAACTTTATCTTCGAGATCCAAAATAGTTTGGCCATCATCGTTTTCAGAAAATGTAAGTGCGCCAGATAAGAATTCATCTGCAACCTTCCGCATCTGTGGCGTCATAAAGTTGAGAGTATCGAGCCTGTTGTAAATAGTCTGCTTGTCTTCTGCGGCTGTATTTGGGCTAAAAATTTTGTTGTAGTCTGCATCGTTAATTCTTTTGGCTTCTTTGTCCATTCGATCTTGTAGTTTGTTCTGGTTGTCAAAGAGATTAAAAGATTGCTCTTGTAAATCATTAATGATTTCAGTGCGTTTTGCAGGGTCTTTCACCTGCCGTAACACATGTAAGACATAGTCGCCGCCTGGCATTTGACTAATTTGTTCTAGCTGCTTCGGCCCAGCTTCATCGCCAGTCAGTGCGTTTGCTATTGTAAGGGCGGTTGAAACAGGTGAAGCACTCTCATTTACAAATAATGTCAGCGCGTTTTGTGCTGTATTTGCCTGCACCTCTAGCAATCTTTCTGCAATCTTACTTGCATCAGCTTTGCCACTTATAGCCAGCTCTGTACCTAAATTCGCAAGATCTGTAGCCGCTTGATTATACTTTGCTATATCTACTTCGGTCATATCGCTTGTACCGTAGTCACTTTCAAAACTCAGAGCGCGAATTTCAAATTGATCAACAGCATATTTATTTAAGCGTTTGGTGTTCTTCTCCTGCATTGACGCAGTGTACCGCGACTGCAGCGTACCAAACTTGATGTCAAATATTCTTCTGGCACCGGCACCAAGCTCTGCCCTGGCTGTTTCCTTAATGTCATTGACAGCACCCATCCAGCTATCTGGCTTTGTGATATCATCACCCATGACATCCCATGGCGTTTTGCTATTCTCAAGCTGTGCTACCGTCTGCGACATAGAAACCTCAGCCGCCAGCAACGCCTGGGCTGCTGCTGTTTCTCGCTCTGTCTTTCCCTTTAGGGCCAAAGCCTCTGCAACCACGCCGGTAAAGGTGTTGACCAAGTCGCCCTCAGCCTTAATCTGCTGAATGAAAGGTGTGCTATCCACCCTAGTGCGCCAGCTCCGCATGCCGGTTGATGTGGTAGGCATCGCCTCCGAGCGATATGTCGGTATCTTAATTCCCATGCGTCACACCTATGTGGTCAGATCATTCCAAACATCTTGCAAATAACCAATGCCGCCAGCGGCATCCAAGGTGCCTATGCCGCCTGCTGCACCAGTTATAAGACCTGCTTTGCCTTGTGCCATCAGTGCGCTTTTCTCAGCTTGGCCGCCCATGCGAGAAATTTCTGCGCGTAGCTTAGTTTCTTCAATCAAATCATCTTGCTCTAGCAACGCGATTTCCGTGTTATATGCGTCAACAGAAAGCTCGTAGTTAAACTCTTTGAGATTTTCGATCAGAACATCTTGTGGTGTGCCGCGACTGGTAAGACCCTGACCTAGCGTTGCAGCCCTGGCACCAGCCTGGTATGCGCCGAATGCTTTGGTCTTTCTGGCGTTACTCAGCTCCAGGTTGCGTTGTAAAATTTCTTTTTGACGCTTTGCAATATCGATGTCTCGCTCGATTATTGTCGCATTTTTTGCGCCTATAGCTAGTGCAGCCGCCCCAGCATCTTTGCCGGTCTGGTAGCTGTTATAAGCTCCATAAAGCTGTAAGCCTGCGGATATTAAACTAAACATCGATCACCTATTTATCGAAAGTGTTGAGGCGTGGGTAAATAGCCAACAGCGTTAATGGAAGCGGCTGGCTCTGCTGCACAACGATTTGATCGTCTTCTTCAAAGCCGCCTCTAAACTCTATTTCTTTGTCGCCAGTAAACAGCTCAACCGCAGCAGACATCGGCATGGCTGATGTTCTAAACGGAATGCGGTCTATGTCAGATGTTGAGCTACCTACCTCTACACCGACAGTCTCATGCAAGCGTAGCGTGATTGAATGAATGCGCTTAATCTTGCCCTGACTTGTGCCATCAGCACTACCGGCCTCGAGGCGTAATGTCTGTATCCGGCTTGTGTAAGGCAAACCAACAGCAGCATTTGTCGCGCTTGAATCGAGCGATATAGAGCCTGCTGACACTGTTTTGTCTGGATGGGTCGCGCCATTAACTAACGCCGCCACAGTCTCGGCTGCTAGATGATACAGTCCACCAAACGAAGATGTCGCCGCCCCACTGTAGGTCAGGCCGCTATCGACAAAAAACGCTTCGGTCGTATCGTTTCCAAAATCAAATGTCTTCATACGCTCGACATAACGCTTTGTAACGCTGTTGATGGTGCGTTTGACGATCAAGTACAATTCGTCTTCGCCGCTGTCAGATGGCAGCGTGGCAATACTCTCGACCATGCCATATGCGTAGATGGCAGATGCCAATCCCTCATGGGTGCCGGTATATGTGCCGCCGATAGTGTGCCGGTGCCAGGCAACGACTTCTTCTTCGCGCCGGTAAGTTAAGCCAATGAGCTGGCCATCGTTGCGAATCATCCAAACCACGCTGTCAGGCTCTTGCTGATAAGCCATGCCCAGCATACCGCCTTCGGTGATATGTTCAGCCAGAATGGTCAGATCTGTAGCAATATACCCAGATGTATTGATTTCACCGGCGTATTTGAATTCACGCAGCTTACGCTTGGCTCGCTGCAAAAACATGGTCACATCTGCAACCTGCACCGGCTCAACATTCGCCGTGCCATAATTTGAGTATTTACGGATCTGTGCGTTAGTTGGCGTGACCGGTCCATCATTTGTTGTGGTCAACACATACTCGCCACCGGATGTGCCAATAGTCAAAACCCTGGTCGCAGAAAGGTATCTAATATTGTTTACCTGGTTAGACGCAATCTGATAGATCAACGCATCATCTGCATTCGTTCCAGATTTAAAATTTAGGTAGTCGCCATTTTTGCTGAAGAACATGGTCTGCGGTTCTTCTGTCGTAGCGGCCAAGACCAGCCGCTGCTCAAAGAATGTCACGCAGCTCGGATACCCTGTCGTGTCTGACCATGCCCCCAGCTCCCAGTCTGCGGTGGCTGTGCTGGCCGTAAAATTGCTTTTGATGTCTATCGTTACATTTTGCGCGTCAGTAAATGTTTTGATCTCTGCGTAACCGCCATGCAATGCGATTAACCTGCCGACATCTGTGCTGGCGAATAGATTGGCACTAGCGACAAGAGCAACGCCATTTCCTGATGTCGCGCCAGGGTTGACGGTGGTGCTGGTCGTATTGATGTCCAGATATGGGCCATCTACAAATTCTGGTGTAGAAAATGTCCAGGCGTTGTGATCCGTCCTGGTCAATGTACGCACAGCATATTCTGGATGCACCAGGTACATTGTGTCAGCAGATTGTACGAATTTTACATCGAATATTTTGGTTGCAGGATATGGACTGGCAACCTCAAACAATGGCTCAACAGTGCCGCCAGATGTGTAAGCTGTAAAATTGGTGCCATTGATGTTATTGCCGAATAAATCTGTCAGCTCAAATGTGTTTGTCGTTTTGTTGGCTACCAAATAATTACGGCTGTTTATTTCGGTCATGCCAACAACGGAGCTTATAAAAACCTCATCGCCATCAGAAAGGCCATGTGACGAAGCAGTCACAACAACCGGATTTGCTGCTGTTGCTCCAGTTATTGCAACAGAGCTGTCGAGAACCTGACCGCCATTGCGATATACGCGCATAACGCTGTCGCCAAATTCAAGAATGTATGTGTCACTGGTTTTAAACTGAAATGGGATCAGCCTGGTCTTTGTCGCGCTGCTTTTGACCTCACCAAGAAATTCAGTGCCTGGGCGTCTGGTAACACCGCCATGAGGATGCACGACCATGTTTAAAAGCTCAGACGCACCGGCCTTGTACTTTTCAAGCTCTGTACGGCCCTCGAGGCGCGGCGATATTTCACCGGCTACAAAGCTGGATAAACTTGGGGCAGAACGAGGCATATTAGAACCTGCTCTCGATTAGGTCGCTTGCCTCAAATCTTGCAGCAGCTCCCTCAGTAGCATCGACAAATCTGGCCTCTCTCATTTTTTCATCATAAATAGTTTTGGTGGTTGCGATCATTCCGTTGCTGCCGGTGATGGCGTAGCAAAGCTCATATGCCAGACGAGCTGATATAGCATCGAGTAACAGAGGGTCGTATTTGTTGGGGTCTGTTTCCCTGGTGACATATTTGATTTTTGCAACAGTTTCATCGGTCAGTAGGTTGCGGCCCTCGATGACATATACTGGGCCGTTGCTGTTGCTTGTGATGTTGTCCTGGGGATACGACAGAATGCCGTTTGTAAATTCTAAGACGCGCAGGCAATCGCCTGGCAGTGGATATTGATAAGCATAACCGAAATCTGGCGTAGTCGCGCTTTGCGCTAATGTTGCCCTGGCGATAAGGCTGTTCCAGTTATGACTGCGAAACACTGCATCACGCACTGCCTCATATCGCTGATTGATCAGTCTAGCCGCCTTACTATCTTCTGTAAGACTGGCAATGTTGGTTGCGCCGAGCATATTCAGCGCAGAATTAGATATGTCAACAACACTTGGCATCAGCGATCTCCGTAAAAGGGAAAAGGCAGCCCCAAAGGGCTGCCCTTAGATTTAGTCGAGAGCATACAGCATTGTCAGTTCAATGGTGCCAGTGCCTGCGGCACCGCCCATTGTGACAGTTACTGGATAGCCATCTTCATTTGCATCGATCTCAATACCTGAGCCAAGAGCCAATGTTGCAGCAACATCCACTTTTTGAGCAGAGGTTGAAGCAGCAGCAGCTTTGAACTCATCAGCATCGAGAGCAACAGCAGTGCCATCTGAATCTGTGTAGGCTGCGTGGCCTACTGACAGAGTAGTAGATGATCCCAGTGCGTCATGCGCCAATGAACCTGACAAGATCCGTGCGCCGTTTGGCAGAATGAACATCTCAATGACATCGCCAGATGCCAGTGATGATGCCTCATACACGCCATGTGCTACACGGATACGACCGCCAAGCTCATTTGCCTTGTTCATAACCACAGGGTTTGCACGAGCATTCGTGCGCTGTGTTGAGTAAACAGTAGCCATAATTCAGTCTCCTTTACTCTGAACAAGCGATCTCAACTACCATTTCTTCTTCCATGCGTGTCGCAGAGAAAGATGAACAGTAGTAGACCTGGGTTGCGTAGGACTTGTCGGCGCGTTCTTCAATGCGGCTAGTCGGCTCTTTACCTACAGCCAATTTGCAACCAGATTGCGCCCAGGCAATAACCTGGCGGTCGCTATTGGAATCGGTACTTAGACGATTAGTTACGATGAAGGTGAAGCCGACAAATTCGTTGATCGAGCCAGTTGATAAAGCACGAACCGTGTTGAAATCTGCGCTGGTGACTGTTGTGTTGTTCAACAGATCTGAGATCTGTTTTGGCGACACAGCAATGTACCGGCGAATAGATGGATCAACAGACTTTTCGTCTAGCTTTTGCTTTGCCTCGACCAACTTAGCAATGGTCAAACCTGCAGAGCCATGAGCGATTTTTTGCGCTGCTGGCAGGGCTACAGATGTTGAACCAGTCTTGCCAGTGTTGGCTGAACCGATCAAAGCTGAAATGATCTCATCGTCCATCGCACGACCAATGGCAGCAGCCGCAGCCCGAGCGTAGGTTGATGTAGGATCAATCAACATACGGATTTTGTCCTGATCATCGATCAGATCAGCGTATTCAAAATCCTTAAGGGAAACCTGACGCCGTGCATGGGGTGTTTCCATGAGCGGTGTATCGGAATTTCTCGTAGTCTTTTGAACAGCCGCTGCCTGACCTACCTGGTCAAAAAACGCCTTTTCGCCATTGATGGTTTCAACATCAACAGCACTCCGCAGCAATGAACCCATTTGCTGCGAGAGCATAGTGACATTCGCTGAAAACTGATTCACGAATGCGGTGGTGATTTGTGAAGACATCACAATCTCCTTCTCACATGGTTGATAGGGTAAATTGCGTCTGGTTGTCCCTTTCGGGGCCGTGACTGCTAGTTACGCCAGCTAATCGACCTGGCTTACAGGCATGCGGAAGGGGCCGTTAGGCTTGTCCTTCGGGGAAAATAATCTCATTCAACTCCAGGACACGCTGCACAGATGCTGCATGCTCTGGATGTTGATTATCCCAGTATGGCGTCCCAGGAGCAGTCAAAGATGATCTCTCTGCCTGCGCCTCTTTGGGCGTCATCTCGAATGTCGTGGCGGCACCGGCCAGGGTATCTTCGCCCAGCTTGTCGGCTATATCCGCAAACAACTTAATCATCGTTGGGTGATCGCCTAATGCACGGCCATCACTCAATCTTATTTCATCCATGAGCGGTACATAGGCATTGCCCTTTTCGTCACGCTCATAAGGCAAACCAAGCGAAATCAAAGCTGTTGTCGCTCGGCCAATCTTCTCATCAAGAGCTGGCCCCCACTCACGCTGCAACTCTGCATAGCCTTCGTTGATGGCTTGCTCGGTGTTTTGCTCAAACTGAGCAAACATTCCCTGATCTCTGCTATCAATGAAGCCCAGCAACTCCTGAGCTTGTTGTGGTCTTAAACCAGCTTTGTGTGCAGCCTCAGCAAAAGAAGAAATTTCTGCAGCTTCTAGGTTTTGCACACCGTCAAACTGATAATCTGTAGCACTGTCGGGCCTGCCGAGCTTGCTATAAATCGTATTCCATTCGTCATCTGTCGCACTTTTGCCAGGTAATGGCAGCTTTTCAGCACCGATCATCCGCTGGGCATGCACAAAAGATTTTGCTAATGACCCTGCGTCAGTAAAGTTTTTCAGTGATGGCTCGCCTCGTAAATCCTCTGGCAAACTGTCGATAAAGCTAACCGGTGCTTGCTCGACTGCCTGTGCTTCGGGTTGAGATCCGCTGTCTTCCATTGGGGTTGTCTCGTCCATTTAGTCCTCGATTTGTTGTTGGCGTGCCTTTCTTTCTTCCATCATGTTGTCGATCATCAGCACCACACTGCGTTGTCCTTCAAGAAAGGCACTATAATGTGGATCACCTCGCTCAAATGTGGTCACTGACAGATGAAACCGTTTTTTCAAATCATGCAGCACGACTGTACCTTCGGGCGTGTTGAACACCTGGCGGTAAGCCGCGATCAATTCCTCGACTGGATTTTCCATAATTATCCTGATGTAGCTTTGATGTATGGGGCGACCTTGTTAGCCACCTCTGCTTCTTGCAGCTCTTGTTGCATTTCTGCTTGCTGCGCCTGGGCAATCATCTGCTGACGCCGCAACAAGGCCACTTGTTCGTCTGACCGGATGATCTCGGCTGGCATGCCCATCACATCGATCAAATAATTAACCAGGCGATCACTGTCGATGTAGTCAAGCACCGGCGCAATCTGTGACATCTGTGACAGCACCTCGATGCCGCGCATGGTGTTCTGCAGCTCGCTTTGCTTCTGCGCCTTAGCCAGTGGGCTGATCATCTCAATATCGATTTCCATGCCCTGCAATTCTTCTGGCGGTGCCATGAACGCACCCTGCCGGAACATAATACCGAAACACCGGTCTATAAGAGGCTTCAGCAGTTCTTCCTGCAATCTGCCCAGGACAGGGCCAAGAAGCCTTAAACGCTGCTCCTGGCGGCTTAGAACCTCTGTAGCGGTCATCTGTGGGCTGCTATCTAGGATGAGCTGGTCAACATAGAACGCCTGGCGTATAGCAGCTCGGCGTTGTTCTTCCATGTTTAGGCCCAGAGAGTTATTTGCACCGATCTGCATGGGCTCCATGCGATCCCTGGTGCCTGAGCGGTAAAAATTCAAGCTGCCTGGCGTTGTGCGTACAGGTAGCAAAAACCCATCATCCGGCACCATCAACGGCGGATCGAGCTGCTTCTGTGCTGCCCGAATCGTGATCTCCGACATTTTGTTGATCATTTTGGTGTCGCTCAGGCAATTCATAGCTGGCGACCGGCCCCAGGTGCTTTCGCTGTCCTTGTTGAAGCGCACAACCAAGAGCGGCATTTCGTCAAAGCCGCCCTCGCGTATCTTCATTTTCGTTTCTTCACAATAATACACAGAGCCTACTGGCTTTTGAATTTGTGAAAACAAATCTGACTTTACGCCATCCTTGGGGAATACAGCGTGGATCAGCGTGTGTTCTTCGTATGGGTTTTCTTTTAAATTCTTTGCAATTTTCTGTGGCAGGTTTTCTTCGCCAAACTCAGCAGCAATCGCCCTGGCTGTCATGCTAAACTTACGATACACCGTATCGACACGCCCCTGGGCATCCTCAGATATGTAAATCTCAGCAATGTGGCGGCAGCTAAAGCGCATGCCCCCATCAGCATCCTGCTCGATATACATGCAGGCGGTGCCAAAAACCACCAGGTCGTAGTACAGCTCATGTATTTCTTGCTGAAAGTTAGACCGGTTGAAGGCCATATACATTTGCTTTTGCGCGTCTTCGAGCCATTCCATTGACGCATCGCTGTCCTGGAGCTGACGCTGCCGGTATCCCAGGCCAAACCATGGCACACTCGGGCTGGTCAGGAACCCATGAAGGCTTGCAGCCAACAGCTCTACAGCATGCAGCGCAGTGCCATCGAAAATTAATTCTGTACGCTTATCGCCTTCCGACCGCTTTTTTGTGATGTCAGCGCGGCGAGGCAGCATATAATCAGCAAGCTGTTGCCAGTGGCTCTCCCAGTTTTTGCGCTGATCAGACAGCGTTTTATAACGCCGATCCAGCGCGGCAATATCTGGTGCGATTTTAGCCATAGGTCTTACCACCGTTCATAATTGATCTCATTGGCTTGATGCCTGCCATAGCGCGGCCCTGCGTCTTGCCTGACACCTTTTGCATAAGCTGTTCGAGCGGATTGGTCGTTTCATTCATTTTTTGAAACATCGGCTGCGGAGCGTTGCCGCCCATCAGCCCAGCCATGTTCTGTGGCTTTTTGTTGCCTAGCATCATGTCAGTAGTCCGGTAGCTAACAGGCTGCGTCTGCGTGTACGCGCCTTGGTCAACAGCCCTTGAGGTGTTGTATTGATTTGTTCAGTCTGGCCCATTTTCTTTTTGGCTTCGTCAGCTAGGTCGCCTTCGCCCAGCTCGCCCTCTGTTGGAGCATCTGGCAAAACTTGGTTTACGCCATCCTGTTTGTTTGGATCTATATTGCCACCGCCATATTCTTTGACGATATTCTCTTCAATTTTATCGTTACTATCACCTGGCGTTTGCTGCTCAACTAGGTTCTGAAATTTACCTTTGTACCCGACCTTTTGTTTGCCGGTGTATACATTCATGCCTAGAGCATTCTTGGTCACATTTCCCAGGTATTCGCCATCGTCATCAAATATAGCATCGACTAATTTTTTGCCTTTAAGCTGATCTTCCATCAGGCTTCTCATTAGCTTATTGCCAACATTAGCAAGAATGCCACCAGGTATCAGAGCGTTTACACTAGGCTGTTTTTTCTTACCGGCAATAATGTCTAATGCTTTAGATATCCTGTCCTGCCTGGCCTTCTCAGCCTGGTTCTCGAGACTAGCCTGGCTCTGACCTATGCCTTTGTTTGCGGCTGCCTTGTCGAAATTTTTGTTGCTAAAATTGCCAGCATCCTTGCTATCGCCGCCGCCAAACTCGCCTTTGCTGCCACCGCTGCTGGCGCGGTCGAAATCCCTGCCAGTTTTATCTGCTCCACGATTGCCATCGTCAGGGATAAATGTCGGAATGCCGCCCACACCAGGCTCACCGCTGCCGCCATGCTTACGCATCAGCGACATCTCTTTCTTTGTCACATAAGCAAGTTCGTGCGGTACGCCCTTGTAATTGACCTTTCTAGGTACAGATACCTTCTTGTTCATCAAATACTCCTAACTTGCTACAGCAAACGGATCGTAATCTGTTACCGCTTTGCGCTGTTGCGGCCTGCGGTCAGCATGACCCTCTCGTATGCCAATCGCCATGTACCTAAACGCATCGCTGCCATGACTAGACCAATCATGAACAGGCGACAGCCGGTATGTGCGAGCCTTTTCATTATACGCCCTATGGTACTGCCGAAGGGCCTCGATCCCTGCCTTGCACTTCTCTCGGTCAAAGTAGCATCGAGGTATAAGCATCTGTGCAGCATGTATCCCATCTTCTAATGGCAGTTTAGGCAGCACCCGAAAGTTTAGCCCCAGATCCCACGCCACTTCTCTGCGGCTTTTGCCCGAACCCAGCTCGCGCACCTCAATATCGTGAGGCGCATAGTGATCCCCATACAGATAACCTTTACGCGACAAGACTGCACAGTAGTGCGGCAAGCCTTCGCCACGCGCTTCATAATAATCGATAATGTGTACACCTCGACCAGCCGAGCCGCCTGTTTGTGCAAACCAGATAGCCGTGCTATCGCCAATGCCCAAATCCCAGAAAGTGTGGACTTTAGCTGCCGGATCATACGGAACATTCGTAATCCTTCCATCATCGAGCGCAGCCTGCATCTCTTTGCCATAGATCGAGCCAGGCACATTGGCTACCCAAGAACACTCAAACTCCTGCTCATACTGGTCAGGCGTCATCATCGACCTGGCAGCATCCAATTCCTCTGCAGGTAAAATGCCTGTCTGAGACGCCTTGTACACCGTGGCAACCCAGTCATCGTTGGCCACAGCCTGCTCGTAGTAGTCATAAAACATGTTGGTGCCACGCGGTGTGCCTACGAACACACACCAGCCCTGGCGGTCAGATAGAGCTGGCCTCAAGATCTCAGGAAACACGCTCTCAGGCATGTCTGCGACCTCATCCATGACGCAACCATCTAAATAAATACCGCGTAGGCTGTCAGGGTTTTCAGCCCCCAGCAGGCTTATCCTGGCACCGTTGGGCAGGTCACAACGCAGCTCAGTCTCATGAAAGCGCGTGTCTGGTATGCTGCCAGCAAATTCCTTCAAATAATCCCAGGCAACAGACTTTGCCTGCCGGTAGGTCGGAGCCATGTAAGCATACCTCGGATTGGTCTTTGTGTTCATGATCGCATCACGCAGGATGTGATTCACGCTCATCACAGTCTTGCCAAAGCGTCTATGACACACGACAACGCCCCAGCGTTTCGCAGCTAGATCATCATGCAGCTTTGCCTGGAGAGGCCGAGGTGCATAGGGGATGACAATCTGCATGAATGTGAGGCTCCTAGACCAAGGTATATTATATGTTATAGATGGGCCGGTAGATATGGCGAGGGTGGGGTGCCTACCCTGCCAAAATTTACCTACCCCCTACCTTTTCTGCGACCATTCTGCGACCAGCCGTAGCCACCAGGCATTGTCTCGCCAAGCTCACTGCGGATCACAGCCAGGCAGCACACTACACTCAGACTGTGGTGCCTGACCTGCCAGCCTCACGCGCGAACCTCGGCCAGACAGGGCGTTTATATATGGGCATCTCACCCCTCTGTCGTGACCTCACCATTGAGCCATGTCAGCGTGATGCTGCTGCTTGCCGGTGCATCTTCCTTCTTATCTCTCAGGCCCCAAGGCTGCAGCTTGCCCATGGTAAACTTGAGCGTGTCTACCTCAAGCCTTCTGCGCTGCACCTCAGCATTCAGCACCTTCGGGTCAACAGTCTCAGGCAGTGGCTGCCGAGCTAGGTCATTGATGTGATCGCTGTAATACTCAGCCTGCAGCAGTCTGCCTTTACGATAGATCTCGTACAGCTCATCGTCCTGCAGCACTGCCCTGGTGACACTGCGGTAAGACGGCATGCCATCCTCAGCACAGATCTTGGTCAGGCTTTCACCTGCACCGAGCCGGTCGGCAATGTCCTGCATATGTTTCTTAGTTAGTTTCCGAGCCATTCAATCCTCAAAGACGCAGCCTGCCTGGTCGAAACCAGACAGGCCATGCGTAAGTTAACTAGGGAGGAACATCGTGAACAACATGTAGTGCCTACGATACATGAATAATACCAGATTTAGAGGCATTCGCAACATTCTTGACTATATCGGTCTATACTATTGACAGATACTGTCAACTTATCCATATAATAATGGTGAACAACGAATGGAGATAGACCAATGTTTGTAACTGACAAAAAAATTGCTGAGGTAGCCGAAGATCTGCTGCCGCTCTTTGAGGTTGGTGACCTTCATAGCCGCACAAAGGTTGGCAAGATTGCCGTCCACGCAAAGGAAGCCCTGATAGAACATGGGCTGCCTACCAGGAACAGCCTTTGCTGTGTGGTCGCCAAGGTTGCATTGATGACATGGCAAGAAGAGGTACTCAGAACAAAACAGGCGGTGGAAGGGAGACAGTCATGAAAACACCACAAGTAAAACCGGAATGGTCAACAGGCATCTACATCGGCAACGGTGTAGTCGCCAAGCCTAACAAGCCAGAACAAGGTAAGCAGTATCGCCTCATTGGCGGCAGCAATCAGCCTAGCATTGCCAATGGCAACACCTGGGCTGAATCAGTCATTGAGGAGAATGATCAGTGAAAATCGTGAAAGTGTATTTCCCAGTGTCTGCTGACAGCGACCATTATCTGGTCGAGCGTTTTGGCAGAGTGTGCAGCAAATTGTTTGGTGGCTGTACAACATACAAGGCACAAGGTTATTGGGCAGATCGCAGTGGCATCGAAACGCATGTTTTTGAGATTGCTATTCCATTTGGCGAAACAATTACGAAAAAATTGGTTCTATCTGTCGCCAACAGGTACATCCTAGGTACTGCAAAACAGCAGTCATACTTAGTCAGTTGGCCTGATGGCGAAGCTCAATTCGTAGATCAGGGAGATTGGCATGCTCAGGTTAATTTCTGAATTCATCATGACCGTTGCCTGGTTCGCTTCCCTGTACCTGGCAACGATCCTTCTATTCGCTGTGACAGGTCAGCTATAGCCTGTACCACAGCTTTATCAGCGCGTCCTTGTACTGTCGCTTTACCATCCTGGGGTCATTCAGCCCCAGGATTTTTGTTATCTTAGTCCACTGTGGCCCTCTATGCCGGAATGCAGCCGAGTGAGCTGCTGCCCATATGATCCGGCGATCTTCCTCATCCATGGCAACAACGAGCCCGAACAAGTAATCCAGCGAATCAATCTGATCTGCTGTTGGCCTCAACATCACCTCACCTGCCTGCGTCCAGCCGTAACCATGCCAGTCCAGCGGATAGTCAGGCCAGCTTGCCATCTTCTGCTTACGCCTGGCAGGTGGCAGCCTACGCTCTGTCTCTGCAGCTTCGATCAGCGACACATGCAGGTCATCGATGTCTTTTATCGGCATTCCGTTTCCAATCGTGTAACGGCTTCATTGAGATCCGTGCCATCGAGCTTGGCTAATGCTTTGCAGATATCGGTGTACCGGTCTGCAGACATGCGTGGCCTCATGGCCCTCAGCACCTTGTCTTTGCGCCAGGCAAGGCGGTCAGTCTTCGCCTTGGTCACTGCAGCGGCATAGTTTTGGTTGCTGTGTTTGACCACATCACCCAGCAAAGATTTGATCTCAGCCGACCTATCTAAGACTTGACTAGTATTAGTAATAGATATAGGTAGGTTATGATCTATCTTAGATAGCTTAGAATTGTCTGATATTTCTAAGACACCGCAGCGGATCTTTTCTTCAAAGCTCATTTAATCTTTTTCCACATCCAGTGCGCCTGCAATAAACGAATAGTTTGCAGCATCAAGCGCGTGATCCTCTGCGTATCCAGCGTTCCATCGGGCCAGCTTCATCTCGATCAGCATCCTCGCCACCTCTGCCGGTGTGACAGGCTTCCGCAGCACCAGGCTCCACCTGGCCGCTATTTCCTCGTACAGCGGCTTGTAGCTGCCCAGGCTGCCTGCCCTCTCTTCGTAGATCTTCATGGCCCTCTTGGCCAACCTCGG
>Ga0070752_1001804_pt1 | contig 14482 bp, 17 predicted proteins | sample VirMetDEL_Aug_30_FD_77440 | JGI IMG/M metagenome (GOLD analysis project Ga0070752, IMG submission 77440) | Aqueous microbial communities from the Delaware River and Bay under freshwater to marine salinity gradient to study organic matter... | ecosystem: Environmental > Aquatic > Marine > Coastal...
AAACAAGTAAGTAATGGTGAAAATGGAACACCAGTAGAATTAAAAAATACTGATTGTGTAAATGATTTTTATGTAATTGTAAGACGAAGTGAACCACCAACTGACGCAGCAACAAAACCAAATTTACCTCTTCCTATTAGTCGTGTAGTAATGACCGCCAGTGGTCAGGAAATCTTTGATTTAGAAGCTGAAGAATTATTATATTCTAAATTATGTGAAAATGGTAATTCTATACTTGCTGCTGATGAGACTGCTGATGATGCTCAGAATGTAGTTAAAATACAGACGGGACTCTGGGAGTATTCAGGTGGCGGCACACAAAGCAATACATTAAGTCTTAGAGAATTAAATAACCCTATCATTAGAGTATATTTCAATGATTCGGTTACTGCGAATAGTACTCAAACCTACGAAGTTGTTGTAGTAGAAGATACTGTTAAAATATACTCAACCACATCTTCGACAGGCAGGGTCCAAACGAGTTTGACCAATTAAAATTATTTTCTTAACATTATTATAAATGGGGATACTTCACCTGAGAATTACAAAAGCAAATCAGAATATAGATTTACCTAAGGAATTTAAAGCACAAAAACTTATTTTTTTAAGGTCTATAATTGTTAAAGATGTGAATGCTGGAGCTACGTTTGGTGGGACTATTATGGTTGATTTAGATTTTTTTAATGGGTTTGAAATGACTTCTAATACAAATGATAATTTTTTAATTATACCAATAAAACAAGCAGAGGAAGTTCAAACACAAATTTTCGACCAAGAATTTAATAGTGAAGATATTAAACAGTCTTTTAATGTTAAAGTTTATAAAAGCGATGGTAAGACAGCTGCTCCAATTGGAAATGCTAATGGAGAGATTACCTATTTAGATTTATTTTTCCAAGTCCAAAGTCTATACGATTATACTCAATATTAGACTTTTTTTTCTAAAAATATATTAATGGTTCAATTAGATTATTATGAAAATCTACAAAGAGAACAGAGAGAACGAGAACAGGCTGAACAAGAAGCACGTGCTCGTAATAGAACTGCTGGTAATTGGTTAAAGGGTATATTAGGTCTGGCGACATTTAATGAAGGAGTCTGGAGAGGGGCTACTAGTGGGTCTACAGATAAATTTTTACAGATGAGTGCTGATGCTGACCCAGTTGAAATAGCATTAGGTGTTGCTACTTATGTTGCCTTTTCTTATGCTGGAGGATTAGGAACTAGATTAGGAGCAAGAAACGCTAAGGGAGGTAAATTATTAACTTATAATGAAGTTGTAGAAAATGCTAAAAGTAAAGGTTATACAATAGACCCTCAATTAAAACCAAAAGTAGAAGCAGAAATTAATAGAGTAAATAACCAAACAGGTATAGAACAATTAAAAGGATTACTAAAAATAAGAAGTGATACTTTAGAATCTATAGGTAAATTACTTACTAATGCTAAGACAGCAGGAGAACGAGCAGAATTACAAAAATCTTATAATGAAACACTTATAAAATTACAAGAGGGGGGTCTTGATGTTCAAGTAGCAGAACTAAATAAAGCAGACCCAGCCAGACAATATAAACGAGATGGGTTAAGCATTAAAGAAGATTTAGAAGCGAATGTAGAATATCTAAATAAATTAGACCCTGACATTCAGTTTAAAGTAGAAAATGATGCTATTGTTAGAGTTAGAAAACAAGCAGACCCTGAAGTAATTAAAAGAAATGAAGCAATAACCGAGGAGAATCTTAGAATAGCCCAAGAATCAACTAGACAAATGAATGAAAGAATTAAAAAGGCAAATGAAGAGGCAAAGGCAGAAGATAAAAAAATAGATGAAGACCCTGACTTTGATGAGAAAGGAGAGCCTGACGGTGATGTTGTAATTGAAACACGAGAGAAATTAAATGATGATGATATGCCTGACTTTGGAGATGAGGCAGAAGCTAAAGAGATAGAGGCTGGGGATAAAGAAACAGACTTAGCTGGTAAGGCTGCTGCTGCTGGGGCTGGTGCTGTAATAACAACAGAGGTAGTAGAAAAATTAACTAGAGGAGGAGATGATGAAACACGAAGAAGAAGAAACTTTGAGTTAGATGATGAACCAGGTTTTACTAATGAACCAGTAAAGGAAGGAGAAACAGGAACACAAAGTACAAAGCCTACTAAAACAAGTGGTGGGGGTGGAGGTGGTGGTAAACAATATAGTAAATTTGATATTAAAAATACTATAGACGTTTCTAATATAGATAATTTATTTATAGAGACTTTAGGTTTATGTGAAGATTCTTATGAGCCTGAGTCAGCTTATGATGTAGATAAATATTTTATAAAAGGAGAATTTCCAGTTTTATTTCATTTAGATGGTGATACTTTATATATAGTATTTAGAGGAACAAGTAGAAGTATGAAGTCTTGGGAAGATGGAGTTAATTCAATTTCTAATATGATTACAGACTTATCTACTTGGGACGGAACAGGTTTAGACCAAAAATTAAATAAATATGATATTTTTAAAGCTATTCTAAGTGAGGAAATTGCTAATTTTGGAGTCCACGGAGGTTTTGCTAAGACTTTATCTAAATATTATCAAGAAATTAGGACTGAAATAGATAAATACTCAACTACTGTAAATCATATAGTTTTTACAGGACACTCAGCTGGTGGAGCATTGGCTACTTTATGTTATTATGTTTATCAAAATGATAGAAATACGAAAGATAAACTACCAGTAGAATATACAGTGACATACGGAAGTCCACGATGTATTATAAATGACCAGAATAATATTAATAAGTTTAATGCTACTTGTCCTAATATGTTAAGGGTCTTTAATATTAATGATATAGTCTCTTATCTACCATTTAATAAAGGTAGTTTTTTTTTAAAAAATATAGCCAATGGATTTGTTCACGTAGGAAAGCCATTTCCACTAGACTCTAATGTAGATGAAAATTCATTAAACGCACTAGTATTATTAGTATTAAAAGGTCAAAAAGATAAATACAAACAATTAATAAAAAATTTTACATTAGATGAAATAAGAGAAAATCAAATAATTAAATTAATTACAAGTGATAAATATTTATCTATTTTATCTGATTGTTTATTTCAATGTTATAGTAATGTAGGAGTAAGAGAAAAACTACCTGATGAAATGATTACTCTTTACACACAAGAATTATATTCAAACTCAAAAAATATATTAGATTATGCTGAGAAATGTAATTTAGTTGAGCCATTATTTATATCTGATATATTAAAACAAAATCAAATAGGAGAAACTCCTGAGCAGGAAAATATAGCAATATCTAGTATAGCTGGGGCATTGATGGGATTTAATCAAATAACAGTAGAGTCTCATTTATTTCCAAAATACTATGAAAATATTGATAAATTAGTTCAACGAGAGGTTAAATTTAAAAAATCATTTTTAGACCCATTAGAAGAGGAAGACGAAACATATATAATCCCACCAGTTCCTATACCAGTTACCCCAGAAAAAATTAGTATTGATTTAATGGCTTTAATAGAGAAAGATATAGAAAGTGGCTATATACAAGGTCTTACAAATGGAGAATCTGGAAATTTAATTATATATACATAATAGTAATGGATACTATTGAAAAATTTAATATAGACGATTTACCAGTATCAAGTGTAAATTTATTTTTAGGTAAGAGAAGGTCTGGAAAATCTGTATTATGTGAGTATTTAATATATGAAATGATACAAAATAAATTAGTGGATTGTGTATTTTTATTTTCTAAGACCCAAGCAGGGTTTAATATAATAAAGGATAAAGAGTGTCGTCTCGAAAATATAGAAAAACTAGATAATATTTTACATTGGTATAAAATGTGGAATGAATACAATACAATAGTAAATGAGCGAAGAAAAATTAGTATAAAGACTGTTGTAATAATCGATGACTTTGCGATAGATTTAAAAAATAAGGATTTTAATATATTAGAGGAAATCGCGACTAACGGCAGGCATTTTGCCCGGGCACCTCTAAGTCTTAGTTTCTGTATATTATGTCAATCATTAACTAAAATTCCAAGAGTCGTTAGATTAAATTGCGATAATATTTTTCTTAATGCTATCGCGTCTGAAAAGGAAAGGGCATTAATTTTAGATGAAAATATGTATATAGTAGACGGAAGCAGGCAGGGCAAAAATGAAGGACGAGATTTATATCAAAATTTAGTAACCTCAACAGATTATCAATTTGTTTGTATTGAAAACTGGCGGCAGAATATAAAAGCATACAAGGACTATGTAAAAACTTATAAAGCAGATGTAAGTAAATTAAAATTGTGATATATAATTAAATGTCCTTTTGTAAAATTATAGATTATATTACAGCTTATATTTTAGTTCCAATATTTATTATAGGTGGTATATTTTTAATTTTAATTATATAAAAACTAAGATAAGGGAGTTGCCTTCAAAAGCTTGTTTTTTTTTAAAAATCGGATGTGTCTTTTAGTCCCACTATGTCTTCGAAAATTATCTATTTTCATATTTTTATATATACTATACTTACCACCACATTTACAAAAAAAAATAGTTCGTTCTAATCTTTCAGGCTTGTATCCAATAATAGATAAACGCATTCAATATATAATTTATTTTGTGTTTAACTACTTTAAAGGCAAGATATTGATAAACATTGATGATTTTTAAAATTCCAAATTCCTCAGGAATTTAGCAACAACTTATTTTATATAAGAGTATAATTTAATATTTTATTTTTTATTTTTTCTATACTACTTCTTTAAATTCCTAAGGAATTTGGAATTTTAATATAAAATAAGGTAAAGGGTATTAAAAAGTATATATATATGTCAGCTATCTCAAAATCCTCAATTTAGGAATTCCTCTAGGAATTTTATTCTGAGCTTTGAGAGTCTAATTCTTCCATTGGTTTATAACCATCAATTGTTGTAGGTATATCAGGTGTCTTGTCCCACTCTACATCTTCTTCATCAGCTTGTAGGAATGTATTTAAATATTTATTAACTAAGTTCATTTGAAAGACATAACAATTTTTTTTAGGTCTGCCTTCAATAATAAGTATTTTTTTCTCATCAATGCCTAATATATTTAACATAACTTTTTTAATATCACCACTAGATTGTTTATATTGTTCGTAATATTCACTGTCTTGATATAAATCATAAAATTCACTACAAGGAATATAAGCATATCTAACTTTTCTAATTTCTTTTTCAGGTAGGACCTTATTAAAATCATATTTTAGAAATTTATGAAGTGGGTGTCCTGAAAAACTTTTCATTACTCTTTTTGCTTTAGTTTCTACTATATCAGTGGGGTCAAAATTACTCAAATCTAATTTCATTAAATATTTATAAATAGAATAAATCACAGACTTTTTATTAATCTGTTTATGAACGAATTTCCACCAATCAGCATCGCCCTTTCTATTAAAACTACAATTAAAAACAGCAAATCGTCTATCACCATTTTCTACAACAACTGGTGTAAAGCCATTAGAGCAACACATATATCTAATAAAATTATCTTGTTCATAGATATTCATATATTTTTTTTTAATATTGTTTTTTTCAGCTGTAATCATATCTTTGAATTTGTTTTGATATTTACAGCCATCACTACCTGATAGTTCATTTACTTGAATAAATAGTTTTTTGTCTATTACATCATTAAATTGACCAGCAATGTCAATAAAATCAGGTGTTTTATATAAATAATTATTACTTGAACCCATTAATTTATTTATAATTTTTGTAAGTGAGTCTTTACCAGTGCCTTGAGCACCTTTTAATACTACACATACATCAGGTCTAATATGAGGAAATTGAAATATATGGGCTATCCAATTCATAAAATACTGGAATGCTTCAGGGTCAGTTCCAGAATTTAAACTTACTAATTCAATAAAGAAATCAATATTTTCTTCTTCCATATCGTTCCAAGATAAAACATCAAAATTTTTATATAAATTAAACTCTTTTGGGTGTTCTGATTGGATAAAATTAGGGTCAGGATTAAAAATAGTTCGGTCGTATTGTCTTCTATCTTTATCCAATAGCCAAAGTTCTAAAAAATCTTTATTAGAATCATCAGGTTTATATGGAGCTAAAATGGCTAGCATATCAGATTTAGATTTAATAGAATAATCGTGATTGGGAGAGACTCTATGGTAAAAATTAAAGGGGTCAATTGTAATAAATGTATTTAATTCAACTTCTTTTTTATAAATATCATATTGGGTTGGGATATAATATTCTTCTATAATATCAGTATTATTATGTGGTTTAATAGTCCATTCATAGCCAGTTAAATCTTTTAAGTCTTGAAGATTTAAACTAACAGTAGTCATAAAACCATCAAACATTAATGAGGCATTTTTAATATTATAATGATGAATTACTTTCATCAAAGCCTCGTTTTCAAAATAACACAAGATTTTATTGGTTTTAGAACTGATTGGATTTTTTTTATTACCCTTATTAACTAATGACTTATATATATCATTAATACTAGATTTAATATCGTCCATTTCTTTCACAAATTCAACTAAACTATTATATACAAAAGGCTTGTCTGAGTTTACAATTGTTAATAATTTAATTTTATCAATATTATGTTTTTTTAAAAATGCGTCTCTATCAGAAACTAACTCAGCCAAGATAGGTGCGTTTAAAGAGTGTTTAATACATAGATTATTTAATATTGAAAAATGACAATTCTTCATATCATAATCTATTAGACCAGTGTCTTGGGTAATATAGTCTCTAATATTATTAGGTAGACATTGTAGACCGAATGGCTTGGCGTATTGTCTTCCACAATCACAGTCTTTAGCAAATTTATAAGTAATTCTACTACCATTGGGACATAATAACATTTGTTTTAAAATTGATAATACATATTCAGGGTAATAATCATCACCAGTCTTACATCTACCCCCATTATTAATAATTTCTTCCAATGTGTATTTATTTTGAGAAACTAACTTTTTTAAATTAGTAATATTATATTTTTCTACAGATTTATACATTTTAATTAACTTGTTATTAACAAAATATTTTTAAATCAAATTTTTTTTCCAAATTCGAAACGTTCAAATAAGAAAAATAAAATAAATAAAATAATAAATGGAGACCGACCGCAGTCCATATCAAAGGGAATATTTTAAAAATAATAAAACATATATAATTAATAAAAATAAAATAAAAAATTATAAAAACAAACTAATTAAAGAAAAAATCCAAGACCCAAAAGTTAAATTAGAAAAGTTTATACAAAATTTAATGTCTAAGGATTTATTTATAGAAGATGACCATAAAAAATATAAAATAGACCGAAAAAAAATTGTATTACATTTTGATTAAATTGTATTAAACAAATAATTATATATATATTTAATGCCCTTTGACTTTTCTTATTTTGAGGAAAAAGTAATATCAGATGATACTGATGCTCGTATAGTAATAAAGGCTATATATGATAATAAGCCTCCACCTACTATATTTTGGTCTATGTTAATGAGCGAAAAAAAGACATCATTACAGATACAGTTAAAAATTAAAAATTTTGAAATGAAAAGAAACCGTAAATGGAGTAAAAAGGTCTTAGAGTTTAAGAAAAGTGAAGCCATATCTACTATTACAAATAAAGAAGTAGATAAGTTTGTTCATAAACATATTATTATAAATGGTTTAATAACAAACGCAGTAAAACAATTTTGGATTGGTAGTGAAATAGAGTCAAGGTATAAGTATTGTGTAGGTAGAGGTAAATGGCTTACAAAAGACGCGTATTTGTTTTTTAAAAAATATAAAATAGAGCCATATACTATATAATGTCAAAATGTAAAATATGTAATTTAGAAAAAAAGAAATATCAAAGGAAATGTGATAGATGTTGGAAATATGTAGGGTCTTGGTTAGATAAAGATGGAAATATTAAACCAATAAAAGAATCAAAAAAAGACAAAATTAAAAATCAATTTGTAGGAATTCCTTTTTATATACCAAATAAAAAAATATAGATAATGTATATAATGCCCCCAAAAAGAATTAGTAAAGCTCAAGCAGAAATAATGAGGAATAAACAAATTGTAGATAATATTAGAGAAATGTCTGGTTTAAGAAAAGGTATTACAAGATACCAGAGTAGAGCTTCAGATGAGGACCTTGAAGCAAAAATGCGTACGAAAAGGCTAGAAGCTCAAAGGAGAGCAAGAGACTTCGACAAGGATTGGTTAAACCAAAAACTTAAAGAGTGGTTAGGTCAGCGGTTTATGTTTAATGTTAAAGAAGGTCAAAACGCAACTGAACTTAGTTTAGATAGATTTAGAAATAAAATTACTCCAGAGGAATTTAAAGAAGGTCTTACAAAAATAACAGAAAAATCTTTGAAACGGCAATTTCCAGATAAACAATTTGATGATTTAACTAATCAATTAAATAGTTTAGATTTAACAGAAGAAATAGAGAGAAGACTATCTAGTACTAGCCGCAATTGGACACCAGATGAATTTATACGAAGCTTCGCAGTAATAAATGAAGTCTTAAGTCCTCCAGGCGAGTTGTCCGATTTAATTCACCCTAGTATGCGACGGAAATATGGTAGGAAAAGAAGCGAAGAAATGGTAGCAGCAAAATTAGCTGACGAGAATGCCTTTAAATCTAATAAAGGCTTTAAAAAAATGAAGGGTAAAGATTTTTTAAAATCAGATGACCCGTTAGCAGCTAAAGCTTTAAGAGAAATAACTGAAGCCTTTGAAAAAAAAGGTAGTAAATTAAGTAGAGAGGAAAAAAACGCAATTTTAGACCCATATTTAAGTGGAGAAGTAGGACGAGCACCAGCAAAACCTACTAAGATGTCTCGTCCCAGAAAACCTAAACAAGCTCAAGAAGTAAGACCTATGACTACTACTGGTTCTATATATGAAAGAGTAAAAGAATTACAAAGAGCTAAACGAACAGCATCATCAGTAGCATCACAGGCAGCGATGCGAGCAGCACTAGAAGCATCAGTAGCAGACGCAGCAGCATCAATAGTAAATTTAAAAAGATACCAAGCGGCAAAAACAGCAGCTAATGAAAGAGCATCAGCAGTAGCATCACAAGTAGCAGAAGCAGCAGGAAGAGCAGGAGTAATGGCTGAACAAGCAGAAGAATTAGCACGAATGAGAGTAGATTTAGATGATTTGTTTGAGTCAGATGAGGAAGATTAAAATCTTTTATATATATAATGAATCGAAGTCAATTAAAACAATATCTACGGACACCAGCCACTGGAGCAGAAGCAAGGAAAAAACAAAAAATATTAGATGGATTAGTTAAGGCTTATAAAGAAAAAGGTAGATTAACACGACCAGAAGTAAATAAAGCATCTGGAGGTGTTCTTAAAAAAAAAAAGAAAAAATACAGTAAACCCCAAAAATATTGTTGGACTTCTAAATTAAAGGATACTATAACTAAAAAAAGAAAAAAGATTTGCGTATCTAAATAGATTAAATATATTATAAATGTAATGGACTTAATGAATTTAATACACGGTGATTGTTTGATAGAGTTAAAAAAAATAAAGGACAACTCTATAGACTTTGTGTATTTAGACCTTCCTTTTGGGCAAACACAAATGCCTTGGGATAATAAAATAGACCTTACAGCACTATGGATAGAATTAAAAAGAATTGCTAAAAATGATAGAACACCATTTTTTTTTAGTTGTAATACTAAATTTGGCTTTGAATTATTTAATACAGCCCCTAAGGGTTGGTTTAGATGGGACTTATCGTGGGAAAAAAATAAAGCTTGTTCCTATTTGACCTGCTATCGATTACCAATGAGAAAGCACGAAATGATTTATTGTTTTGCTAAACAAACACCTAAATATGATGTAAGCAGTCATAAAGAATTAATTTCTGAAGGTAAAAAATATGATGTAGTTTATAAAGAAAATATTTATTCTGGGACTGGTGCTAAATATCAAGCAGGTAATACGCACAAAGACCCTTTACCTACAAGTGTATTAAAATTTAATTTAGATGAAGGCATAAATCATAGAACTGCTAAGCCTGTAAAATTAATGGAGTTTCTATTAAAATACTGGACTAAAGAAGGTGATACAATTTTAGACCCTACAGCTGGTAGTGGTAGTATGGGAGTGGCTTGTATGAATATGAATAGAAAATTTATAGGTATTGAAAAAGACCCTGATATATTTAATATAATGAAGGATAGATTGGAAAAACATAGTAGAGGTGAAAAAGTATTAATTAAATATAAGAAAAAATCAAAATAATATATAATGACAAAAGTTAAATTAATTTGGACAACGCCTGACCCTGAAGTTCAAATCGCTTTCACAGCTCGTGTAAGTAATCCAAAAAATCAAGAAAATAAAAATATAGAGGGTTTAATAAAATACTGTTTTAGAAATGGACACTGGAGTATTTTTGAGATGTCTAATATGTGTGTTGAAGTAGAATGTCCTTGTTCGATAGCTACTCAAATACTAAGACATAGGTCATTTTGTTTTCAGCAATTCAGCCAGAGGTATTCAAGTGTAGATGCTGACTTTACTGTCCCAGAGTTCAGGTCTCAGGATAATAAAAATAGACAAAATTCTATTGATAATGTAGACGAGTCTATAAAAGATGAATTAGGAAAGGAATGGGAAATCCATAATTTACAAACTAAAAATTTATATAGAAAAATGTTAAAATCTGGTATAGCTAAAGAAACAGCTAGATTTATATTACCTCAAAATACATATACACGAATGTATATGAATGGTAATTGTAGGTCATATATTCATTATTTACAAGTGCGTTTACATAAATCAACGCAGAAAGAACATCGTGAGGTCGCTTTAGAAATACAAAAAATATTTAATAAGCAATTTCCTATTATTGGAAAAATACTTCAAGACTCATTAGATGAACAGGTCTAATGATATAGATAATAAATTATTATTATATGGTGGATTTCCTCCCCACGATTTAATATAATAATATCGTTTTAAATCAAATATATTTAATCTTTCTTTATTTTTCTTTCTATATTCTTTTTGTTTTAATAGAATACTGGGTCTATTTTTAATTCTATATTTTTTATTTCTATTACGTATTACCTCACGATTATCTAAATAATATTGCCTTTTGGTTCGTAAAGGTATTTTTTTATTAACACAAATATCTTTATGTCTTCTAATATACATTGCTTCGACTTCGTGTAATTGTTTTTTAGTAGCAAACGGTAGTTTTTCTAATAAAACAATATCAAAATCGCCAAAGTCTGTAATTAAATAAGACAATGTATTATTAGATTTTTTAGATTTATGAACTCTATTTCTATCTTTTAATGTCTGAAAGGTGCTTCCAATATATATTTTATCTGTTTTACTACTTATTAATTTATAAACTTTACCATTTTTAAAATATTGATGGATATCAGCCTCAGCCTCATCGTCGGCAAGGTATCCACTATCAATATTCATTTACAATAAATAGTTAAATACAACTTAAGTAGTTTTATTTTTTGTATTTAAAAAAAAAGGGTCTAAATACAATAAATGAATTTGTGTGTTGAAAATCCTGATAACTGTATTAATTTTATAAAAACAAATATTGATGCTCAGTTAAGACGAGGGTCTGAGTATTCTGCTGGATATGATGTAGTAAATTGTGAAAAAAATATATTAATAGCCCCACATAGTCGTGAGTTAATAAATATAGGAATTAGATTAGAAAATAGAATAAATGAAAATCAGTATATTAGAATTGCTCCTCGTAGTAGTTTATCTTTAAAAGGTCTAGATGTTTGTGCTGGTGTAGTAGATTCTGACTATACAGGAGATATAAAGGTCTTATTATGTAATAATAGTAAAGAGGGTATTGTAGTAGAAAAGGGTGAGTGGATAGCTCAATTAATACCTGAAATGATTTCAATAAAGGCAGTATGTTTAAATGACAAACTTATATGTGGATATAGAGTTAGAAATGATGGTGGATTTGGGTCATCTAATCAGACTTATTAGCTGCTACTACCATACAAGAATATGATAAGCCAGATATATTATCATCAGGTAATCTAAGATTTTTAAACAATGCTTCTTCTTTTTTATTTTTATAATACTTATATTTTTTAAAGAGTTTTTTAATATTTTTTTGAGACATTTTTTGAAATTCACTAGTTTTACTACAGCGACCATCATATTCTAGTGGTCTGTTCCATCTCCAATATCCATTTTTACTTAGACTAAGGTCTATTTCTGCTAGTTCAATCTTACGCCAAGTTCCGTGAGTCTCAGCATCTAATGAAATATAATCAGCATTTATCCATAATCTAAATACTCTACCATAACAATTACCTTCGTGTAATTCTTGGTCTAAATAGTGTTTAGATATAGATGGTTTGGAGACTCTTTCTATACGCGGATTAGTAAGCAAGGTATTTGTAGTAATTTTTTTACCCCAAAAATATCTATGTTTAATAGATTCATCATAGTCTCCGTCTGATGGGTCAGTATTAGCATAAGGGACTATATCTTTCCAGAGTCTGTCTCGTTTAGTTTCATAAGACTCGCCACAATAGTCAAGAATAAGTTTAAAAGCGTTTGTAGGAATATAGGTCATTTTACAGAATGATATTATCCAGAAACCAAACAATTCAAATTTTTTTTGTTTTTGGTTCTAAATATTGGGAGCATTGGATAGGAGGTCCTATAGGAGTCCTACACATTCTATAGGAGTCCTATAGGAGTCCTGTAGGAGTCCTACCGCAAAGCTCTAAAATTTTGGGGTGAAAGAAAAAAAAAATTTGAATTGTTTGGTTTCTGGATAATATTATTCTGTGAAATGAATCAAGAAATAATTGAAATTAGAAGACTTTTTATTACATCTCAGGCTCGTGAGTATTCTATATACTATCTTGAGCTTTTTCAAGAAAATGAAACTCGTATAATAAAGGAATTTGGTGAAAGTAAAAAAAGTCTTCACAGTTGGGACTCAGCTAAACACTCTATATTTTATAAAGCAATTTATGATAGAAACTTAAAAAAGGCTTTAGCTATTCATAGAGAATTATTAGAAAATGATTCAGAAATGGTAGACGAAATGTTTGAAGACCCAAATAAAACACCGACTTTCATACAAGATGGTGTAGAACAATCAAGAGAAGAAAGTTTTCGTCTTATGAATAAGACTATTATTGAGGCACAAACAACAAGAAAAAAAATTTTATTAGATTGTATGAAGGAAGACAGACTTAATGGTTTTTGGTTAATTAAATAGACTTATCCAAATTCATAAAATACACTACCATTAGATTGAATAAATCCAAGACTACCAAATACTACTTTAGATTTTAGACCCTTAGCCTGTAATCTTTTATGAATAATAATAGCCCTATAGAAGCAATAACCACCATTTAATACAAATGTATTATCTATAAAACCCTTTTTATGAGGCAATAAACTATATCTTTTATTTAAATCTTTATCATAAATATCATACAATTTTTTTTGGTGTTTTTCATCAAAGGCTACATATTTTAATTTATCAGTCCCAAACATAGAATGATTTTTTAAAGTATCTACTGGATAGTCCATTATTTTTCCATTTTCTAATTCTACCCAACAATGTAAATCAGTAGAAGAATATCCTTTAAACTCTGGGGTAAATGCTCTTTGTAAAAAATCCATATCACAGAATGATATTATCCAGAAATCAAACAATTCAAATTTTTTTTTGGTTTGGGATAGGAGGTCCTATAGGAGTCCTACCACGAAGCTCTAAAATTTTGGGGTGAAAGGAAAAAAAAATTTGAATTAATCGGTTTCAGGTTATAATTGTCTCGTAAAATGAACGGAAAAGCACAAATGAACGCACAAGAACGAAAAAGTCTTAAAAAATTTAGAAGTGATTGTGCTAAACGCTCACAACAGGAATATGATGAATATAAAAGGGGTAAGATTCACAGGTCTGTTGACGGTTCTGTTGACATTACTGGTGATATAGCTTATTGTGCTTCTCACTTTTACGCTGCTATCCACAATCGAAATAAAATGAAATCCTTAGCTTTAATAAAAGCGATGAAGACATATCAAGAGAGTGTTTTAGATGTTATGTTATTTCAGGATTTTCCTAAGGAATACTCGGTTATAAATGAAAGAACGGGTGAATGTAGAAAGGGAGAAACTGAAGCGGTAAGACTATTTGGTAAAGATTCTAAAGAGGCGATTGAAGAAATGAAAGAAGTGTTAATGATAGCGATGAATATAGATAATGAGTTTGGATATTGGAAGTGAGGAATTCTTATTATCGAGGAATATTAGATAGGTGAAGATATATATACTTTTTAATACCCCTTACCTTAAATTATATTACTATTCCTTTTTCCTTAGGAATTTTAAAAACTAGTTTGAGAAAAATAAAAAATAAGAATTATAAAAATTAAATTATATAAAATAAGTTGTTATTAAA
>Ga0070752_1001809_pt1 | contig 14443 bp, 12 predicted proteins | sample VirMetDEL_Aug_30_FD_77440 | JGI IMG/M metagenome (GOLD analysis project Ga0070752, IMG submission 77440) | Aqueous microbial communities from the Delaware River and Bay under freshwater to marine salinity gradient to study organic matter... | ecosystem: Environmental > Aquatic > Marine > Coastal...
CGCATTCTCAAACGCTTCTTTGGTCATCACATCGGAGGGTTTCAGATCATCCTTGACCATCTGGACGATGCGGCGGCCAGAGAGCTGCGCCATCACGCGGCGACGGCTATCAACGGCAGGGATCGCGGCATTGCCGGACAGCGCCATCCCCAGTGCCTCGGCCATAGAGGCCATCGTCGAGGCGGTGCCCATCGTATTGCAGGTGCCGGTGGAGCGCGACATCGAGGCTTCCGCGTCCAAGAACTCCTCTTGGGTCATCTCCCCCGCCTTCACGGCTTCCGAGAATTTCCACAGATGCGTGCCGGAGCCGACCCGCTCATTGCGGAAATACCCGTTCAGCATCGGCCCACCAGTGACGACGATTGACGGCAGATCGACGGAGGCCGCCGCCATCATCAAGGACGGCGTTGTCTTATCGCAACCGACCAACAGCACACAGCCATCCATCGGCTGTCCGCGAATGGTTTCCTCCACCGCCAGCGCCGCCAGATTGCGGAACATCATCGCCGAGGGCCGGAAAGTGTTTTCCGAGGCCGAGAACACCGGCACTTCGACCGGGAAACCGCCAGCCTCCCAGATCCCCGCTTTGACCTTCTCGGCCAGCTCTTTCATATGGATGCCGTTGCAGGGCGACAGCTCGGACCATGTGTTCAGGATGCCGATGATCGGCCGCCCGTCGAACAGATCATGCGGGTATCCTTGGTTCTTCATCCAGCCGCGATGATAGATCGTGTCGCGCGAATTGCCGCCATACCATTCTTGGCTTCTCAACCGGCGCGGCCATTTTGCAGGTGTAAATGTCATAGGATTATCCTTTCCGCACCAGAGCCTTAGCCCTGCTTGTTCTTGTTGTAGACGTCGAAGAAGACAGCCGCGAGCAGCACCAGCCCCTTGATCACCTGCTGGTAATCAATGCCGATGCCCATGATCGACATGCCGTTGTTCATCACGCCCATGATGAAAGCGCCAACCACCGCGCCGATGATTTTTCCCGATCCGCCGGACATTGATGCCCCGCCGATGAACACCGCCGCAATGACATCGAGTTCGAGTGCGAAGCCTGCCTTTGGTGTGGCCGTGTTCAGACGGGCCGCGAAGACCAGACCAGCAAGAGCCGCCAGCACCCCCATATTGACGAAAGCAAGGAAGGTCAGCCGTTCGGTTTTGATCCCCGAGAGCTTCGCCGCTTTCTCATTGCCCCCCAGCGCGTAGATCCGGCGGCCGATCACCGTGCGCTCGGTGACGAAGGCGTAGATCATGATCAAGACGCCCATCGTGACCATGACATTGGGCAGGCCGCGGAAGGTGGAGAGTTTGAACATCAAGAACACCAGCGCCGCGCTGACGATCAAGGTGCGGCCCCAGAACAGGCCAGCAGGTTCGCTCTCGATCCCGTAGTGAAGGTCGCGTTTGCGGGCGCTCAACCCGACACGGATGATCGCAGCCGCCGCAATCAAGCCCACGGCGAAGGAGAGCACGTTGAAGTTCCGCGCGCCAAACAGCGGTGCCAAAGCCGCGCCCCAGCTTGCGGGGAAGAGTTCCGGCACAAAGCCCGTGGAGATGATCTGGAAGCTTTTCGGGAACGGGCCGATGGACTGGCCTTCCAACAGCCAGAGCGTCAGGCCGCGGAACACCAACATCCCCGCCAAGGTGACGATAAACGACGGAATCCGCCAATAGGCCACGAAATAGCCCTGCGCGCCGCCGATCACCCCCCCGACCACAAGGCAGATCGCCATGGTGAGCCAGACCGGCAGGCCGAAGTTGACGATCATCACCGCCGCCAGTGCCCCGACGAACCCCATGACGGAGCCGACCGAAAGGTCGATATGGCCCGCCACGATGACCATCAGCATCCCCAGCGCCATGATGATCACATAGCTGTTTTGCAAGAAGAGGTTGGTGATGTTCACAGGGCGCATCAAAGTGCCGCCCGTGACGATCTGGAAGAAGACCATGATCGCGATCAGCGCGAAGAGCAGGCCGAAATCGCGCATATGGGCGGCCATATGGGCCTTGATCCCTTTGGTTTGTGTGTCCATTTTCACGGTCCCTTATTCGTTAACGATGAGCGACATGATGCGCTCTTGGCTGGCGTTCTCGGCGGTCATTTCACCGACGAACGCCCCCTCGTTCATGACGTAAATGCGATCACTCATGCCGAGCAGTTCGGGCATCTCCGAGGAGATCACGACGACGGCTTTGCCCTGCGCCGACAGCTCGTTGATGATCGCGTAAATCTCGTATTTCGCGCCGACATCAATGCCGCGCGTCGGCTCGTCGAGGATCAGCACTTCGGGCGCGGTGTAGAGCCATTTGGCCAGAACCACTTTTTGCTGGTTGCCGCCCGAGAGGTTCCCGACCTTCTGGAACACGGACGGGGTGCGGGTGCGTAGCGCCTCGCGGTATTCTTGGGCAACTTTGGTTTCCGCATTGGCGTTCAGCACACCGCCCACCGACACGCCTTCGAGATTGGCCAAGGTCGTGTTGAACCGGATCGTCTCATCCAAGATCAGACCGAGGCTTTTGCGATCCTCTGTCACATAGGCAAGCCCCGCCGAAATCGCGCGGTCCACCGACGAGACATCCGCCTCTTTGCCATGCACTTTCACGCTGCCGGAAATCCGACGCCCGTAGCTGCGCCCGAAAATCGACATCGCCAATTCGGTGCGCCCGGAGCCCATAAGGCCCGCAATCCCGACGACCTCGCCCGCACGCACATTAAACGCGATATTCTTGATCACCTGACGGTCGGAATGCTCGGGGTGCCAGACGTTCCAGCCCTCCACCTCCAGCAGCATCTCCCCTGCGCGCCGCTCGCGCGCTGGATAGCGATCCGACATATCGCGGCCCACCATATCGCGCACGATCTCGTTCTCGGACAGGCCCTGTTTCGCGTCTTTGGTGGAAACGGACATCCCGTCGCGGATCACCGTCACCGTATCCGCAACATAGCGAACCTCGTTGAGTTTATGCGAAATGATGATCGAGGTGACGCCCTGCGTCTTCAATTCCAGCATCAGATCCAAGAGCTTGCGAGAGTCGCCCTCTTGCAGCGCGGCTGTCGGCTCATCCAAAATCAGCAGTTTCACATCTTTGGAAAGCGCCTTTGCGATCTCCACAAGCTGCTGTTTGCCGACGCCGAGGCTATCCACCTTGGTCGTGGGGCTTTCGCGCAGGCCGACTTTTCGCAGCAAGACCTCGGTGCGCTGGTTGGCCTCGTGCCAGTTGATCACCCCGCCTTTGGCGGTCTCATTGCCCAGAAAGATATTCTCCGCGATGGAGAGTTGCGGCACCAAAGCCAGCTCTTGGTGAATGATGATGATCCCGCGATCTTCGCTATCGCGGATGCCCTGAAACTGCGCGAGCGCGCCCTCGTAGTGAATTTCGCCGTCATAGGTTCCCGCCGGATAGACGCCCGAGAGCACCTTCATCAGCGTGGATTTTCCGGCCCCGTTTTCGCCGCAAATGGCGTGAATTTCGCCCTGTGTCACCTGAAGGTTCACGCGATCCAGCGCTTTCACGCCGGGGAACTCTTTGGTGATTTCTCGCATTTCGAGAAGTGTTGTCATGCTATGCCCCTTGGAAGGCCCGTTCGCCCTAGGAAGATCAAAGCCCTCGGCCCGCACCCGCCGCCCCGCGCTCGCGCGCAGTCGGTTGGAGAGAATGCGCCGCCCAAATCACAGATACGGGCGGCGCGGGTCTCAGATCAGGAGGAGGAAATTACTTGATCTGATCTTCCGTGTAGTAACCGGAACCCACCAGAACCTCTTCCCAGTTGCTCGCGTCAACAGAGACGGGTTCCAACAGGTAGGACGGCACGACTTTGACACCGTTGTCATAGGTCGTGGTGTCGTTGATTTCCGGCTCGGAGCCGCCAAGAACCGCGTTGACCATCCCCACGGTGACTTTTGCCAGCTCACGTGTGTCTTTGAACACGGTGGAATATTGCTCGCCGTTGAGGATCGATTTCACCGAAGGCACTTCCGCATCCTGACCGGACACGATCGGCATTTTCAGATCGCCGGAGCCGTAGCCAACGCCTTTGAGCGAGGAGAGAATCCCGATCGAGAGGCCATCATAGGGCGACAGAACCGCGTTGACTTCCTTGTCGGTGTAATTGGCGGAGAGGATGTTATCCATCCGGGCCTGTGCCACCGCGCCATCCCAGCGCAGGGTGCCGACTTTATCCATGCCCATCTGGCCCGATTGCACGACAATGGTGCCATCGTCGATCAACGGTTGCAGGACCGACATCGCGCCATTGTAGAAGAAATAGGCGTTGTTATCATCCGGCGAGCCGCCGAAGAGTTCGACGTTATACGGGCCATCGCCGAAACGCTCTTTGAGGCCGTTGACGATCGAGGTCGCCTGCAGCACGCCCACTTTGAAGTTATCGAAGGTGGCGTAATAGTCGAGGTCGCCGGAGTCGCGGATCAGGCGGTCGTAAGCGATAACCTTCACCCCTGCAGCGGCGGCATTTTCCAGCGCGTTCGACAGTGTGGTGCCGTCAATCGCTGCGATCACGAGCACATCCACGCCTTTGGTGATCATGTTCTCGATCTGGGCAAGCTGGTTCGGGATATCGTCCTCTGCATATTGCAGATCAGCGGTATAGCCTGCGGCTTCCAGCTCTTTGACCATGTTATCGCCATCTGCAATCCAGCGCGCGGAGGATTTGGTCGGCATGGCGATACCGACGAGGCCATCCGCGTAGACGGCAGACGACAGAGCGATAGCCGCAGTGGCTGCGGCTAGAAGTGTTTTGAGCTTCATAATTTCCTCCCAATCGGGCGTTCCGCGCGACCTCCCCGGTCGCCTCCCACGCCCAGTTTGCGGGTTTTTACCCATGGCCGAATGATTAGGGGGCTTTTACATACCTGTAAAACTCTATTAATGACAACCAACATACCATTTATGATATGTATATCTGGAGCGTCGAATGCCTCTGATCCGTCAGTCAAAACCAAGCCACCTCGCGTTGATCCTCAAAATCTCGGAGACGGGTCAGCTACAGGCGGCTGCGCAGGCGATGTCCATGTCCCAGCCCGCCGCCTCGCGTATTTTGGCCGATCTCGAGAAATCGGCAGGCGCCCCGCTGTTTGAACGCACGCCCAAAGGCATGACTGTCACCCCGCTTGGCGAGGCTTATCTGCGGCATGCGCGTGTGATCCTATCCGAGCTCGACAGCCTCAGCAAAGATGTTCAGCGCCTCAAGAACGGGCAGGCAGGCGAGGTTCGCATCGGCTCGGTGACAGGCCCAGCGGTTGCAACCTTGCTGCCTGCCATCCAATCCATGCGGCAAAAAACCCCACATATTGATCTCACAATTGAAGTCGGCCCCTCGACGGAGTTGATCCGAGGTTTGAATGAGGGGCGATTTGATTTCATCTTCGCCCGCATCCCGGCCACCCAAGACAGCCGAGATTATCTGGTGCATCCAGCACGATCCGAGATCGTTAAACTCCTGATCCGCGACACACATCCGGTTGCAGGGCGCAAAGCTGTCAGCCTTTGTGATCTGACCGAATATGACTGGATCATCCAAGAACGTGGCTCGCCGATCAGGCTCGCGGTGGAAGAGGCGTTCCACAGTGCAGCCGTGCCGACCCCGCCCCATGTGATCAACAGCTCATCCCTTCTTGTCGTCCTCTCCTTGGTCGAACGCACAGATATTATCGCGCCGCTCTCGAATGAGGTGGCGAGTCTGCTGAGCGGAGAAACCCTCGGGGCGCGCCTCAAGATGGTTGATCTCGCACAGGATATTACCGTGTCGCCCTATTTCATCATCCGCAACCGGTTCAAAGAGCTGCCGCAAGCCGCGCAGCAATTCTATGAGGAGGCCTTGCTGCAACTCTCGCGCTATCGGCCACCTGGAACGCAGGGAGGGATCTGAGGCGCGCAAACGAAAACAGGCCAGCCCTTCTCAGAGGTCTGGCCTGTCCCATTAGGGCTGCGGCCCGTCTTTTACTTCGAAGCTGTGCGGACCGGCTTGGAGATGAAGCCCGACACCGGATAAACGCGGCCGAGTTGATCTGGATAGCTCGCGACCCGCACTTGGCTCCAGTCGTTCGCCTTCGACACATCCACAACCGTCATCCCGAGAGAGACTTTATTGCGATGCCAATTGGCGTGATCGATCTTGATCTCACGCTCGGAGACGATTTCGGACACCATCGCGACATGGCCCATCGGCAATTTGCGCGTGGCACTAAACGCCATAACCGCGCCGACCTTTGGCTTGTGGTCACGATCGTAAGTGCCCTTGGCCTTCGCCCACCACGTATTCGCATTCCCCTGAATCACCACCCCAGACGCGTTGCGCGCAAAGGGCACGCACCAGACACGCTTGCCATAGCTACGCATCTCTTTCGCGATGGCCACTGCATAGGCACGGCGTTCTGGATCCACACCGCCACTTGTCCCCACCGAGGCAAAACTCATTTGAGAGGTCTGCGCCATATCGCTGCTGTTTCCGCATGCGGTCAGAGAGAGAAGAAGCACAAGAAGGATCGATGCGCGGCTGGCCAGGGGCTTAAGAACGGTGCTCGGGGTCATGGATTCGTTTTTTGTTGTTCGGGTCACCACGCTGTTACCGCACGTGAGCCATCGCCTTAAGCATAAGTTTTCACGCAGAGGTGAGATTGGCGAAAACCCGCTCAATCGTATTTTTTATGGGAACCATTCCGCCGGAAACTGCATGCGCTTCGCGCCCGAGGTCTTAATTATGTGTTTTAGCGTCAGAGGTTCGGCGCCGGAACCGCTCCAGAGCCGCGCTCAAATGGCACGCAACGGCAGATCGTGCCCAATCTCCGCTGCGAAGACGAATCGCCCTCACAATCTCGCGATGCTGGCGCAGGCTTTCGAGGATATCTTCGTCGTCATAGATGAAAAAGCCGCCGATCACCTGCGGCACATCCAACAGATGCCGCCCCGATAGGCGCAGATGCGAACTGCCGGAGCCCTCGTAAAGCATTTCGTGAATAACACGGTTCCCCGCATCCATCCTCTTTACCCAATCGGGTGTTTTTGCGGCGAAGTGATATTCCATCTCGTCACAGGTGCGCTCCAGAAGGCTAATTTGCTCTTCCGTTGCGTGCTGCGCACACAGATAAGCGCCATGCCCTTCGAGCAAGATCCTCAACGTGAAAACGTCAGCGGTGTTCTCCTCGCGCCAAGGCGTCACAAGCGCGCCGCGCTTTTCCCCTGGCGTCAGAAGGCCCTCTGAAATCAGCCGCGCGATTGCACTGCGCACCGGTGTGCGGCTGACCTCCATATCCGCGGCGAGGGCTTCCTCTTTCAGTTGCGTCCCGGGATCATAATACCCCGAGACCAGCCGCCGCCGAAGCTGGACATATACAGTGTCGGATACGTTCAATTTCTCGCCCTTTGTTGCGACAGTCAAAGCAGCACCCCGCGATCATACGGCCTTAGAATGGCGTATAGTGTTGCGCATAATCCCTGCCGCGCCAAGGCTCATCCCGGCGCGGTCAGTTTCCGCCTCCCCCTAACCCCTTCCAGTGTCGGGCGAAACCTTCCTCGCTCTGCGCTGCAAAACACCTTTCAACAGTGGCAGACCGGTCGTTGCGATGATGAGCGCCACGAGAACCCAAGAGACCGGCCCTTGCAGAAGGCTCAACGCCCCTTCATCCGATATCAATAGGGCGCGCCGCAGGTTTTCTTCGGCAATCGGCCCAAGGATCACCGCAAGAACCGCAGGCGCGGTGGGGATCCCGAGCTTCTCCATCCCGTAGCCCAGAACGCCAAACCCCAGCATCATCCACACTTCAAACATGCTGTTGTGGATGGCGAAAACGCCAATCGTCGACATCACGAAGATCATCGGCGCCAAAAGCTGGGTCGGCATTTTGAGCACATTGATAAACGCCTTTGCGCCCAGTGTTCCCAACACCAGCATCAGCCCCGATGTCACAAGCATCGAAAGCATAAACGCATAGGTAATCTCGGCTTTTTCACGGAACAACTGCGGCCCCGGCACCAAGCCATGCACCAGCAACGCGCCAAGGATGACGGCGGCGACAGAGCTGCCCGGAATGCCAAGTGTCAACGCTGGGATCAGGGTCGCGGCAGTATCTGCGTTATTGGCGCATTCTGGGGCCGCAACGCCTTCTGGCGCCCCCTTCCCGTACTTCTCCTTATCCGGATCGCCGCGCCGCTGCTCGTTCCACGCGAAAAGCGCCGCGACATTGCCGCCCAAGGCGGGAATAATCCCTGTCACCACGCCAATCGCTGACGCTTTCGCCCACACAGGGATCAAGCTGGACCAGCGGAAACCACTGCCGCCATCTTCCAACTTGTGCACCTCACCCTGCGGCTTGATCGGATTGAGGGCGAGGTCAATTGCTGGCGGGATGGCGTAGAGACCCGTGAGCAAAACGATGATATTGACGCCGCTGAGCAATTCTAGCTCGTCGAAGGCGAACCGCTCGATGCCCGTCATCATGTCGATGCCGATCATCCCGATGCCGAGCCCCAGCGCTGCCGAAAGCAGCCCCTTCACCGGATTATCGGAGAGCAGAACCGCGATCGTCATCAGACCGAAGATCGCCAGCCAGAAGTAATCGGCAGGGCCGAATTTCAGCGCGATCATCGAGAGCGGCGGCGCGAGCAACAATAGAGCAAGCGCGCTCACCGCCGAGCCGATGCTGGAAGACACGAGCGAAATGCGCAATGCGAGCTTGGCCTGCCCCTTTTGGGCCATGGGATAGCCATCGAAAACTGTCGCAATGCCGGCGGGGGTTCCTGGAATGCGCAGGAGAATTGCCGGAATCGAGCCGCCATACATCGCCCCGTTATAGATCCCCGCAATCATTCCAAGCGCTGCAATCGGCTCCATCGTGAAGGTCAAGGGGATCAACACAGCGATCCCCATCGTCGCGGACAGCCCGGGAAGCGCCCCGACCGCGATCCCGATGGCCGTCCCCACAATCATTGCCAAGAGGGTCGAAACCGAGAAAAGCAGCGGCAAAGCGTCCAGAATATGTTGAAGAATTCCGCTCATCTTACACTCCTATCAGCTTGAGAAGGGCCTCTGGCGGGAGCGGCACAGCGAGCAGCAGTCGAAAGACCGCAATCAGCAGCAATAGGAACAGCGCCGTCGCAAGCGCCAATCCCTGCAGTTTCCGATACCCAAGCCCGTAGCCCAAAAGCGGCACAATGATTGCAGCGCTGGTATAGAAACCGATATACTGCATCCCAAGCAGAAGAGTGGCCGCTGCGAGCACCAGCAACCCCGCTGCGCGGAGCTGCTCCGGGGTGGGCGCGATCCGCTCTGCCGCCCCTTCCGAAACCGCCTTCACCGATTGCGCAAACCATATCGCCGACAGCACAATCATGAACGCGGTAACCCCGCGCGGCATCAAACCACCCTCACCACTATACCCCCACGCCTCGCGAAATCCCAAAATGCTCATCGCGCCCACAAAAAGCGCGACACCCGATTCAACAATCGCTTTTCTCACATTGACCTCCAACAGTTCGGAAAACGCGGGGGGATCAAAATCCCCCCGCAAAGGGCTTACTGCTGGACCCAAGGCGTCTTTTCCCACAGGGCTTGGAACGTCGCAGAGAGAGACGTGAGTTCCGCGAGATAATCAGCCGAATCTCGGAACGAGAGCGCGAGATGTTGCTGCGTGGCCTTTGCCTGAAACTCTGGATCTTCCACCGCGGCTTTGACGGCGGCCTCGAGGCGTTTGGCAACCTCTTCGGGGATCCCTTTGGGCGCTCCGATCCCCCGCATCGACCCCATGACCACGTCGTAGCCTTGCTCTTTAAAGGTCGGGATATCCGGTGCCCCGTCCCACCGCTCGGTCGCCATCTGCCCAAGCGCGTGAAGCGCGCCCTCATGCACATCCCCGATGGTTTCCGAGATGTTCATACTCGCCATCATAATATGCCCCCCCAAAACAGCAGTCCGCACATCGGCATTGCCCGGGAAGGGAACATGTTTCAGTTGAACCCCTGTGATCCGCTCGAATTCCAGCGCAGCAAGGTGATCGTCCGAACCCAGTCCCGTTGACCCGTAGGTGACCTTGTTCGGGTTGGCCTTTGCATAGGCGATCAGATCGTCAAATGTTTTGATCTCGGATGAGGGCAGGACACTGAACGCCCCTGGATCATCGACGACATTGGCAATCGGCGTGAAGCTATCGAGCGAATAGCGCGCTGCCCGCTGGATCGGGATCGTCAGGATGTTCGGCGTATTGATGAAGCCGATCGTGTAGCCATCCGCCTCCGCTTGCGCCAATTCGGTAAACCCGATTTCCCCGCCCGCTCCCGGCCGGTTCAACACGACGATAGACGCATCCGCGCCCAAGTGCTTCTCGATGAAAGGCGCAAGCGTGCGCGCCGCGATATCGGTTCCGCCGCCCGCGCTATAAGCCACGATCATGTTGATCGGACGCTCAGGATACTCCGCCTGAGCGGCCGCAGCCGATGCGACAAGCGCCGCAGCCGCGAGTGTAAATTTCTTCATGGTTCCCTCCCTAAGCCCGCGCTCCTCACGGGGTAATTGGATACAAAATATGATATGTCTGAACTTTGTTTGCGCAAAGTGTTTTTTGTTTGGACTAAAAATTACCAACCAACACAATATAAAATAACGAAATTTTTTACACCCAGTGAGAGATCATCTTCGTATGTTTCCATTTCTGGATACGAATCTCTTGCTTTATGGATTTTTTTTGCTTCAATTACCAAAGCGTGGAGGACGCTTTCGGAGGAGACGGAAATGACATCGCGAATCGGCCAAAAGCGGCCTGCTTTACTCCTGATGGGTTATGGTGCGGCCGGACGCGCCTATGCCGAGGGCTTTGCAGCCTTTGCCGATGTCACGGCCTGCGACCCCGCAGCCGAAGCGGGCCAAAGCCCGCAGGGCGTGCATCTGCGCACTGAAATGCCCCAGTCAGTTGACGCGTTTGATCTGGTGATTATTCTCACTCCCGCTGCGGCCAGCAAAGCCATCTGTCAGACCCTTTCATCGCGAAGCGGCAGTTGCCCCGTGCTTGACCTCACCTCGTCAGATCCGGCGGCAATGCGCTCCGCCGCGGCTCTGCTTGGCGCACGCTTTGTCGATGGGGCCGTCATGGGTGCGGTCGGGCTGACGGGGCTGGCCACGCCGATGGTTCTCGCAGGGCCAATGGCTCAACACGTTGTGGAAATCCTAACTCCATTCGGGTGCAAGATCGTATGCTTGGATGCGGAACCAGGGGCCGCGAGCACGACAAAGCTGCTCCGAAGCCTGTTCATGAAAGGGCTGGAGGCGTTGGTGGTCGAAGCCCATTTGACAGCCCACGCGCTTGGCCAAAGCGATAGCCTGTCCCTTGCCCTCGCGGATCTGCGCACCGTCAATATCCTTGATCTGATGGCGGAGATGCTCCGCACCCACCCCCGCCATGCGGCGCGACGGTTGCATGAGATCGAAGCTGCTGCCGTTCTGATGCGCGCCGCGCAAATGCAACCCGTGATGACCCAAGCCGCCCACACCCTGTTTGACCGCACAGCAAATGCGGGGATCGGCCCCGATGACTCGCCTCAGGTCGCGCTGCAATGGCTCAGCGCCCAAATTGCCCCCGAACAGGACGCCGTCACATGACCCCCCGTCCCGTCATCTGGGTGACCGAGCCCATTCACAACGATGCCTTGGCCTTATTGCGCGCGAACGCTGATCTGCTGGGGCCCGGCGAGTTTCCTGCCGAGCGCGCCGCCGATATCACGGCCGTCATCGTGCGTGCCAAACCCATCGACGCCGCGCTTTGTGCGCGCCTTCCAAGCCTGAGGATCGTGGGCAAACACGGCGCGGGTCTCGATAATATCGACTTGAGGGAGATGCGCGCCCGCGGAATCGAGGTTATGCGCGCGGAAGGCACAAATGCGGACTCTGTCGCGGATCTGGCAATCGTTTTCGCGATGATGCTTTTGCGCTCGCCAGATCTCGTGGATCGCCAGATACGGGCGGGAGAGGCGCTTGATGCAACGCTGAAAATTGGATTCGAGGTGTCCGAGAGGCGCGTCGGAATTCTGGGAATGGGCGCGATCGGGCGCGCCGTAGCCAAGCGATTGAGCCACGGCTTCGGCGCAACGATTTCGGGCTACGATCCTCAATTGCCCGCGCCGCTCTGGCCAGCCGATGTCCATCGTCACAGTGCCTTCGAGAGCCTATTGACGCAAAGCGATCTGCTGTTCTTACATCTGCCCTTGCTGCCCGAGACGACCAATCTGATCACCGCCGAAGCACTGGCCTTGATGCCCAAAGGCGCAATCCTCGTCAATTGCGCCCGCGGCGGAATCGTGGACGAGCAGGCATTGGCAGGGGCGCTCGCGTCCAAACATCTCGCTGGCGCCGCGTCAGATGTCTTCGCACAAGAGCCACCCTCTCGCGAAAACCCCCTTTTGGCGCAGGGCCTGCGCTTTATCGCGACCCCGCATCTCGGCGCTTCAACCCATGCAGGGCTTCGCCGCACCGGCATGGTCATTGCGCAACGGGTTCTCGCCGCATTCGATGATAATAAAGGATCACAAACATGACTTTAGGATTTTGTGTAAAGCCGCGACAACGTCAGGTCAGCGCAGAGCTGATCGAAGCGTTTCGCCAGTTCCCCGTGGCAAATGTGAGTGACTGCATGTCACGTATGTCTGCGGGGGGCACCGCATTGCGACCGATTTGCGCACCGCAAGGCGTGTTGGCGGGCCCTGCTTTGACGGTTCGCAGCCGCCCCGGCGACAATCTGATGCTCCACCATGCACTCGATATGGCCGAGCGCGGAGATATCATCGTTGTCGATGCCGGAGGCGATCTGACAACGGCCATCATGGGCGAGATCATGGCCGCCATTGCCCTCAAGCGCGGCGTGGCGGGGATCATTGTCTATGGCGCAATTCGGGATGCAGATGAGATTTGTCGCATGGGCCTTCCGCTCTATGCGATGGGGGTCACGCATCGCGGGCCTTATAAAGATGGCCCTGGCGAGGTGAATACACCGATTGCGCTGGAGGGGATGGTGATTGAATCGGGTGATTTGATCCTCGCGGATGGCGACGGGGTGCTCGCAGTGCCATATGACCATGCGCAACCCTTGCTAGAGGCAACGAAAAAGAAATTCGATGCCGAGCAAACCGAGCTTGCCCAAATCGCGCAAGGCGTCAACGATAGGCAATGGGTCATGGACATTTTGCGCGCACGCGGGTGCACCTTCCTCTAATCCCGCGCCCGCGAACGGCATCCCCTCGCCGATATATCGAAAGGTTAGCTCTTGGAAACTGTCGCGACCGTTTTGCGCAAACCCTCATCGGTCCCCCGTCGTTTGCGCGCGGTGCTCTCCCTAGAGGATTTCGAACACCGCGCGCGACGGCTCTTGCCGAAATCTATCTACGGATATGTGAGCGGCGGGGTAGAAACGGATGCCAGTTTAAGGGCCAACCGCGATGTTTTCGATAAAATCGCGTTTCAACCCCGAGTCTTGCGGGATGTTTCCTCGCGCAACTCGACGACGCGACTGTTCGGAGACACATTTGCCCTGCCGTTCGGAATTGCCCCGATGGGGTTCAGTGCACTTGTCGCCTACGATGGGGATGTCACCCTCGCGCGAGGCGCAGCCGCCTGCGGCAGTTTTGCAATCTGCTCGGCGGCCTCTCTGACGCCGTTGGAACGGGTCGCCCGTGAAGGCGGCAGCCGCTGGTTTCAAGCCTATGTCCCCGGTGACGAGGATCGGATCGGCGCCCTTCTTCAACGGGTCACACGGGCGGGGTTCGATCACCTTGTTGTCACCGCAGATGCCCCGACAGCGGGCAACCGCGAAAACAACGCGCGAAACGGATTTGACGCGCCGTTCAGGATCACGCCGCAGTTGGCATGGCAGGGGATCACCCATCCGCGTTGGACCATCGGCACCCTCGGGCGTGAAATGATGACCCGCGGAATGCCCCATTTCGAGAATATGGAGGCCGTTCAAGGCCCACCGCTCTTCTCGAAAACCGTCACCCGCTCGACGATAGCGCGGGATCGACTAAACTGGGACCATATCCGGTTCATCCGCGCGGCTTGGGCAGGCAAGCTCATCCTGAAGGGCATTCTACACCCCGAGGATGCGCGACGCGCGCAGGCATTGGGCTGCGACGGGATTATCGTCTCCAATCATGGCGGCCGCCAATTGGATTTTACCCTGCCTTCGCTTGACGCACTTCCCTCTATCCGAGAGGCGGTGCCCGATATGGTAGTCATGCTTGACAGCGGGATCCGGCGCGGCACGGATGTGTTGAAAGCGATCATGCTCGGGGCGGATTTTGTGTTTATCGGGCGCCCATTCCTTTACGCTGCGGCGACAAATGGGGTCGCTGGGGTCACCCATGCAATGGAGCTCTTAGCGAGTGAAGTGAACCGGAATATGGCCTTTCTCGGCATCACAAACCCCCGAGATCTCCGCGA
>Ga0070752_1001811_pt1 | contig 14441 bp, 17 predicted proteins | sample VirMetDEL_Aug_30_FD_77440 | JGI IMG/M metagenome (GOLD analysis project Ga0070752, IMG submission 77440) | Aqueous microbial communities from the Delaware River and Bay under freshwater to marine salinity gradient to study organic matter... | ecosystem: Environmental > Aquatic > Marine > Coastal...
CACCTACAATAAATTCTTTTTTAACATCTTCTGTCATAAATGGTAATAAATCTTCTGCAAGTGTATAAAACGACCATCTAAACATTGGGTCACGATTTAACCAATCAGATGGTTTAGTTAATAATAATGAGTATGCACTACCTAAGGCTTCATCCCATTTGTTCAATGCACTTGTAGCTATTTGTCCTGTAGATGTTAAATTTGGATTATTGTTAAATGCTTGTTTTCTTGGACCTAAATCCAATTTAACTATATCTTCATCAAAGACTTTTTTTATTTTGTCATAGAATTTACCAAAGTATTTTTCTGTTTTAGCAGATAATACAGAATACTTTTGTGCTAATTCTAAATAATCTTCTCCATCAACAAATCCACCATTAGCAATAAACTCTCTTACTTTAGCTGCACCTAATGATAAATCTGCTTCGTAATCAGGAAATACTAATTCTCCACTTGGACCTGATATTATTTCTCTTGCTTGTACTTCAGTTATTTCTTGTCCATTACGTAATATTTTTCTACTTTCATTACCTTGTAATCTAGCTATTTCATATTCTGCAGATTTTAAATATTTCATTAATTGGTTTTTATCTTTTAATATTGCTCTAACTTCAGAATCATCACTTCTTCTAATTAATTCATTGATATATTTTTTTCCTTGTGTAGTTTCTGTAAAAAACTTTAACGCTTTATTTGCACCATCTCTAGCAACCACAACAAACAATGGGTCACCTGCTTTATTTAAAATATCGTGAATCCATCCACGCCACCATTGAGGATTAATTACAGGAGTATCTCCAACCATTTTGTATTTATCAACCATAATGTAAAAATCTTCTGCTGCATTTAATTGTCTACCTCTTGGCTTTAATGCATTAGTTAATGATTGTTCTGCCATTGTTTGTACATAATATTTATCTGTATTGAAGAATGAACCTGATGGTGCAGCTTGTGCATATCCACCTTTTTTATTAATTATTTTTTTAGCTGTTTGAAAATTACTATCAAACAAAAATTCCATTACTTCTTGTATTACAGGAGAATCAATATTTATATTATCTATTCGTGCATCAGGTTGTCTATAAATAGGAACTTCTATTACATCATATGCACCCCTATTGTATTTGATTGTAGATATTTTCATTATTGGATGGTCAACAGGTAATAATTGTAAAAATTCTTCTCTTAAATATATTTTTGGTTGATGAGCTTTTATAGCAATAGACATAGCATTTTTAATATATTTTTCTGCTTCTGTTAATGAAGTAACATCTTCTATTTTTCCAAGTTGTACTGCAACATCTAGTATTACTGTGTTATCTACTATTTCTATATTTATTCCGTGTTGTGCTTTTTCTAATTGCAACCTTATTGATGGATTAGTTGCGTAATTACTTACAGCATTTGCCAACTCTTCTTTAGTTGTAAATTCAATTATTTGTTTATATTTTTTATTTGGAATAACAGAAACTGCAGCTAAATCTATTTTACTTAAATTTGAAAAAGGTAATATATTTGGTGGGCTATCTGTCATAAAAGTACTTTTTAAAAAGTTTCTACCATCTTTAACTTTTTGTTTACCTAATGTTTTAAGTTCACCAATAATTTCATCAAAAGCAAATTCAGTTACATTCTTACCATCAATAGCGTATTGTAAAAATGAATCTCCTACTTGTCCTGATGCATTTGTGTTAAGTCTTAACACTTTCATTATTTGCTGTATGTCATCATACTTCAAAGTTTGTAATGCTTTTTGCATATCTACATTACCTAACAATTCAGCAACGCTATCTATATCATCTGCTGCAATAGCAGTAGAATATAATTGTTCTCCTAAACTATCTACAAGCTGTATATTCATAGGACTATTCTTAAACATTCCATTTGTTTTAAGCGAAGCTAATAACAATGGATGTGAAAATACATTAGGACCACCATACATAGCAATACGTACTGCTTCTTCAGGTGGAACTCTTAAACTTAATGCAGGTCTTAACATCCAAGATGGTTTTAATGCACGTTGCATTATGTAATCAGAATATAAATAATCTAACCAACCAGTAGGTGCTAATGTAGTTTTACCTGAACGTAAATTCTTTTTTAATCCTCTTGTAGGTATCTTTGCATTTTCTAATATTTTTTCTGTTAGCTTATAATCTTTTTGACCCCAAGTAGTAGATATTAATTTTTTAAGACCACTTCTATTTGGTCCAACCATTCTTCTAAAAGAACTTAATGCTCTTCCTAATTCTTGGTAATCAATTAATGGAGTAAAGTTATCAGCAAATTGACCTAAAGAAAAAGCAGTAGGAACAGCTATCTCTGTAGCTTCCAATATGTTTCCTGCATCATCAACTCTATCAGGTCTATATTTATATTTTGTTCCAGGAAATGCTAATGGTTGCCCTTCGCTGTCATACAGATATTTTCTTTTTTCTGCAATTTCATTATTAACAAAATCCATAACACCTTTGACTAAATCTTCTTCATCTGCTAAATCAGGATTATCTTTAATAACTTGATTTTTAATTTTATTATTTAATGTTCTAACAACTTTAACTATGTCATCTTGATTTCTAGCTTCAAGCAATTCACGAATGTAATAATCTCTAGTTTGTTGAGTTTCACCTAATGTAATTAATATTCCATCTATGTTTTCTATTGTTTCACCAATGTAATTAACTGAAGCAAATCTACTTGGTGCTAAATCAAATAATCTTTTTACTCTTTGTGGTAATGCATTTTTTAACGAACCACCTAAACCAATAACACCTTTGAATGGGTCATCACTCATTTTTCCAAGTAACGCACCTACAGTATTTCTAAGTGGTGCAATATCTACAGATTGACCTGCAAATTTTTTAGCTAACTCGTTTGCCATATCTGCAACAACAGATTGTCGCATTGGTAATTTAGTAATTGGTGTTTCTATAGCAGCTTGTGCTATTTCTTGACCAACAAAAGAACCTGAATAAGGTGCAATCATTAAATCAGATAAATCTCCGTGTTTTAGTAAAGACATAACAATTTCTTTCATAGAGTTTTTATCTTTAACTTGTGCTAATAGTTTTAATACTTTAGGGTCAACTTTACTTAATGAAGGTATATCTTTAAGTCTTGATATTGAATCATTTTGTGTTAACGCATCTACAAACTTTTCTCCCCATTTAGAATCCATAATTTGTTCTGCAGTTTTACCAAAAGTTAATCTTCTAGCTTCTTTACCTTTTTTACCTGGAACAAATGTTTTTAATGCTCTAGTCATAAAAGCAGCATCATCAACATATTGTGCAACTTCTGTAGCAGATATTATTTGCCTACCTGCAGTTTTAGCTGCACCACCATAACCAAGTAATAAGTTTATTGGGTCTGCACCTAATCTAAATGCACCATCAATAATGGTAGAAGCTAACGCATAAGCTATATCTCCTTCTTGCGAAAATTGTGCAGCTACAACTCTACCTGGAGATATTGGTATTCTTTCTCCTGTTTTAGTTGTATAAGTAAATTGATATTCATCTCTTTCAAATTCTTCAGTTATTGGTTTACCATATACTTTTTGTGCTTCTTGATATGCTTCTGTAGGTGATTTACCTAATTTAATCTGTTTACTGTAAACATCAGTATCTTCTAATGCGATTGAATTAGGTAAAATACCCACACCTAAGTTAAGTGGTTTACCTGCATTTACTTCATTGATAGCTCTACGAAATTCGTTTTCACCATATGCTTCTTTTGCTTCGTTATATTTATTATTAAATTCATTACCTAAAGTTGATTTACGTATTGATTCAGTTAATTGTTCTCCTGGAATTAATCCTGCCAACGTATTACCAAGTACTGCTGTAGCAACATTTGAATCAGTAGCTTGTGCAGCAACTACAGAAGATTTAAAATTTCTTGATATATTTTGAAAAGCACTATCCATAGCTAAAAAAGATAACTGTGTTGCTCTTTTTAAAGGATTAACTTGTGTATTAACTTTTACACGTTGTTTTTTTTCCATAGCACGTTGTTGTGTTTGTGCAATCTTTAAAGTATCTTCATCATCTGCTTTTAATCCCATAAGTGGTAAATAAGCAATTAATCTTTTATCCATACTTGGATAGGTATATGCCATATCTCTCATAGCTTGTGCTAAATCAGGAGTAATAGCTCTTTCAAATTCAGATACTTCTTGAATGTTCTTATTTGTTTTTTCGGCTAATCCTTCTTTAACCTGTGAAGGCATATAGAAATTAGGTCTAAAATCCATATTAACCTATATCTATATCTGCTTCTAATAGCTCATCCCATATTGGGTCAGGTAATACTCTTTTCGCTGCTTTAAAAATATTAGCAACTGTATTAGTTGCCATTGGTGTAGGACCATTATCTCCTGCACCTAATGGAATACCTGATGTAATAGGTTCAAAAGGTTTATTAGTAGGTGCTGCTAAATTAATTGGCGATTTAGGAACTATTGGTCTAGTAGGTGCAACTCGTGGTCCACCACCTTGCATTGGACTAATAGCACCTGCTTGTTCTTCTAGCATTGTTGTCTGCCCTGTTGGGTCGCCTTTTTTTCTAGGTGGTGCAACTATATCTGCAAACGCACCTGATTGTGTTAGGTCGGTAGCTTCCTCCAACGCTTTGCTTCTTCTTCCTCTATTATATTTATTTGCCATATAAGTCATCTCCTAGTTCAGGGTTGTATTCGTATTCAAATGTTAAGTTAATAAAAAAATGAGGATGTGGTGTAGGTAATGTTATAAATTGGCTCATAACTACACTATTTAATTTATCTGTACCTGTATATGCTTCATCTGACCAATCTTCTTGATTAATCATATTGTAAAACTTAGCGATTACTTCTTGTTCATCCAAGAGGAACTCCTTGTGGTGGTGGTCCTGCTTGACCTAAAGCACCAAGTACTTGTTCAATTCCTGGTAATCCACCTCCAGGACCTGCAGGTATTTGTGGTCCACCTTGACCCAACAACGCTAATTCTTCAGGTGTAGGTTCTTCACCTTCTGCTGTATAAAATTTATCTAAAATCTCTGACATTTTTTGTGGATTTTTTCTTATCTCTATAGCAGACATTAATGCCTTTTGGTCGCCTTGTGATGCTTGTGCCATAAGAGTTTCAAACAAAACTGTTTCTGCTCTTTCTGCGTGAATACGTTGTTGTATTCTAGTTATGTTATCTAATCCATCCATATTCTCTTGTAGAGTTTGTGTATCTATAATTCCTTGTTGCTTTAATTGCAAACCAGTAATAATTTTTTGTGCTTCATCAAATCCTGCCATAACACCATAAACTCTTCTAGTTTCATAAACTTCTGATATATCAGTTTCAGGTGTATAGCTTTCTTTAAAAGAAGTTCCTTTATGCCTACCTGCAATAGGTTTACGCACATTACCAAACATTAACTCATCATATTCAAGTCGTTTAGCATCCATCTCTTCTAAAGCATCTTTTAATACTGTTTGATATTCTCTAACGTGTAGTGATGCAGATTGTCCTAGTTCTTCTAGTCCTCTACCAGTAACAAAAGAGTTTGGAGATTGACCATCATCAGATACAGGATATGCAGCACCAAGTCGCAAGTGTCGCTCTAGTCTATCTACTTGTTGAAATAGTTGGTATGGTAGATTGTTGACAGGCTTTGACACTTGTGAACCTGGTGTTAAATAGTTAACAGCAAATCTGCCTTTTCTATATTTACCTGATTCAATTTCTCCTACAATATTTGTTTCTGTAAATACTGCATCTTCCATAGCAATAGTTCCAAGAATATTAATCTTTGCCATATTTGCCATAAGACCAGTTATGTGTTGGAACTGTGATTGCATTTGGTCAAACGCATATCGTTTAGCAACAATAAACGCAGGACCTGACCTTAATACGTTAGGAATAAAATCTATAATTTTTTTATTTTCAGGAAGATAAACATACGTTCCTTCTTTGTCATAATACTGAACTAATACTTTTCCGTGTCCTGTAGAGTTAGCCCAACTTCCTGCTCTATCTGTACTATCAAGTAAAGCAGAGTATGGATTTTGAAAACCTTGTTGTCCTTTTTCTGCTTGTTGATAAATATATGCTTTAGCTTCAGGATATTGTTCAGCTAATATTCTATGTGGAACTCTACGTATAATTGCTAATTCATCAGGTTGTTGGTCATTACCAAATGTTCCTGGATAACAAGTAAACGAATCTTGTAGTTCTGCATATGGATATGGATTACCATCTCTATCTCTTCTATGACCTAATGTCCAAACAATAAATCCATAACCAGGTAACCATCTTGCTGCTTGTGGTAATTGTTTATCTAGCTTTTGAAATTTATCATAAGCAGTAACAATTCTCTCTAGCTTCTCTGATTTTTTCTTTGCTCTTTCACTATCCTTTTCGTTGATTATATCAACTTTTAAATCAGGACTTCTACCTAGTTTTTGTGCAAATCTTTCTAGTGCAGTTAAAAATAAGTTAGGTGCAGGTAATTCGTGATATTCTACATTAATTGTATTACCTAGCAACGCTTTAACTGCTGCTTCACCACCATTCATAATATCCCTAATTCTACTTCTATCAATAAGTGATTCTTGATTGATAACTCTTAGGTAATCTATTCTGTCATATAATTTATCGCTGTTAAGTGGCATCTATCTCCAATTATCTATATCCATCATACTAGATTCGTACCCTGAAAAGCTAGGATTATAATCATATCCTAACTCTGCAAAGCGTTCTTTTTGCATACGCCTAATTGCTCTCATTGGAAACCAACTAGCCATAACTATGTCTGTCTTTGTACCCACACTCTTGCTTTTATTCTTAGCAGAACTAAAGTACACTAACTGACTTGTATATAAGTTTACCTTCTCTTGTGCTTCAAAGCTAAGATATGGCAAAGAAATATTTTGTTCTTGAAACATAGGTCGCATAGCAGTAACACCATAAATTGGGTCAAATTTATTCTTATGTGTTTCGTGTCCTTCTAAAAATATTCCGTGCTTAGATGCAAAATCTCTAATACTTTTATCTTGTCGTATTGCTTTTTGAAATCCGTTTTCTTCAATAACCCAATGAGATACATTATATTTTAACCACCACTCTTTCATAATCTCTAGTGCTTGTGGAATACCACCACCTAAATTGTTATTCATATCTACCATATGTAATTTGTTTGTTACTGAATCATATGCCCATAAGAACGCAGCTTGATAACCTGTAGATGCAGGGTCTAATCCTGCTATAAGTCTTGTACCTTGTGGTATGTGTCCTATGTTTCTTTTTTGGTCACGACACGCTTCTATTTCTTCTCTATCAAACAAAGCTAAACCATCAGGCATAGCAACATTCAAATAAACCATTTCATAAATTGCTCTACCACCTGTAGTTTCTGCAGCTCTCTTTCTATCCATTAACCATTTGTAAGTTCTTTTACCTGCCCATAACATACAATCAATATGTTCTTCTTCATTCCAATCAGGTAAATTACAAGCAGTATCGTGTGCTTCTTCTACAGTTGCAACCCAACTTTGATTATCAAGTAGGTGTGAATATAAATCATCATAATGTTGTCTTGAACCAATAACTACCATAGCAGTATGTTCTTCTTTTCTTGATGACAATGTTGTTGTCCACCAACTTCTAGTATTTTCTCTTGATGATGGTTGCATTGTAGAGTTATGGTCCTCAATGTCATCTGCAATAATAATATCGCAATCACGAGAAAGTATTTTACCACCTCTACCAATACCAACCATAGTTGGAGATTTAATACCAGTTACAGTTCTAGTACCTACAGTAAAACCATTTTGTGACCAAGACTTACCTGTACGAGATGTAGGTTTAAATTTTGCACCAGGTCCACATATTTCTTCAATTAATAATTCATTACTTTCTAGTTGGTCAAGTACAGAACCTACAGCATTCTTAGCAATCTCTTCGTTACCACCTACCCATAAAATACGAATGTTAGGATTTTTACAAATAAGCCATACTGCAAAATGAATTAACAAATCTGTTTTTCCGTGTCGTGGTGGTGATAATATTAATTGCTGTCCACCATTGTCTATAGCATTCATAATTTGATTTATCCACTTCTTGTGAAATTCAGGTGTTTCGTATGCTATACCTTGTTCTGTTTGAAAATATCTTTGTCTAAAATCTTCAAAGTCAGCTAATGTTTTTTCTGCAACTTGTGGTAGTTTCCAGTTATCTTGTTCTTTTTTTGTTTTTAAATCTTCAATGTATGCAGAAAATGCCATAGATACTGCACCAACTGTTGTGCCTAATATCTCTGCAACTTCTTGCATTGTTATTTTTTCTGTGTATATATCTGCAGCTAAACCTGATTCAATTATGTCGTTATAAACTTGTCCTCTACGTGCTTGTACATTTGTTTTTCTACTAGGTATTTCAAGTACATCATCTTGTTGTGACCATTCCTTACCTGCTTTTCTAGCACGTTTCTTTTGCATATTAATTCTGTTAGCACAACGTGTAGAACAATATTTTTTTGCTCTAGGTGGTAATGGTCTATGACAACCTGCTGCGTAACATAATTTTTTATTTGCCATATTTAACACATTCTTTATTTCTACACACTACGTGACCTTTTTCAATTTTTAATTTAACTCCACACATAGGACAAGGTATATCGTATGTACTCAATTATTTTTTCTTTGTTTTTGCATAATATGCTTGTACTTGTTTGAGGGTCATCTTTTTACCACTAGGTGAATAATAATATTTACCTCGTTTAGTAAAAGGCATAATTACATCTTCTTATATTTTTTAGTTTTCTTAGCGTAAGATTTTTTCTTACCTTTTTTGTCTATAACCATACTCATTACTATAACACAAAACCCCACCGAAGTGGGGTTCTGCACGTACAGTCTGTCCATTTACTGTTTTATGAAAGAATATGAAATATCAAATCAACTAGCCATCAGTTTCTTAACACACAATTGTCATTATTTTTTCTGATGAAAAGCCTTTTCTTTTCATATCTAATCGTGTACCTCTACACGATACTTTTGGACTTTCCAAAAGTATGTTTATACTAGCTTCCCCCCCAAGCTAAGTGTGTAAAAAAAAATTTTTTTTATAAATAAGGGTTGTCAATGTTAAAAGTTTTAACAGCTACCCTCTATTACTAGAGGGCATATTGCTGTCAATCAGAAAGGATGTAAACTGTTGTCTTACGAAAGACAGAATGTCTACCTAATTAGTTTACCATAAGTGAAATTTAATGGGGTCTTTGTTGAAATTTCGTAGGCGAAAGGAGGAAACTCCTACTATACAAAAACCCCATTAGTTAAATCCTAGCATTATTTTAAAAAGGTGGTATAGTAACTCAACAAGCAAGATTTCCTTCCTGCTTATTAGAAAAGGATTTTTGATTATAACACTTAACAAAGTGGACTAGCAGGACCATAGTAACTAGGGTTAAAGCCTATTATTCCACATATTGTTTTATGCTACTAAATTGAATAGCACTCGGTTGGGTTGGGAGTGGCACAGGGTTAGCTGTACTTTCAATGTTTACTTTGTTTAACTAAGCTAACTTTAAGATTACACTTACTAGCTTTACTAGCTTATTAGGTACACCACTATATGTAGTACCACTATATTTAGTACCTAGTTAACAGCATATTTTTAGAGGGTATACACAAATATAAAGCGACCCCAACATTTAACCCCCCTATGTGAAAGCCCACATAAATCCTGTGTGTGTGCGACCTAGACCTAATGCATTTTGCTACACATACTATATATTGTGCATACATTATGTAGTGATACTAGATGTAGTGTACCCTAGTTGTTTTAATACTGTAGATATATAGTTAACTTAACTAATTGATGGTAATCCCTGACAATAAATCAATGAAGGATATAAAAAACGAAGGACAAAAAAGAAAAGCACCTGCGATTAAACAAGTGCTTTCCTTCGGTTAGTTCGGGATGATTAAGATTTAGTTTTCAACTTAGTGTTCTGTTGTTGTATCTTCGCAATCTTAATTTGATTATCGCATATATCAATATTCAATCTGCATATCTCAATATCGTTATTAATAACTTTCCATTGATTATTCAATCGTTCACTCTTTAACATACTTGAATAATCAAACTCATCTTTAATCTTTTCATAACGTTCAAGATTTTCTTCCCAACTTTCTTTATGAGATTTCCAAGCCCCAATATCAACTGTCTTACTCATTTCTAACCTACCTTTTTCCATATCTCGCCAATCGGCATACTTTCAAAATGCATACAGTCATAGCCACCACAATGACCAAGTCTGTAACCTAGTTCATCTTGTTCTGCTTGATAATCTCTAACGTAAACATCATCTTTAGTGCTACGTGGATAACTAGCTAACTGTTGTGCAATTCTATTCTTAATTCTATTTCTAGGACTAGCAATTCTTTTAAACCCACAAGACTTAATCAAATCTCTAGCGTAAGCAATCTCTTTACGAATAGATTTAGTATCATCAATATCTAAAATTCTTTCTACAATTCTAGATATTTTTTTAAGATACTTTCTACCCATATCGGAATTAGCTTTATCGTAATCGCATACTTCATAATAGTTTTTTACACCAATTACAAAATCCCAATTATTAACTAACCTACTAATAATTTTATAATCCATTTCTAACCTACTTTCTCTTTAATCATTTCAATGCGAATTTTTGTATTTTGAATTTGTTTATCCACATAAGTAAACCCACAATCCATACATAGATATTCGCTTTCCATTTTATTAACTTCATAGACTTCGATTTCATTATCAACATCTCTGTCTGTGTAGCTAACTTCACAATCAATGCACTCTGTTTCATAAGGTACTGCAACCTTAGGATATGGAGCTTGATTTGTGCTTTCTACTTCTGCACGTATGCTTTCTAGTTCTGCTAAACGCAATTCTGCTTTAGCTAAAACATCTTTCCAATCTGTCATTACTAACCAACCTTTCTAATTGATATAACTATCTTACTAGCTTGTAGTTTTATGCAACACTTATTTACAAATTAATAATCAAGTGTTGGTAATACATCATCAATACTTTTTCTAATCTCAATAACATACTCTTTAGCAAAACTTCCTAACTCATAAGTTCTACTTAACTCTAAGTTATAAAGATTAGTTGATACTTCTTGTAAAAGATTTACTGCTTTTTCTATATCTGTCATAACCTATTCAACTTTCTGATTAACTCTCTGTAATCTGTATCGGACATATTTTCTTTAACTAATTGTTGTAAGATACGTATCTCTCTGCCGACACCCATAACGCTATCTGCAAGAGTAGTATCAAGTTTTAGTTCTTTAGCTTTATCGTGTAAAGTCTTTCTAACTTTCTCTCTATAAGCAAGAAAGTCTGTAGTACTTCTAACTGTCATTGTTAATATCCTTTCCGTTATCCACATTAGCATACCTGTATTTTATGCAAACTATTGTTGTCATAAAATTTGATATGTGATAGTGTAAAGAAAGACTAGAAAGGAAAGTAATGGAAGAAGAATACACAATGGTTACGTTTACAGTTCGCATTAGTGAATATGAATATGACCAACACTATTTCTATCCAAGAAAGTTTGTTAATAGTAAACTAGATGTTGATTTAATTAATGAATTTTTCGGTAGAGATTTAACACAAGCCGATAGCGATACTGATTTTGAAAACAGGTATTGGGATAGCGATAGGTTATTAGAAGTATCAAACAAAGTACCATTTAAAGCTACAAAAGAAGAAATAGACAAATGGTATAGCTTAGGAATATACGGGGATAACATAAGTTATTACGGATATACAAAATGAATACATTAGAAATTTATTTTTGGATATTGTTACCTGTATATCTAGTTGGTGCATTAACTATTGCTAATTGGTTAGCAAGTTGGACTAACTATTATGTATGGAAATATAAAGAAAAAAAATTATTAAAAAAAGACAACATATAATTACAGTTGTGATATTGTAATTAAAGAAAGGAAATGATGAAAGGAACGCATAAGGTAGGAAACACTATCAATAGCAATAGTGATGTGAACAACCATATAAACAATGTAATTCCTGTTTGGTTCGCTAACTTTCATCTTTTTCTTAAAGCTATCTACACAATATCGTTGCCCCGATATATACGTACTAATAGTGTAGGTAGCTTGTAGCACATAAGAGGTCGAGGAAAGTCTGCAGACCAAATAGAGAAACCAAACGTAATCTTGTGTGTTACAAGCTATCTATGTAAAACGAGTAAGTACGGAAAGAGAAATTCACGCAAGTGATATCCTGCTAGAAAACTCGTAATGGATAGCGTAAACTATTTAGCGAGTAGGATTGTAAAACGATTGCCCTGTTGATACATACCGAAAGCTAAATAGTTTTTTTTGTACACATATATTTACAGATGTGATACAATAGTTATTAACAAAAGAAAGGACAGTATGTCAAAAGGTATTGATGATTACGATACAGATTGGTTTGTAGATATTGACAACCAATTTAATACAGTAAGCACAACGCAAAACAAGATGTCTAAGTGGAAACCTATTCATCTTAAAACTGCTAATACCAACAAGAACGCTGATGTTACCTTTATGGGAGATAGTGTTCTTGATTGCAAATCATACACAGGCACACAGAAAGGCACAGTTGATTATCTAGTAGAACAAGCACCGACTAACTACGTAGAGATGAACAAGAAACGTGTCAATGATATAACTGTTGATGGATTTACTATCTACGATTGTATCAATAGTGTTGATGATGTATATGGTAATGCAGTAGTCATTAGTGCAGGTGGTAACGACTTGTTAAGCAAGTTGTCTTTACTAAAAGCTACTGATGATAACAATTTAACTATGGGTATTATGAACGCAGAGTTAGATAAGCTAACTAAAGCATATCAAACTTTACTCTATCAACTAAAGAAAGGTGGTAGAAAGTTCTTATTAATTACTTGTTACGAGGGTAACCTAGCTTATAATCCAACACGTTTTCACAACGTAGACAACGTAGCAATTTCTATTGTATCTATGTGGAACGATAGATTATACAGACTAGCTAACGAACTCAACAACAAAAACAATAGACTAGGACAACAGTTTGATGTCTTAGATACTAGAACGTTTATGACACCTGATTGTTTTTACAATGAGATTGAACCAAATGAAATTGGGGCAAAACGTATTGCTAAGAACATAAACAAATGGTTATATAAAAATGGTGTGTGGTCTTAATGAGCGACACACCATTACTATTAGCTATCCACGAATTAAACAAGTGGTTAGATGAACTAAAAGATTTGAAGTCATCTTTAGGCGAGAAAGATGTTGATGATATTTTAGTAGCAGAAATTGAAACCTTAAATGGTGCGATTATAACTTGCAGAAAGTTTACTAACCACGACCAACCAACAGAAAAGGATGTAACTAATGTCGGAATTGACAAAAAGAATAGAGAAATTAGAACACAAGATTAATTTGCTAGTTACTGTACAACAAGCAATTACAGAACACTTAGTTGATGATAAAGATTTCTTTATGAAACTAATGGTAAATGTTATGGCGAACAAAAAATTACGTAATGACTTTACTGAATACGTACAGACAGGCGATAGCCCTGATGATATAAAACTATTTATGCAAGAAGTTAACGAGGAAATAGAAAACATAAAAGAGAAAGGTAGCTTATGAACGACTATCAATACTTTAGAGGAAAACCTGTTCCACAACTTAGTCAACGAAAAAGAGTTGAGTGGTTATTAACAACTGCTAGAGATAGTGAAGTACCAAGAGTATCTAGTAATTGTTTTATCTATGACTTTAGAATACCAAGAATATCTGCACATATTTTTAATATGCGAGAGGACTTGTGGGAAATTGAAACTACAAAAAATGCAAGTGGCATATGGTATTACGAGTTAATTAATACACCACAAGAAATACTTGAACAAGGGTGGACAGAAAGGTTGTTTCAATGAGCGAAAAGCCAACTATAAGTGATACTGATTACGGACACAACGGATTATTAACTATCTTTAGTCAACGTGATATTGATGTACAAGATTGGTGTTATGAAAGACTAGACAAAGAAAGAGGTGGTATAACCTTTAAATTACCTAGTGCAGAGGGAGAAATCTATTTGAATTGGGGAGATTTATACCACGTTAAAGTAACTTTTGTTAATACAAAGCAAACTTTTAATGAAGATTGTTTGTTGGGAGATTTACATTTGATACTAGATAGACTAGAGCAACAAAGAAAATCAAACATAGGTGCGTTAAGAGATATGATTAAGAACGCATTTGGAGAGGAAGAATAGGGAAGATATGAAAGTAATTAATTACAGTAATAGTAATTTAGAACACGAAATATCAAATATGTATGATAATGTGTTAGATAATTTAGTTAGTGATTATGAATACTTAACTAATGAA
>Ga0070752_1001815_pt1 | contig 14427 bp, 12 predicted proteins | sample VirMetDEL_Aug_30_FD_77440 | JGI IMG/M metagenome (GOLD analysis project Ga0070752, IMG submission 77440) | Aqueous microbial communities from the Delaware River and Bay under freshwater to marine salinity gradient to study organic matter... | ecosystem: Environmental > Aquatic > Marine > Coastal...
CTCAGTTTAAAGTATGAAGAGATATAGATATGTGCTACGAAGCATGACGGATAGGATTAGCTATAACGCCCCAGATGACTGGGGTATTTCAGAAAAAGAATCGTGGGTTAGTTTTGAAGAGCTAAAGGATAATGGTGCCCCGGCTCTTGAAGGTAGGGACGTTGTAGGTTTTATTGAGTTTAGCTCGGTCCCTTTGAGCGATGCTACAAAACAAGCGATAGCTAACTTAAGAAAACAAGGGCAAAAAATAACTGAAGGTACTCAGGGAGTCTCTAGGGATGGAAAAAAAGTTATATATACTGGCAGAAATTGGGTTTTAGATAACAGTAAAGCCCCTTCTGAAGAACAATTTAACAGACTTGTTAAATCTGTCCAAGAAGATAACAAATCATCTCAACAAAAAACTCAAAAGCCGCCGAAGCCAAAACCAAAACCAAAACCAAAACCAGAACCAAAACCAGAACCAAAGCCAGAACCAAAACCAGAACCAAAGCCAGAACCAAAACCAGAACCACTACAAGAAACTAAAAAGGAAACTAAGTCTGCTGTAGAGATTTACTCCATTGATCAATCAACGGAAGAATCTATTTCAAGAGTGAAAGATCTTGCTTCTGCTCCAGCATCAGATCAAAGATTTGAATCAGGTCGGATTGCGTTTAAGCAAATAGATGAACATTATTCTCAGTCCTCTCCTAATGAAGAATACCTGTCGCAATTATCTGGGAAAGGCGGATACGGAAATAAAATAATGTCGGCTCTTTTAGATAATTTCGATATAGACCAGAAAATTGAAATTAAAAAGAAAACATTTATTACACCCAGAGAAGTCCTTGAAAAAGGCGGATTTGATGTTAATAACCCAGAAAGAGTTAAAAAACTTCAGTCATTATTGCAAAGTCTTAACTCCCACTTAGATTCTAAGGGAAACTGGAAAACTTCACCTGTTCATTCGCTGGAAAGCGCTCTTGGTTTTTACGAAGCTGACCATATACAACATAGATCAGATATGGCTGATCCAAATACTCCTATATCCGATCTTAGAGTAAAAGCTTTTTCCATAGGAAAAGATTTTGAGGATTCCGCGAATTGGAGTGATATGACTCCAGATGAGATTGATTTGGTTTTCCATCTATTACCAACAAGCGCTCAAAAATCACTTAGAGAGAGTGGTAGCCCAGACACATACTATGATCCTACATCTCCTGACGGACAAAACAAAAATGCGCCTAACTTGAGAGGCAGACTAGCATTATTTATGTGGGTAAAGCAGGCTGGAAGAGATGGCTATTCACTATCTGGTATGCAAAGATCTCCAGGAGAATTTCAGGTAGAGCATATAAAAGATATGTCTTCTGGTGGACAGGATACTGCTTCTAACTTCGTAATGTTATATAAGAGAGTTAATCAGCCTCGTTCTAGTTACCCCCTTCCGAAATTTGTAAGTCAAGCAACTGAGAGGGCCAAAAAAATTAATGAAAACTTAGCAGAACCCAGTGGAGAATTTTTAAAACAAAGACAAAATTCTTTACAACAAAGGGGACTCTATGACGCATTTGACAATAGTAAGTCTCCTTTAAAAGGAGGAACAATAGGGGATTTAATAAATTCTAATTTTTATGAACTAATTATTAAAAAACAAAGTGGGCTTCCAGATGAAATAAAAACTTCTCGGGAGCAATTTAGTTCATTTGCTGATAATATAATTAATGATTTAGGAGGTAAAACAGACGTATCCTTGGGGAGTTTGTCAAGAACAGATCTCGATAAGGTTTTAAAAAATGCAAGCAAGCATTTAGGCGCTGATTCTAGTAAGATCGTTGAGTATCTTGGCCGTACGGAATTTAATAATTACCATGATGGTAACAGATCCACCAGGGGAGGAACAAATACAAGTCCCGCTGGATTGACATCACTTGAAAATAGGCTATTAGGCAAACCTCAATCTATTTCAGATGAAGAGTATAATACACAAAAAGACCAAATTAAGGAGGCTCATGGAAATGTAAGAGCCGCTAGAGAAAGAGCTAGAACAGGGGGCGGCACTTCCGCTGAATTACTAGAAGCAGTTTCAGAATCTTTGCATTTTCTTTCAGGGAGATCTGAAAACTCTCCCGAATGGTTCAGAGATCGCCCCCCCTCTACTAGGGATATTATGAATGTATTTGACATTTACTTGAAGAACTTTGCTCCAGAAAGACCGGTGGGAAATAATTCTTCTGGAATATATTTATCAGCTGCGTTGGCAGAATATAAGTTAGACGTAAACCAAGTTATAAATTATTCATCTATAAAAAATAAAAAAATTAGGGGCTATGCTAAAAAAACATTTGATACATTAAATTTACTTGATCCAGATTGGATAAAAAAATCACCAAATTAAAGTAATGGACACAATTTTTACAAGTACAATAGAAAACACTTTGTATAAATTAAATACAACTTTAGCTGATTTAAACTTGTCAGTTGATGAGTTGTATGCTTATGCAAAAAAATATAAGTTTAATCAAAATGAACTAGAAGCCTTTATTAGAGAAAAATATAAAGCTTCTAAAAATAAATCTAATAAAATAAATCTTACCGAGGCCGATTACCTCGAGCTAATTAAGTTATCCCGTAACCCTGAATATTCCGATTCCATGGTATATTATAAGGGTAAGGTCCTCGGTCGCTGCCCCGCAGGAACTACAAAAGTTGGCAGATCTTGTGCCCCATCTCAGAAAGACACGGATCCTGCCACCAAATATAAGAAAAACGCGCTTGGCGGGTTGTCTAGAAAGCAACTAGAAAAACTAGCCAAAGCAAAAAATACTGAGCAAATAATGGACGCTCATAAAGAACAAGAAGAAGAATCTAAAACTAACAATGATTGAAAAATTACAGAAGCCCATCAGATTCGACAAAGACGTCGAGTGGTTGGTGGTTGCCCGAGACGGCGAAAAATTTTACGTATCTAAAGCCTCTAATATCTCGGAAGACGATTCTATTGAACTCGTAGACATCAAGTCAAAGCCTTTGCTCCAGTGGGCACTCGAAGCCGATTACCCTCTGCGCAAGTTTGTTAAGCTCCAAAAGACTCTGGTCGAGAAGTTCTTCGGATCTTGAATTATCTAAAAAACTATGATATAATTCTCTTGTAATATGCACAAGAGAGTTTATGGCGTTATCTTTTGACCAACAATATATCAGGATTGCTAAGGAGATCCTGGAAGATGGGATTGAGGTTGTAGGTCGCAATAATCTCCGCTATAAGCAAGTATTCGGACAGACTATCAAAGTTGATTTGCGAGATGGCTTTCCTGCCCTTACCTTACGTAAAATGCCCGTTCGCAATCTTTTCAGGGAGTTTATGTGGGACATCAACGGAGACTATAGAGTTTCTAACCTTGGACCCGCTAAGCATTTTTGGGACTTTCTTGCCGATGCAGAAGGACGATTGGCAGGATCCTATGGTCGCTCTTGGCGCTCCTGGCCTGTTGTTTGTCCTGAAGAAAGCATGAAATGGGAAAAGTTTCGCACAGAGCCATTTGACCAGCTCAAGTGGATTTGGGAACAGCTCAAAACAAACCCCACCAACCGCCAGCTTGTTCTTCAGACTTCTAATCCTGCTTACGATTCTCTTCACTGCCCCGGCTGCCACCCTAACATCACTTTTTCTAGTGATGGCCAGTTTCTTGATATCCTCGTAAACGCTCGATCTAACGACATGGCTACCGGAGTCCCGTTGGATATGTTCCGATACGGATTGCTCTGTACCAAGATGGCAGAAGACGCCTACCTCACTCCTAGGTACGTTATGTTTGCTTCCGCCAATAACCACATCTATTCTCAAAACGAGGAAGCTATCTCTGAGATTATTAAGAACTTTCCTATGGGCAAGTCTCAGATCAAAATGAACGCGCTCAAGCCTATCTTCGATCTCGATCCTGAAACAGACTTTGAACTTGTTGGATATTCCTCTCATGGCAATGTCCGCATGGAGGTTGCTAATTGATTAATTATGATTTCAAGTCTGAGTTACTAGAGGATGTGTTTGAGGTTAAAACCTCGCCACTCCTTCCTATCTATATCATTGACTTTAAAGTAGTTGCGCATTTCATCAACGGATTTTACGATATTGCAGAAGAGGTTGCTCAAGGCGACGAGCAATTACTCCGTAAGATTATTAAGGCCATGTGGGCTTATCGGTTAAACCGGGGCCCTGATATGCTTGAGCCATTTGACTATGTTGCTATAATTGCCGATGATTATAAAGGATTTGTAGGAGACAACGCATCTGTCAATGGCAAAGGATACTGGCGCCATATCGAAGCCCATAAACTCAAAATGCAGGAGTACAAAGCTGGCCGTGCTCCTAAGCAAGATAACTTTATCCTCGTACAAGACATTGGCTATGAGTACATTGATAGCAAGAACTCTAGCTTTCATTATTTCTCTAAAGAATTCTTTGAAGCTGATGATATTGCTGGAAAGATCGCGAGGATGAAACGCAATGCTTCTAAGCAATCCAAACTTGGTAAACGACAGATCCTCCTTGGTACGCTCGATGGTGACTGGCAGGGTCTTGTATCAAACGAGCACGAGATTCTGTGGTGCAATACGGGTCCATGGTTACCTCGTATGCGCGGAGACAACGAAGTCGTTGACTACTATCTTCGCAAAGAAGGGTTGAAGATTAAAGAAGCACGAGAGTGCTACACTGTTAAAGTAGAGGTAGGGGATATCGGTGACGGACTCCTGCCCGGCTCCCCACTACGATTTTTTGATCTCTATGAAGAAGATGCTACTTGGTGTTTTTCAGAAGAAGATACCTCTTACCTATCAAAAGTACTTAAGTCTAACGATAGATCAAACCGGCCAGATCACCTTGAGTCCGCAAAAAAGTTCCTCTTATCTCACGGGATGTACCTCCCTGAACTCTCTAAAACTAGCGACCACGACAAACAACTCTTTTTTAAGAAAGCCGAGCGTATTCGTAAAGAAAAAGGAAACCCAGAACTCAAGGGTAGGAATAAGAAGCTCTGTCTGGAAGCTCCTAAAGAAGAGTTTGAGAAATGCAAAGAACTCGTCGTTAGGGACGAAGATACGAAGCAAAAAATCAAGTATGAAGAACAAAATCTCAAAGATTGCGGAGAAGATAAACTCTGCAAGAAAGCGGTGAGACAAGCTATCAAAGCCTATAAGAGCATCCGCAACGAAATCAAAGAAAAACTAAAACAATTTACATCTTATGAAGTACAAAGTTAGCGGGAGGTATGTGGACGAGCAAAATCGTTCGCATACTTTTGCCCTATCAGCAGATTCTGCAGACCGAAGATTCTTAGAGGGGTTGGTGAGAGCCCAGTACCCTGCTAAGAAAGTCTTTATCAATAAAGTTATTCAATAAACCGTCCACCCCTCTTGACATAACCGTCTGGAGGGGTTTATAATAGAACTCCCTAGTGGAGATGATTTATGCCAAGAAAAAAGTCGGAGAAAGAACACGATTCAGCCTTCGCAACCCTAACTCCCAGTACTCCTGCGGAGATGTACAACAATCTGACTCCTTGGTTGCAAAAGAAAGGATGTATTTTGCGTTTTGACTATGGAGCAAAGCTTCAAAGCTACCATAGTTTGTACACTTGGGGTGACCCTACTCCGATCAAAGGAATTGAGTTTCCTAACGGGTTTTCTGTTGCTATGCCAGCCGACGAGAACTATCTCCAAGGTATTCAGAAAACCCTCCTTGGTATTGCATCTGGGCAAGATGGCGACGGACTAACTGCTGAAGAAGCCGAATTCGCTCTGCCGTTAGTCATCTATCGCCAAGGCCGTGCATCTGACATTGTTGACCACGTACTTGGTCTTCAAACTCTCAAAGCTCGTTACCATAAGAAAATGGGAGGAGGTTTGTATGAGCAAGGTATTGCATTTAAGCCCGATACAACTCTGGGCAAGAACACAAGCACTAGCCCTATCTTCTCCTATCTTCCAGAAAAATCCTGGTTTAAAGAAGAGATTCAGGACCTTTGTTTTGAAGATATTGTAAAGATTTTCCCAGAGTTCGAAGCCAAAATGATCAAGTTGATCCTTGGCCGAGCTGTTGTTGGCCGAAGTGGAACCGTCCACCCTGGAACTTCTGAAGTTATCAATCACGGATTCCGTAAAGCTGGAGTTGTTATCGGAGAACCTGGAGTCGGTAAAACTATTACTCTCAACGGAGTTCTCGATGCGATGAAATACCTCGGGTATGAAGTCACTGCGATGGGTGACTTCGGCTCTCGTTTCAATCAAGGAGAGATTATCACTTCCCACTTGGCATACAACGATGACCTTACAACCGAGGGCCTGAAGTCTATGCTTACCGCACATAGCTTCAAATCTGTTGTTACTGGAGGTACAGAGAGAGTTGAGAATAAAGGAACAGATGCCGTGGAAGTTGTTGCAAACACGGTTATCTTAGCAAACTGCAATGAATGGAAACCTGAACTTACCTACGACCTAGACTCCGGTGCAATCTCTCGCTTGGCTCCTATTGCCACCTATCGACTATACGAACTTGAAGAAATGTCCGAGAAGGCTGGGCATGATGTCCACCCTGCTTCACACATTCGGTTTTTGTGCGAGAAGTACAAGGTAGAACCTCGAACTCTATACATCCGATTGTTGCGCGACTGCGCCGACTTTTTCATGGATAAATGCCAAGGAGAACAAGGAGAGGACGTCCACTTCTACTCAGAAGCACTCCTGCCTTACATGAAGGTTCAGATGCATAAAGCCGCTCTGGAAAGCTTTCTTCGATTTATGCTTATTGCCTATGCAATTCGCAAACGTAAAGCAAAAGGACCTTGGCTCCCTGAACTTACTTTGAATAGCTTTGAAGATGCCTACGAATCAACTCGTTTCTTGATGATTGACAAACGAGCCGACAACCTTCGTACTTTAATGAAACAAGACTGGGAGTACAATAGTCGGCCATCCCGCCATCCTTACTGGGCCCAGAGGAAACTATTGATTACTTCTGTTGATAAAGCTTGGTCTGCTCTTCAAGAATCCAAAGCCAGCAAAGACGTTGCTCTAAGTGTTGAGATGGTTCTCGATGTTCTTCGTCTTCGCGATGGATTTAACATGGGTAAGAAAATGCCTTATGTTGTAAGGACTTGGGAATCTGTAAAAGGAGAAGCAAAGAAAATCTATGCTCTTGCCGACCGGCTCCTTAATCAAATTTCAGAAGAAGAACGACTTGAGATCTGTAATCACATGACTCACTGTGATTCAAACTGGCTCTATGATCCAGAGTACGATCCCAAGAAAGTGGGACCTATCACAAAATAATTGTGACAATCAGGGAAAAGGGGGTATTACTATGAATTCTATTTTTGTTTCGCTAGATGAAGAAACTTGGAACCACAAGCCAAGTATCAAACTTCAGTATAAAGATTGGATAGATAAGTTTGGCAATCCTCGTAATGAGGTAAGTGTGATTGGGGCAAGGCTCGGTTCTATTATTGACAAAGTCTCTCCTACTTCTCTTGCAAGAGCAATTTCTCAGGGTAAAACTTGGTCACCATTTATCTTTAATGAGTGCCCGCATTGGAAACGTCCTCGTAGAATCGAAACACTTTTCAAATCTTGTCAAGTATTTGCTATTGACTTCGACGATGGAGAATCCACTGAAGAAATTAAAGAACGTGCTAGATCACTTGGAATCGAGTTTACAATTATCCACAACAGTTTCTCGAGTACAGAAGAGTTTCCGAAACACCGCGGAATCGTATTCACAGAAGAGAAGGTTACAAGCTTTGAAGAGGCTAAGAGATTCTCTGTTGCCCTAGCCTATGCTTTCGACGGAGATAAGCAATGTATTGACGTTGCTCGATTGTACTTTGGATCTAAGCCCGATAGTATTATCGAGGTGAACAAAAATGCAAAAGTCTCTATTGAAAAACTCCAAGAACTTGCCAAAAAAATCAATGCTGATCAATACATTAACAAAGTTTCTGAAAGGGGAGCAGAAAAGCCAGAAGGCACGCACTGGGGAGATTCTACTGCTCAGAAAAATATTTTGCACAAACTCAGTAAATCAAAGCAAACGTACATTCGGAAGAAGGTACTGGGAATTCTCAAAGAGGTAGAGACTTTCGATGGTTCTAAAGGATCTAGGTACGAGTGTGTCTGGAGAAATACATCTCGGTTGGCTCGGATGCCTGAGCTTGTAGGATCTGCGGTATTTCAATGGATGACCGACTCTATTAAAAAGAATGAATATTTTGCAGATTGGGACTGGGAGCCAGAAGGAGTTGTGATGAACGCAATTAAATGGAGCATAGACCATTCCGACGATCCAGTTTAAAGTATTGGATAGATAATGTAAAAACGTAGTGGCTGGCCCGTCTTCTGGTTCAAATTATTTTGGTTTAGACAATACAAGCAAAAGTCTAAACGAAAGCGAGTCTTTGCCTGAAGGCGAGGCTAAGTTAGCCAATCAAACTCAAGAAATTTTTAGCATAGAAAATCTAGCAGAGAAAGGTTTATTAGAAGAAACCAAAGTAAAAAACCAGCCACCTACCTCAGACAACGAAGGTTCTTCTCCGGCCGCAGATAAAAAAGAGACTCCTTACTATGTCTATGGTAAAAATACTTCTTCAAATACCTACCCTGTAAGTTTTGCACAAAATCTATTTGGCGCAAATACAGATGTAGTTGCTCCGCTAAAAGAAATAAATTTTAAATCTTCTTTTGACGGAAGCTTGCAAAATGCAATTGCTTATATTGTACCTTGGAAAAGAACAGGATTTAATTCTAGAACACCCGCCAACCCTACGGCTACAGACACACCTGCTTCTCAAAATATACCCACATTAGCAGATGATTTAGGAATTGATCTTAAGTTCGATCCTATTGCCGATATGTCCGAGCTATATAACGATTCTGAAGCGGCTCAGGGTGCTGTAGATACATTTAGCTCTGGTACTGAATTTCCTAGTTTTTTAGGAGATACCACCCCTCCTAAATGGGACCTTGACCAAAGTAAGTGGTATAACGAATCTGCAGATTACAATCTAAATGTTCAAACATATACTCCAACTACTGACGTAAAAGGAAATAAACCGTCCACCCAAAATCAACAGGCCGCAGAAGATAAACAAAAAGCCCTGGGTTCAGAAATACCCATGGGCCTACAGCAAGGCCTTTTGGCCGGAACTTCGCTCCTGGCTGGTTCTTTACTCCAAGACAACCCGCAACTATCTTCCATTGCCGGAACAGGAATAAATCAAATTGCGGGTAGGGTATTTAACGTACCAACCGGGCCTATTTATATTGGCAACGAAAATGGAATTGTAAACCAAGTCATCTCTGGTGCGTCCTCCCTTGCGGCTATGTTTGGCGTTAATATTCCTCGTGGTTTAACTACAACTGTAAAACCAGACCGCCAACCGAAGACTTCAAAGGGTAATAGCATAAATGCCCAGGCTAGCGCACCCGATGGAGTTTGGCAATTCCTCTTCAACCCTTCTGAGCTAACATTAACAGCTGGCCCAGAGTACTCTAAGTCTGAGACTTGGGGAGTTATGGATAATAAAGAAGCAGGTACCCCATTGCAGTTTAATAGAATGAAAAACCCTCAGCTTAAGTTTAATGGTATTAAGCTGAACGGGTACGTATTTGGCAAACAGGTTGAAGATTTAGAACAAGGATTATTTAAGTTGATGATGACCGTAGGCGGAGCCGATAATGGTGCTTCAGCAGGTCCTCAAGTATTAGAGTTTGTATGGGGTAAAAAGACATTTGGCCCATGCGTTATAAAAGATATAAGTATTACAGAGAAAATGTGGGACAATGGTTTGCTTGTAAATGCAGACCTTAACTTTGTTTTAGAGAAAATTCCAGAGTGGACCGTGAATGACGGCCAAGTAAGTGTGTATGCTCCTGGATCTCAAGGTGCGCAACCAACTCAAACAGCACCCGAAGAGCAAAACAACGAAGAACCAGACGAAGAAGATAAACCTGAGCCTCCTGAGCCTCCTGAGCCTCCTGAACCATCGGGCCCTAATCAGAAAAAAATAGCAAAAAAATGCACTAACTTAAAAAATCTAATTAGTAATTTGGAATTTATCCAGTCTTCACCTAATATATATGGTGTGTCGAGGGGAAATCCTAATCAAGCCAGGGAAAGACTTAGAAAATATACATTAATGTACGAGTTGGCCCAAATAAATAAGATCCAAAACTTCAATCTGAATGTCCCCAAAGGCACAAAGAACCAGTTCAATTTGTCTGGAGGGTTCGCCCCTGAGGCTATGGAGAAAGGAATAAATAATAAGTGGAAAAAAGTGGCTGGATCAAACCCCCAATCAGATGCAAATTATCCGACTGACTTTGCTAATAAGGTAATATCAACAGGAGTCGGGTATCTAAAAGGAAGCATAAATACCCAGGTTAATTTGAGCACCTGTGTTAACGCATTAGCTAAGACATCGCAAAATGGATGATAAGGAATAGGTAATATCTCATGGCAAATATATCTCTTGACATTAAGGCTAATACACAGAAAGCCCTTGGCGAGTTTAAAAAACTCTCGCGCGAACTTGATAATAAGTTCCTGGTCCAAGGCTTAAAGCTTGATGTCGTAAAAAATGCTTTCACGCAAATCAATCGTGAGTTTGAAAATGCTGTAGGACAACAAGGACTAAGAGCTGCAGAGAGCTCTGGTCAGTTGCAAAGAAGCCTTGCTCTAAACCTAACAACATTTAAGAGGTTTGGCCGAGAAACCGCAGAGGTAGTTTCTAAAGATGTACTTAACTCTTTACAACAGCTGAGAGCAGAAGGCACGATTACTGGTAAGATACTACAAGACTCTTTAAATATAGCAGGGTTTTTAGACTTTGATGCTTCAGGCCCAGAGCTTCAAAGAAAACTAAGAGAAAGTACAACTACAATTGCTAAGTTTGTTCAAGAAACTTCTGATCTCTTTGGTAGCGATCAGGGGCAGCGTATTCAACAAGCTCTTACGGGACAGATCTCTGTTGACGATCTTTTCCAAGTAGCCACAGGACAAGGTGGCGCCGCTACAAACGCGTTTAAGAAAGTATTCCAAGAGTACCAAGATAGGTTAAGAAACGCTGATCCGACAATAAGAACTCAGGCCATACTAGAGGTAATCAAAAAGCTTGAGAGCGATCCGGCTTATGAAAAAAGCTTCAGACAAATAAAGCCTATTGAGTCTGTATTTAGAGAGATTAACGGTTTATTCTCAGAGAAGGGATTATTTGGTGCCTTAAGAGCTGTTGGCGGTAAAATTGAAAACTTTGACGGAGACGAAGTAGATAGAAACCTTCTCCAAGTAACCGGTAAGTTATTACGGACCCTTTTTGATAGGGAAGATGGTGTATTTGCAAAATTAAACAAAGCTTTACAAAAAGCATTTGGAGACTTTGACGTACTAGAGCCGATCTTATCTGGTGCTGAGTTCTTAACCGGATTGTTTAAAAAGCTAGGTAATTTCTTTGAGTCACCTGAGTTCCAAGCCTTCTTAAGTATATTTGATGGAGTTGTTGAAGGCGTAAAGAGTATATTTAATGGAGGCAAACTAGACTTTAGCGTAGATAATATCAACGAACTTATAGATGGAATATTTGGAGCAATTAAGGGGTTAATTAATAAGGCTGCCGAGTTTATAAAGGGGCTAGATGCCGGTGCTATTGGTTCTATTCTTGGTAACATTATAGAAGAACTGCTGGGTACTATAGGTCCTCTACTTAACCTAGCATTTGCTGCTCTGGGTAAATCTCTTCAAGTTGCGTTCTCTAATCCTACAACAGGAATTGTTGCTAGCATTGTAGGCGCGCTGGGTCTTGGAAAGGGACTAAATTCGCTTCTTGGAGGGCAAGGAATAAGAGCCGGAATTGTTAGCGCTCTTCGTAGGCAAATCGGAGGGGGCGGAAGAGACGAAATTACGGGTCAGCGTTTTAACGGGTTCCAAAGCCAAGTATTAAGGTATTTAGATTTAATCCTAAGACAATTAGGCGGAGGAACACCATTTGGCCCTGCTGAGGCTCCAGATAGAAGAAAACCACAAAGAAGGCCATCTGGACCTTCTAGACGACCTTCTAGAGGCTTTAGGCCCCCCAGATTGCCCAGGCTTCCTAGGTTTTCTAGATTTCCTGGAAGAGCTAGTGCGTACACCTCACCTATTGGACCCTTACCTATTAACTCTGCGGAAAATTGGGCAAGGAGAGGCCGTCTCGATCCTATGTCTAGTCGCGGGGGCGCGCTATATAGCCCTAGGCTTGAGTCTGGTGTAGTTAGAGACAGATTTTTTGATGCTCGCAACGCAATGTCTCCTTTCTCATCACAGCAAGGTTTTTTACGTGGTGGAATAGGATTTAACAAAGGCAATGCACTTAATAGAGGGCTTATAGGAACACAAAATCCCGACGTTGCTTCTAGATTTGCAAGTAGATACGGCACTAGAGGAATACTAGCAAGAGGAGCAGGCAGAGCAGCAGGAGGAATAGCTGGTGCAGCTCTCAGCGCCTTACTTATAGGAGGTATTTTTAGCGGAGGAGCGGCTCAGGCTGCCGAAATTGATAAAGATGACTCTTTGACTAAAGAACAAAAAGAATTCTTTAAAGCAGAAAATAAAAAGAATACCAGACAACAAGCAGGAAGAGCGGCAATTGGCATAGCCAGCGGTGCACTTGGAGGTGCTATTGGATCTTTATTTGGACCTATCGGAACAATCGTAGGTGGCGCGATTGGTAGCGCACTTGGTGATGTTATTTCTGACGTTGTCGGCCCTGGAGTTCTTGAGGCAGTAGGTAAATTTGTAGAAGATATCGGGAAATTCTTTGGCGATCTTTGGGGTAACGCTGTTAAAATCGGAGGTAGCTTTGTTGAAGGATTTAAGAATTTCTTTGGCCCCGAAGGTCCTATAGTAAGTATTGGTAAATTCTTGTATGAACTTCCAGGAAACATACTTAAAACAATACAGGATAAATTTGAAGAAGTAAAACAAGGATTTGCAGATTTACCAGGAAACCTACTTAATGGAATTAAGAACTTCTTCGGTGGTGATGGGGATGGCAATGATAAGGATGGAAAGGCTCTAGGAGGAGTAGGAAGTGGTATGACTCTTGTAGGAGAGAATGGCCCAGAGCTTGTTAATTTAGGCTCCGGTGCTAACGTCATTCCCAACTCTTCGTTAATGGGTAGATTATATGGAAACTTTAGAGGGGTAAGTGGCCAGACTCCTATTATAAATAATAACATTACAATTAATATCGATGCTCCAGGAGCAGACGAATTTTCAGACCAATTAACTGACGCAGTAATTGCAGAACTAAATAGACAATACAATCTACAGGAGGCGCAATAACCACCATGGCAAATGAATTTGAAACATCTCTACCAAGAGTAGATAACGAAGAACTACAAAAGATCAAAGCTAACTTTGGCCCAAGAGATAACATCAGGGCCGACAACTACGAAATCAATAAGTACAACCGAGAGTTCCCCAACATTGTAACTAAGGGCAAATTCAAGGACAAAGCAGATCTCACCGAAACCACGTTGTTTGGTTTGTCCTACCCTCTCGAGCTAGATGGCAAGGGTGGATTAAAGACAGCTTCTAATTATGATAGAATAGGCCAACAAATAATCGAGATACTTGACACAAGAGTGGGTGAAAGAGTCTATAGAAGGTTTTTTGGGATCCCTGAACTTATTTTTGAAACTATCTCGGAAGATTTACTTTCTCAGATTATAAAGAAACAGATCTCAAACTCTCTTCCTTTCGATCTTGAAATGGACGTATCTGTAGAGCTAGATGAAAGTGGCACTGCAGTTATCTTTATTACTTATTCCCCAGAGGGATCGGAACAATACATGATTAGATACAACACAGGCAATGCCTAGAATCCATAAAAACTTTTCGGAGTTTGGTGCTGATGCGCAGCAGATGCTCATCGACCAGATCCAAACTATCGACCTAGAAAAGATAGGTCCAAAATCTATTGCCCACGTAGGCAAAACTCTTATAGGTCTTATTAAGCAATCTCATCGTTTTCAAGAGGAAACAGACGAAGATGTTAGAGACAACTGGATCGCTATTCGCGAACTGTCTCACATCATCCTGGTAGAAATATTAAATAAGTATAAAGAACTTAGTGCAATGGGTGAAATCCCAGAATGGGAGCGAGCCAATGTAATGGGAGTACTTACAGAGATCACAAAGGTTTGCCACGAAGAGGCAAAACGTGACGAACTATCTGAAATTAACTCTGGTTCTAGAATCGATGAAAGTACATTAGATGAGCTATTAGGACTATTATGAACATCGACCAAGCGCGCGCCGGTGGAGAAGGTATGATCTCCAAGGCCGATCAGAAAAAGAAAATGAAGGACGGACCTCCTATCTTTGAATCAGAAGATAAAGAAGTTGAGTTAGTC
>Ga0070752_1001816_pt1 | contig 14425 bp, 19 predicted proteins | sample VirMetDEL_Aug_30_FD_77440 | JGI IMG/M metagenome (GOLD analysis project Ga0070752, IMG submission 77440) | Aqueous microbial communities from the Delaware River and Bay under freshwater to marine salinity gradient to study organic matter... | ecosystem: Environmental > Aquatic > Marine > Coastal...
ATCTCTTCTGAAGACAGACTCCGAATCAACCTCTTTGATGATGATGTTAGTGTCAAAGTTCTCCAGAAGAAATGCTACAGTGGTAATTACATTTCTAAGTCTATCAGAAGATTCAATTCTAATAGGAATAATGAATGTTGCCTGTCCAAGATCTCTCATAGTTGAGTTTTAATCCAATCGAGAATATTTACTTTGGGTTTCCAAGTCAGTTCAGACTTTGCCTTTCTAATATCAGCAAGGGTTTCTCTCATCTCACCAGGTCTACCAGACAAGAACAGTTGATTATCATCAATTGCATCTGCGATCTGTTTGATACTCCAGTTTTCACCGTATCCAATATTATAGACCTCACCCCAAGTATCAAGTTCAGTAAAACTAATCAAACAATTAGCTGCAACAACATCAGATACGTGAATAAAATCACGACGTTGATGACCATCACCGTAGATAGTGAGTGGTTGACCATCTTTTTTCATCTTCAAAAACTTACTGACGGCAGGAGCATACGTTCCTACGTGTCTTGCCCTTTCACCATATACATTGGTGTATCTGAATGCAACAGTCTTCATACCATAGAGACCATAGTATGACTTGACTAACTGTTCTCCAGATAGTTTTCCAATAGCATATGCATTGAGAGGGTCTTCTCTCATGATCTCATTATTGGGAAGAGGATTGTTATTACCGTATGCTGCAGAAGTGGAAGAATAGATAAACCTTTCTACACCATGTTTACGTGCAGCCTCAAGACAGTTAATAGTTCCCATTACCTGAGTCTCAATAGTAGGAATAGGATTATCTACAGATGCTTGGACACTTGCCTTTGCGGCCAAGTGGTAAACGTAATCTACATTCTCAAAGACTTTTTCAATCTCACTGTATCTTCTTATATCGAGATGATAATTTCTAGTCCTTGAATTCCAATAATATTTGTCATGACCATCGGACGATTCATTGTCGATCACAATAACTTGATGACCCAACTTAAGTAGACCGTCAACTAGATGACTACCAATAAATCCAGCTCCACCAGTAACAAGTGATGTTTTCATAACTTTTCAAAAATCCTATTCTTAAAAGACTCTTCCACGTTTGGAGGTTCTGGAATAATGATCCTAGGTTTACAATCACCCAACCACCATGCCACCTCAGCGAATGTTGAGGCATACGTACCTACAATTGTACCACACCGTGACAATAACATCAAGTCAATCATTGCATCTACATTTGCTTGTAAGGAGTTATTATGTCCAGACTCTGCTTGATGTGGATGATTGAACTTATCTTGAGTATGAGTGATAATACGATCACCAAACTCATCCTCAATTTGTTTCAATACATCTTTATTATCACCACACAAGAAGATCTTTTGACTCTCGTCCAGTCTATCAATCGCATCAATGAATAATTGATTGTCATGCCAACGATGTCTATCACAATACCATGATCTAATGTGGAGTCCTATGGTATCTCCCCAATCTTTGGTGAAGTCATCAACATAATCAACGATGTCTTGATTTATCTTCAGGTAAGAAAAAGCCTTTTTATATTTGTCAATGAAATACTGTGGAGTCTTTTCATAAAGTAAGTCAATATATTTGTACTCCTCACAGTGAGTCCTTTCAAAATTTTGAATATCAAATCTCCAGTGATCATATCCAGGATATGTTCTCACCTGTTCCTCAGTTGCTAAATCAATACTATCGAAGATATAAGTATCTGCTTCCTTGACAGTCAAAGCTTGTTTATATGTGGTCAAAATAGACACATAAGTTTTAATTCTATTTGCAAGACCAGGTGAACCTACATTTACAGCAACTTCAATCATGCTTCAATGACCTCCCAAGACTCAGGATACAAACCATCCGTACTGATATGTTGAAGTCCAGGACCATACCAAGGAGTAGGAGCAATAACTCTCTTTACAGGGTTCTGTGAAAGATATGCACCCCACCATGAGAAGGTGGAGTTGGAGATAATAAAATCAGCACAACTAGAGATAAGACACAAATCAAAATGAGACTTCTCTACACGAGTAGAGATGTCATTGAAATGGAAGTTTTTACCTTTAAAGATCTTTTGTTTCTTACATAATTCAATATTATTTGAACAGATGATGTACTGACGATGTTCACCCATCATCTCAATTGCCTTCTCAAAATAATTCCATGGAAGATTTCGATGATTATTGTGACTTCCAGGATAGTCAAAGTGATCATTAAACTCTCTAACTACGATAGAGACAGGCATCTGATCTAGGAGACTTCCATAAATCTGATTTACCTCAGAGACAATTTCATCCTTGAACTTAAAGTCCCACTTCAATGCTCTCCAAGCATGTTTGAAGTATTTGTCATTTTGAAAGTAACCATTTAGATGGATGTGATTTGGACATTCATCAAATAATTCCTGACAGAACTCATGAGAGTCATGAAGTTCTACTTCATCACCTTGAATGGTTCCGTATCTACCACCACAGTGAAGCATCTTAAAACACTTACTGAGTTCTTGATTCTCGGGGATTACAAAATCATATCCCTTATTCTTTGCAATACCTACAAGTGCTGCATACTGAAAGAGTTGGTTACCAATTCTACCATTTCTTCCAAGGTTGTTCATTCCAATAGTCATAATTCAATCTCCTTGTTTTGTTCAGCCAGTACAGTGTCAGTGATATCTCCTACGTCAAGAGAATAGTAAGTATGCCAACCTCTTGCATTTGCTGCGTACCAGTTATTTAACGCACCTCGTGTCATCTTGACTTTCTCCCAGAACTCACGAGACTGGATCTGATAGTGGTTGTTTAGAATCTCGGGGTCATCTGGTCTACCTACAAATGAAAGGTTGATTGTAGGTCCACCTGTGGGGATCTTGTGAATGTTGAAAGACTGAACACCAAACTTGGTATTAGCAATCTGTTTAGGAGCCCAAAGGTTAAACCACTCTGGTTCTTCCTGACCACTGGTTGCACTCTTGGATCTATGAGTCATCCAGACCCTATCCCCGAATTCTGCACGAGATGTAAAATTCTGAACCAAACCACCGTAAGGGTGATAAAGATGATCATTACTATTAAACCATACCCAGTTGGTTTCGACGGCTCCATAATTCTCATACTTACGAAGAATTTCCTTAAGATCTATACACTTAGGACTGTAGAGAAATTCATCGAGATCAACTTGAGCAATCCATTGTGTCTCACTACAGATTGGTAAGAAGAATCGATTATTCACATCAGTCTGTCTACCAGTATACCTCTCAGTGATATTATTTTGGAAGAGTGTAACGAAACCTTCATTAATAAAAGGTTCAAGGATTGGAAGATACTCATCATCACTAAAGTCATTGACCAAATAGATATGGTCAACACCATGATGTTTGTAATGAAGAACCCATTCCTTTAGATTCCAACTCTCATTTTTAAATACCGATGCAACTGATAGGTAGTGTTTCATAATGTAATACCGTGTTTCTTCCTACAATACTCAAACTCTTTCTGTACGTCTTCATCACTGATTGTCGATGATAATGCATCTTTGTTTACTCTTTGCGTAATCAAACACTCATTAAGATATACACAGTCACCATACTTTGATCTCAAGGAATAGTAGAAATCAACATCCAATAGCATGATGGTATTTGAGTCCCACCTGACATCCATGTTTTTGTTTTTATAAGAGATAACAGATACACCACTCATAGTGTTGTTACCTCTTGACCTCAACATATTATCATTCCAACGAGGCATCAGATAGGTATCAAATGTTTTACCATTATCTCTAGTGTGATTAGTTCCACAAACCAACCACATCTTATCAGAGTCCATCAATGCATTATAAGTTTTCTCTAATGCATCTTTGGTAAAGAAGTAGTCATCCATATACATCATCTTGACAACCTGACCCTTGGCGAGATTCATTCCAAGATTTTTATTGGATGCTACATCACCTCTCTTATCAGCGTTTCTATAGTAAACAATATTAAGATCAAAGATATTGTCATGACAGAAATCCATAATCTCTGTATCAACACTGTGATCAGTAACTATTACTTCTACTTCTTTCAGTGTTTGTTGTGAAATGGTACGGAACATATCAGAAAGATATCTGACACCCTTACCACCATACTCATAACAAGGGATGACTACAGATACCTTTACTTCCATACCTTGACACCAGCACTGATACCATCTTCAAAAATTTCAAACTTGTATCCGTGTTTAGTCAACCATTCTCGGAACGCCTTTCTTTCATGGTGATCGTAATCGGGTTCATGTCCATGCCAGTCATCAAATCGGAAGTAGAGTTCATCCCACTCACACTTATCAATGAATTTGAATGCTGATACCGTGGGTTCATAGATGTCCAGGTCAATGTGAACTGCACCAATCTTACCGATACCAAAATCAGATGGTTCTTTCTCTACCATCTCATGGACATCTTCAACAAAGATCTTGATATTGGGAGATGCCGCACACTTTCTCTTTACATCTTCTACGGTTTTAGGAATCCAAACATACTGAGGATCGCCAATACGAAATGCACCTTCAGCCCAACCAGCATAAGCAGGAGTGGGTTGTTGTGTAACTTCTAAACCTTTAAAGTGATCGAAACCAAAAACTTTACGTGATGGATTTTTCTGTCCGATGGGTAGGATTGTACCACCACTACACACACCGAATTCTAGAATATCTCCTTCTCCACCCATCTCTTCAATACGTTCTGCAAAGGTAACGTGATTGAGGGTGTATGATGCTGTGTTATTGTCAGTTCTTTTTGGACCTTCAGGAAACACATTATCGACCTCCACAAAGGAAGGTGCATTATAAACAAATGACATAGTAATAATGAATCTGGAATATTTATCTGGGGTTGTAACCCTCTACCTCCACACCTGGTGGGAGATTATTGTGGAACCCGAAAGGAATTATACCACGATTCTCAGGAACTGGGGACTCATACGAGAAGAACTTTGCAACTTCAACACCAGCAATTTTACACCCAGCTGCTTCATATAGGTGTTTGTTATGTACAGTGATGTTACCGTCTTCATTTGTATTGTTTCCTCCAAACATCTTGTAGAAGTCAGGTGCAACTTCTGCAACCCTAAAAGGAATCCAAGTGTGTTTAGGAACCTCTAACAGTTTCTTTGACCTAAATGAAAATCCACCATTACCTACTCTTTGATGTTCTCCAAAAGGGGTAATGTATGCTCTTTCTCGAATTGGCCAAGGGGCACCAATATAATCATAGTCATAAAAGTTATCCATCCAAGCATCTGGATTTATAATAAAGGCATGATCTTGGATGAGAAGAACATAATCAGTATCGATATGTTTGTGAAGGTGATACAAGATATAATAATTGTACTCATCAATATTGGTCAGTGATCTGACTTGTTCTTCTACTAAAATACCATCAGAGGACAGTTCGTCCTTGTATTTGGTAACATACTGAGGGGTGGTAACTAACTTGACCTCCCCAAAGTTTGCAACACTCTTACAAGTATGAAGTGCCTTGATGGTCTCTTCTATTCTATTTGTATTATCAATCGCAAAGCATGTTACTCTGGAAAGATCAAGCATTTTTGAATTCCTCTACCACCTTTTCAATGTAGTCAATCATATCACCATTGATTGTAGGAGAACAACCAAGGAAGAATACTTTGTTAAGAACCTGATTGGCTTCGGGATATTTAGAGGCGTCATCCAAGTGTGAGTAACCAGGATGTAGAAGAATATTACCAGCGAAATAATTACGAGTTTGAACCTTACTAGCTTCTAGGTGAGCGACCAGACTATGCTTTAGTTGTGGGGTATCACAAACAATAGGAACACCAAACCAACTGGTCTCACTGTCTTGTCTTTCACGAACAACTCGACAACCAGGAATAGTCTCAATGATATTCTGAATTCTTTCCTTATTACTTCTACGCATTTGGTGAATCTCCTCAAACTTAAGAAGTTGAACAGAACCAACTGCACCTTGCATATCCAGGGGTTTCAGATTGTAACCCATCTGTGAGAACACATACTTGTGATCAACAACATCATCATAATTATCTAACCAAGTATCAAATCTCTTACCACAAACACCATTTGGAAGAAGGTTTTGTTGTCCAACACAGTAACAACCACGACCCCACCAAGCATAACTACGAGCCAGGTCTACAATACCTTTGATATTGGAAGAGACCATACCACCTTCGATAGTACACAGGTGGTGTGCAGGGTAGAAAGAACAAGATGCAGCAACTGCATGTTTGGTCAGATAATCACCTTTGTACTTACTACCAAGACTGTCACAATTATCGGAGATCAGTTTGATATCTTTCTTCTCACAGAGATCAAGAATACGATCGATATCATATGCATTACCAAGTACAGGTGAAGAGAACACTGCAACAGTTCTATCCGTAACTTTCTCCTCAACCTGATCCATGTTCCAGTTGAGATCATCCCACGTAATATCAACAAAGACTGGTTTCAGACCATTCTGAACAATAGGTGCAATGGTGGTTGCAAACCCACATGAACAAACAATGATCTCATCTCCATCTTTCCATCCGAAGTATTTCTTAAGTGCAGCAACCATCACAAGGTTTGCGGATGAACCAGAGTTCACCATCACAGAATGACCAAACCCAAACTTGTTAGAGAACTCTTTCTCAAACTTGTTCACCTTCTCACCAGAGGATAACCACTTACCCTTCATCACTGCATAGATGAGTTCCTGTGCCTCCATATCATTCCAGTATGGACCAGAATAGTAAACAGGGTTACCAGGTTTCCAATCTTTATTAGCAATAAAGGGAAAGATATTATCGTCAATCTCTTTCGCAGACTGAATAAAATTTTCAATCAGTTGATACATGGGGATCTATTATCTAATGGTATTATAGTAGGGTCTGGACCCTTTGTAAAGGTCATATTCAGTTTGACACTCAGAGCCAGTATTCAGAACACCCTGAGTATCAAGGTATTTCCATTCAGGAACAATCATATCGTCACCTCTCCACCATCCGTCAGAGGTCTTATAATCAAACCAATACTTTGGTGCAATTACATTCTCTACAACTTTACTTGTCCATACAGGCCAGAAAGAGAAAGTAGATGCCGACATGATTACGTGTCTAGCATTATGTAGGATAGACCAATCCACCCCAATATTACCACCTTTGTACTTAAAGAATCCTGTTCCTTGTTCAATATCTTCTTGTTCTTCTAGTGTTGTTGCACCTACGACCTTTGCCCATGGAATGAATTTGTTTGCATTCTCAGGATCGTCGGTCACAACAACAAAGTTCATGTTGGGATTTATTTCCAACATCTTGTCACGTGCATTCTCATAGAACTCAGGAGGACACCATGATGCAGTAATTAGATACTCACCACCACGGAAGTGAATCACACAAGTATCTTCATCAGAATAGGTTTGAACATCTACATTGTGAGACAACCATTTACGAATGTCATCTTTGTATTCATTAATGTATGTCAGACACTGAAATAGACCATCCAGTTTTGAATTGTCTGGAAGATTGTTCCAAAGATTATCGTCAAAAAAGATACCACTATGTCCACACTGGGGAAGTGGATCATTCCTTTCTCGTATATAATTTGTAATACCAACTGGAAGAGAGGCAGGAGGTTGACCTTCTCTTGGTGTATTGCCACCAATTACTTCTTCACCAAAGTAGAAGTTTGGCATGAAGTTCTTGGCTTTAAAAGGTGTGGACTTCTTAACACCCCACTTATATCCATGTCTTTGTGCAAGGATTCGTGATACGACAAGGTTCCAGATCTGGTTTCCCAACCCAGAACCCCGATAAATTTCAGTTACAATCATTTGATCAGATAAGAATATTTTTCTTGATTCTTCAGTAGATACTCAGGGAATCTATCCTCATCAAAATGTACAACACAGTATGAGGCATTGTCTTGTCCCAAAGGAGAACGACCATCCTTCAACCGTTCTTCCAGTTCACCAATAAGTCTCTCATTATTGAGTTCAGTATGTGCAGAGGACTTGATCTTTTTTAGAACTCTATCATACATCGTACCCTTTTCATTACTTCCAACAGTGCTCCAGTGCCAACCACCAGGGTAAATACGAAGATTATTTTCTTTAGGAAGTTCACGACGAATGTCAGTCAAGGTGTACTTCTTGAGTGTTGCAAAGTCACACATCTTAGTACCAATCCAACGTGGACCTTCATCCTCATAAGAAAAGTCTTTAGTTTGAGATGTAATGGTAGAAGAAGTTTCGAACCAGTTCAATGCTGCCTGATAATTATCTTGTGCAAAATTATAGACAGTTCCAGGTTGATAGAAGTCACTGATATTCTCAATCACTTCAGGATTTGGAACTTCATCCAAATCACTCCAGATGATAACATCCTCATCAGAACAATGTTCATTGAGAACATTCATGATACTGTCTTTATAGAAAGTATCTCTCATGAAGGATTCTCTTTTTACATTATATCTAATACCTTGAGATTGAAGTTGTTCCGAAGTTGGCTCCTCAATCTGTGTATAAATGATTTTACTTCTAAATTTCTCAAACCTTTCATCTTCAATGTCAAAGATAAAACCTTTATCTTCTCCCGAAAAGGTTTTTCTTCCTTCACTAAAAACAAAATAATCAACGAATGGATCTAAGAGATTCATACGAATCTCCAAAAGATCTAATTCATAACCAAACAGAAAAACATCAAATACTTTCATATCATCCTCTCAATTTAAACAGTACATCTCCACCTTCGACATCATTGTATGTCCAGTTCTGTTCCAGATCATAACCTGTCAGAAGATCTTTAATTGTCTGAAGATTAGTTGCACCCTCATACATTTCTTCTTCATGATATTCGGTATAGATGTAATCAATCTTTCCTAACATGTTCTTTGCACCAAGGAAGACTTCCTTTTCTGCACCCTGAACATCCATCCACAAAAAGTCAATGTGGTCAATAGAATTCTCTTCACAGAATGAGTCAAGACTACGTGTCTCAACTTCAATCTTTTCATCATACTTAATCATTGGCCAACGATTACCGTACTTAGGACTGTTTACGATAGTCTTAGGTTCGTAAATTGATCCCGAGTATCGTCCCCAATCAACTCCACCACCTGGTCCATTGACGTTTCTAGAACGAGTAAATACGGTTCGTCCATCTTGAGCTGCAATTGCAACAGGAGTGAAAGTATGACGAGCATCGGTTCTAAGTTTGTGATTAGGATTTCCTTTTACATCAACACCATCTTGACTTGACATTGCTTTAATGTTAGTCGGATCTGGATCAAAGGTATAGATCTTAAGATTAGATCCAAACTTGCTCAAGAATTGACGAGTATCAGTACCATCAGCACTACCTACTTCAAAGATAACAACTTGTTCTCTATTACCAACCAATTCATGAATTTTATCAATCGAGATTCCCATCTTTTTGCTCCTTAATTTGTGTTTGAATCCATTCGTATGTCTTACGGATACCCTCTTCAAGACTCTGAGAGTAATCCCAATCCAGTTTTTCACGGATAAGATCGTTGTTCGAGTTACGACCACGAACTCCAGTAGGTGCGTCCAGTTTATAGATCTTCTGAACAACCTTACCAGAAACTTTTGCTGCAGTATCAACCAATTGATTGATGGTAACCATCTCTTCCGAACCAATGTTTACAGGACCCATGAAGTCACTGTCCATCAGACGACGTGTAGCCTCAATACATTCATCAATGAAGAGGAATGAACGAGTCTGTAGACCATCACCCCAGACTTCGATTGCACCACCAGTGTCAGGAAGATATGCTACCTTACGACTGATTGCTGCTGGAGCCTTTTCACGTCCGCCATCCCAGGTTCCCTCAGGACCAAAGATGTTGTGATACCGAGCAACACGAACAGGAATCCCGTGATTCCGATTATAAGCAAAATACAATCTTTCTGAGAAAAGTTTTTCCCATCCATATTCGCTATCTGGATTAGCGGGGTATGCAGATTCTTCACGACAGTCAGGATTATCGGGGTCAAGTTGATTGTGTTCTGGATACATACATGCTGATCCAGAATAGAAGATCTTAGTCTGATTCAGATCATGATACTTATTAAGTTTTCTTTGTTCATCAAGAACATTCAAGTTAATAGTAACTGAATTATGCATGATGTCTGCATCGTTCTCTCCAGTGAAAACGAAACCTGCACCACCCATGTCAGCAGCAAACTGATAGATCTCGTCAAAAGGTTTAAGAAACTGTTCCGAAATTTGTGCATAGAAACTAGCACTATAACCACCGAATCGAATTGCTCGACGAACGATGTTTACATCACGGAGATCACCAATGATAAACTCATTCGCTTCGGTTTGAGTATACTCGGGTCGTTTTAAATCAACACCACGAACCCAGTATCCCTCAGATCTCAGTCTTTTCACCATGTGAGAACCAATGAATCCACCTGCACCCAATACCAGTGCAGTTTTCTTATAATCAGACATTAAAAATTCATCCTTTTACTAATATTTATTATAGGGTAGCAAGGGTATATGTCAATAGATATCACACATAATATCTAGACCCTGGTCAAGTAACATCCTAGGAACAAAACCATAAGACTCAAGTCTATCAACATTCACTGTCATATTCTTTATTTGTAAGAATTCTTGATCTTTGGGGAAAGGAACATCTATGATGTCACTTTTACTTCCCACCAGCTCCTTACAGTATTCAATAATTTCCTTGAATGATTGAGAAACACCAGAACCAATGTTATAAATTTTATTAGTTTCTCCAAAGACCATTAATGTATCTAATGCCCTACAAACGTCCTCAACATGCATGTAGTCCTTAAGATAGTAACCACCATCATAAAGATTAATGGGTTCATTGTTTCTCAAACGACGAATCAAATAACCTAAGACGTTCTTTCCCTTGGAAACTGTAGGATCGATACCGAATACATTAGCAATTCTAAAGATACGATATTCAATACCAAAAGTTTTACAGTAAGAGATTACCAAAGACTCGGCACATCTTTTTGTGATTGAGTAGAAACCTGTGGGATTACAGGGATCACCCTCTTGAGCATCAATCACATTGTTACCATAAACAAAACTAGAACTAACAAAATTAAATACGGTATCTGTTCTCTTACAATGTGAGAGGACTTCTGTAAGAATCTTTAGGTTAACGTCAATATCAATCTGAAGATCATTAAAAACATTTTGATTGGTAGTGGTACTAATAAGATATAAAATATTTCTTGAATCGGGATGTCTTTGACCACGAGGAATAATAAAATTATTTGGATACAATCTCATGTAATTACTACCGATGTATCCTGTACCACCAAAGATAGAAAGATTAATCATACTTGTCACACTCGTGTAAGGGTTTACCTTTCTGATCTTTTTCGGAAAGGATGGGACTAAAAGATTCCCATTCAATATTTAAGTCTGGATCATTCCACAAAAGAGTACGATCGTATTCTTTGTAATAATAATCAGTGGTTTTGTATGATACATGAGCATTACCAGTCTTAGTGTAAAACCCATGAGCAAAACCAGGAGGTACCCATAACATAACTTCTGGACTGTTAAGTTGAACTACAACGTGTTCACCGAAGTTGGGTGATGATTGTCTCAAATCAACAACCACGTCAGTTATCCAACCATCCATACACCTCACCAGTTTACCTTGAGGTTTCACTACTTGATAGTGTAGACCACGAAGAACATTGATTGTAGAACAAGAATGATTATCTTGAACGAACTCTACATCCAGTACTGACTCAAGATCTCTCTTATTATAAGACTCAATAAAGAATCCACGATCATCCAAAAACTTTGTCTGTTCAATAATGATAACTCCTTCTAGAGTTGTCTCAGTGATTTTCATAATACTCTATAGTTTTTCTAAGTCCTTCCGTAATGTCTGTGGTTGGTTTCCAATCTGTCTCTGAACAGATCTTATCATTTGACGTTGAGTATCTTCGATCGTGTCCCAGTCGATCAGTAATGAAATTGATTGGATGTTCTGGCTTACCCATCAAATTGGTAATCTTTTGGATAAGTTCGAGGTTTGTAAGTTCACACTCACCACCAATGTTGTACCTCTCTCCAAGTTTACCATTCTTGTGGAGATTAATCAAGGCATCACAATGATCCTCAACATAAATCCAATCCCTCACATTTTGACCGTCTCCGTAAACTGGGATAGGAGAATCATTCTTTATGTTGTTAATGATTGTTGGAATCAACTTCTCACCAAACTGTCTAGGTCCATAATTATTTGAACAGTTAGTGATGATTGTTGGAAGACCATATGTTTTATTATAAGCATAGACAAAATGATCACTAGATGCCTTTGATGCTGAATAAGGATTTCTTGGAATATACCTTGAACCTTCAAAAAATGATCCTTCTTCGATAGAACCAAATACCTCATCAGTAGAGATATGCATAAACTTTTCTACCTCATTCTCTAATGCACATTGAAGAAGATTAACTGTTCCAATAATATTAGACTCAATGAATGGTTTACAATTTTTAATTGAGTTGTCTACATGAGTTTCAGCAGCAAGGTGAAAGATTGAAGTAATCTTTTCCTTTTCGAAGACATGTCTTACCGAATCTTCATGCCAAAGGTCTACCTCATATAATTTAACGTAGAGTGGAACATTACTTTTATTTCCTGCATAGGTAATTTTGTCGATACAAATAATTTCTTCGTCAACTTTTAACTGTCTAAGAAGACTACTTCCGATAAAACCTGCACCACCAGTTACTAGAATACTCATTTTTCCTCGTACTTTTCCAGAATTATTGGAGAATATTGTTCAGGAATATCACCCTGAATTTTTTCATTTCTTTTTTTCTCTTCTAACATATGAACTCTATTCCTAAGTTCCGTAGATGAATACTTATGTTGTCTTTTGTGATAATGAATTTCTATTCCATTATCAATACAATATTGTTTACCTGTGAAATTTCTATCCTTATACTCCTCACTCAGGAATCTAATATCAATTCTCTGTGTCTTAATCATATTCAACAGATCTTCCTCTGTCTCATATACAAGAATTTCATCAACGTACTTACAACCTTGTATTTGAACATATCTCTCATACACACTCTGTGTGGGTTTGTTCTTAATACCAGGTCTGTCGATGGTTGGATCAACCTGAAGTGCAACGATTAACCAATCACACAAATCTTTTTCCATCTTCAACATTGTCACATGTCCTGCATGAAACAAGTCAAAGGAACTACAATTAAAACCGATCTTCATTATGTCAGATCATAACGACATGATATGTATTGTATAAAAAAAGGAGGTCTATGTCAAGACCTCCTGGGATTCCATGCACGCCAAGTTATTTTTTTCACTGAGTAATAACTAAATCTCAGGCGGGAGATTATCCCATCCGCACCATCTAATCTTTGGAGAATTAGAAAACTCAGTTGGGTCCATTGACTCCACCACTTAGTTTTACGAACCAAGAAACGCGGGAAGAAGGGGACCTTCTAATACCGACCAGGGCAAGTTTTGAGTCGTTCCGTGACTTAATTAAAGTTGACCTTTAGAAAGCTTATCTATATTAAGAGGAGCATGTCTTTTAAGGATAGAGATAAGGAGATCAAGTTTTCCCGAATCAGATGATTGAGCAGCTGGTGCGGGAGCCTTTTTCAGATCTTCAAGTTCTTTTTTAAGATCGGAGATCTGTGACTTGAGTGCTTTGATTTCCTTTTCTACTTCCAAATCATACTGAGACATAAATGCCCCCGACTCAGATGTTCTTCTCGATGCCATGTCTGTCAAATAAAATCTCTGTGTTATTTATTTGATTAGTCATCTTTGATGTAACAAGGTACACGATCTGGATCTAACCATTTCGTATATTCGAAATCATCAATAGCGGTAAGAAGTTGCATCTGATTGTCAAGCAGATACATGTCTCGGTAACGTTTGGTGTAACTATCAGCCTTCTGAATACGGTAATCTGGTTTACCATTCTCAAGGGTTCCCGTCTCAACATATCGATAGGGGAACCGTTCAAGAATAATCTTCATTAGGCAACCTCAACTTGTTCAAGATCCTCTGCAAGACAGTCAATCAAGATATCATAATCATCGAGGGGATCTCCAGAAAAAGTAACTCCACCATTTTCATAAAACTTACGAACCTTTTTGAAAAGTTTCGGATTCTTAACGTCAAGGAAGAAGTCTCCGTTAACTGCGGAACGAAGAGTGGTGATGTCTTTTTTGAACTTAGAAGTGATTGTCATTGTCTTTGTTGTTGACCTTAGAAGTATAAGGGTTTTTGACTTGATAGTCAAGAGGACAGTTGGGGAACTGTCCGATGGGGGTTGTGGGGATCGAACCCACCTTTCTCCTGTTATGAGCAGGGTGCTTTCACCAGAGAGCTAAA